>ERZ833782.468-NODE-468-length-50167-cov-9.168542_pt1 | contig 50167 bp, 46 predicted proteins | sample MGYA00519577_ERZ833782 | MGnify/ENA primary metagenome ERZ833782 (study PRJEB31850, sample SAMEA3708745) | human gut metagenome | biome: human gut; feature: human-associated habitat; material: faeces | place: China | collected 2014 ...
GGTTTGATTTATATCTAAAATTAAGGGATAAATTGAATATAATAATAAAATAAAGTTTAAATTTATGTTTTTGGATATTTTGATAAGTAAAATTACCATTAATATTCCAGCTATAAAAATAACTACTTCATGTCCTTGATATGGAGAATATTTTTTTAGCAAATTTATTAAAACTACAAATCCTTTTTCTTTTTGCTCTAAATGATCAAAGTATCTATTTATATAATTACTATAATCGTAACTCCATCTATTTAATCCTATTATAATAAAAATTATAAGTATTCCTAAAACTTTAACAATTTTTCTTATAATTATATTTATTTTCAAAACCTCAACTATACCAAATAAAAATAATAATAAAATTATACTTGGATATATATACATTAATCTAACTCCTTAATATTTCTATATACTTTCTTTTTACAATTTTATAGTTAAAACTTTTTTCAATTATATTTCTTCCATTTTCTCCTAATTTTTTTCTTAAATCTATATTTAAAATTAAGGATTCTAAGTAAGTATACCATTCTACTTCTTTTTCACATAAATATCCATTTACTCCATTTTGAACAATTTCTTTATTTGCTGATACATTAGAAGCCACAACTGGTAATCCTACACCCATATATTGAATTAATTTAAATCCACATTTTCCCTTTTCCCAATAACCATCATTTAGTGGCATTATTCCTATATCTCCTTTTTTCAGTTCTTCTACTTCAGTTTCTTCTTGCCATTTTACCTCTTCACACTCAACTCCTTCTATATTTATTTTTCCACCTATTATAACTAATTTTATTAAATATTTTTTAGCTAAATTTTTTAATGTATTTTCTATTAAAAATAAATTTTTTAAATTACTTGGAGATCCAATCCATATTATTTTTATTTTTTTATCATTTTTCGAATAATCTTTTATAGTGTATTTATCTAAATCAATTACTGTTGGAAGATAATAAAAATTTTTATTATTTTTAAATTCTTCAAAATACCAATGATTCCCTACAGTAACAAATTTTGCTCTTTTACATAAGTTTTCAATTTTATTTTTAAATAAAATTGAAAAAATACCTTTTGTGTATTTATCTTTTGGATTATCATCAAAATCCAAACTATAACTAGCTTTAGTTAAAATTATTTTCTCTAAAAAATATGGAATATATGGAAATAATTCTTTTTCTATTATTAAATGATCGTATTTATTTTTATTTTTTAAAATGTATAGTATTCTTTTAAAATAACAGTACAATATTTTTACTCTTTTAATTTTTTTTCCTTTGTATAAGTCGTTTACATAACCTTTATAAAAAAAAGGATTATATTCACACTCTATATTCTCTCTTATAAAAAATTTTTTATAATTATATGAACGATATCTAGAGCTTGGTCCTTCTTCATCATATTTAGTTAAAAATAATAGTTTCATTCTTTTTCTCCTATATAAAACTTTCTATACCATCTAACAAATTTTCCTAATCCTTCTCTTAAACTTGTTTTAGGCTTAAAGTTAAAATCTCTCTCTAATATACTTACATCTGCATATGTTACTGGTACATCTCCTGGTTGCATTGGTACTAATTTCTTATGAGATTCAAAATCATAATCTTTAGGCAATATTCCTTCATTTACTAATTCTTCTTGTAATATAGTTACAAAATCTAATAGATTTTCTGGACTATTATTACCTATGTTATAAATAGAATAAGGTGGTACTGGTAATCCATCCTCTCCTACTTTTCTTTCTGGAGCTTTCTCCATTACAGATTTTACCCCATAAACTATATCATTTATATAAGTAAAATCTCTTTTACAATTTCCATAATTAAATATCTCTATAGTTTCGTTATTTCTTAACTTATTTGTAAAGCTAAAGTATGCCATATCTGGTCTACCTGCTGGTCCATATACAGTAAAAAATCTAAGTCCTGTTGAAGGAATATCATATAGTTTTGAATAACTATGAGCCATTAATTCATTTGATTTTTTGGTAGCTGCATATAATGATACTGGATTATCTACCTTATCATCTACTGAATAAGGTATTTTCTTATTACTTCCATATACAGATGAAGATGAAGCATATACTAGATGTTCTACTCCCTTTGCTCCATTATCATAACTATGTCTACAAGCTTCTAAAATATTATAGAACCCTATCATATTACTTTGAATATATGCATCTGGATTTATAATACTATATCTTACTCCAGCTTGAGCTGCTAAGTTTACTACTATCTCTGGTTTATACTCATTAAAGATATTATCTATTGTATTTTTATCAGCTATATCTCCCTTTATAAAGTGATATTTAGAATTTGGATGTTTCTCTATCTCTTTTTCTATCTCTGATAATCTCCACTCTTTTATACTTACATCATAATAATCATTTAGATTATCTATTGAAACTATACTAATATTTTCAACAGTTTTTAATAGTTCTAATATTAAGTTAGAACCTATAAATCCAGCTCCACCAGTTACTAATATAGTTTTTCCTTTCAACTCTATATTTTGCATATTCCTCAACTCTTTCTTTAATTAATCTCTTTTAAATATATCTCTTGTATATACTTTTTCTTTTACATCATCTAAAGAACTATCATATCTATTAGCTATAATGCTTTGACTTAATTTTTTAAACTTATCTAGATTATTAACTACTTTACTTCCAAAGAAAGTTGCTCCATCTTCTAAAGTAGGTTCATAAATAATTACTGTTGCTCCTTTTGCTTTTATACGTTTCATTATTCCTTGAATGCTACTTTGACGGAAGTTATCACTATTACTTTTCATAGTTAGTCTATATACTCCAACTACTATATCTTTCTCTTTTGATGGGTCATAAGAACTATTTGCTTCATAAGCTCCTGCTATTTCTAACACACGGTCAGCTATGAAATCTTTACGAGTTCTATTTGATTCTACTATCGCTCCTATTACATTTTGTGGTACTCTATCATAGTTAGCTAGTAATTGTTTTGTATCTTTTGGTAAACAGTACCCACCATAACCAAATGATGGATTATTGTAGTAACTTCCTATTCTTGGATCTAAACATACTCCATTTATTATCTCTTGAGTATTTAGTCCTTTCATCTCTGCATAAGTATCTAACTCATTGAAATAGCTTACTCTTAAAGCTAAATATGTATTAGAGAATAACTTCACAGCTTCAGCTTCAGTAAATCCCATTATCAGTGTTTCAATATTTTCTTTTATTGCTCCCTCTTGTAATAATTTAGCAAATTCATTAGCTTTTTTAGTTAATTCTTCATCATTTTTATCAGTAGAAACTATAATACGTGAAGGATATAAATTATCATATAGAGCTTTTGATTCTCTTAAAAACTCTGGACTAAATATTATATTCTTTGTATTGTATTTTTTTCTTACTGATTCAGTATATCCTACTGGAATAGTTGATTTTATTACCATAATTGCATTAGGATTAACTTTTAATACTGTTTCAATTACATTTTCTACTGCTGATGTATCAAAGTAATTTGTTTTTGAATCATAATTTGTAGGTGCTGCTATTACTACAAATTCAGCTTCTTTATAAGCTGACTCTCCATCTAAAGTTGCTACTAAATCTAACTCTTTATTTGCTAGATAATCTTCAATATATTCATCTTGAATTGGAGATTTTCTATTATTTATCATCTCTACTTTTTCTGGAATAATATCTACAGCTATAACTTTATGATGCTGAGCCAATAATACAGCTATTGATAAACCTACATAACCTGTCCCTGCTACTGCTATTTTCATTTATGTTTCTCTCCCTTTATCTTAAATTTTCTAAATATTTATTAATAACTATTTTTTCATCAAATTCTTTTAATACTTTTTTTCTTCCATTATTTCCCATTTCTCTTTGCTTATTTTCATCTAAACTTAAGAATTTTTCTACTACTTCTACCATACTATCAATATCATTAGGCTTTGCTAGATATCCATTATATCCATCTTCTACTATATCTCTACATCCTACATTGTCAGTTGTAAGTATTGGTTTTCCCATAGAAGCAGATTCAATAAGTGATCTTGGTACCCCTTCTCTATAAAAAGATGGAAATATAATACAGTCAGCTTCTTTTATCTCTCTTCTTACATCTTTGGATGTTCCTATATATCTAATATTACTTTCTTCTTCCCATTTTAAAAGTTCCTCTTTAGAAATATGCCCCTCCTCATCTGTATATACTTTTCCTAACAATTGAAACTCTATATTAGGATATTTTGGTGTAAGTATTTTAGATACCTCATTAATTATTCTAACTCCCTTTTTATTAGAAATTCTTCCTAAAAATAAAAATACTTTTTTATTATCTTTTCTATCTTTTTCTAAAGGAATAAATCTATTGACTTCTACCCCAGAACCTGGTAATCTATCACAAACCTTTTTATCTATTAACCTATTATTTAAAAATATATTTAAGTCATCATCATTTTGAAAGAATACTTTTTTAGGAAATCTAAAACTTATTTTGTATAATATCTTAACTACCTTGCTCGTCAAATTTTCTGTATCAAATATATCTCCTAATCCTGTAACATTATTAATTACTGGAATTCCAACTAATTTAGCTGCTAATGTTCCATATATATTTGGTTTAATAGTAAAATTTAATATATATTCTGGCCTTTCTTTTTTAAAAGTCTTTAGATAAAAAAGAAATAATTTTAAATCATTTAAAATACTTGTTCCTCTTCTATCCATTCCAACATCTATATATCTCCAGCCCTCTTCTATTATCTGTTCTGCTGAACTATCTTTATTTCCTAAACAAACAATTTCATATCCTCTAGTTGTTAACTCTTTCATCAAATTACATCTAAAATTATATACAGCAAATAAAGTATTTGCATTCAGTATTATTTTCTTCTTCATCTACATTCCCTTCCCAAATAATACTATCTTACTTGTTTTAAATAATATAATCATATCTAGCACTAAGCTATTATTCTTCACATAGTACAAATCATACTCTAATTTTATCTTTGCATCATCTACTGATGCCCCATAGGTAAACATTGTCTGTGCCCACCCTGTTATACCTGGTTGTACTGCATATCTTAGATGGTAGTTTTTTATCTTCTTCTCATAATCTCTACCCAGTACATCCCACTCTGGTCTTGGTCCTACAAAGGACATATCTCCTCTTAATACATTTATTACTTGTGGTAATTCATCTAATCTTGTCTTTCTTATAAAGTGTCCTACCTTAGTTATCCTATCATCATGTTCAGAAGCATATTTAGAATACTTATTAGGGTCATGTACTTTCATACTTCTAAACTTGATAATCTCGAACTCTTTTCCTCTAAAACCTATTCTCTTCTGTTTAAAAAAAGCTGGATTCTCCCATATTTTTCTAGGATTAATAAATAGATATTTCACTCCTACATCTAGCTTTACCATCACGTAGGTTACTGCCATAAAAGGTACAAAACAGATAAAAAGAATAAATGAAAGTACTACATCAAATAATCTTTTTAATTTCTTTTCAAAGTCATTACTTAGAGTATCAAATCCATTACTCATCAATACCCACATACTATCTATCTTATCTACATCTATCTTTCCCTCTATATTTTCTAAAAAGGTCAGATAATCTACTACTCTTACACCTCGTAGTTTTACTTCTAATATCAAATCTGAATACTCTTTTAGTACCTTATCTTTTACAAAAATAATTATCTCTATCTTTTCTCTTTCAACTATCTCTTTTATCTCATCTAATCTTCCTAGATAATGTTTTCCATCTGCTACATCATTAGCTAGATATCCACAATATCTATATTTGTTATCCCTTAGTTCTAAACTATCTTCAATTATTTCAACATAACTATTCTCATTATCGAGGATAAGAACTCTACTCTCCTTCTCCTCTTTCTTATATAGTAAATAATTCAAGGTAGTTTGTATAATTGTGTATGTTAGAAAAGCAAAGATAAGAGTTTCCTCTTTATAGAAAAAATAGAAAATCATAAATGTAAAAAAATTCAAGATAGTAGAATAGATAATATTTATCTTCTGATATCTTGAGTCAAAATTTATTGTATTAAATAGGTAATATGAAAAAAATAGTATGATAAATAATCCATACATAGCTAAATTAAGACTTAGTTTTTGAATTACAAAACTCTGTCTATATACTATAAACAGAAGAATAAAATAGATTAATCTCATTCTGATGTTTCTTGTGTGTTTTACCATAATACTCTCTCCAATTCCTAATTTATCTGTTAAATATTTTTTTAAACAAATGAAAAGTACTGACACTTCTTACTCCTCACTACTCAAGACTTTCTATCCCTCTCTAAAGAGTGATAGCCCAATCTTTTTCATTTGAAGTTTTCACTATTACTAGTTAGGTTCATGTCAAAACCCATATTAATCAAGATAACTTAATTTTCTATTTAGGATATCTTCTAACATCTTAGGAGCCCTATTTCCTCTCTTACCACTCCTAGTTATCTTCACTCTTCTCTCTTTTCCCTTAGAGTAAATCTCCTCTTGCACACTTTCTAGTTCCTCTATCTCTACCCTATCTCCAAGGCTTAGTATCTCATTACTCAAGCACTCATGTTGGTACTTTCTCACATCACTCTGTTTTCTATATACCTCTTTTAACTCCTCTACTAGTTTTCTATGTCTTACACTGAGTGTTGATAGCCCCTCTCTTTTTCTTCTATTTATCTTCTCTATGAGCTCTCTTCTTCTTACCTCTAGTGAGTAGATTTTATCAGCTAGCTCTATCTCTTTAGACTCCCCATCTTTTTCATAGACAAGGTACTCCTTACCTATCTTTACCTTTACCTCTCCACTACCTACTCTTTTTCTATACTCTCCAGTTTTTTTATCTACCTCTCTAGGTGGCATACCTTTAAAAACTATCTGTGTATAGTATTTGAGTTTTCCACGAATATTTTTTCTAATAAGTCTACAATAGGCTATCTCACTTTTAAGAGCCTCTTTCTCATAGTAGTTTTCCTTATCAATTAGAACTTTTAATCTAAGTCCTTTCCAATCTATATATCCATCTATATATCTAATCCCTGTTCCATTGGATTTTCCCTCTAGGGATTTAAAATCATCTTCCTGTTTAAAATGTACTTTCTGCCCACTTCCATACATCATCTTTTCAAAAGCTCTCCACACCTGTGAAGCTATCTTTTGAGCTGTAAAGGAATCTATATTCTGCTTAAAAAATTTCTGCATATCCTTTACTTCTTTATGAAAAGCATACTCTGTAAATCCACTCTCTTTTCTAATTGTTTCTAGCTTTTTATACAGTGGTTTTTTCTTCTCAGTATTAGCTATCTCATGAAGTAGCTCTCTATATACTCTTTGCTTTCTCATCTCATCATATTTTTTCATCATCTTTCCCAAAAGAGAGTTGTATATATCCCTACCTATCCTAAATCTTTTTTCAAGGACATCCTCTTGATACTTCTCTACTTTCAAAGGAAATTGAACTATATAGTTAGCCAAAAAAACTCCTCCTTTTTTGAGTTCTTTTTATACTGAAAAAGCGAATTTACGTATTAAAAATTTGTTTTAAAAATTATAATTTTTTAAAAAAAGTTCTACTTATTTAGGTTAAGGCTATTGACATAAAATAGAAAAAAGGGTAAAATAAATTGATTACATATACTTAAAGTACGCTTTTTCAGTAAAATATGTACTTTTACAAAAAATAAAAAAAGATAGATTATGCACCTTTCAAATTTTACATAATCTATCCTTTATCTACGGAAGTGATTTAATTTTTTTATTTAGATCGCTTCCAATTTTCTCTTTTTTCTAAAATAAAGATTAAACTTCTAGTAAAAATAATTACACTATTTCCATAATGCCTACTTATTATCTCATCATTAGCTATCCTTTGGTATATGGACCTAGTACTTTTCTTTAGATAGCTAGCTACTTCCTCTACTCTACACCACTCACCTAAACTTCTTACCATCTCTTCTGCCAATAATTGGTCTTCTTCAGAAAGTTCCTTTAATCTTTTTAAAATATAAAGTTCAGTTGGATTTTGTATATTTACCATAGAATAGCCCCCTTTTAATTTTATAATAAAATATGCCTTAATCAATATATACTATATTTTTTGTACTTTTTCAAATTTTATCTCATTAATTTTTCCTCTATCCTCACCATCCTCTCCTCTATTCTCTTTATTCCATCTACCATATTCCTTCTATTCTCCTCCTCCAATCTCTCTAAAAGTTTTTTCTCTCTTTCCCAGATCTCTTTGTCTATCTTTCTATCTAGTAGAGAGAGTATAAATTTGTGATACCCTATAAATATTGCTAAAACTCCACTAATTATTTTTATATACTCCATATTTACCCCCACTCATTTGCTCTTTTTCCTATCCACATCATATACTTTATATAGCTACGCTTTTTCATTTAGCCCCCTTTTCTATTCCCTTTGTCATCTTCTTACCCTATGCTCTATTTTCTACTTCTTCAAATACTGCTTGATAGATTTTATCATCTAATTTACTATCTGTTCTTTTTACTAGCTCCTCTAGTAATAGTATCACTATCTTTTCTATCGCTCTTGTTGCAAACCATTTACAGATAAAATACTTTACAAATTTGATTACCATACCCAATACTTTTCCCATTCTCTCCCTCCTCTCCTTTTTGACTTTTTGTCATTTTTATGCTATAATCTAGTTACTTAATAGAGCTACATAAGTCAATCTTTGATTGACACTCTGTTGGGGACTTTGAAATATGCAAAAATTCGTTATGAATTAAGCTTTCACTTCGGTGGAGGCTTATTTCATGTGCTACCTTAGCTCTATATGAGGATTATCCCAGCCCCAATCATATCCAAAATTTAACTTAAGATTTAGCATCTTTCCAGCCCTCTTAAAACTCTCTATTAAAATATACCATCTGTCATCTGTTAAACTATCATCACTCTCCCATCCCACATAATACACATCTATTGCCTTTCCATCTTGGTGTTTACTTCTATTTACTACCCCATCACATTTACTTTTTCCCTGCTTGTAGTATTCCTTTTGTTTTTTCTCACTTCTTACCCCCTCATTTACAAAAAAATCTACTGGAGATATTGCCAAAGCATATCCTACCAACAGTACTAACCTACTATCTACTCCCTCTAATTTTTTCTTACTCCTTACACTTGCCTTATTCATATATCCTCCTACATAATAAAAGGGAGAAATTCCCTAAGTGAGTTTTGCTCTACACTTCAAGTAATTTCTCCCTACCTTACCTCATTAAATAACTCTTATAACTTCTAAACTCCTTCAGGATGCTCTGATATATAAGTTTCCAATGCCACTAATATCTCCTTGTTCTCTGCTATTGTTGCCAATGAGCTTTGATATCCCTTTAGTTCTTTTTCTGCTGCTGCTTGCCACTCCTCATATGTTTCATAAGGGCTTTCCTCCGCCATAGGTTCTGAGGCTTCTTTCAACTCTGCTATATGTTCTATCACTACTGTCATATCAAATATATTTGACTCTATTGCCTTCTCCCTTTTTATGGAATTTTTTAGACTCTCAATCTCCTTTTGAACTGTTGTTACTACTGACATACTACATTCCTCCTTTAATTTTTTATTTTGACTTTTTAGATTTATTAGGTAATCATGATTCCTACACATATGGTAACATTTTTCTTTTCTCAATACCAGTATCTAAGACTTATTACAACTTACTACCACTTACTCTATTTATTCTTTTAAAAGCTCATAAAATCTTTGTTTATTAACTTTTCTACGACTTTTTCCTTCCACTTTTATAGGGTAACACATCTCAACTATTCTATCCCTTATTCTATTCTTTCCTTTTGCAGAAAATCTTCTAGCTATCTCACATCTATTCTCATCTTCATCAAATTCCAAATTAGTAGAGATAATTAAAGGTTTTCCACATCTATATCTACTATCTATGAGATTATATATTTTCTCTGCTCTCCAACTTGCATTTTTATCCTCAAGAGATTTTTCTACTCCAAAATCATCTATTATCAATAAATCACAATTTTCTACAATTTTTAGCAACTCCATCTCCCCTTGTCCCCACTCTTTAGTGAGCTTGAGTAAATATAATCCCAGATTTATTACAAATACACTCTTTCCTCTACTCATTAGATAATTAGCTATACAGGCAGTAGCAAATGTTTTCCCTACTCCTACTCCTCCATAAAATATTATCCCTATATCCATTTTCTTTTCCATAAAACTTTTAGCATAACGAAGAGCTACCTTCATATATTTTTCACTCATATCAGCTATTTCAAAGGTACTTTTTAAAAATTTACTATCCACTACAGAGATATCCCTATATTTTTTAACACGATTTTTTATAGATTCAGCTTGTTGTTTTCTTATCTCTTCTTCTCTTTCTCTCTCTTTTATTTTTTCCAAGCAATCACAACTAGGAATATACTCTATATGCTTTCTAATAAATTCTGGCAGATACTCAATCCCTTCACTCTCATTTTTTACATACTCTTTTCCACAGTATTGACACTTCATACTCTCCCTCCTAATTTCTATCAAATAGTTCTTCACTACTAAATAGTTCAGGAATATCATCTCTATTATCAGGATTACTATTTAAAAACTCTTCTAACTCTCTATCTCTTTTCTTCTCATTTTCACTCTCTTTCTTTTCACACTTCTTCTCCCTCTCAAAATACACTCTACTATCCCTATTTTTAAAACTTCCATTGAGAGCTTTTTTCAAATTCTCCAGTTTAAAAATCGTATTAATACTCATATTATTTTTTACAAAATCTGATTCCCCCATTATCTCCAATGCTTTAAAAACTCCACTTGCTCCCAATTCTCCATAGGCTTTTAAAATTATATGGTTATCTGGTGGAAATTCAAAACTAGGTAATCCAACTTGATTATACTTTTCTAAAATCTCTCTTATCACAGGAAATTTTTCACTCTCTCCTTGTGAGTGTGTGTGTAATATATAATCTTCTTGTACTAATCTACTTGTATTAATCTTCTCCAGATTTTTATTGGTACCCCCTATAATATCTTTTTGAGAGTCTCCTAAATTTTTTTGTGCTATTTCCTCTAATTTTTCTTTACACTCCTCTTTTTCCTCACTCTTCTCCTCTTCCAAAATTCCATCTTCCTTACACTCTTTTACACTTTCACTAACAATTTTTTCTTGTATCGTCTCTATCTCTTTTTTATCTCCTTTCTCTTTACAACATATATTCTTCTCTCCTGTCTCTTCTGTCCCTCTATCTCTCTTATCACATACTTTACCTTGAGGTACCCACACTTAATAAGATTATTTATCCAAATACTTATAGAGTTTTTATGTACTCCATATAACTTTGAAAAATATTGATTTGTTGCATAGCAATACCCTTTAATATTTATCAGAGCTGTTATCTCTGCATACAAAATTTTCTCTGAAGGTTTAAGCCTCTCATCATATCTCACACTTGCTGGTATCACTGCAAAATAACTTGGTCTTTCCATAATAATTAACCCCCCTATAATTTTTTTATTACTGTATATATACATTATCATTTTTATTTTTACAATTCCACTAGCTAAAACTTACTACTGCTCACTACTACTCACTTCCAATTTTTACAAAAAATAAAAAAGAGTAGCCTTTCAAATCTATTTTTGAAATCTACTCTCTTTTAATTTATAAGATTTTTTTTAGACTATTCTTCTCTATTACATCTAATTTTATAGAAATATTCCCATATATATTGGCAAATGAATAACTCCATCTTTTACCATTAAATCTTTTTGGTATAGAATATATGAGTTATTTATTCTTTCACTATATTTCTTTCTAAATTTATCAAGAGAAGAGTGTTGTCTGTAAGTAGAGGATTTGACCTCTATCACTGCTAGTTTTTTTATATTTTTCTTATCTTTTATAAGAAAATCCAGCTCCATATTATTTTCTTTATTTTCTTTATCATACCTTGAATAAAAAAATAGTTTATGCCCATTTGTTCTTAATATTTGAGCTACAATATTCTCCATAATCATTCCTTCATTTATATTCAATTTATTAAAGAGAATCGCTTTATAAATCTCATTATCAGTATAACTTCCATCCATAAAAGTTTGAGTAACAAGAAGTCCTGTATCCATTAAGTAACATTTCCTAGTTGAATAATCACTATTCAGATTAAGTCCTACATTTGGATCAGTTGAATTATAGCAAGGATTAACAATCATAGCATCATTTAACCACATGAAAGAATCCTCATACTCTCTATATCTAGCCTCTTTTGATATAGAACTCAACTTATATTTCTTTTCTTTTTTAGATAGCTGACTTGGAATCTCATCAAAAATAGATATTACTTTATTCTCATATCCTTTAGCAAATTTACTAATATCATTTCTATATAAAGTTAAAATATCTCTTTTTATCTCGTCAACATTAGCAAAATCTTTTGTAGCAATATATTCATTTACAGCTTGCGGCATTCCACCAACTAAAATATACTGTCTAAAATCATTCATTACTTTTCTATGTAGTGCTTGCCCTAGCGGCTTTTTCTCATCAAAACACATCTTTAAAAATGGAATTGTTGTAGTATCTCCTAATGCCCATAAAAACTCTTCAAAATCAAGTGGATACATTTGAATATGTTTCTCTTCTGATGGAAGTATTATATTTTCTGTATTTCTTTTAAGTGACAATAAAGATCCTGTTTCTATATAATCATATCTACCATCTTTCACTAAATATTTTATCAATTGCCTTGCTTTAGGAAACTGTTGAACTTCATCAAATACAATTAAACTTTCTCTTCTAAAAAGTTGTACTCCATAAAAAGCTGACAATTTTATAAAAAATAGATCTAAATTACTACTTTCATTTTCAAATAAATCAACTATTTCTCTTGAAATATTTCCAAAATCAATAATTAGATAGCTCTTATACTCATTTTTTCCAAACTCTTCACAAAGATAGCTCTTTCCTATTCTTCTTGCCCCATCTATTAGTAATGCTGACTTTCCTTGAGATTTTTCTTTCCATTCAAGTAGAGAATTATATAATTTTCTCTTAAGCATGTTATCACCTCAAAATATAACAATCACGTTTTCTTATATTTTATTATATCATTTTTTCACGTTTTCTTATATATTTTTCCAAATTTTTTTCACGTTTTCTTATTTATATAACTGATTAACTAATAAAAAAGAGTAGAAAATATTGTAAATTCTTAAGTTACAATAACTCTCCACTCTTTATCTTTAAGTATTTTTATATTAACTTTCTATTATTTTATACTTTTCCAAACTTCTTTTAAATCATCTACTACTTCTTTATTATTTAGTAAATCTGTTTTTGCATAAGCTGAAATACTCTTGTCTATTACTAAATCCCAACCTATATAATTACATATGCATCTAAATTGTCTACTGATTAGTTCATACTCTTCATCTTCTAGGCTATCTGCTCCCACTGCAACAATTCCAATTTGTTTATATTTTTTATCAGCCTCAAATTTTTTCATATACATTCTATCTATTGCTAATTTTATTTGAGCAGATATTCCCCACCAATAAACTGGACTTCCAAAAATTATTACATCTGCCTCTTCCATTTTATCAGCTAAAAACTGTCCATCATCTTTTTGATTTACACATTTTCCCTTATGAGTACTACAATAATCACAAGCTAAACAACCTGCTACATTATATTTTGTTACATCTAAAAGTTCTACCTCTGCTTTTAAATTCTCCTCTATACCTTTTTTTATTATTTCAAGTGCTGAAAGTGTATTTCCTTTTCTAGGACTTCCATTTAATAGTAATACTTTCATCTGATTACCCCCTCTTTTATAAGTTACTTAATATATTTTACCACAAATTATGTACAATTCCTCTTATATATTTATCATAAATTTTTTCTACTTCATTCATTTGTTCAGAAGTTAGATTAGGAATATTTGCTGCTACTATATTATTTATTACCTGTTCCTTTCTACTAGCTCCAGGAATAACTGTACTTACAGCTTCATGCATAAGTATCCAACGTAATGCTATTGGAGATAAGTTTTCAGTTTTAAATACTCTTTTTAACTCATCTACTGCTTGTAATCCAGTTTTATAATCTACTCCTGAAAATGTTTCTCCCTTATCAAAAAACTCCCCATTACGATTATAGAATCTGTGGTCTTTCTCTCCAAAAACTGTATTTTCACTGAATTTTCCTGTCAATAATCCACTTGCTAGTGGTACTCTTGCTATAACTCCAATATCATTTTCCATTGTTTTCTTAAAAAGTTCATCTAAAGGTTTTAGACGAAACATATTAAATATCACTTCAATAGCAGCTATATTATACTCCATAGCTTGTAACCCTTCACTTACCTTTTCAATACTTACTCCATAATTTGCTATTTTTCCTTTTTCTTTTATCTTATCTAAAGCAGAGAATAACTCATCTTTTTTATATACAGATGTAGGTGGGCAGTGTAGCAATACCATATCTAATTTTTCTACTCCCAATCTCTTCAAACTACCATCTATAAATTTCTCCATATTTTCCCCAGTATATCCTTCAGCTGTATGTGGATCTAATCCTCTTCCACACTTAGTTGTTATGTAAAGTTTATCCTTTTTATCCTTTATAAACTTTCCTATCATCTCTTCACTTTTTCCATCATTGTATATATCAGCTGTATCTATAAAGTTAATTCCATTTTCATAAGCTGTATTTAATATATTCATAGCTTCAACTTCATTGAAGTTATCTCCCCATTTTCCTCCTAGTTGCCAAGTTCCTAATCCTATCTCTGATACCATAGCTCCTGTTTTTCCAAATCTTCTCTTTTCCATAGTTTCCTCCTACACTATATTATATTTTAATTATATTTTTCTCATAGAAAAAAAGCAAGAAGGCACTTTTTAGTTACTAGGTGAAATCCAAGTAACCTTTAAATTAAGAAAATTTTATTGTATAATATCAATAATAAAATTAATCTAGGAGATATTTATGGAAAAAATAAAATTAAGTTGTGAAATGGATTTTACTCTAAAATTGATAGGTGGAAAATATAAACTTTTAATACTATACTTTTTATTAGAAGATGAGAAGAAAAGATTTAATGAACTTTTATCTGCTATAGGTAGCATTTCTAAAAAAACTCTTACTAATCAGTTAAGAGAGTTAGAAAATGATGGTTTAATTCAAAGAAAAATATATCCAGAAGTGCCACCTAAAGTAGAATACTCTCTTACAGAAAAAGGAAAATCTCTATCTGATATTTTAAACCTTTTATGTGAGTGGGGAGAAAAGAATTTAGATAGAGATATTTATGAAATTACTAATCCTCAATGTAAATAAAAAAACAACTCTTTTGAGTTGTTATTTACATATGGAGGCGACGACCAGATTTGAACTGGTGAATGGAGATTTTGCAGACCTCTGCCTTACCGCTTGGCGACGTCGCCATATTTAGTTGTTAGTCAGTGGTGCCCAAAGGCGGAATCGAACCACCGACACGGGGATTTTCAGTCCCCTGCTCTACCGACTGAGCTACAGAGGCGTTTTTACAGCGCTTGTTTAGTATATTATATTCCCTTGGAAATGTCAACAACTTTTTTCAAAATTTTTTGTATATTCTGCAAGCAGGCGAAAACAGTCACAGAAGCTCAGTCTGCGACTGTATCACTTTTCTCTTCCGTTTTACGGCGGATTTGTCCCCACAACAAGTCCGCCGCTCTATCCTTTCATGCGGGAGCAGCCACACGGTGCAGCCAAAAATAGTTCAACTGAAACGCGCCTCCTTTATGTATGTCTGGTCATTTATACTGTCTGCCGCCTGCCTTGCCATTTGAAATGTCGGATAGTGTTCTCTGAAAATCTCGTCATTGGTCGGCACGGCAGCCAACAGGCTAGTTTGTGAATCAATCGAATCCAGTTTCCACTATCCACGCAATCCCTCCTTTCCGGCTCTCCTGCCCTGCTCATACTATATAGACGAATGCCCTTCCGGTTTTGTGACACTCTTCCGCAAAAAATAGGGCAATACCGCATAATTGGACAAGAGCGATTTGCGAGTAAATTTTGCGTACTGACGAGGCGCGGTTTTGCGGTAATACTTGATGTATTACCGTGAAATCGCAACAAAGTCAGGGCGCGAAATTTCCGCAAAGCGCCGCAACTTTAATTGTGCGGTATTGCCCTAGAAATTTTTTCGACATGAGAAGAACAGCCTGTAAATCCGCTCTTCAGATTGCATAGTCAGGCACAATATGCTATAATCTGCTAAAATAATAGGCAGGAAGGCGTAACAATGTTTCTCTATCTGGCAATGATCGACTCGGACGCAGACAAGTCCAAGTTCGAGATTCTTTACAGCGAATACAAAAATCTGATGTACTACACCGCAAACCGCATTCTGCGCAACAGCAGAGATGCGGAGGACGTGGTGCATCAGGCTTTTCTCAAAGTCATCGAAATTCTGGACACCATTTCTTCACCGAGGTGTCACAAAACGCGCGCGCTGCTCGTCACTATTACCGAGCACAAAGCGATCGACCTGTACCGCGAAAAGCAGCGCCGCAATGTCCTGCCGCTTGCCGAAGAATATGTTGGAGCCGCGCCTGCTGCCGAGGAACGCTACCGCGCCGACCCGCTCGTGCAGACCGCCGAACGGCTCGTGCGGGAGAATCCCGCAGGATGGCAGGGCACCGCGAGCGAGCTCACCGGATGGGTGAAGGAGACGACCGGGGTGAATTTTACGGCGGTGTCACTTTCTAAGCAAATGCGCGGATTGAGAGATAATTTGCTTCTGTATGATAACATCTCTTATACTCCTCCTGCTTATACCGACGGTAAAGGAAAGCGTATGCACACACTATATAAAACAACTGTATGAAACTGTGTGTAACTGATGAGGGACAAATAAATTACTACAAACTTTTACATTTCTCATCAGATTCACACACTTACACACAGTTTATTTTTTATATACCGCCCAACAGTAGGGTGCGACAAGGTGAATTGCCCGAAGGGCAAGAGAAGGTGCTCTGGGGTACGACCTCGTACCCTTCGGGATACCTGCACAAGATAGGAAAAGAGTGGAAAGCACTTCACTCTCCACTCTTTCTTATGTTTAATTCAGCGCTGCAATGGACTCCTCCAGCTTTGCAGGTGCTCGCGCAGCTTGTCAGCCTTTTCGCGCTCGGCTGCTGATATTGCAAAGAATTGCTATTGCGGTCTGCCCTTCCGCGGTGTTATAATGATAAATTGTGAAAGTGTATAAACCACGCGCATGATTTTCTGCGCGAAAACAATCACGGAGGTTTACTCTTTTGAAAAAACATCGCTATACCGCGGCGGCCGTAATGCTCAGTCTTTCGATGCTGACCGGCACCGCTGCCGCCGATTATTCCGATCTAAAGCCGCACTGGGCCGAGCAGGCCATGGAATTCGCCGTACAGTCCAATCTGATGGACGGCATTTCGGAATACACTTTTGCCGCAGATGCACCTGCGACCCGCGCCTGTCTGGTGCAGGCGCTGTACCGTATGGAGCATGCACCTGCGGCTGACACAGTGCTTACCTTTCAGGATGTCGCAGAGGACGCGTCCTTCCTGACCGCGGTTCGGTGGGGTGTGTCCAACGGCATCATCACCGGTTACAGCGACACGGTATTTCGCCCCGGCACCTCACTTACGCGCGAGCAGTTCGCCGTTATGCTGTACCGCTTTGCCGAATACAAAAAGCTGGATGTGACGGCACAAAACGCGCTCTCCGGCTACACGGATGCTTCTTCGATTCATCCGTATGCGCAGACCTCTATGCAGTGGGCCAACGCCGAGGGACTGATCACCGGCACGACCGCGACTACGCTGTCTCCGCAGCGCACGGTCTCCCGCGCACAGCTGGCGACTATTTTGCAGCGTTTTGCACCGATGGTCTCCTACCAGCAGCGGGAAACCGATGCGCCGAAGCCGCCGCAGACCCATTCCTACACGGCCTTCACCACCAAACTGGGTGACGTGACGCGCAGCGAGACCGAACAGGACCTGACCGAAGTTCATCGAGCGACCCGCCGTTACACGGACGGTCAGGGCTGCGCGGTCGAGATGGGACACTCTGCCGCCGTGCTGGACGCACCCGCGCACACAGCCGCGCAGTTTGAGATGAAGGGCACGTCCGGCACCGTTCGCTGGTACGACACCGCAGCGTCCTCGTGGAAACAGCAGCCGCTCACTGCGGGCACGCTGCCGAGCGGCATGTACTTCCTGCGGGTGGACGGCATGGACAGCATTCTCGTCACGCCGATGACCTATGCCGCGCGAGACAACGGCATGATCGAGTATTTCCCGGGCAAAAACGGCTCGCTGAAGATCGAGCGGACGCCTTCCGGCTTTCGGTTCTCCGTGCAGGTTGCGGCTCTTACGCAGGGCACCTACAGCGACTATCTGCTGCTGACTTCTCAGCAGACGCTCATCGACTGGAGCGACCCGTCCATGCTCAGCCGCTGGGCGAACTACAGCCTGATCGGCACCAACCGCTGGTGCTACAACGGCTACTACTATACCGCACCTTCGACCTACTATCCGTTCGATGAGAACTACTTCTACTCGCTTCCGGCGGCGCATATTGCCGGCAAGATGGCAAACGACACCGATCAGCCGGCCTCCCGCGCGATCGGTCTGGCGATGATCGACCTGATGCGCGAGCAGCAGAACGAGTACGGCTTTATCCCCTCTCAGGCAGGCAGCACCTGGCTCAAGACGGATTACGGCATCGAACCCGGCTACTACGACACCCGCTTCAACACGGATTTCTGGCTGGCGAACATCAACGCAGCCGAAAACTTCGGTGTGACCGGCTGGCTGGACAAGACCCGCAAGTATGCGGATTTTCTCGTCCGCTTTGCCGAGCAGCATCACTTCACCTTCGGGGCCGGCGATGACGAGGGATGGCTCGTGCAGGATTACTGGCACCCGAACGGAGAGTCCTCGCCGACACACGCTTCGCTCAACCATCATGCCGCCGAAGCCGAATTCCTGTACCGGATGGCAGACGCAGTTAATGAGGACAGCTACGCCGTTCTCGCTGACCGCATGGTGCGCGGCATTGAGCAGAGCGAACTGCTGTGGTACAAGCCGGACGGTGATCTGAACTACTCCTACAAGCCGGACGGCACCTGTTCCGGGCAGGATTATCCGTATTTGACCTACAACGACCTGCTTGAGCTGCAGCGGCTGTATGCAGCCCGGCACGGTCAGGAAAATCCGGTGATCGCACGTTTGCTGCAGGTCAAGCTGACCTGGATGAATAAAAACGGCGTGACCGGCTACAACAAATAATTTTGGGGACGGAGAGAAATAAACGTGACACCAAATTCATTCGCTTATATCGTCTTTCTGGTGATAGGCGCACTCATTTACCACCCACTGTCACAGAAGGCCAAGAAACCGTTTCTTCTGCTGCTGAGCATCTGGTTTTACGCCATCGGCGGTGTAAAATTTCTGCCGTTGCTGGCGCTGACCGTTGCCTTCAACTTCTTTGCGGCGCAAAAGCTGGAACGCACCGAGCGTAAGCGCGGTCTGCTCACGCTGGTGCTTGTGCTCAACCTCGGCGCACTCGGGTTATTCAAATACCTCGGCTTTTTCGGAGAGCTGCTCGGCTGCACCGGTGTGCAGCTCAGTCTGCCTCAGCTTGCTCTGCCGATCGGCATTTCGTTCTACACGTTCGTCATCTGCGGCTATATGATCGACGTGTACCGCGGTCGTGAAGCCGAGCGCAATTTCCTCGACTTTGCGCTGTTCACCACCTTCTTTCCGGCAATCCTGTCCGGCCCGATCGAGCGCTCGAAGAGCCTGCTCCCGCAGATCAAGCAGCCGCGTCGCGCAAACGCGGACGATGTGCGCTTTGCCGCCGAGCGTCTTATCGAGGGCACGGTCAAGAAGGTGCTGCTCGCGGATAATCTGGCGGTTCTGGTCAACACCGCGTACGCCGATCCGGCGCAGTTTTCCGGTCTGGAGCTGGCGTTTGCCGCGGTGGCGTATGCCCTGCAGATCTACTGCGACTTTTCCGCCTACTCCGACATGGCGATCGGCTCCGCGCGGCTGTTCGGCATTACGCTGATGGAAAACTTCCACGCACCGTACATGGCGCAAAGCTCCAAGGAATTCTGGCACAGATGGCACATTTCGCTGTCCACCTGGTTCCGCGACTACTTATATTTCCCGCTCGGCGGCAGCCGCAAGGGCAAAGCGCGCACCTACATCAACGTGCTGATCGTGTTCGCACTGAGCGGTCTGTGGCACGGTGCCGCCATGAAATATGTGCTCTGGGGACTGCTGTTCGGCGTTTTTCAGGTCATCGGCGGCCTGCTGACACCGGCAAAGCAGCGCCTGTGCGCCGCACTGCACATTCCGTGGGACGCAGGCTGGCTGCAGATCATCCGCGTGATTATCACCTTCGGCCTTTCCACGTTTGCGTGGATATTCTTCCGCGCGGATTCCGCTTTGCAGGCGTGCGCTATCATCAAACGCATCGTGACGGCGGCAGGCGCATGCTTCCCGCTTGACCTGACGCATCTCGGTCTGACCGAGCGTGCGCTGAATGTGCTTGCCGTAAGCCTCATCGGACTGGTGCTGACCGACATCATCGGTGACCGGTTCCCGCTACGGGAAAAGCTGCTGGAGACGGTCTGGCTCCGGTACGCGGTCTGGGTTATCCTGCTGGCGGTGACGGCCGTGTGCGGCGCGTACGGCACCGGCTTCAACCCGCAGGAATTCGTCTATTTCCAGTTTTAAGGAGGAATCGCCGTGAAACACATTTTCAAGAGAGAACCGGCAGCCTTCCTTGCCGCTGCGGCAGTGCTCGGCGGTATCCTCGCCGGTGCGACCCATTATCTCACACCGCAGCAGCATGATTACGGCTCGGTCTGGGGCATGTACGAGCAGGAGCAGACGGATTCGATCGACGTGCTGTTTTTCGGCTCGTCCGTCGCCTACTGTGATGTAGTACCTGCCGTATACTGGAAAAACTCCGGTCTGACCGCCTTTGTGCAGGCCGGCCCCGAGCAGCCGCTTCCGCTGACGCTGGATTACTTAAAGGAAAGCCTGCGCACGCAGTCACCCAAGGCGGTTTTCGTGGAGTGCACCGGTATAGCGTTCCACAAATACATGGGCTTCACCAAGACCAACATCGGTCAGATGCCGTGGGGCATCAATCGTCTGCACGCGACCTTTTTTAATGCCGAACCCGAGGTCCGCAAGGGACTGCTGTTTCCGCTGTACTTCTATCACGACCGCTGGACAACCCTCAAGAGCGAGGACGTGCAGCCGTACACCGAGGATATGCTGGCCGGATACACCTTTCTGTCCGGCGGCACGGACAAGGGTCCGGACGACTGCGAAACGGTTGATATTGCCCCGGAGGACTGGGAACGAAACATGGATGCCCTCGAAGATATTTACGCGCTCTGCCGCAGGAACAATATTCAGCTGGTACTGTACCGCGCCCCGACAAAGCGTCTGCACGATGCCGACTGGAACAGGCTGACCGCGCAGTTTGACGGACGCGAGGGTGTATCGACACTGAATTGCAGCGACTACACCGCGCAGATTGCCGCAGATCCGGAAAGCGACTTCTACGACTCACTGCATTACAACTGTGTTGGTGCGGAGAAATTCAGTACGTTTCTCGCGGACTGGACGAAGAACAATCTCTCGATCTTGCCGGATGAACCGCAGGATACCGTGCTGTGGACGGCACGCCTGCAGCATTTCCGTGATTTAACGGCAAATCCGCCGCAGGAGGACACAAGCGCATAACAAAAAGGGACTGCTGCACAGGTTTTATCCTTGTGCAGCAGTCCTTTGCTTATGCGCTTATTTCCAGAAATCAGTTTCTTCCTTGATGCCGATGTTCTTCGCATGAAATACCGGATTCTCACCGCGCTTGCGGCTTGCGACGTAATCGTTCAGGCACCTGATGGCCGTGCCGCCAAGAATCAGGATGGTCGGCACGTTGACTACGACGATCATACCCTGCAGCATATCCGCAGTATCCCATACCAGACCGGCGTTTGCGATCGCACCGATGAACACGATGGCCGTAGCAAACAGGCGGAAGAAGAGCAGCTCATGCTTTTTGATGCTGCGATGCAGGATGAACTCCAGACAGCCCTCGCAGTACGAGTAGTTGCCGAGCAGCGTGGTGAACGCGAACAGCATCATCGCCACTGCCAGGAACACCGGACCTGCCGCGCCGAGCGTGGATGCGATAGCGTTCTGCACATAAACCGCACCGGCGATTTCCTCGGTCGGAACAACGTTGGTGGACAGACACATGAACGCCGTTGCCGTACAGATGAGCAGCGTGTCGATGAATACGGACAGCATCTGCACCAGACCCTGCTTGGCCGGATGAGAAACAGATGCGGTTGCGGCTGCATTCGGCGCAGAGCCCATACCTGCTTCGTTCGAGTACAGACCGCGCTTTACGCCGTACATGATGCAGCTGCCGGAGAAGCCGCCCATCACAGACTGGAGGTCAAATGCGTTGTGGAAGATGGACGCAAACATGCCCGGTACATTCCTGATGTTCAGGCAGATAATGAGCAGCGAAACCAGTACATACAGGATACCCATGAACGGAACAAGGATTTCGGTGATGCTTGCCAGACGCTTTGCGCCGCCGAGTACCATTACGCCGAACAGGAACGCCAGAATGACGCCGATGAACGCCGGCGTGATAACCGGATGGTAAAACTTGAACACCGAGAACGTAGACTGCAGATTGTACGCCGCCAGCATGTTATAGCCGACTGCGTAGATCAGGATGATGAGCACCGAGAAGATGACACCCAACCAGCGCTTGCCGAGTGCATCGCGCATGTAGTACGCAGGACCGCCGTAGCAGCTGCCGTCCGGTGCACGCTTTTTGTAAATCTGCGCGAGCGTAGACTCGATGAAGGCGGTTGCACCGCCGAGCAGTGCGGTTACCCACATCCAGAAGATGGCGCCCGGTCCGCCGAGGCAGATTGCCGTGGATACACCGATGATGTTGCCCGTGCCGACACGCGACGCGGTGGAGATCATGAGTGCGCCGAACGAGGAAATGCTCCCCTCGCTTTCCGGCTTCTCCATGATGACCTTGCACGCATCCCTGAACAGACGAATCTGGATGAACTTGCATCGGAACGTGAAGTAAATACCGCTGACTACCAGAAACAACGGCACAAACCATGGCTGATACAGCACGCCTGATATTGCTGCGATAACGGAGTTGATCGTTTCCAACATAATTTCTATTCCCTTTCCAAAGTACTTCCGTTACCGGTTGTAGTCAACCGGTAACATTTATTTATTATTATACAGGAATCCGACAAACTTCTCAAGTACAAGTTATACCTTAATGAAATAAGTGTTCCAGCACCCACGCAAACGCCTTTGCCGTGCGGCGGTCCGGCTGCTGAAAGTGCCCGCCGCTGTTCCATTCCAGTGTGCAGCTTACGTTTTTCTCCTGCAGGAGCGCATACGCCGCCCGCATGCGGTCGCCGACGGCAGCCATCACCGGATTGCGCGTCTTTTCCTCGCGGTTGCCCAGGCTGAGATAGACGGCAGCGCTGTGCAGATCATGCGCCTGCATGTACTCCAGAAATTTCGGAAACCACAGAGACGGCGAGGCTGCCGCGATGCCGGAAAAACGGTCGGTCCGATATGCGCTCCACAGGGCAAACAGCCCTGCCATCGAGTACCCGCCGATGATATATCGTCTGTCTGCGTCCTCGCACAGCGGCAGGATTTCGCGGAGCAGTACCGCAGCACCGTCTCCGAAGTCCTCATGACCGAAAACCGCCGGTGCGCACCACGGAGACAGGTCGTCGTTCCACCTTTCAACCTTGACGGCAATCAAACGGAACGGCTGTGCAGTCAGCCGCTTGATCTCTCGGATTTCGTTCTCGATGGCTGGCAGGTCGTGGTCCCCAACCGGCTGCAGCAGCACGTTTTTCGCATTCGGCTCGCCGTATTCGTAAATCCTCATGTAATTCCCTTCTTCTATGCATTTTCGCACTGATTTTACCACAAAATGCACCGCACCGTCAAATTTGCAGTGATTGACAATCCGCGTCCGCAACGGTATGATAGATGCAAAGAGTAAAAGGAGTTTCCGCTATGGGAAAATATATACTGGCGCTCGATCAGGGCACGACAAGCTCGAGAGCGATCTTATTTGACAGCGAACAGAATATTCTCGCCATCCGGCAGCACGAGCTGACCCAGCACTATCCGCACGAGGGATGGGTCGAGCAGGACCCGATGGAAATCTGGTCCACGCAGTATGCAGCTATGCTCGAGGTGCTGGCGGCCGCCGATGTTTCTCCGTCCGATGTGGCGGGCATCGGCATCACCAACCAGCGCGAGACGACCATCCTGTGGGATAAAAATACCGGACGGCCGATCCACAATGCTATCGTCTGGCAGTGCCGCCGCACAGCGGATATTGTGGACAGGCTGGTGCAGGACGGTCTGTCCGGGCACATCCGCCGCACGACCGGTCTGGTTCCGGATGCGTATTTTTCGGGAACGAAAATCAAGTGGCTGCTCGACCATGTGGAAGGCGCACGAGAGAAGGCCGAGCGCGGAGAAATCCTGTTCGGCACGGTGGATTCCTGGCTGGTGTGGAAGCTGACCGGCGGCAAAGTGCACATCACGGACGCGACCAATGCCGCACGCACGATGATCTTCGACATTCACCGTCTGGACTGGGACGATACCCTGCTCCACGCGCTCGATATTCCCCGGGCGATGCTGCCGCGCGTGTGCTCCTCAAGCGAAGTATACGGCTATGTTTCCCTGCCGGGCGGCGATATTCCGATTGCAGGCATTGCAGGCGACCAGCAGGCGGCTCTGTTCGGTCAGACCTGCTTTGCGGCAGGCGATGCGAAAAACACCTACGGCACGGGCTGTTTTCTGCTGATGAACACCGGAACCGCGGCCTGCGAGAGCGAAAACGGCCTGCTGACCACCATCGGCATTCAAATCAGCGGAGAGACGCAGTACGCGCTCGAGGGCAGCGTGTTTGTCGGCGGTGCCGTCATTCAGTGGCTGCGGGATGAGATGCGCTTTTTCTCCGAGAGTCGTGATGCGGAATACTACGCGGACAAGGTGAAGGACACCGGCGGCGTGTACCTCGTGCCCGCATTCACCGGTCTGGGTGCGCCGCACTGGGATATGTACGCACGCGGCTGCCTCATCGGTCTGACACGCGGCACAACCCGCGAGCACATTATTCGCGCCGCACAGGAGTCCATCGCCTATCAGGTGAACGACCTGCTGACCGCCATGAAGCGCGATACGGGCGTTTCCCTTTCCTCCCTCTCGGTGGACGGCGGTGCCAGCCGCGACAGCTTCCTGATGCAGTTTCAGAGCGATATTTCGGACTGCACGATTCGCCGTCCGGTCATCCGCGAAACGACCGCGCTCGGCGCATGCTATCTCGCCGGACTCGCGACCGGTGTGTGGCACAGCCGCGAGGAGCTGAAGCAGCTCTGGCGGTGCGATACACTGTACGCGCCCTCGATGGACGAGAATAAGCGCCGCAAACTGCTCTCCGGCTGGGATAAGGCGGTTGGACGGTCGCTCGATTGGGCGGAGCATTAAAAAACAGCACAAACAAACCCGAAGTACAGGCGCAAAACCTGCACTTCGGGTTTTGTATTTCAGTATGCTTTAATCGTTCGCCTGAATCCACGCGGGCAGCTGCTCGATGTTCAGCTGCACATCATCCGCACCGGCCTCGAGGAACACCTGCCGCGCACGATCGAGTGCAGCCTGCTTTTTCTCGGCAGAGAGTGCCTCATAGGCTGCCTGCGTCATGCCCATCACACTGCTGCCTTCGAGCACACCGAGCGAGCGGCACCGGCGTTCCTGCCTTCCTGAATATCGGACACAGTGTCACCGACCTTGACGACCGCCTGCACGGACGGCACCTGGAATTTCTGCATATTGGCAAAATCATATACGGGTTCGGGCGGCCCAGACCGTCCACCGAATCCGGGCTGAACCACGCGTCCGGTGCGTAGCCCTGTTTTGCCGCGTTTTCGGTGACAACTGCCATCACTGCATCGGTATAACCGGTCATGGAGCCGATTTTCAAACTCATTTCACGCAGCTTCGCTGCCGTTTTAACGACACCCGGATTCGGCGCCGCATACTGCTTTAAGCTGCGCATAAGCGAGTCCTCAAACGCGCCGCAGATGGTTTCGACCGCCGCTTCTATCGCTTGCGCATCAAGTTCTTATCAAAATCCTGTAAAGTGAGGTCGGGAAATGTAAAGTAAAAATCCTCCGTAAAACGGAGGATTTTTACAACACTCATCTTATTATATATGATTTATTTCCGCAGAAAATACACCAGACACGGTCGTCCGCCGGTGCGGTAATCCATCTCACTGCCAATAACCTGCTGTTCAGTCAGGTAATTCATATACCGGCGCACAGTGACAACTGACAAGCCAACATGCGATGCGATCTCATCACTGGTATGCCGTGTATCCGGCGCAGCCCGCAGATATGCCTCAATGCGCGAAAGCGTCTGACTCTGCAAACCTTTTGGCGGTGTGACAGGCTGTGTCGGCACCGCAGCCTGAAACAGCGTATGATCGAGCGCCTCCTGACTGAAGCTGTCGCGCTGCACGCTCTCTCTCCGGCGGCAGAACACGTCCAGCGCCTGCCGGAACCGCTCATATGCGAATGGTTTGACCAGATAATCCACTGCACCCAGTCGCGCGGCATCGTTGACCGTTTTTGCGTCATTCGCCGAAGTGACCATGATGACATCCGCGTCCACACCTTCTGCGCGAAGCTGCAGCAGCAGCTCGGTGCCGCTCATCTGCGGCATGTAAACGTCTAAAATAATCAGGTCGATCGGGTTGCGCTGCAGCCAAAACAGCGCCGGATGCGCCGCTGAAAACGTCTGCACGACGGCAAACCGGCTGTCCTGCTCGATACACCGGCGGTTGAGCCGTGTGATCATCGGGTCATCCTCAATAATAACCGTTGTGTACATCGGATTTCCTCCTTACTGCTGTCCGTTTGCGGATTCCGCAACCGTAATGATGAACGAGCTGCCGATCCCCGGCTCGGATTCGACACGAATCGTCCCGTGGAACGCGTCCACGGTCTCCTTGACGAGTGACAGACCGGTGCCTCTGCCCTCTCCTTTGGTGGAAAAGCCGCGCTCGAAAATGCGGTCCAGCTTATCGGCAGCAATGCCTGCACCGCTGTCGTCCACGCTGATGAGCATGCCGTGCTCTCCCTCGCGAATGCTGACCGTCACTTCCTTCTGTGCGTTTTCCGGTGCATCCCGCAGTGCGTCAAACGCATTCTCAGTCAGGTTTCCAAGAATGGTGATCAGACTGCTCACCGGAAGATACTGTCCGTCTCCATGCAGCTCACTCGCCGGGTCGAGCACAAACCGGATGCCCAGCTCTGCCGCACGATACGCCTTGCCGATCAGCAGCGCCGCAACCGACGGCTCCCGAATACGCTCAGAAATATAGCCGATCGAGTGTGCGCGCGTCTGCGTTAAATGCAGCACATAGTCCTCCGCCTGCTTGTACTCGCCCAGCTGCAGCAGACCGAGAATCACATGCAGCTTGTTGGTAAACTCATGCGTATACGCTCGCAGCGCACCGACAATGTGCTGCACGCCGGTCAAATCCTGCGCCAGTCGTGTAACCTCGGTCCGGTTGCGGAAAATAGCAATCACACCTTCGATTTTTCCATCGCGCCAGAGCGGCATACGGTCGGAAATGACCAAAACGTGCTTGATGGACTCCAGACCGATGTTGTATTCACTTTTGCCGGTCTGCAGCACGCGCGCCATCGTCGAGCGCGGATAGACCGTCTGTAACGGCTGACCGAGTGCATCCTTCACCTTGATTTTGAGGATATCCGCTGCCGCACGGTTCATATAGGTGATCATGCTGTGTTCGTCGATCGCCATCAGACCCTCATCCAATGCATCCAGAATATCCATGCGCTGCAGAAACAGCTGACGGAACGCGTCCGGCTCATAGCCCAGCAGTTCCCGCTTGACCCGCTCGGAAAACCGCACGCTGAGCAGACTGCCGATGCCAAGCGCGAACAGCGTGATGAGCAGATACGACAGCAGCACACGCAGCACCGTCCGATGGTAGGAGCGCAGATACAGCCCTGCCATGACGATACCGGTCGCCTGCCCGTTTTCATCGCGCATGACAGCATAGGCACAGCGATCCGCGCCGTCCGGCATCTCATCGTTCGAGAGCACCGGCTTTCCCTCGCTGCACAGGCGGCTGACCGTATCAGCTTTCAGTTCGGGCAGCAAAGATGCGTCGCCTGTACCGGACACGAGATCGTAAAACACTGTCGGCTTACCCTTAATATCATACACGCCGAGCATATCTACTTCAGATACACGCTGTACGGTCCGCGCCAAATACTGCTGTGCGTTATCTGCCCGAATATCCTCGATCAGCAGCGGCGCATCTGCCGCCATCTGCGCCGCATTGGACAGCAGCTGGTCACGCGTCCGCACCTCCTGATACAGGCCGATGCCCAAACCGACCGACGTGGACAGCAGCACCACCACCGCAATGCACAGGATCAGCATCCGGCGCACCTGCCGGTGCAGTGAGCCGGAAGAACGTGCATTTATCAAATTCATCCACTCCTTTTAAGAAGATACTTCATATCATAACACACTGGTCAACATTCATCAAATCCCCTCTGCAGATTTATGCAAATCTGTCAAATTGCGCGGGTTAATTTTTTTTAGTTTCATAAGCTTGCGTAAACTCCGACAGGTTTTTACAATAAGCGCGTAAACCAACTTCTATAGACAAACGAGGTGATGCCCTTTGGGTGAAATCAAAGCGGAATTGAATGCCGAACTGCAAACCCATATTGCGTTCGAGATTCCGCTGTTCGGCGGAATACCGGTTCCGGAATCCGCTGTGGTAAGCTGGGCAATCATAGTTGTGCTGACCCTGCTTGCCATCTGGCTGACGCACGGACTGCGCAAGCGTCCCGGGCGAAAGCAGATCGCCGCAGAGATGCTGGTGGGCTTCATCAACAATTTCTGCCGCGACACACTGGGCGACCGATACTGGCGCACCTTCGCTCCGTACCTCGGCACGGTAGGCCTGTATCTTGCGCTGGCGAACATGGCCGGTCTGTTCGGCATTACGCCGCCGACCAAAGACCTGAACGTCACCGCCGGTCTGGCGATCATGAGCGCCCTGCTGATCTACGGCTCGCAGTTCCGGTTCCACGGTCTGCGCGGCGGATTGAAAAAGTTCAGCGAACCGGTTGCAGTCGTCACGCCGCTCAACATTATGGAGATTGGCATTCGGCCCTTGTCGCTCTGCATGCGACTGTTCGGCAACATTTTCGCCGGATTCGTTATCATGGAGCTGGTCAAAATGGCCGTTCCTGTCGTTGTCCCCATCCCGCTGAGCCTGTATTTCGATGTATTCGACGGCATGATACAGGCGATCGTATTTGTATTCCTGACAACACTTTTTCTGTCGGAATCGCTTGAGTAACCACTGTTTTATCTGAGAAAGGACCACAAAAATGAGTATTGCTATTGGTGCAGCTATTGCAGTTATGACCGGCATCGGTGCCGGTCTCGGTATCGGCTATGCAACCGCGAAATCCTCGGAAGCCATTGCGCGTCAGCCGGAGGCCTCCGGCCAGATCAGCAAAAACCTGATCCTCGGCTGTGCACTGGCCGAGGCAACCGCCATCTACGGTTTTCTGATCGGTATCCTGCTTATTTTCATGAATTGATCGGGGTGAGATCGAATGATCCTCAATCTAAATTCGCAGATTATCTGGGTGTTTGTTGATCTGCTCATCCTGTTCGTGCTGATGAAGAAATTTCTGTTCGGCCCCATTACCCAAATGCTCGATGACCGTGCGCAGCAGGTGTCGGACACGCTCGATCAGGCGGACAAGCGTCTCGCCGAGGCTGAGCAGCAGCAGACCGCGCACGCCGCGCAGCTTGCTTCCGCCAAACAGGAAGCCGCACAGATCATCGAGGATGCCCGCGCACGCGGTCAGCAGGAGTACGACCGTCTGGTTGCAGAGGCGCAGACCGCTGTGCAGCGGCTCGATGAGCAGGCTGCCCGCCGTCGGGAGTCCGAGCGGACGCAGATGCTCCGTGAGGCGAAAAAGGAGATTGCCGCTCTCGTTCTGCTGACCACCGCCAAGGTATCCCAGCAGACGCTGAACAGCAACACCGACCGCGCCATGATCGACGATTTTCTGCGTGAAGAAACGGAGGCCGCACGATGAGCTCGACCGCCGTACAGTATGCCGGTGCACTGCGCCATACCGGCTGCACGCTGAGCGATCTGCAGCACACCGCCGATTATCTGACCGATTGTGCGCCGTTATGGGATGCACTGTGCTCTCCTGCCGTTTCCGCGCGGGAGAAAAAGGCTGTGCTGTCCCGCCTGCCCGATTTTGATGCGATGGGCGAGCTGAAGCACTTCTATCTGCTGCTGGCAGACAAAAACCGCTTTGCGCTCCTGCCGGAGATCGTCCGGCAGTTTCGTCTGTTGGAGCTGCGCGACAGCGGAGAGGGCCTGTGCGTATTTCGCTGTGCCCGCGAACCGGATGATGAATCGCTGCGTTCGCTTGCCAAACTGCTGTGCGCACGACACAGTTATTGTGCAGTTACGTTTGAAATCGTGCAGGACGACACGCTGCTTGGCGGCTTTACTGCCGAAATCGACGGCGTAACCTACGATAAAAGCGTGCGCGGACAGCTTCGCGCACTGGCGCATGACCTGTAAAGGGGTGAAAACCATTGAACCATTCAGATGAGATTTTATCTATTCTCCGCGAGGAGATTGAACAATATGACAGCCGCACGCGCTGTGACGAGACCGGCACGGTCATCGAGGTCGGTGACGGCATTGCCACCGTATACGGACTGAGCCGCGCTGTATACGGCGAACTGGTGCAGTTTGACACCGGTGTGCACGGCATCGTGCTTGACCTCAAACGCGACAGCGTCGGCGTGGTACTGCTCGGCAGCGAGGACGGCCTGCACGAAGGCTCGGCGGTCAGCCGCACCGGACGTGCGGCTGACGTTCCGGTCGGCGATGCGATGATTGGCCGCACGGTCAACGCCCTCGGTGAACCGATTGACGGCCTTGGACCGATTGAAACGACCGAGCGCCGTCCGATCGAGCGAGAGGCTTCGGGTGTGGTATCGCGTGAACCGGTAAACCAGCCGATGCAGACCGGCATTCTTGCCATTGACGCGATGGTGCCGATCGGACGCGGTCAGCGTGAGCTGATCATCGGCGACCGTCAGACCGGCAAGACCTCCATCGCCATCGACACTATCCTGAACCAGAAGGGTCAGGACATGATCTGCATTTACGTTGCCATCGGCCAGAAGGCATCCACAGTGGCGCGTCTGCGCGGCACGCTCGAGAAATACGGCGCACTCGATTACAGCATCATCGTTTCTGCCACCGCAGCAGACGGTGCACCGCAGCAGTATATCGCGCCGTATGCCGGTGCTGCTATCGGCGAGTATTTCATGAGTCAGGGGCGCGATGTGCTCATCGTCTACGACGATCTGTCCAAACACGCTGTCGCTTACCGCACGCTGTCGCTGCTGCTGCGCCGCTCTCCTGGCCGTGAGGCTTATCCGGGAGATGTATTCTATCTGCATTCCCGTCTGCTCGAGCGTGCCTGCCGCCTGACACCGGAGTACGGCGGCGGCTCGATGACCGCTCTTCCCATTATCGAAACGCTGGCAGGCGATGTGTCTGCCTATATTCCGACCAACGTCATTTCCATCACCGACGGCCAGATTTATCTGGAAAATGACCTGTTTTTTGCCGGTCAGCGACCGGCGATCAACGTTGGCCTGTCGGTATCGCGTGTCGGCGGTGCGGCACAGACCAAGGCTATCAAGAAAACCGCCGGTACCCTGCGTATCGACCTTGCCCGCTTCCGCGAGCTGGAGGTATTCACCCAGTTCAGTTCCGATCTGGACAAGGACACTCAGCAGGCGCTCGAGCACGGCAAACGCCTGATGGAAATCCTCAAGCAGCCGCTGTGCCACCCGATGCCGGTTTGGCGGCAGGCGGTTATCCTGTATGCTGCGACCAACGGTCTGCTGAGCGATGTTCCGCTCGACCGGGTACGCGATTTTGTGCAGAAATTTGCCGACAGTCTGCCCGATTCCCTGCTGACAGAGATTCAGTCCACCGGTACCCTGACCGGCACGGCTGCCGAGCAGATCCGGGTAGCCCTGAAAACCTATAAAGATCAGGTGAGCGCAGCATGGCAGGCATAAAGGAGATCCGCACCCGCATTGACAGTGTGCAGCAAACGCTCAAGATCACAAACGCGATGTACCTGATCTCGTCCTCCAAGCTGCGCAAGGCAAGGCAGCAGCTGAACAATGTGCAGCCGTATTTTCTCAAGATCAGCTCCACGATTGCCGATATTCTGCACCATTCCCCTGAAATCGAGCATATTTATTTCGACAAGCGGCCCGAGGTCAAGCGCCGCAAGTCCGGCTACATCGTTATCACGGGCGACAAGGGACTGGCCGGTGCGTACAATCATAACGTGCTGCGTCTGGCCGAGAAGCATCTTGCGCAGGAGGACGATCCAACGCTATTTCTCATCGGTCAGATGGGCCGCGCGTACTTCGCCGAACGCGATATCCGCGTGGACGGCGAGTTCATGTTCACCGTGCAGGACCCGACGATTGCCCGTGCGCGGGACATTGCGGATATTTTCATCCGTCTGTTCCGCGAAGGTCAGCTGGACGACGTGTACGTTGTTTACACCGAAATGATAACGCCTATGCGGCTTGAGCCGCGTGTGCAGAAGCTGCTGCCGCTCGACCTTGATGCATTCCCATGGGAGCCGCGCCCGAGTGAGCACGGCCCCTATCATCAGATGGTGCAGTATGTGCCATCGGCGGACCGCGTACTCGAGCATCTCGTGCCCGGCTACGTCAAGGGCGAGCTGTTCGGCGCGCTGGTCGAGTCCTTCTGTGCCGAGCAGAATGCCCGCATGACAGCAATGGATTCCGCCACCGACAACGCACGCGATATGCTCAAATCGCTGTCACTGCACTACAACCGCGCACGGCAGTCCGCCATCACGCAGGAGATCACCGAGATCGTCGGCGGCACACAGGGCAGCGCCGCGGAAACACCGCAGCCTCGCCGTCCGATTCCGACGCGGACCGTCCGCTTTCTCGCAGACGGCAGACGCGCATAGAAAGTGAGGAAATTACTATGAAACGCAAAGGTACCGTGGTACAGGTAACAGGTCCGGTTGTGGACGTTGCTTTTGACGGCGGCAGCCTGCCTGAGATAAATGAAGCACTCTCCGTTGCACCGGACGGACAGCCGCGCATGATGGAGGTCGCGCAGCACATCGGCGGCGACACCGTGCGCTGCATCATGCTCTCCCCGAGTGAGGGCATCGGCCGCGGCGATGAGGTGCTGTCCACCGGTCGCACGATCGAGGCGCCGGTCGGTGAAGCGACCCTTGGACGCATGTTTAATGTCCTCGGTCAGCCAATTGACGAAAAAGGCGATGTGAACGCACCGGAAAAGTGGTCCATCCACCGTGCTCCGCCCTCTTTTGCCCAGCAGAACCCGACAACTGAGATTCTCGAGACCGGTATCAAGGTCATCGATCTGCTTGCGCCGTATGCCAAAGGCGGCAAGATCGGTCTGTTCGGCGGCGCCGGTGTCGGCAAGACCGTGCTCATTCAGGAGCTGATTCACAACATCGCCACCGAGCACGGCGGCTACTCCATCTTCACCGGTGTCGGCGAACGCACCCGCGAGGGCAACGATCTGTGGCGCGAGATGGCGGAATCCGGCGTACTGAGCAAGACCGCGCTCGTGTTCGGACAGATGAACGAACCGCCCGGAGCGCGTATGCGCGTTGCACTGACCGGTCTGACCATGGCGGAATATTTCCGCGATGTGAAAAAGCAAAACGTGCTGCTGTTTATCGACAATATTTTCCGCTATGTACAGGCAGGCTCGGAGATTTCCGCACTGATGGGCCGCATGCCCTCGGCGGTTGGCTACCAGCCGACGCTGGCTGATGAGGTCGGTGCACTGCAGGAGCGTATCGCTTCCACCAAGGACGGCGCGATCACGTCCGTGCAGGCGGTCTATGTTCCGGCGGACGACCTGACCGACCCGGCTCCGGCGACCACATTCACCCATCTGGACGCAAAGACCGTCCTCTCCCGTAAGATTGTCGAGCAGGGAATCTATCCTGCCGTTGACCCGCTGGATTCCACCTCGCGTATCCTCGAGCCGGATATTGTCGGTGAGCGGCATTACAAGGTCGCACGCGGCGCACAGGAGCTGCTGCAGCGTTACCGCGAACTGCAGGACATCATCGCCATCCTCGGTATGGAGGAGCTTGGTGCAGACGACCGCCGCATTGTCGATCGTGCCCGCCGCATGCAGCAGTATTTCTCGCAGCCGTTCTCTGTTGCCGAGCAGTTTACCGGTCTGGAAGGGCGCTATGTAACGCTTGAGGACACCATCAGTGGCTTTGAAGCGCTGCTCGGCGGTGAGCTCGACCAGTATCCGGAGGCTGCCTTCTCCATGGTCGGCACGGTAGACGAGGTCCACAAAAAGGCCAAGGATATGGGGGCACTCTGATGGAGAACACCTTCTATCTGGAGATCATCACGCCGGACCGGCAGTTTTACACCGGACCGGCAACCAATTTGACTATGCCTGCACTCGACGGTGAATACGGCGTGCAGCCGGGACATGAGCCGGTCGTTACCGCACTCCGTCCGGGTACGGTGCGGTTTCAGGCAGACGGCACACCGCACAAGGTCGTTGTCAGTGACGGCTTCGCGGAAATTATGCCGGACTACTGCATTCTTCTGGTATCCAGCGCCGAACGGCCTGACGAGATCGACCGCGCGCGTGCCGAACGCGCCAAAGAGCGTGCAGAAGAACGGCTGCGCCAGAAGCAGAGTATTCGTGAATATCATCTCTCCAAAGCAGCTTTGGCCCGTGCTATGGCACGCCTGAAGGCTACCCGCTGACTCCCCTTTTTAATCGCCTGCCCCAGTGTGATCAGATGGAACATCGGAGCAGGCGTTTTCGCAGATGCTTACGCTGACCAGTACAGGTGTCAGCACCTAAAAACTAAACCGACTTGAGCAATTTGTTGCTGATACTCGGTCTGGCCGCCGCACTCGCCTGCTGTGCCTTTACATTTCTACTCGGCGGCGCCTGGGTCGAGATGATACTCGCGTTCTTCGGTGCAGGTATCGGCAACGCCGTGCGCTGTAAGCGGTCCAAGCACCACCGGACTCTTGTGCTCTGCACAACCGTTTCGGTCGCGGCGGCCTGTCCGGTGTACGCAGGCTGTCTCAAGATTGCCGAAATGACCTGCGGCATCGCCATGGTCAAGTCGGATATGCGGTCGGGTCTCGAGCGGCATCATTCCTGCGCTGCCGCTCGGACTCATCTTCGCCCGCATTATGACGGATAAGATGTTCCGCCACTGCACCTGATATCGCAGAAAAATCCCGCTGACCTAAAACCAGCGGGATTTTCCTGTTTTCTGTGTTTTCACAGCTGCAGAACACCGTAACGCCCGCAAAATGCAGAAAACCGCTGCGAAAATGCTCCGTAGCGGTTGCTTTTTATGTAGCTGAAACGGAAAAAGCCTTGATTTCATGCAGTTTTCGAGCATAGAAAAAATCCACCGTAATTCTATCAAAATTACGGTGGACTTATGGTGGAGCCGAGGGGAGTTGAACCCCTGTCCGAAAGTGCATCCACGAGGACTTCTCCGGGCGCAGTTTGTCGATTAAGATTCCCGCCGCGGCACGCCGGCAAACAGGCTTACCGTTTTGGTAGAGTCATTTTACATGACGAGGGCAACTCTTACCTCGTACACGTTCACCACTAATCGACGCCGGGTCTCTGAGCCGTGGTCCTCTCTGAGCCGACGGGCTAAGCCTAATTAGGCAGCCTGAAGAGTATAATTGTTGTTGTTTAATTTATAAACAGTTGGAGCTTTTATCGCAGATCCCCACTGCGGCCCGCTATCCCGGCTTCAACACCCCCGTCGAACCCGTTACGGCCCCATTTTGAAATGGAGAATGGAAAATTGAGAATAAAGAATGATTCTGCTCTCAGCTTTTCCATTTTTTGATTAACGATTACGCTCTTTCATCACACGGTCCATCTCGCGTTTTGCATCGCGTGCGGCGATACTGTCACGCTTATCGTGCAGCTTTTTGCCCTTGCACAAACCGATTTCAACCTTCACGCGCGAGCTTTTGAAATAAACCGCCAGCGGAATGACCGAATAGCCGTCCTGCTTGGTCTTGCTGAACAGGTTGACGATCTCGCGCTTGTGCATGAGCAGCTTACGCACGCGCAACGGGTCCTTATTGAAGATGTTGCCCTTTTCATACGGCGAAATGTGCATGCCGCGCACGAAAATCTCACCGTCCTTGAACGAACAGTAGGAATCCTTGAGATTGATCTGTCCCAGACGGATGGACTTTACCTCGGTACCCGCAAGCTCGATGCCCGCTTCATACTTTTCCTCGACAAAGTAGTCATGCCATGCCTTTTTGTTGGCCGCAATCTGCTTTGTGCCCTTTTTGTCAACAGCCATGGCGAAACCTCCCTTACCGTGGTACATCTTATAATAACACGATTGCACGCATTTGTAAAGTTACGTCTGTGTTACAGAGTGTCCTCTCGTGCAGACGGTTTGCCTTTTTGCCGCAGACTGCGGCTGGGAGCGCCGCTGCGCGCGGCAGGCGCACGAGAGGGTAGACAACCTGCGGTTTTCCACCCTCTTGTGAATCACCCCTTTTCCCTTAGAGGGCTTGGGTGCAGATGGTAGACTGCGTAAGCGTAGAAAAGGAGGAACGACAGAGGATTTTTTCTACTTCGTGGTATAACACCTTTCCGCATTGTCGACTACATTACTGCTACACATATGGTTTACTCTACGCAGGCGCGGCATACCCGTGCCGCGCAACACGTTTTCCGGTGCAGGTTATCCATCACCTGCGGGTAAAACTTCTGCTTATTGATGAATACTACTACTGTGGGGCGGCATGACCCCATGCCGCCTTGCAAACCTTTTGCACAATTTTAATTTATCGGCACGTGCCTGTAGGGGCGCGCATTGCGCGTCCTTTTTACCTTCTGCACAATTTCAATTCCTTGACACATACTCCGTAGGGGCGGACCAATGTGTCCGCCCTGTAAACCGTTACACCAGTCGTTAAAACGGACGCACACGCTGGTGCGCCCCTACGGAACGCGAACGACAGACGTAGCAGCAAGGCAGCCGTGAACTGCGAATCGGTGCAGGAATGGACGCGCAATGCGCGCCCCTACGGCCAGGTAACCCGACTGCCGTTCCCCTTTTCAACGCTTACGAAGTCCACCATCTGCGCCCAAGCCTTCTGAGGGAAAGGTAGGAGTTCAAAGAGGAAGGAAAACCGCAGGTTGTCCTTCCTTTTTGCCCTCTGCCGTGGGTACGGCAGCGTCACCCGCCGTGCCACGGCGCACCGCTGTGTTATATCATTCCCACATTTGCGGTCACGCAAACAAAAAGGAGGCTGCACGCCTCCTTTTTTCTCATATGCACTTACTGCTCCCGGAAGTGCACCTTACCGGTCTCGGCGTCCATGCCGTCCACGATGGCGAGCGACTCGAGCTGATAGCCCAGATTGCGGATAATACGGCCGCCCTGCTGGAAACCCTTCTCCACGGCAATGCCGATGCCCTCGACCGTACCGCCGGCCTGTGCCACGATGGAGATCAGGCCCTGCAGCGCACAGCCGTTTGCCAGAAAATCATCGATAACAAGCACATGGTCGTCCGGACCGAGGAACTTCTTAGAAACGATAACCTGATTCTTACACTTATGCGTAAAGGATTCGACCTCGGCAACATAAACCTCGCCGTCGATGTTGACGCTCTGGGTCTTCTTTGCAAACACGACCGGAACACCGAAATGACGTGCCACAATGCAGGCAATGCCAATACCGGATGCCTCAATGGTAACGATCTTGTTGATCGGCTTGTCCGCGAAACGGCGCTTGAACTCCTCGCCCATCTGATCAAACAGGTTAATATCCATCTGATGGTTCAGAAAGCTGTCTACCTTCAGAATGTTGCCTTCCTTAACAACGCCATCCTTGACAATTCGTTCCTCTAAAAAGTTCATGCTGCCACTCCCTGTTTTTTGCTTTATTTTCATCAGCTCTGCAATAGCTGCACTTAGTATTTTACCATTGTACTATACTTCGACAGGTTTTTCAATCATTCGTGCGGAAATTATTCCTCAATTTTCTCCGCGTACTGCTGAATGATTTCCGCAACCTGCTCATGCGTGCCAACGGCGTTGATAAACTCCAGCAGAGCATTTGCCGTCATGTGCGCGGGCAAATCCAGCGCGTGCAGAACGGCAGCGCGGCGTGCCATGCTGTCCGGTCTGCCGGACAGTCCCCACTCGTAAAAATCCGCCTTGGTGATGACAGGATGCACCGGCGTTTCGCTCTCGTCCTGCTGTGCAAAGGTTGCACCCGCTCGGCGGAGCGCGTCCAGAATCACCTGCGGACGCATGCCCTCCACGCCCAGCTTGCCCTCCTTGGAGCCATGCCGCTTGCGGCGTTCCTTGCCCGCGATATCGGGCACATACGCCTGCTTGATGCAGCCCTTCGGCAGCGCGCCCTTGAGATAGTTGCGGATAACAAAGCCCGCACCGTCACTGTCGGTCAGCACAATGAGACCGCGCGTTTCCGCGATACGGCGCAGCAGCTTAAGCTGGTCTTTATTGTTAAAAATGCGGAATCCGCCGCTTTCAAGCACCACGGTGTCCACCACCTGCCGGACGGTGTTCACATCATACCGGCCCTCTACCAGAATTGCTTCCCTGATGCGCGTCATTTCTTTTCCCCCTTCAGCTCCGCTGCCATGGTGAGCAGCGTCAGCTCGATCTGCTTCTGCCGGTCTGCTGCGCCGCCCTTGAGTGCGGCATCGGTCTCCGCGCACAGCGACGCCGCCTTTCGCAGCCAGCTGAGCGGCACACGCCGTGCTGCATTCTGAATCTGCCTTGCGTAGTACGGCGATTTCGATCCGATCATCTCCATCAGCTGTTTTTCGCCGCCGCGGTTCTCCGCGCACAACTTGGCAGCATACAGACGCTGGATGTGACGTGTGATGGCGGTGAAGATCATGACCTCGTTGTTCTTCTGCGCGAGCAGCTCCCCGACAAGTGCGACCGCCCGATCGAACCTGCCTGCGGTTACCGCGTCGGTCAGGTCGAACACGACTGCATCCAGCACCGGCGAGCATACCGCATCGATGTTATAGCGCTTAATAACGCCGGTCGTGGTGTGCGCGGCTGCCTTTTCCATCTCACCGGCGAGGTTGGTCATGGAATTGCCGCACAGGAAGATCATGTACGACGCATCTCCCGGTTCGATCATGCAGCCGAGCGCCTTGGCACGCCGCTCGAGCCACGCCACCAGCTCCTGCTCCTCCGCGTGTGCGAACTCGGCAAAGCAGGCGCGCTTCTCGAGTGTCTTGTACAGCTTGGTGCGCTTGTCCGGCTTGCCGTCCAGCACGTCGTAGTAGAACACGAGGCAGACGTACTCCGGCAGGTCACCGAGTACGCCCGGCAGCACGTCTGCGAAGCCGGCAGGCGGCTTGAACAGGTCGAAGTCCTTGACGATGATGAGCTTTTTATCTGCCATCGCGGGATAGCTGTCAATGGCTTCGGTCAGCATTTCCGGTGTCAGACCCTTGCCCTCAAACTCAATAAGATTGAAATCCGCAAAGGTCTCGTCCACCACCTTCTGCCGCAGCTGCCGCAGATAGTATTCCTTCATGTAGCTTTCCTCGCCCGAAATGATGTACAGCGTGGCAAATTCGCCGTTTTTCAGGTCGCGGATCAGCTGTGATTTTCCGTTTGGTTTGGTTTCTCTTGCCGCCATGTGTTACTCCTTTTTGAACTGCCGTGCGATCTCGCCTTCCTTATAGGTGCTCTGCACGTCCAGTCCCTTGTGCGACCGCAGTCCCTTCTCCGAACTCGCCGCAATGATGATATGCTGTGCACCTGCCGCTTCGGCGTACTGTGCCATGCTTTCGCCGCTGCTCAGATGGTTCGCGCTGAGCACCAGCTCCGCTGCGGCAGGCAGCGTGTTTTTCTCTAAATAGGCCGATAGCTGTTTCTCGGTCGGACTGTGCAGGATGAGCACCTCGTCCGCTATGCTTACGGCCAGTTTTCCCTCGGTGACCGGGAAAATCTTCCCCGGTGCGATTGGGTTCGCAAGCGTCACCGGCTCGCTTATCTCCCGCGCCTCACGCTCGTGCACGAAAGAAAGCAAATCGGCGTTGGTCTTGCGCTCTTGACAGCCTGCGGGCATGAGCAGTTCCCCAACCTCGACCGTTTCCATCAGCTCCGGCAGGTTGCGCGCATGTTCCTGATCGACCGCGGTCAGCACGACCGTATCCAGCCGCTTCAGACCATTCCAACGCAGCCACTCGCGCACCTGACGCGCAGCATTCCGGTAGCTGCCACAGTCGATGAGCATCGCATGTTCGGTGTCGCTCAGCAGAACGGCCTGACCGCTGCCGCATGGCAGATACGTCACCGTATAATGGCCGTTCTGGTACTGCACCTCGGCGATACACAGGCCGGTCAGCACCACAGCGAGACACGGCAGCACGGCTTTCCATTTGACGTGCTTTCCGGCAGTCAGCCACACGAGCAGCGCCGCGAACACGATGCCGAGCGCCGCCAGACCGAAGGTGTTGTTCGGGTGCAGCGTGCCGAAGCCGAGGTCCGCGATGGTATTCGCTGACCAGAGCAGATAGCTTATGAGCGGACGCACCAGTCCAGCGAGCATCGGCACAAGCGCCGGACAGACCGCTGCTGCAACACACAGCACGAACCCGCCCACAAAGCAGAGCGAGGTCACGCCGACCGTCATCAGGTTGCTGATGGGTGACAGCACGGACACCGCGCCGAACGAGGTCAGCAGAATCGGTACTGTAAATATCGTAGCGCAAACCGTGCAGCTGAGTGCGCTCGTGATGACCGCAAGCACCTTGCGCACGAGTTTCGGCGCACCGGCAAACGGCTTTTCGAGCGCATGCTGCAGCTTCCCCGCGAACAGGATAAGACCGAGCGTAGACGCGAATGAAAGCTGCAGTCCCACACTTGCAATCGAGTACGGATTGACAAGCAGCAGAACAGCCAATGCCATCAGCAGCGCGTTCAGTCCGCCTGAGCGGCGCCGCAGAAGAAATCCGCCTGCAGCCGTCAGGTACATCAGCGCCGCACGCAGCACGGACGGCGTGGCTCCCGCGACCGGCACAAACAGCAGCACCAGTGGGATGGACACAACCGTTCCCCACCGTTTGCCGAACAACAGCGTGCAGAACCCGACGAGAAAGCCGATGTGCAGTCCGGAAACGGCCACCAGATGGCTTAAACCGGCAATACGGAACGCCGTCTGGTCGGTGTCGCTCAGGTTTTTGCTGCCGCCGACCAGCAGTCCGGTCAGCAGTCCGGCTTCGCGTTCCGGAAGGGTACGCTGCACCGCATTTCGGCAGAACCGCGCGATCCTCTGCGGCGCAAAGCGCAGATTGTCCCGCTTGGAATCTAAGACCTCAAATTTTACCGGATTGTGCTCCTCATCGGTCGCATACGCGCCCGCGATATAGCAGCCCTCGGACGCCTGATACGCCGCACGGTCAAAGCCTCCGAGCGTGTCCGGCACATAAAGCGCGACCGCGGCACGCACCCTGTCTCCTGCCAGCAATGGCGGTTCGGTTTCCGGTAAGTAGCACCGCAGGCGAAACCGCCTGCCGTCTGCAGTCTCCGCCGAGAGCAGCACGCGCTGGTCGGTGTCGTACACCTCGGCATCCCGCAAGGCGGCTGCGGTGATCTCCTGCGTTTCGCCGGCTAAAGCACGAATGGGCGCGACCCGCAAATCCCGGAACACGGCAAAGCCGGTCAGCGCAAGAGCGGCAGCCGCCAGCACAGCAAACACATTCAGCAGACACTTGTGGCGGCGCAGGAACACAGCCGCAAGCACCAGCAGAAGCGCAATCGGCGCGGCAATACCAAGCTGCACCGGCAGCTCCAGGCAGACTGCCGCGTACAGCGCGGCAGCCATCGGCGGCACCAGATAAACCAGAGGGCGTTCTCGCATACGGGTCACTCCCTTTCCTTTTCTACTATTATAGCAAAGACCGGAACGCGCCGCAACCGCAGACCGCCTTACAGCGTATTTCTGCGGAACCGGGTCGGTGTTGCGCCGGTTTTCTCGGTGAAGGCCGTAATAAAGTTAACCTCACTGCGGTAGCCGACACGGAACGCGATCTCCTTGACCGAAAGCGACGTGGACTGCAGCAGGGCCTTGGCCTCGTCGATCCGGTGCAGCATAATGTACTCGTGCGGGGAAAATCCGGTCGTGCTGCGGAACAGCCGCGAGAAATGCGACGGACTCAGGCTGACCGCGTCCGCCACCTTCTCCACGGACAACGATTCAAACAGGTGTTCTCCGATATACTTGACCGCCTGTGCAATGGCATCGTTTTTCCGGTCGGGTCCCGCCTGCGCCGGAAACAGCAGCGCGCACAGGATTCGGTAGATGCGCTGCGAGCGGTCCAGTTCGGTCATGTCGCCGGTGCGCAAGCCGGAAATGATCTGTGCCAGCTCCTGCTCGATGCGTAAATCCGCCGGCGGCGTGAGCACCTGCCTGCCGCCGCGGAACGCGAGTATCTGCTCGAAAAATGCCGCCGCGTTTGCGCCGTCAAAGTGAATCCAGAGCGCTTCTGCATCGCCCTTGGTATAAAAATGATGCGGTCTGCGGCAGTCCACCAGTCCGATCTGTCCGCGCTCGACGCAATAGAGCTGGTCGGTCTCAAAGTACATCGTACCCGAGCGAACGTAGGTCAGAAAGAGATTCTTGTGGCTCTCCAGATGGGCGATGTCGCAGCTGTCGAGAAAATTATACCGCGCATCGTAGTAATAATGTCCCACGCGGGTGACGTAGTAAAACAGCCGCCGAGCGGTCGCGGACGGCGTTGAGAAAAATCGTTCCGAGCGCGACAGCACACCCGGCTCACTGAAAACCTTCACGGCATTCCCTCCTCCGCCTTCTATGATAGCACAAAATATGAATAGATTGCAGTATTTTGTTATTGCCAAATCAAAGAAAATTCGGTATGCTGTTAGCAGAAGTAAAAAAGCTGAGCCGGAACGATAGATATTGCGGCCTGTCTCATTTGGTCGGCTTTAGGTAACACCGCATAATTAAACAAGAGCGATTTGTGAGGAATTTTGCGTGCTGATTAGGCGCGGCTTTGCAGCAATACTTTGTGTATTGCAAAAAGTCGGAACGACATCAGCGCACAAAATTACCGCAAAGCGTCGCAGTTTAATTATGCGGTGTTGCCTCCACAAAAAGGGGTTGTTGTAATGATAAAGGAAAAGACGTTTTATAAATCCTTTATGGTGCTGGCACTGTCGCTGGCGCTGCAGAACCTGCTCACCTACGGCGTAAACCTGATGGACACCATGATGCTCGGACGGTACAGTCAGGATGCCATGGGCGGCGTAAGCCTGTGCAATCAGGTGCAGTTTCTGCTGCAGATGCTGGTCGTCGGTGCAGGCGAGGGCGCGGTCGTTATGGGCTCGCAGTACTGGGGCAAAAACAAGCTGGAGCCGATCCCGCACATCATCGGTGTGGCTTTGCGCTTCGGCGGTACACTGGCAGTGCTGATGTTCGGCATTGTACTGTTCTTCCCGCACCAGCTGCTGTCGCTGCTGTCCAACTCGCCAACGGTCATCGCGGAAGGTGAAAAGTATTTCCAGATCATCTGCTTTACCTATATTGTCTTTACAATAACCAATATTCTGGTCGCATCCCTCCGCTCGATCGGTGTAGTAAAGATCGGTTACATGATCTCGGGTTCGACGCTCATCATCAACGTGTGCCTGAACTACTGCCTGATCTACGGCCACTTCGGCTGTCCGGAGCTGGGTGTGCGCGGTGCAGCTATCGCAACGCTGGTTTCCCGCTGTGTGGAACTGCTCATCGTTATCTACTACCTGAAGTTTAAGGAGCACAAGCTCAATCTGAGCCTGCGCAAGCTGGTTCACATCGACACCAGCTATGTGCAGGATTACATGCACGTTTCCCTGCCGGTGCTCATCAATCAGGCGCTCTGGGGCATCGCGCAGATGGTACAGACCGGTATCCTCGGCCATCTCGGCGGCGATGCCACGGCTGCCAACGCGATTGCGGTGCAGGTATATCAGGTTCTGTCGGTTGTCTGCTATGGCGCCGCGTCCGCATCCGGCATTGTGGTCGGCCGCACCATCGGCGAGGGCAACCAGCAGCGGCTGCGTCCGCTCGTACATACGCTGCAGGTCCTGTTCGTCTCCATCGGACTGTGCTCGGGTCTTTTGATCTTCCTTCTGCGCGTACCGATCCTTGCGCTGCTCGGCGGTACGCTCACCGAAACCGCCTACAAATATTCGCTGCAGTTCATGATGGTGCTCGCCATCACAACGGTCGGCACCTCGTACCAGATGGCATGCGATAACGGCATCATCCGCGGCGGCGGCGACACCAAGTTCAGCGCCAAGATGAATATCATCAGCATGTGGCTTATCGTCGTGCCGTTCTCGGCAATGGCAGCTTTCTGGTGGAAGTTCCCGCCGGTTGTCGTGTTCTTCCTGCTCAAGTGGGATCAGCTGTATAAGATCATTCCCGTGGCTATCCGCCTGCACAGCTGGAAGTGGGTCAAGAAGGTGACTCGGCCGGATACCGCAGAAGGTTAAAATCGAATTTATCCTACCTCTCTCTTTGGAGCTCGCTGTAAGGCGGGCTCCTTTTTCTGCACCGGGTTTCCGGGGGATACGAACTGCGTTAGCGTGTTCGCCCCCTGATGGGCGGCTCCTTTTTCTGCACCGGCTGACCGGGGCACACGAACTGCCGCAGGCGGTTCGCCCTATCCGGGCGGGAGATTTTCACTTGCGAAGCGAACGGAACTGCGCTGACGCCGCGCGGGCGCACAAGAGGGTAGACACCTGCGGTTTCCACCCTCTTGAGAATCACCCCTTTCCCTTGGATAGTCTGGCGCAGATTACCGATATGTGACCGCTCCGAAAAGGAGTATGACAGAGGATTTTTTCTACCGTATCTTTCTCAACCTGTTCGCAGTGTCAGATACATTACTGCTACACAGGTGATTTCATTTACGCAGGCGCGGCACAAGGTGAATTGCCCGTAGGGCAAGAGAGGGTCCCCTGGGGGATAGCAGTGCCGCGCAACTCTTTGGCACGTTGTAACGCACGGCACCTGCGGATTAGGCATTTGGTACAATTTATCCTCGTAGGTGCTGTCTATCATAACGCGCTAACGAATTGCGCGGCACGGTCATGCCGCGCTTGCGTAGAGTAAACCGCCTGTGTAGCAGAACGGTATCCGGCACTGCGTATAGGTTTCGGCAGGGGAGCACACTGTGCTCCCCTACGGTAGAAAAAATCCTCTGCCGTTCCCTATTTTCGAAGCGGTCACATGTCGGCAATCTGCGCCAGACTAAGAAATAAAGGGAAACGGGAGTTAAGAGGGTAGAAACCGCAGGTGTCTACCCTCTTGCCCCTGCCGCGGGTGCGGCGAATCCTGCATGAGCAAACTCCTACGCAAAAACTAAGGATTCCCCCTTGCAATCTGCGCTATTTCGTGATATATTGTTAGTTAGTAAAAGCTAACCAGCTCGGGTACAAAAGGAGCATTACACCCATGTTGAAAATTACTCTCGGCGTTGACGGCATGATGTGCGGCATGTGCGAAAGCCATGTCAACGATGCGGTTCGCAAGGCATTTCCCGTGAAGAAGGTCACTTCCTCTCACGGCAAGGGGCAGACGGTTATCCTCACTGAGCAGGATCTCGATGAGCAGGCTGTCCGCGATGCGGTAAACGCTACCGGCTACACCGTTACGTCCTTTTCCAAGGAGCGATATGAGAAAAAGGGACTGTTTTCCTTTCTGCATAAATGAGCAGAGTAAGGCCGCTTTGCAGCGGCTTTGTTTTTCAACATAGGTTAGCAAAATCTAACCTAATAAACCGATATATACCAACGGAGGAAATCGCAGTGCTGGAAACTCTGCTCAAACCGAATACCGGCGCATCGCTGTCCGGCTGCGTACGCTGGACCCAGCCGATGGATGGCGTGCGCGTGTGCGATTTTGACTGCGCGCTGACCGTGCCGCCGGCCATGCCTGCGGAGCCATCCGAGGTGCCGTGCGAGGTGCTGTTCTGCCGGCAGGGCGGTCTGCGGCTGACCATGACCGATGGGCGGCAAGTGTTCCTGCATGAGCACGAGGTACTGCTGCTGCTTGGCGCAAGTGTGCAGAGTCTTTCGGTCGCGGACGGATTGTTCAGCGGTGAGCTGGTGCTCATCGAGCAGAGCGCAGCGGCACCGTGCCGTCTGACGGTCAACGCAGCACGAATCAAAGCACGAGTCACTCCGCATCTGGGCTGCGTAGTGCTGCGCAGTGCGGTGTGGATTGATAATCTGGCTGCGGCACTGCAGTCCGTTCCGGAGCGGGACAGAGCCGCCTACAGTGCAATCAAAGCCATTGAGCTGCTGTACCTCATCAGTACAGACAGTCCGTTGCTGACGATACCGCCGGAATCCGTCTCCCGCGATCACTATCTGACCAATACAGTGAGGCAGGTGCAGGAGTATATGGTATCGCACCTGTCCGACCCGCTTACAATCGACCAGCTGTCTGCACGGTTCCGCATTTCGCCGACCGCCCTGAAGGATATATTTCGGCAGACCTATGGTCGTCCGATTCACCAGTATCTGCTCGAAAAGCGGGTGCAGCATGCTGCCGAACTGCTGCATCGGAGTCCGCTCTCCATCGTGGATATTGCGGCGGCGGTCGGCTATAACAGCGCCAGTCAGTTCGGTGTGGCGTTCAAGCGCCGCTATCAGCTGACGCCCTCGCAGTACCGCCGACAAGCTCGAAAAAGTTAGCAAAATGCAACTATTTTGATGATAAAACTAAAGATTAGCGGCAACAAACTGCAAAAATGTCCGATTCCGTGTGTTTCATGTCTAAAGCTGTGCGACAAGCAGGGAAAATTGTGATATGATAATCGCAAACAAAAAAACACACCATGTTTGGAGGTGTACTGTATGAAGCAGCATCGTTTTTGGGCATGGGCCGCGTTGTTCTGCATGGTAATGACGATGATTACCGGCTGTAAGCGCAAGTGAGATTGATAGGAGGAACATATTATGAAGAAGATTTACAAGGACATCGCCGTATTTGTTGGTGGCACTCTGTTCGGTTCCGCAGGTATCAAGCTGCTGAGCAGCAAGGATGCTAAGAACGTATATACCCATGCTACCGCAGCGGTTCTTCGCATGAAGGATACCGTTATGAACACCGTTGACTGCGTTAAGGAGAACGTCGGCGACATCCTCGCTTCCGCAGAGGAGATCAACGAGAAGCGCGCTGCTGAGGCAGAGGCTGCTGCTGTTGAGGATGCAGACATTGAGGTTGAGCTGACCGATGAGGACCCGACTGCTGCTCCGGTTGAGGCATAAGAACCTGTCGCCAAACCGTGGTTTGGCGGACAGGAAGAACGGACTGTGAGCCGTTCCAAAGTCGACCGAAAGTTCCCGTTCGGAAGCTTTCTCCCTCTTAGGGAATGAAAACCGAGGCACATGTTCCCGGTTTTCATGGGACGAATATCAAAGAGGGGCAGAGCCCCTCTTTTCCTATCTACCGGAAGTAAGCTGGAGGTAATTTTACTATGAAAGCATTCATTGAACACGAAAGCCGCGGACGGCTTCGCGTGCGCATGAAGCAGTACCGCATGACGCTGGAGCAGGCTGATCTGCTGGAGGCGTATCTGCAGAATCAGCCGGGTGTACTCAACGCAGCCGTGCACGAGCGCACCTGCTGTGCTGTTATCCGCTACATCGGTGACCGCGAGAATATCATCCGCGCGATCGCTCAGTTTAACTATACTGCACCGTCTGTTACGGCGCTGACGCCGACCCACAGCGGCCGTGCGCTCAACCGTGAGTATCAGGAAAAGCTGGTCGGCAAGGTTATTACGAAGTTTGCCTGCACGCTGTTCCTGCCAACGCCGCTGCAGATAGCACGCACGATCTGGCTGTCGCTGCCGTTCCTCGGCCGCGGTCTCAAGCGCCTGATTCGCAGAGAGCTGAAGGTTGAGCTGCTCGACGCGCTGTCCATCGGTGTTTCGATGGTACGCCGGGACTTCTCCACGGCAGGCTCGGTTATGTTCCTGCTCGATATCGGTGAGCTGCTCGAGGAGTGGACGCACAAAAAGTCGGTTGACGATCTGGCACGCTGTATGTCGCTCAACGTAAAACGTGTATGGCTCAAAACCGATGACGCAGAGGTACTTGTACCGCTGTCAAACATCGCTGTCGGTGACCGTATTCTGGTTCGCATGGGCAGCGTCATCCCGCTGGACGGTGAGGTTGTTGAAGGCGAAGTCATGGTTAATCAGGCATCGCTTACCGGAGAATCCATGCCGGTTGCAAAGCGTCCGGGTACGCAGGTTTACGCCGGCACGGTCATCGAGGAAGGCGACTGCGTGATCGAGGTCACCCAGTCCTCCGGCGAGAGCCGCTACGACAAGATCGTTTCCATGATTGAGCAGTCCGAGCAGCTCAAGAGTGCTGCGGAGAGCCATGCCGCCAATCTGGCGGACAAGCTGGTGCCGTATACGCTGGTCGGCAGTGCGCTCAGCTACGCACTGACCCGTAATGTCACCCGTGCACTGTCTGTGCTGATGGTTGATTTCTCCTGTGCGCTCAAGCTGGCTATGCCGTTGGCGGTTCTGTCCGCCATGCGTGAGGCAAGCATGTATCATATCACGGTCAAGGGCGGCAAGTTCCTCGAGGCTGTCGCGCAGGCAGATACCATTGTATTTGACAAGACCGGCACACTGACGCATGCTTGCCCGGTTGTTGCCAGGGTTATCCCGTTCGGCGGTCGCTCCGAAGACGACATGCTGCGCGTTGCAGCCTGCCTGGAGGAGCATTTCCCACACTCCATGGCGAACGCCGTTGTCCGCGCTGCGCGTGAGCGCAATCTGGCGCATGAGGAGATGCACTCGCAGGTTGAGTATATCGTAGCGCACGGTATTTCCAGCATGGTTGAAAACAAGAAGGTCGTTATAGGCAGTGCACACTTTATCTTCGAGGATGAAAAGTGTACGGTTCCGGCCGGTGAGCAGGAGAAGTATGATGCACTCCCGCCCGAGTTCTCGCACCTGTATCTGGCCATCGGCGGTGAGCTGGCGGCCGTTATCTGCATCGCAGACCCGCTTCGTCCGGAGGCCCGCGATGTGATGAAGGCGCTGCGCGCCCTCGGCATCAAGCGCACAGTCATGCTGACCGGCGACAGTGAGCGCACGGCAGCGGCTATCGCGGCTGAGGTCGGCGTGGACGATTACCGCGCTGAGGTGCTGCCGGAGGATAAGGCAAACTTTGTCGAGCAGGAACGCGCGGCGGGCCATACGGTTATCATGCTCGGCGACGGTATCAACGATTCTCCGGCGCTGTCGGCGGCTAACGTTGGCGTAGCCATCAGCGACGGCGCTGCCATCGCCCGTGAGATTGCGGACATCACCATCGCAGCCGAGAATCTGTTTGAGTTGGTTGCGCTGCGCCGTATCGCACAGGGTCTGATGAGCCGTATCAACTCCAATTACCGCTTCGTAATCGGCTTTAACGGTTCGCTGATCGGTCTGGGCGTTGCCGGCGTGCTGGCTCCCGCAACCTCTGCGATGATGCACAACCTGTCTACGCTGGGCATCAGCCTGCGCAGCATGACCAATCTGATCGATTCTTCCGAGACGACCCGTCTGCTGGAGAGCAAGTAATTTTAATAGAGTTAAGAGTGGAGAGTGAAGCGCTTTCCACTCTTTCTTTTTGCGATTCAGGTATAACAACCCCCCGTCTTTGACGGGGGGGTGAGGCTGTCGAAAAACTATCGTTTTTCGAGCAGCCTCTCGATCGAAACCACGCT
>ERZ833782.471-NODE-471-length-49870-cov-6.483670_pt1 | contig 49870 bp, 45 predicted proteins | sample MGYA00519577_ERZ833782 | MGnify/ENA primary metagenome ERZ833782 (study PRJEB31850, sample SAMEA3708745) | human gut metagenome | biome: human gut; feature: human-associated habitat; material: faeces | place: China | collected 2014 ...
TCCTCGGTCTTGCCGGTTTTCAGCTTGTTCTGTGCCGTGTAGGTATATTCGGTCGTGCCGTCCGGTGCAGCCTTTTTGATCAGATTGCCCGCTGCGTTGTAGGCATAGGTGGTCGTGGCACCCAGCTTATCCGTAGTCACTGCCACTCTGCCGCATGCGTCATAGGAAAATCGTCGCGCAAGTGTTATGTGAATTGGAATAAGGTAAAAGGACAGCCACCGGAGAGGTTTCTCCGATGGCTGCCCTTGAAATTCCAACCTAAAAATGCAATTCTCTAGAGGTCTCATAAAACTTAATGCCAATTTTTCTTAACAATCTCTTATCATATTGGACAAGCGATAAGCGATAATCAAATTGATAAGGGACTCCTGTGGCTTTAAGAACGCTTTCAGGAGAATCAATAATGTCGATAATATCCAGTTTCACTTGAATAGATTTAGCTAAATCTTCAACATCTCGAATATCCGCTTTTGGCTTCAGTTCTAAAACTTGCTCCGCAAAAAAATCAGCATTAAAAGTATAAGTAAGTTCTCGAGGATGTTCCGCTGTCAAATGGACACCTACACAAGAAAATACATCTATCTTAGGAGTAATTGCATGAACTATGGTAAATATTATTGCAATCGCACATATAGCCAGTATAATGCGAATAAAATATTTTGCATATTGCGCTGCTTTCATCGTTACCACTCTTTCATATCATAACCCAGTTATAGACATATCTCCTCAAAAAACTGAAATGCAAGTCAGCCTCATTCACACTTTTTCGTCCAATGCATCTATTGGTATGTCAGCCTCATCCCTCTCCATTTCCTGCTTTGCTATATAAACATACTTGTTGTTTTTCCATACATCAGCATCACCCACGATGTATAACCGGTATTTTGCTCTCGTCACGGCAACATTTACGATATTGCTATTCACAAAACCCGTAACAACATACGAATTTTCGTATTTCTTATCACATCCCAGCAGAAAAATGACTTCATCCGCTTCCTTACCCTGAAATTTATGCACTGTGCCAACATTATCGTTCAGCCATGTTTGCAAATGCTCCTTCTCATGTAAGACCGATGTCACGTTAGATTCTGCATATTCTTTTAGTTCTTTTTTGATACCCGCAACGACCGTTTTGTATGGACTTATGATATACAGATCCGGCATATCCGTTCTGGAGAATGCTTTTTCCAACAGTTCACACACAACTGCGCCCTGTGCAGGAATATAGTAGTTGCGCGGCTCGGTCGTACTGCCCGCAACATTCATCCACTCGGAATGCGACCGCAGAAAACCACGCGCCTTCTCATCCGATGCCGGAAGTGTCTGCTGTTTCATAATCCCGTCATAGGAAATCTGATTGGAAATGTCGTACATCGGGGACAGACAGCGCCGGTGCACCACCAACGGGCAACCGACCCATTCCTTTTCACCTTCCGCATTGCTGAAAAACGTTCCGAACGGGTTTATAATATCCGCACAATTTTGCACCGACAGTGATTTGCTTCTGTACATTTCATAGGTCTGCTCTATATAGGCTTCTTTGAACAATTCCAGATCGTCAGTAACAACCGGTTCAACCTGCCTGGGGTCACCTACTACGATAACATTCCGTGCTCGATAGATGGCGCCTACGGCTTTCTGTGGCGCAGCCTGTCCCGCCTCGTCTATCATAAGTGTTCCAATAAATCCTTCTGCATCAATATCCTGAAAAAACCTACCGACCGATGCAAAAGTCGATGAAATGACCGGTACCAGCAAAAAAAGTGTCTGATACAACGCTGGTACCGCCTTTTGCTTATCTTCATCACCAAACACAATGCGCGGTGCATCTTTTTCTGTTCGCAGTCCCCAGTACTGACCTAAGATCTTCAAATTCGTAATGCAGCTATTCGATGCAAGGATAAACTTTTCTGTCAGGCGCAACGCCAGACCAAACAGTTTTTCCCGCTCCCGATTGTAGTGCTGTGTCAGCCACGGGTTCATTATCTGTGCCCGTGTCGAAATCTCTGCATCATCTGACAACATATTCTCGGCTAACTCCTGATCCAGACACACGCACGCTTCCGTTACAGAAGCCTTTTGCATCCTTTGCTTCATCTCGACATATTCCGCCTTAGCTCGCTCTGTTTCCTCCAGTTTCATAGACAATCGGCGGTGCAATTCTTCATACTCTCGCTCGATGCCCGTTTTTTGGCGATCCAGACCTTCTATCGCCTGTTGACACAGTCCGATTTGACCGACTACATTCTGATCGAGCTTTTTCGCCTGTTCAAGTACGGTTTCCGCCGTATTCAGCGTACTCTCCATCGTCGCTAATACTTGATCCGATTCATTTATCCGATCGGAATACATCTCCTTCTGCCCCAGCGCATTCTTGTACTTTTTACGATGAAAAATTTTGTTCCACACCGTAATGTCTGCATCCACTTGTTGCACATCGTATATATATCCGTTTTTTTCACTTATTCTTGTTTCCACTTCTGTTTTAATCCGTGAAACAAGCTTCTCGGCATTCAAGACGGCCGCACCGGTGTTTATCTGCCGTTTTCCGGCATCAAGCATATCCGACTGCCTTTGCGTAATCTGATTTTCCAAGTCATGCAATGCAGCTTCGTGTTTTTCTTTTTGCTCATGATAGTGCTTCTGCAGAGCATTCTGTTCCTGCTGCATATCATACAATTTCTGCGACTTTTCCGCATATTGGCTCAATTTTGCTCGCAGTGTTTCTACCTTATCGCGCTGTTCCAGAAACTCTCTACGTACCTGCTGATAAACTTCGATACGCTCTGTCAGTTCATTTTTCACCTGAGTATTATCCCATAGGATGCCGGATAATGCTCCATAATAAAAATTTCCTATATTTGATTTTTTACCAAGCGGAGCAGTAACAAGCCCCCATGCATCGGCCTCTTTTTCCCTATCTCCAAAAAACTTTCTGGCATACTTCGTGAAATATACACCCACTGCACTATCGCTGTCATCCGATAGCGGAGCCTCCGCAGAGAATAATTCGTCAACTTCGTTCACCTGCCGCCGATGTTCTGCATCTTTAGTATCACTGCTTAACTGACTATGCAGGCCTTGGCTCATCGGCAGTTCTTTAGTGATGTTTTCTACAGCCGCATTATTGGACGATACGACCAGAATACTATAATCATTTACAGCATCGTCTTTCATCGAAAACCAAGATCTTGTATATTGAGAATACGCACCGTTTAACATTCCCTGCTTGAATGAATGCGCTTCAAACAAATCATCCGGGCTATCGTATTGGCTCAGTACATTAGCTTTTTCCACAACATTCTCTGCGATGATCTCCTTCAGCAGCGTCGTCTTTCCTGTGCCCGGTGGCCCATTGACCGAGAATATCCTGCCGACATCATCCGTTAGTCCGCCCGTTTTTCTGGAGATCGCAAGGTTTATCGCAACCTGCTGCATCATTGCCGGCATATACTGCGACGGCCACTTGCCAACCGGATAACGGTTCACACGCAGTATATCCAGCAGTTCGCCGGTGAATTGCTCCCTGTTCTTCGGCTTTACCAGATCGTATCGTTTACGAGACTGATTTTGATAATACGGTGCACAAACATACTCGACTAAATCATTTAATATGCTGTTTTCTCCGCACTGTTCTGCCTGCACGATCTTTCGCTTTACCATTTCCAGATCATTCGAGAAGAAATCCATATCAAGCCGGTCCGGCATATTGTCGCTGTATTTCTCCTTTGTTTTTTCGTCTTTGAACAAATGAAACTTAATACCGGTATCCCATGTGATTGCTTTATCATCCAAGCTGTGCAGCAGTTCACCGTACTCCTCTTCCAATTCCGTCTGAATCTCGGCAATGCGGTCGCTGTTTATTACGATGTCTTCTCTTTCCTCTTCATTCTCCGCATTTGCAAACAACCGTTCTTCCCAAACGCTGATCTCCGCTTGATAGACCTGCTGCGAAAGCAGTTCTCTCAGCGGCTTCTTTGGGTTGTCATGAATTGTCTTTAATGCCCACAGCACCGGCGACAGCGAAATGGTATTCTTTACATAGCGGCCTTCTTCGCTGCACTGAAAACACAAGACCGCAATATCATCTCTGTTGTCCTCAATCTGCTGCGAGAGATTTTCACCAAGCGCTTTTGCGATTTCAGCAATGCATGCCTGTCGTTTTGCCCGTCCGATGTAAACCGTAGAATTATCCCACAGCGGCATTTCACATTCCGATGCTTCACTTTGGAGCATCGGACAAATTGTTTGCCCTTTTTCCCACAGCCTGTAACCTGTGAGTTGAGTTGCGGGCTTCTTTGTCTTGTCCTCATTCTTTTTGTTCTCTTTATGTTGCTTAAGTGATTCCGATAATTTGGTCCTCCCGGTGCTATCTTCATAAGACACCTGCTCCAAAAGTTCGATTATTCGCCAATATTCAAGAATATCGACTGCTACTTTGATTTTCTCTGTCACTGGAATACCCCTTTCTTATGCTGTCATTCCTGCTTCATACATTTCGATGCTGAATATATACACTATAATCTGTACTGTCCCAGGTCACTGACCGATTAAACGAATTGGATACTGCACGTATCGGTAGATAAGTTGTACCCTTATAGAGCAGTACATCGACTGTTTTACCGTTTGCGTCCGTTGGAACAATCTTCTTGTCGTTGATGTATACATTATGCTGTCCAAGATACGCGCTGGACATGGTACCATCCCACGCAATAGGAACGTTGAGTGCAGCCGACACCGCACGAATCGGCAGATATGTTGTGCCGTTGTACAACATCGGTTCGACTGGATTACCATTTGAGTCACCCGGGTTGATCTTCTGATCATCCACATAAATTGTCACACCTCGTCTGACCGTAATGTTTTTCTGGGTTAGTGCTGATGCAACTGGCATATTTAATACCAGTGTTGTTCCAAGTAGACCGGATACAATTTGTTTTCTGATTTTCTTCATTTAAATCTCCTATTCAACAAATTTATGGGGTTTTTGATTGTTTATGCTATTATATCTCGTTCATCTAATTGGCTTGCATGCGATAAAAACTCCTCATCCGTGCTTTACAAAAGTGCTTCAAACTCTACGCTCGCCCGCAGATAACCACTGCGCGTATCTTGTGTATACAATAGCTCTATAAATTCGTCTGGATTATAGGCTATGGCTACTGCTGAATAAGATACCGAAAACACCATTGCGACTGAAATTATCAGGTTTCTATACTTCACACAAACACTTTCCTACCATAATATTTAGATATTCCAGCATCTAATAAAAAGAGCGCAGCATCTCTGCAGATATAGTCCACACACGATACTGCGCCATTCCGGCTTAGGCAACTGGCTGTCATGCGAACTCAACTCGTTTAGACCCTATAGCTTTGCGTCACGGGATTTCTCCTGTTTTGCCGGTTATTTATTTGTCGAATCAGTTGTTTACTCGAACTCGCGCATTGCTTGGCGAACTCCCTCATTAACTAAAATCTCACGCATTTCTTCATACGATACTCTATCTTCGTCATATAATCCATATACCGCACCAGCAGATTCATTAAAATGCCCCATAGTATTCAGGTGCCCGTGATATCCATGCTGTTCCAGCCAATCCGAGACATCAGAAAAGGCTCTTCCATGCTGCATTGCGTAGGCATACGGATGGTCTGCCTCAATTACTAAACCTTGTTTTTTGAGTATGTTCAAAAATTTATGCATTTCTTCATCAAATGCACTGTCATCTTTAAAATATAGCATTATTTATATCTCCTTGTATATTTAAGAACAGTCAAAATTGATTTATATATTTTTATGATTTTACCATATTATCCGTTATCCGACAATACCCAACTTAAGATATCATTAGGGCAATCCTATATTCCCGCTATTTCCAGATGTAAAAAGGCAGTCTCTGTGATATGTACCCCTAATACTGGACACCCAGTATTGGGGGCATTTTTATGAAATATAGTTATGAATACAAGAAAAAGTGTGTGGAATTGTACCGCCAAGGAAAATGGCCAGAAACACCAGATGAGGTAAATGAAAAAACGATTTCATGATACAATTCGGATTTGGGTGCATAAATCGGAGTAAGAGCGGCATCTGCACGGACTTTCAGCTCCACTTTCACGGATTAAAGCCCCACAAAGGATTGTATCAGCGTTACTAACACATCCGGCTGTGCGTCCTTTGCGTATTTCTCAAAGGATAACAAACCGAAGGCTCATTCGTTTGATACTCATAACGCACCGCCGTTTTTAATCAATTTCATTTCCAGTATTCGTTCATACCCTTTGGCAATAGCACAAATATCATCGTTTACAGTAATACGCCCTTCGTTATATTCGGCAAAGTTGCGGATCATACAACCGCCTCCACCGACAATATACAGCTTCATCAGCTTCGAGTTATAGCCGTGTTCACGCAGTCTACGGAAAATACCTGCTACATATTCTCTTGCGGTTTGGATAATGGTCTTCAGATATTCGCCGTCAATATCTGCTGTGAAGAAACGAAGCACACGGGTAATCATTTCTTCAGGTGGCTCTGCGTGATGAACTCTCATCAGATTTTCACGGATTTGGAGCATACACTGGTGTGTTCCGAATTTCTCGGTAAAACAGCGGTTGGGGTTCGGCTTTTTATCATTGACGAACATAATATTCATCGTGCCGTTGCCAATATCGCAGAGCATATTTACACCTGAAAAATCGGATAAGTGATTGACAATAGCGGCAAACCCCTGTGGGTAAACAGCTGCACCGACAATGCGGATATGATAATCCTTGCCTTTGAAATTAAAGTCAACTGTTTCGTGCTTCAGTAAATATCTTTTAAATTCTTCTCGCTGTTCGCTTACCCAAGTCAGCGGGAGCCCGGCGGCAATCAATACATCAGCAGAATAAATTTTTGCAATATTCAGCTCTCGTGCGATTGCCGCAAGTGTCAGAACATAATAATCTTCATCCAGCATTTTATCTGCCGAAAACTCCTTATGTTCTGCGCCGATAAGATAATACTTGTTATTCCAAACAAGCAGGTTATCTTTGAAAATTGGTTCTTTATCATATACGGTCACACCTGTCTGGAAACAGCAATTAGCCGTTTTTATATTTCCATAGCCGTGGTCAATACCGATGATATATGTTTCTTTATTTTTTCATTGTGATTGTCCTCCTTAATTTTAATGATTTTGGGGTTGCTTTTTGCAAAAATCTTCACCGCTGAACTTTTCGTAAGCTAAGCCAATCTTTCGGATCCTTTTGTGAATAGCACTGTGAGTTTTGAAGCCTAATTCTTCTGCGATTTTTTCGAGTGTAACTTCATCCATTCGCATTGTGAGTATTTTCCGATCTGTTTCAGAAAGCGTGTCTAAAAATTTGCTGACTGTAATCGGCTCTAATACGGTACTCTCAACATTAACACTGTCGTCGGGAATGTCCCACTCTATGCTGTCTGTATTCTCTGCATATTTTTCTTTTATTTCATCAAGAGACTCAACGGATATTTTTGCACGAGTGTGATACCACTTGCGGTAAAAATCAATTTTTTGTCGGCTCTTTCGGTAATCAAAATCTTCAAAACAGCGATATTCAGCCGCCACAGCAATGATCTCATTCATATTGTGTTTTGCCATTATTTTAGGAACGAGCCAAGTGAATGTTTCTGAAATTTCTTCTTCGGATATATATCCGAGGTCTTCGTCTACATTGCTGCTTTTTAATATCTCCTGTGACTTAGGGATAACTCCTTCATCTTCCATTCCTTTAATCCAAATAGAAGCTGCATGTGCATATCGCCAAGACGGCTCATATCCTGAATAAATCTCCCTTTTTGCTCCAAGCCCCATAAAAGGCCACACCATAAAGGCGTAAGAATCAATTATTACAAGCTTAAACAAATCACTTTCTATCACTTCAATAGCACGAGGATCTCGAAGTAATTTTCTTGGATTTCTTGGAATACTGTTTATTTCTTCTCCGCACTTATCCAAAATACTTTTGGGAATGAAGTAGAACGCAGAAATATATTCTGCATTGCGAAATGGTGTGATTTCGCCGTTTTTTCTTTTTAGTAATATCGGCTTAGTAATATCGGCATGTTTTTGCCTCCTTTCCAGAGAGTACACTCTCTATTTATTAAACGACATAGGAATCTTGTTTTGTTCCTAAATTATATATGAAAACACAAAAAAATTCAAACGGTTATAAGATATTTACAATTCGCTATAGCTTATGATATGATATATTATATATAAGTTTAAACGAATAGGGAGAACTGTACTATGGAAATTTCTGAAGTTATAAAAAATATTCGTTCCCAACTGAGTTTATCTCAAGAAGGATTAGCCAGAGAATTACATATGGGATTCACTTCAGTTAATAGATGGGAAAACAATAAATCAAAACCCAATCAGATTGCAAGACACGCTTTGGCAGAACTTTGCAAGAAAAATAATTTAGATCAGGAATTGATAGATTTATTAGAGAAAACAACTAAGCGAAAGGTGTCGCAATATGAAGAATGAAAAACAAATTGAACTGAGTTTTATTGAAAAACTTAAAGAGTTAAAGTATATATATCGAGAAGATATTAAAGATAAAGCCTCTTTAGAGGAAAATTTTAGAAAGCATTTTCAAGAACTTAATAAGGTTAGATTAAGTGATTCTGAATTTGCAAGATTGAAAGAAAGCATCATTAAACCGGATGTGTTTTCAGCAGCAAAAATCTTGAGAGAAACGAACACATTTGAAAGGGATGATGATACACCCCTACAGTACACCCTTGTAAATACGAATGATTGGTGCAAAAACGAGTATGAGGTAATTAATCAGCTTCGTATTAATACAGAAAATAGTCATCATAGATACGATGTTATTATTCTTATCAATGGCATTCCTGTTGTACAGGTTGAATTAAAGTCGCTCCAAATTACTCCTAAAAGAGCAATGGAGCAGATTGTTGATTATAAAAATGATCCGGGAAATGGATATACAAATTCTTTGCTCTGTTTCATGCAACTTTTTATTGTCAGCAATGAAAGTAATACCTACTATTTTGCCAACAACAACAAAGAGCATTTTGCTTTTGATGCTGATGAACGTTTTTTACCTGTATATCAATTTGCCGATAAGGATAATAAAAAAATTACCCATTTGCACGATTTTTCTGAGGCTGTGCTGCGTAAATGTGCTTTGGGTGAGCTGATTAGCAAATATATGGTCTTAGTAGCAAGTGAACAGAAAATGATGATTATGAGACCATATCAAATTTATGCGGTTAAAGCCATTATGGATTGCATTGAGCAAAACAGAGGAAATGGCTATATTTGGCATACAACAGGAAGCGGTAAAACCCTCACCTCTTTTAAGGCATCTACCTTGTTAAAAGATAATCGCAACATAGCAAAATGTCTTTTTGTGGTAGACAGAAAGGATCTTGACCGACAGACCAGAGAGGAATTCAATAAGTTCCAAGAGGGATGTGTGGAAGAAAACACCAATACGGAAACTTTGGTAAAAAGACTTGTTTCGGAGGACTATCGAGATAAAGTCATTGTAACGACCATTCAAAAGTTGGGTTTAGCGCTTGACGACGATAATAAGCGCAGTAAAGAGAAAAAGAAAAAAGGTGAGCTCACATACAAAGAAAGATTGGCGCCTTTAAAAGATAGCAGAATTGCAATTATTTTTGATGAATGCCATCGTTCACAGTTTGGAGAAAACCATAAAGCAATTAAAAACTTTTTCCCAAAAGCTCAGTTGTTTGGGTTTACTGGCACACCTATTTTTGAAGAAAACGCAACTTATAAGCAAATTGATGGAACAATCGGTTCTTATACAACCACGAAGGATATTTTTGAAAAAGAGCTGCATGCTTATACGATTACTCATGCCATCGAAGACAGAAATGTATTGCGATTCCATATTGACTACTTCAAGCCAGAAAATGACAGAGATGCTTCAAGAATCAATGAGGAACAACAAAAAAGGGCTGTGGTACAAACTATTCTGTCAAAACATGACGCTATAACAAATAACAGAAGATACAACGCTATTTTAGCCACATCATCAATCAATGATGCTATTGAATATTACAACTTCTTCAAAGAAGCACAACAAAATTGTATTGATGCTGACGACAGTGAATTTACGCCATTGAATATCGCCTGCGTATTCTCGCCGCCGGCGGAAGGTAATAAGGATGTTCAGCAAATTCAAGAGGATCTTCCGCAGGAAAAAGAAGACAATAAAAAAGAACCTGATAAAAAGAAACAAGCTTTGACCAGTATTATCAAAGACTATAATGAACAGTATGGAACCAGCCATGGCATCAACAATTTTGATGTGTATTATCAGGATGTACAGCAAAGAATTAAAGACCAGAAATATACTAACGCAGATTATCCTTATAAAAACAAAATTGATATTACCATTGTTGTGGATATGCTGCTGACCGGTTTTGATTCTAAGTATCTGAATACTTTGTATGTAGATAAGAACTTAAAATATCATGGCTTGATTCAGGCATTTTCCAGAACAAATCGAGTTTTAAATGATACAAAACCTTATGGTAATATTCTTGATTTCAGAAGCCAGTCTGATGAAGTAGATAAAGCTATTGCTCTGTTTTCCGGTGAAAATAACAGTAACCGAGCAAAAGAAATATGGCTTGTTGACCCAGCACCAAAGGTTGTTGAGAAACTGGATAAGGCAGTAAGTGAATTAGAAAAGTTTATGGAATCTCAGGGATTGGAGTGCAAACCGGAAGAGGTAAACAACTTGAAAGGCAATGCCGCAAGATGTGAATTTATCAATAAATTCAAGGAAGTACAGCGTTTGAAAACGCAGTTGGAGCAGTACACGGAAATTGAAGAAAAAGACGCAGAAAAAATCGAGGAGCTGTTGCCGGAGGATACCCTGCGTGCGTTCCGTGGTGCTTATATTGATGTGGCACAAAGACTGAAATCTGAGCAAGGAAAAGAGAACGAGGATAAAAATTCTGAAGTTGAACAGCTCGATTTCGAGTTTGTTCTGTTTTCGTCTGCAATTATCGACTACGACTATATCATGGCATTAATTGCGAAATACACCCAGACCGAACCGAAAAAGCAAAAAATGAGTAAAGAACAACTCATCGGCATGCTTTCGGCTACTTCCAATTTGCTTGATGAAAGAGAAGATATTATCGAATATATCGATTCGCTTCAAGTTGGTGTGGCTTTGGATGAAAAGGAAATCAAAGCAGGGTATCAGAAATTCAGAGAGCAGAAAAACAATCAGGAAATCAATATCATTGCGAAAAAACACGGCATTGAAATCCAAAGTTTGCAAGCGTTTATTCAGGAAATTATTGACCGAATGATTTTTGACGGAGAAAAACTTGGCGATCTTTTGACACCGCTTGACCTAAGCTGGAGAGAAAGAACGCAAAAAGAACTGGATTTGATGGATGACCTGATCCCGTTGTTAAAGAAACTGGCAGATGGTCGTGAAATTGTGGGGTTGAGTGCGTATGAATAAGAAGGAAGAAATAGTGCCGAAGTTTAGGTTTCCGGAGTTTCAAAGAGATGGTATTGATTTTGTGTATGGAAATAAATTGTTCAAATCTATAACTAATAAAAATCATAATTCTGATCTATCTATTTTGGCGATAACACAAGATCAAGGCGCAGTACCACGAGATCAAATCGAATATAATGTTACGGTAACTGATAAAAGCTTGTCTAATTACAAAGTAGTTGAAGTTGGAGATTTTATCATTAGTTTGAGATCATTCCAAGGAGGAATAGAGTACTCACGCTTTAAAGGAATATGTAGTCCGGCATATATTATTTTGAGAAAAAGAGAAGAAAACATCTCAGAATTATATTATAAATATTTTTTTAAAACATGGAGGTATATTCAGAGTTTGAATAGGAACTTGGAAGGAATACGAGATGGAAAGATGATTTCTTATAGTCAGTTTTCTTCCGTAAAAGTTCCATATCCTCGTTCATTTAAAGAACAACAAAAGATTGCTGATTGCCTATCTTCCATTGATGAACTGATTGACGCAGAAAACAGAAAACTGAAAGCATTAGAAAAATACAAAAAAGGTTTGATGCAAAAGCTGTTCCCTGCGGAAGGGAAAAACCTGCCTGAATGGAGATTCCCTGAGTTTAGAGGTAAAAGCGAGTGGAGAATTAAACCGTTAGGTAAAATCTGTACAAATTATGATTCAAGAAGAATACCAATAACTGAAAAAGATAGAGTAAAGGGAGAAATTCCCTATATTGGTGCGTCAGGAGTAATCGACTATATCAACGATTTCATATTTGATGAAGATTTATTGTGTGTATCAGAAGATGGCGCTAATTTGGTCGCAAGGACATATCCGATTGCATTTAGCATCTCAGGAAAAACTTGGGTGAATAATCACGCACATGTATTAAAGTTTTCCCACAAGTACACACAGGATATTGTTGAATCTTACTTGAATATGATAAATTTGCAAGATTTCCTTACAGGAATGGCACAACCTAAGTTAAATAGAGCTAAGCTGGATATCATTCCAATTCCACTTCCTGAAGAGGAAGAACAACAAAAAATTGCAGATTGCTTGTCTGAGGTAGATAAGATAATTACCGAGCAATCAAATAAAGTGGAACAGCTAAAAGCACATAAAAAAGGATTAATGCAGGGATTGTTTCCTTCTCTTGAGGAGGCAGATGTATGAGTTTAAATGTACCGGAAATAATTTCAAAAGAAAAATATAAAAAGCTTACTAATAAAACATTAAATGCACCGGATTTCCAGCAATATAAAAGTATTGTTACTAATAATTACAAGAGATCAAATGATCGAACAGAGTACCATCTAAAAGAAGGGTTAGCAGAACAAGTCCTTATCAAATTGGACTTCATTTTCAAACGAATTGGAGAACCTCAGTTTGAGAATTTGGAAGAAATTGCGAAGTATTTTCGAATGATGTTGGATGAAGAACGAAAAAAATACATTTTGTTATTTGCTTATAACGGTACCGGAAAAACAAGGTTATCTGCTGAATTTAAAACATTAGGTCAAACGCTAAATGAAGAAACCGGAGAAAAAACAGCAGACACATTGTATTATAACGCTTTTACGGAAGATCTTTTCTACTGGGACAATGACTTGGAAAACGATACAGATCGATTTTTAAAATTGAACAGTGATTCCAGATTTTTTTCTGGGTTAAAAGAGTTGGAAATGGAAAGCCGAATTAGGCCTTTTTTGCACCGGTATGCTGACTTCAATTTTACAATTGATTATGACGAATACAAAATTAGCTTTTATAGAAATGTGACAATTGAAGGAGTCAGTCAAAGAATAGACAACATCAAGGTATCCCGTGGCGAAGAAAATATATTTGTTTGGTGTTTTTTCTTGGCAATTATGCAGTTGGTTGTTGATAAAGAGGAATCTTATAGTTGGGTCAAATATATCTATATTGATGATCCAATTTCATCTCTTGATGATAACAATGTTATTGCAGTGGCAAGTCATTTAGCAAACCTAATGAGTGATGCGGATATCAAGGTTGTAATTTCATCACATCACACTCTTTTTTATAATGTTCTGTGTAATGAGATTAAAAATCCAGAAAGACTGTTTTTTCAAAGACTAACAAAAAACGGACTATACATATTAAAAGATACAAGCAACACACCGTTCTTTTATCATGTCGCATTATTAAAAGAGTTGAAGAAAGTTGCTGATTCAGGGAAAATCTATAGTTATCATTTTAATATTCTTAGGAATGTTTTAGAAAAAACGGCTGCTTTTCACGGTTATCAGCATTTTTCATCGTGTCTACGAATAGATAATGACGATGATTTTATCGTCCATAAAAGAATGGTTAATATTATGAGTCATGGAAACTATTCTGTTTTTGAGCCAGCTCCGTTGGCAGATGATAACAAGGAGTATTTTCGAAATATATTAGAAAATTTTTTGGAAGATTATAAGTTCAATCAAAGGATATTTGATACAGAACAGGCACAGGAGGATAACTGATGAATGATACACAACAAAAACAGTTAGGCTCAACATTATGGGCGATTGCTGATAAACTGCGTGGCGCAATGAACGCCGATGATTTTAGAGATTATATGCTGTCTTTTCTCTTTTTGCGCTACTTGTCCGATAATTATGAAGAGGCAGTAAAAAAGGAATTGGGAAGTGATTATCAGAAAAGTGAGCTTGAAATTCAAAAAAATGCAGAGGATCTTGATACCTATATTGGCGAGCTTAAATCCGTTATTACCCAATACAGTAGATCGCTTTCTCCTGAAAAATTAGGGTTACATGAAGACGAAGAAGACCATCAAAAAATTGAAAAGGCAAGACAAGTGTTTGTGGATGAGAATAATAAGGTGCTCTATATCCACAATGTAATCCCGCTTGCAGTCTGGTATATTCGCAATTTGGATCAAGTTGATATGCTTGAAAAACAAATGCGACGTAAAATTCATTATGTGATAAAACCGGCATATTTGTGGAGTAATATATATGAATTGGCAAGAACACAAAATAGTCAATTGCTGAAAACTTTGCAGAGTGGCTTTAAATATATTGAGAATGAGTCGTTTGAAAGCAGATTTCGTGGATTGTTTTCAGAAGTTAATTTGGATTCCGATAAGCTCGGGAAAAATTATGGTGAACGCAATAGCTTACTATGTTCGATTATTACAGAAATCGCAAAAGGACTTGCCGAATTTCCAAATGAAACAGATATTCTGGGTGACGCCTACGAATATTTGATTAGCCAGTTTGCTGCTGGTTCTGGTAAAAAAGCGGGTGAATTCTATACCCCGCAGCAGGTTTCAACTATCCTTTCCCGAATTGTATCTCTTGATAGTCAAGATCCAAGCACCGGAAAAAAGAGCAAACTAAGAAACGTACTCGATTTTGCCTGTGGTTCAGGTTCTTTGTTAATTAATGTACGAAAACAATTTGGTGCAAATGGTATCGGTCAGATCTATGGGCAGGAGAAAAATATTACTACCTACAACCTTGCTCGTATGAATATGCTGCTTCACGGTGTAAAGGATTCTGAATTTCAGATTCATCATGGCGATTCTTTGCTAAATGACTGGAATATTTTGAATGAAATGAATCCAGCAAAAAAGATGCAGTTTGAAGCAGTGGTAGCCAATCCGCCTTTCAGCTATAGATGGCAACCCAAAGAAGAAATGGCAGAAGATTTTCGATTCAAGAATTACGGACTTGCACCAAAGTCAGCGGCAGACTTCGCCTTTCTATTGCATGGCTTCCACTTTTTAAGTGATGATGGAACAATGGCAATTATTTTGCCGCATGGTGTACTGTTCCGTGGTGGCGCTGAGGAAAAAATCAGAACAAAACTTCTCAAAGATGGAAATATTGATGCTATCATTGGTTTGCCGGCAAATCTGTTTTTCTCTACGGGTATTCCAGTGTGTATTCTGGTTCTTAAAAAATGCAAGAAATATGATGATGTGCTAATTATCAATGCAAGTGAGTATTTTGAAAAAGGGAAGCGTCAAAATACGCTTTTACCGGAGCATATTGATAAAATCATTGAAACATACCAATACCGAAAAGAAGATGACAAAAAATATTCCCGCCGAGTTTCTATGGAGGAAATCGAGAAAAATGGATATAACCTAAATATTTCTCGTTACGTCAGCACTGCGCCCGAAGAAGAAATCGTTGATATTGAAGAAGTACGGCAGGAGCTTGAAAAAATTGAGAATGACATTAATGTGGCAAAGGCTCGGCATAATGAGTTTTTGAAGGAATTGGGATTGAATTTATTACCATAAGAAGAAAGAATCAGTTGTGATGTTTTGCAACTGATTCTTTCTTATTTATACATAGATTATTTCAGCATTAACTATTTCGGTAGCTCTTTCTCGAATATTATTGAGTTGTGAACAGAGCCGGGGGTGCGGACAATTTCTTGGACTAGCTAAGCTGCTAACCCGAGACTTCGTCTGTATTCCATAGGACTCATATATCCCAATGATTTTTTTATTCTTAATTCATTATACCAAACAAGATAATTATTTAATATTTTTATGAAATCAGAGATGCTTACACCTGTCCAGTCAGTATTATAAAACATCTCGTTTTTTATTCTTCCAAATACACCTTCACATGCAGAATTATCTGGTGAACAGCCTTTTTTGACATAGATCGTGTAAGTCCGGCTTTATCCATTCTCTCTATCCAACCAGGCCATCTGTAGTGTACACCTCGGTCACTGTGTATTATGGGCTTTTCTTTGAAGGAAAGTTGATTAACGGCATCATCCAACATTGTATTTACAAGAGCTGCATCTGGCGATATACCTATTTCCCATGTAACCAATAATCCATCGAAACAATCAACGATGGGTGATAAATACACTTTCCCTGCCGGAATTGCGAACTCCGTGATATCAGTCAACCATTTAATATTAGGTTTTTCCGCAAAGAAATTACGGTTTATCTCATTGGGAACAGCTGGTGACACTTCGCCAGCATATGAATTATATTTAGCTGTTTTCTTTACTTTTACAGATAAGTTTTCTTCCTTTATTATCCTACGAATGATTTTTTCAGAAATAGTGATACCTTCGCGCTTAAGTAATGCATGTATTCTGCGATAGCCATATCTATTTTTATTTTCAGCAAACAATTCCTTGATATGTATTCGCAGCGATAAATATTTATCTGGCTGAGATAAAACTTTTTCCTGATAATAGTAACTGCTTTTTGATATATGCAACTTTTCTAACAAGCACGGCAGTGAATATTTAGCCTTTATGGCATCGATTATCACTGCCTTCTCCTTGTTCCTTAGAGATGTCTGATCGATGCCGGGGTCTTTTTTTAGTACATTAATAGTTTCTTTCAGGATGTCTATTTCCATCTGCATTTCAACCATTTGAGCTTTAAGTTCAGCAACTTCAGGCAATGATTCAGTTGTAGAATCAGATTGCCTGCATCCCTCTTTTAATTCTCCAGATGGAATGTTTTTTCTATTCATTAGACCTAATGTACCTTTCTTCAGATACTGCTTCCGCCATTGATAAATACTGGCTCTGCTGTAACCGATATCTTCTGATACATATTTTATACTCTCTCCATGTTCAAAGCAACGCTTAATTGCATCAAGTTTAACATCTAGTGGCGGATTTCTAGGATGCTCTGGAGAATTTGCAATACGAGGTAATGGTTTACGTTCTTTGGATGGCAAATTCTCGTCATCGATCCAACTATACAACTGCCTTCTGGTTGGGTAACCCAAAATTCGTATTGTTTCAGAAACAGAATTAGTTTGATGAAATACTTTTAATGCAATAGATTTTTTCTCATATGAATACACAAAAGGGCTCCTTTCGAGAGCCCTTTGGGAGTCCAGATTTTTGTCCGCACCCCCCACTCTGTGAAACACCAAAGCATTGAATTTTTTGCCTTAAGTTCTTCTATTATATTTTCGCTTTCTGCTAGTTGCTTTACGATTTGAAGAAACATATTTTTAGCCTGATTTTCAATATCGAACAAGATAGCCGTTTAGTTTCCCACTTGTCAACAGGTTCATATAAATAATTTTATGGTGTTGCTTTAAATATCTTGCGTGCCGATGCCCCCATGTTCCGATTGGTTGAGCCTGTTGTTTGGATAAGATGAGATTTGGTAGCATATAATCTCCGACTTGCGTATAAGTACCGCCCATCTGTTCAAATAATGATTTTTCCATTTTGTTTTCCTCCTGTGTTTTAGTGTACTTTTATTTTACAGAAAGATGGGTAATAATACCAATGTGCCGATAAAAAATACAGCGTACCTGCTATATCACAGATACGCTGTATTTTCATATATTTATTTCGGGATATGTATTTACCAATTGCCGATACATTTTTCTTGACGGCTGTCGTGAACCGCCCTCCCACTTAGAATAGATACTCAAACTAATACCTGCTTTTTCAGCAAAAGTTGCTTGATTTAATTTGTGTGCTTTTCTGACTTCACGAAGTCTATCACTGTAAGGATAATCCAGAAATTGAGCAAACTCATCGAAGAACAGATTTCTATCAATTTCAAGGATTTTATAGCCATAGCAACGGCTGTTTGATATGGTATCGGGAATCGTTCACGCTCATACATTAACACTGTTGCGGGTACAACTCCTATACTTTCGGCTAACTGCCGTGTGGTTAGACCCTTTCGCTGCCGGTAGTATTTCAGCATTGCCGCAGGAGTTTTTTCTGTAGGAATACCTTCGAAGCAAAAGTGTAAATGCATTAACATCTTCCCGTGTTTGTATTCATATAAGTCTGTGTGATTGAGAATAGTGTCGTATTAGCGCAAGAGGACACTTTTAAAGCAGCATCTTCTTGCGCTAATCCATGAAATCATCATACCTTTTTAAGCCAGCATTTCACAAGCCAACATCCGTTAAACTGATAATTTCTTTTAGGTTCTGCTCTTTCATTTTTGCACGAACTTCCCTGCTTAAACGACATATATTTAGAAGCGATGTTTCACTTTCAACCCCCGACAAGAGTCTCGCAAGTACCTTGCAAAGGTAATCGTACCCCATGCGCTCGAGATTCATCTGTCTCTTTAATACACTGGTTAATCTGAGATGCATTTCTCCATTCTTCGGGATTGCATTACGGACCTTGGCAATCATCATATTGACGCTCTCCGGATCATCCCTGTAGGGGGCATAGCAATTATTCCCTCTATCTCCGAATTCCTCAAATCGAAAGCAATCATGATACTCCTCTACAATGCCCACTGCAGTTTTTATATCCAACATCATTCGCCATCTCTTCTTTCTAATAAAATTTTATAGATTTCAAATAGTTGCTCTTCCAAACTCTGCTTTCTGAAATTTTCGAGCAAAGCAGATTTTTCATTAATGATACTCTCTTCATCTAAGCCTATCTTTTTATCGCTCTGCAGTTTAAGACGCGCATTGAGCATACACATGCGGATAACAAATGCTGTCCGCGGCTTGGTGAGACGTAATTGTTGTTTTATCGCGCCAAAAACCGCTATGAAGGCTTCTTCATCGATCTTAAAAGTCGCGATATCCGTTCCAATCATTAATTCCTTGGGATATCCGAGCTCATCTGCTCGTCGTTGTACTTCACGCCAGTCTGGGACGTCCTCTGCAGCATCTTCCATAATAACCCTCAGGGCTTCAGAAGGCCCTTTCAGCATTCTATGATCCCTCTTTATGATATCCCCCAAGCAAATACGATCTTTTTCGGAGAGCTTAATAGATTTGTTCAGCATAGTCACCATAACAATCTCCTCTCAAACGCGTGCGTATTACTTTGTATTAACTCGTATTAAAATAATAACATTTCCAACCTACCTTGTCAAGTACTCATAGCAAAAAAGCACCAGAGCAACCAAGCGATTAAATCGGAAAATTACAATGTAGGACGCACAGACTAGCTTCTCACGCTTCCTCTGTATATGGCATTCCTACTGCAAGAATTATAAGCACAGATAATCCCACTCTAATATGGTCAATGCAAAAGGCAGTCCGTTGAGGGCTGCCTTTTTGCTTCTCTACAGTATCGAACAAAGCACGCAACTAATCTCCTGATTCAAGAAAGTCTTGCCCGAATTTTCCCTCTCAGCCACCGCTTCTCATCCACGAACGACCGAATCTGCACGACTACCCTATCCCCTACTCTGAACTCGTCGTCACTGAACTGCTGAGCGTATCTGCAAACCACTGTACAGCCGTCAGTCAACCGGCAGAACACGCCGCCCGCATACTTGCTCGAAATGGTAGCAATGCGGCGGGAACCTACCGGGCGCCTCCGCTCCGGCATTAAGATATGGGTCAGTACCCACATCATGAACGAACAGTGCAAACATATTCTCCCTAATGTTTAGTGTCTTGGCCTAAAGTTGCTATCCTGTCTGGTATTTTTCCTGCATACCAGACAGCTATGTGTCACTCATGACCTGCTGTACTATGTCACATCAAAACCGCAAGTCAAAAGTAAGAAGATATAAAAGTTGATACTTACTGTCAAAAGTCGTTAGAAAAAGTTTTTAAATATAGAAAAACTCCATTGAAAAAGTTTCTCTCTTGGGGTATACTAGAATTAATAAAGGAGGCGAAACAGTCATGTTGAAAAGAAAAATTGAGCATAAGCTGATTGACTGGAAAAACACCCAAAATCACAAGCCCTTGATCATCAAGGGCTGCCGACAGTGCGGAAAGACATTTTCTGTCCTTGATTTTGCAAAGAAAAACTATAAAAATGTTGTATATCTGAATTTTTTTGAAAATCCAGACTATGCCTCTGTATTTGCTGGCTCTCTCGAAGTAGACACGATTGTGATGATGCTGTCTGCCTTGCTAGGCAGCGAGGCGGTATTTGAAAGCGGAAATACAGTCCTAATTTTGGACGAGATTCAGGAGTGCCCCGAGGCCCGGACCGCGCTGAAATTTTTTCGAATAGATGGTCGCTATGACGTAATTGGCACAGGCTCCCTGCTAGGTGTAAAAGGATATGGAAAAGAGCCAAAATCCATTCCGGTCGGATCGGAAACAGTGATTGATATGTACCCACTGGATTTTGAAGAATTTCTATGGGCCAATGGGATTGCAGTCCCTGTGATTGATATGTTAAGGAATTGCTTGCAGAAAGAAACGCCTGTTCCAGCGGCATTGCACAACCGCATGAAGCAGCTGCTCCTGCAATATGTAGTTGTCGGTGGTATGCCGGATGTTGTGCAGACTTTTGTGGATACGAAGCAGATGGATGAAGTACTACAAATCCAACGCGATATTGTCCGCTCTTATGAGGACGACATGGTAAAATACGCTGAGAAGAAAGATAAATCACGGATCAAGGAGTGCTTTCAGTCTATCCCGAAACAACTCAGTAAGGAAAACAAAAAATTTCAATACGCTGTTGTCAAAAAAGGTTCTACCGCATCAAAATATTCCGGAAGTCTGCAATGGATTGAGGATGCCGGTATCATTGTCCGCTGCTACAATCTAAGCATCACGGAGCTGCCTTTGGACGGAAACGCCGAAGAAAATATATTTAAAGTGTATATGCGTGACTGCGGTCTTTTTGTCAGCATGCTGGAGGATGGTACACAGTACGACATCCTCCAAGGCAATCTCTTTGGTTACAAGGGCGCGATTTTTGAAAACCTGATCGCCGATATTTTTGGCAAGATGGGACGAAAACTATACTATTTCCATAAAGACAGCGGTTTGGAAGTAGACTTCGTGATTCGCTATAAAGGTCAATGCACACTGGTAGAGGTCAAAGCATCTACTGGAAATACGAAAAGCACCAAAACGATTTTGCGTCATCCCGAAAAGTACCATGTCAGCCAAGCAATTAAGCTGGGAGATTACAATGTGGGCCGCACCGACCAACTTCTCACGCTTCCGCTGTATATGGCGTTTCTGCTGCAAGAACTATAAGCGCAGATAATCCAAATCTAATATGGTCAATGCAAAAGGCAGTCCGTTGAGGACTGCCTTTTTGCTTCTCTACAGTATCGAACAAAGCACGCAACTAATCTCCTGATTCAAGAAAGTCTTGCCCGGATTTTTCCCCGCAGCCACCGTTTCTCATCTACAAACGACCGAATCTGCACGACTACCCTATCCCCTACTCTGAACTCGTCGTCGCTGAACTGCTGCGCGTACCGGCAGACCACCGTACAGCCGTCGGTCAATCGGCAGAACACACCGCCTGCATACTTGCTGGAAATGGTAGCAATGCGGCTGGAGCCTACGGGATGCCGCAGTTCCGCATTGACATACGGGTCAGTGCCGACGTCACGAACAGATAGTGCAAGCATATCCTCACCGACGCTGAGCACTTTCGCCTGAAGCTGCTGACCTGCATGATATTCTTCCCGCATATCCGCAAGATAGGTATAGCTCATGGCTTGCTGGCCCATTGTCACATCAAAACCGCAGGCTGTTACCGTAATGCGTGTTGGGCCGCAGGCCAGCACAGATGCGGATACCACATCGCCTTCGGAAACATGCTGAACATTCCTCGCGTGCCACCGCTGCTGTTCCAAGGCCAGCGAACGAGCTGCGATTGCACACTCTCCCTCACGATCTACGCCAATGATGATATAATCAACATCCGCGCCGATCACGCTATTCGGATTGATGCCAGTCGGCTCGATCCAGAACAGCGGCAGCGGGATTAGCACCTTTACCAGATGCCGCATGACTACCATACAGGTCAGCACCTGCTCAGGCTTATCGTCGGTCGGAAACGGAATACTTTCCAGACCGATGACTGTATTCCTCAGCAGTGACCGCGAGGAGAACGAAGCATAAATCGCATTCCATTCCTCACGCTCATTATCGGACAGATTGCGGTCAAGCTCGGCAAACGCAGTTGCGTTAAACGCACGCCGCGAGGTCGAAAGTCGTTCCAGCAGTTCTTTGTTATCAAGTTTCATGTTGTTTTCCTCCATGCTGTTGTAATGTCAGTTTTCCGGTGTGATCCGGATAGGCCACCAGGCAAGAAAAGTGCGGCGGAATGTATGCTGCCTGTGCTGCATCATCCAAAAGCAGCACGGTAATTACAGATTTCTGTGTCGCAACCTCTTCTTTGCCCGGCAATGCAAACAAATCCTGTTTTTGCGAGATGTAAAATACCCGAACCAGCAGGCCGCTCTGTTCTCCAAGCGCATACAGCGCGGTGCAAGATTCCCGGTGAAATAAAATCGTTTCTCGGGGCAAAATGGCAAAGATTAAATCCAATGCCTGCGGAATGAACCGCTCGTAATGTGGACCAACTGCTGAGATAATGCCATCAAACTCCCGCAGATACCCGGCATCCCGCAGTTGACGGCAGATTGGAGCTATCGCATTCGGCGAAATATCAAACTGCCGGCGCAGCAGCGGCAGCACCTGCGATTTCCGCATACAGCCGGTGACATTCAGCACTTTCAGCAGATATTTCTGCTGCGGGCTCCAGAATCTCATGTATCGAACCTCCGTTTCAGTCGATTTACCACAGGATCGAGCATTTCTTCGCTGCCGTACTCCACAATGCAGCTGAACAGGATTTTAGCCGTGTATACCAGCGAGTTCTTGCGAATCTCGTTTTCGTTGGCTTTCATGCGAGCCAATGCATTTTCTGCAATCTCGAAATCCAGCCGCCACAGTTTCTCCCTCACGTAATCCTGCGGATAGGTGCAAATGCCGATACGAAGCCCGTCGCAGTAGTACAGCCAGTACAAGCAGTCATGCAGCAAGGCTCGTTCGTCATCGGCAAATGCGTGAAGCTCTGCTCGGCGCTCGATTTCCTGCAACTCGGCTTTCTCGCGCGTTCGACCGACAAACGAATCTCCCTCAGTATAACTCTTCTCTGTATTTCTTATCTCTTTATTACTTGTGTGCCGATTCTGCATGTCTAGACCTGCAGATTTGGCACTTCTAGAAGTGCCATTTTGGCATGTCTTGAACTGCGATTCCGGCAGGTCTTGTTCAGACCGATCAGATTCTTCCGTATCGTTTTCAGCCATCGGTACATCGTTTTCTTCGGTTTCCACAGATATTTCTTCACTTTCTTCTGTAACCGGTTCATTTTCCAGACCTGCCATTTCGGCAGGTCTGCTTTCATCTGCGGCTGAGAACGGTGCACAGTCATACGAAAATGCCGCTTTTTCGCTGAATTGCACTTCGGCGAGGTAGATGCGGTTCGGCAGACCGCGGCCTTGCCGCTGTTCCCAGACCAAGTGTTTTTCTGTCAACTCCTTGAAACATGCAATGGCTTTCTTGTACGAAATCTGCATTTCCTGAGCCAAGTCCTCACGGGTATAGATCACATATACCTCGCCGTAACGATTGATCCAGCTATTACGGCGCGAAAGCTGAAATCGATTGAGCAGGAACGTGTACGCTACCTTGCTCTCAAGCGTCATATCTGAATAGCCGCTGTCGCTGAACAGCCAGCGCGGCATCTGCATATGGTAGTACGATATAACATTGTTCAGTTTCATCAGCTCGAAGGATGGGCGGTTTTCATTGGTTTGCTGATTCATGGCTCTTTATCTCCTTTTTCCAGTTCATTTTGTATCTCTTGAAAACGTTCATTTGTGAACAAATACGACGTCGCGCAATCCTCCTCATCCAAGTGCAGCAGTTCCGGATAGGTCGCTCGTGCTGCAGGCGTTTGTTTTATCGGTTCCGCTTGCTGCGGCTCAGGCACTTTTTCTTCATTGAACGTTTCAGCTGACTCTGTATGGCTATGATAGTCTGTGATAGACACCGGCCGCAGTTTCTTGAAATCTGCAAACTCCGGCGGTGTTACCTTATACAGCAGCATGGGAAACTGTCCGCGGAGCATAACAATGCTTTTCTCATTATACAGTCGCAGTACCTCGTCCGGCTGCATAAGAGCACGCTGGGTATTGCTGCGTGTTTGTGAGTACGGGCGGGACAGGTTTGCCACCGGCGAAAAAAGCGGTGTCTGCGGCTGCTGGTTGTTGGTAACACGGATTGTTGTCATACCACATTTGTCACTCACAAACTTTGCGCTTGTGAGGTCATTCACGCCAAGACAGATTGTTGCATCACAGCAGGCGGCAATCTCCTCCCACTCGTGGCGCGGGTACATATCTGCAAGCTGTGCGATGGACTGCACAATGACAATGCAGTTCATACGAAAGCCTCGGGTAAAGGCGATCGAGCGCTTGAAGTCACCCAGCTTTCCGATAGACGGAAATTCGTCCAGTACAAAGTTGACCGGTATCGGTAATTTGCCGTCTTCTGTTTCGCGTCGCGCGTATTGCTCCAGACGTGAGAAAATCATGGTAAAGAACAGTGAGGACAGGAAAGCGTAGGTGCTGTCCTGTGCAGACAAAATGCAGAAGTATGCACAAGGCTTGTGTCCGGGCAGTGTCAGGTCAATGGAACTGTCTGCGGTGAGCGCATCCACCAGCTTGTCCTGAAAGACGTTCAGACGGTTGCCAAGACCGATCACAATATTGCCGCGCAGATTCTCTTTGGCCTGCAGAAACAGACCGTACGGACCTTTCGCCGGATGTCCGGCAGGCAGGAGATTGATCTCACGGTCAATTTTGGAAAGGCCGTTCTCCGTCAAAAGTGAAAGTATCCGTCCAAGCCGACGTTGGGACAACGGTAAGCGATGGCCTGCACCGTCTGTATCGTTCTGGACATAGTACAAAAGTGCCGTCAACAGATTGAGTTCTGCTTTCGCCCAGAAATCTCCGGCTTCTTTTTCACTCGAGGTGTTGTTGATGATGGTAGACGCGATGATCGGAATCAGGCGTTCGTCATAGTCGGCTTCGCCGATGCAGTTCCAACGGTCGGAGTGTTCCATCTCAAGCAGGTTGAACACGCGGACTTCATATCCCATATCTTCAAGATAACCGGCGGTACTTTCATACAATTCTGCTTTCGGGTCGGTCAGTATCATGCTCTCTTTTCGCTTGACGCACTGGAAGATGAGTGGTCGAACAAAGCCCCAGCTTTTACCCGTACCCGGTGCACCGATGGTCAGCATATTTCCGGCAAGGCCGCTCTTGCTGCTGGAAGCGATGTACTGCGAGAAACGGTTATCGTCCAACGGATCATCACGGTGTTTGCCGTATACGGTACCGGTAAGATCGGGCAGCTTGCCGACTTCCAAAACAGCTTTCATCTCGTCCAGCTTCATGAAACGCGAACTGCCGTGTGTAGCATCCGGCAGAATATCAAACCCGCGCTTGTCCTTGACCGGATGATAACCGGACAGCCAGTTATAACCTTTTCGTGTCAGCAGACACGCCAGAACGATAATGGCAGCAGTAATGCCAAGTCCGGTGAGTGTGAACGGTGCGATAAAGTTGCGGATTGGGTTCACGACCCAGATGCTTGTGACATTGCTGTTCGCATCCATAGACTGCCGAATGCCGAGCCGTACCGAATTGACGATCATGCCGTAAAAATACCAGCCCATGCCGCCGAGCACGGCATACAGCCGCCAGTCCGCATTGTGCTTCGCTTTCCAACGTTCCAACCGTTGCCGGCATCGCTCTTCCAGTTTGGCGATATGTTCAGACAGCGGTGTCATAGATCAGCACCCATTTCGAGAATGCAGAGCGCCTGCTCATCAATCACTGCGATATGGAAAAACGGCGGCGGGAATATCTGCGACAGAAAGCGCTTCTGACTTTCAAATGCGGCAAGCAATAAACCATGATAGCCTGCAGCTCGTGCCTGTTGTGCCGCGCGAAACACCTGCCGCAGCTCCATATCCGCTACCACACGAGCAGGGATTTGAAAGGCTGTGCTGAAGAAATCGCAGTCACCTAATTGAGGGGTGGTGATCGGCTCTCCCAGCATCCGCGCCAGCCGCGTGCGATACTGCGGCAGCTTCATCAAGCGGAGCTGTAAAACACCATCCTTGTTACACGGCAGCAGATATGCCGGACTGATCTGCTGATAGAACTGTGCATAGCTGACTCTCTTGCTGTTCTGTAAGGGCTGATCGTCAAGCAGTGCACGGTAAATGTCAGCATAACTGCTGCCGCACAGGAAATATGCCTGCTCGGTACATCCACATCCCAGCATGAACGATTGTGCACAGTCAATCTCTCGCTGAATGACAACTCTCTGAACTGATTTCGGATAATGCACGGCAAACAGTGTGTCACCGAGCCTCAGAAAGCCAGATACCAGATTACTGCCCAGCGGATGCTGTCCTTCCTTTGCCCGCAGTGCCGATGCAGGGAGATAACCGTCATGCTCTCGCAGTGCAGGAACTTCATCCGCAAACGGATCAATGCCGGCAGCATACATGGCAAGTATCACTTCTGCGTTTTCAAATCTGCGATTGACGCGCTGTGTATGCCGGTCTGCCTGCATAGAGAATCCCTGTTCTGCGAGCTATGTATAACCGGCCGGTGTCAGCCGCCAGCCGTAAGTTTCGGAGTATGGCCGCAGATACTTTTGCTCTACCAGTGACTGCATAACCGATGAACGGAAAATGCCGCGAAATCGCCGCTCGCACTCATGATCGATGTTTTTGCACCAGCCGATCAGCCGCATAGCAGGCAGCATAGTTTTTGTTCTCAAATAATCGCCTCCTGTTCTAAAATTACCGCACCACTCTTAGCAGGTCGCGGTAATTGTAATTCTGATTTTCACAATTTCAGAATATTTTCTTGTCAAAAGGAAAGAAATGATAGAATATATTGCTAAAAATCCAACATAATCATCTTTTGCTTTGTCCTCCCGCTCCGGCGGTATTACCGCCGGAGTGAAGAACCGTTTTTACCGCGCCATCCACGACTTTTGCACCTCAAAATAAGGCACCACAGCGACCTCGGTAAAGCCCTTTCCATCGGACACACTGTCCAAAATCAGGCTGACAGTCTGGCTGTTGTCGTCCTCGAACAAAACACCCTTGAGCGCATTCAAAACACACTTCCATTCCTTGTTATCCGGATCAAAGGTTCGGTCGGAACGGCGTTTGTCTGTATGCTCTGTAATGACTACAAAAGCGCGTTCATACCACGGCAGATTTCCACCGCCGAGCCGGTGCTCATGCAGCATTTGCAGGAGCGTGCTTTCGATGTATCCGGTCACATACTGGCGATTGCTCTGCAATAGCGTATTCAATCGAATACGTGTCCAGCCGTTCCGAGTCACTTCTACTGAACACCGCTCTGCTGAGGGATACGGGAGAATATGCTGCAAATGCGCACGCTTGCCAGGTCGGAGAAAGTCACGTAGGCAGCATCTTGCCGATAGCGTCGTACTCTCCATTTTGCAGAGCAGTTCATCTGCCAGACGACTGCATTCCCGTGCATCCTTGGATTGTTTCAGCTGCTCAGAGAGCTGTGTCAGCTTCGCCAAATCTTTGTCAAACGGTAAGTCAATCATCTTCATTCAGGATCTCCTTCCTCGGGCGTTTGCGTCGGCGTGCATCTTCGATATGCTGGCGCTGACGAATGCGGGCAATGTCGCGCGGATCGGTGGTGATCAGTTCATGCTCACGCGGCGATGCGATAATCTGCACGCCTAAACGGTTACGGCCTGCACACAGCAGTGCTTGTCCGCGTGTGAAATTGGCGTGCATCTGCATCTCCTCATCAGTGAGGTGGTAGTGCTGCTGGATGAGCATCGCCTCCTCAGGCTCGGTCATTAGCGCAAATTTGATACGACTGTTGTTGAGCAGTGCCTTGCCAAACTTACCGTTTTCGAGGGCAAAGAAGTCCTCTAAGTCCTGTGAGGCAGCAATAGCGGAAGCACCGTAGCCGCGGACCGTCTTAAACAATTCCAGAACAAACTCCGCGGCCTGTGCGTTAGAGCCTGCACCGATCAGCGACCAAACCTCATCAAGGATAACGACCTTGTTTTCGGCACGCGATATTCTACAATAATCCAAGCAGATATCTGCTGCCAGAAGGGTTCCGAACGGCAGCAGTTCTTTACCAATCTCTGAAATATCGAGGACAATGTACTTGTTGTTCATATCGACATTGGTTTCGCCACCGAGATTTGCCGCCGAACCATTGACAAATCGACTGAGGATACCGGCAAGCGATTTGGTTTCTTCTCGTTCGTTCAGCAGTTCGTAGAAGTCTGCCGGTGTCGGCTGCGGCTTTAGGTTGCCATACTCATCGTACAGACTGTCATTATCGCGGGTAATACCGAAACGCTCATACAGCCGCATGAGTTCCACATCCAGACGACTTTTCTCGTCCTCGGTCAGCCCACGCCGCAGCAGTGAAAAATAAATGTGCAGACGGCTGATCTTATCGGCTAGCAGCGAATCTTCACGAGTACGCGTGCGGGTCAATTCAGCGTTGACATCCAGTGTGCGGCGACGAATCTCTAAAAAGTTGATGCAATCCGTAGAAGACGGCGCGAGTTTGATGTACAAACCACCAATCGCCTCACAGGCGGCGCGATATTCGTAGCCCTTATACGGTGCGATGAGGAAAACCTGCTTGCTCTGCTGGCGATAACGCATGGCAATGAGCTGCAGCAGATATGTTTTACCAGCGCCTGACATACCGAGCACGGTCATGTTAGCGTTGCTGTATCGGTTGCCGTCGAAAATATCCAGCATACAGACCGCATGATTGCGTAAGTCCTCGCCGATCAGGATACCATTTTGTTCGCATAATTCCATAGAGTAAAATGGGAAAGCGGCAGCCGCACCAGAGAGCAGCGTATTTCTTCTCGCTTTGCGTGCAATCTCCGGTGCAAGCGATACGACCGGCAGAAACGAGTGAAATGCCTGTTCCTCCACGTAATCGCATCGCTTACAGATAATGTCCTGTGACGAGCAAAGACGCTCTACTTCTGCAAGGCGGGTATGCAGAAGTTCCGGTGTTGCAGCCGTAACCTCGATCAGCGTGTACATATCGTAATAATCTTCGTTGGCCGTATTCATCTGCTGCTTGATGTATTGCCCTGCATAGATTGCACTGCCCATCTGCTCGTAGTCTGCACGGGTGTCATCTACATCGCGCATACGGCTGCGACTCCAAATGGTCGAATTGGCAACCTTAGGCAATATTTTCTCGCGTGGACGGCGCAACAGAGTAGTAGAAAGCGAAATGCCGTCACCCATACCGACGAGCGCCGCCAGCCAGCCGCCGCGTACAAGACTCTGATAACCGTAACCGGCAATATAGAGATAGGCGTGGCATACACCGTCTATCACCAGATAATCGCGGTGCGTCATATCAATGGCAGACGGACAAATAAGATCCATTACGCGCGTGATGCCGTCTGATTGATCTGCTGTCTGTTTGTTCTTCTTAGCTTTCCTGCGTTTCTTCCGGCGTTTTTTCTTGTGCGGAATCTCGGCAGCTTCCTCTGTAAAGTTGGTCGGTTCCTCGTCATCTTCCGAATCGCTTTCGGTCGGGATACCAAAGCAATCCTCCATCATCAGTCGAAAATCTACCGGCAACTTGATATTCCGCGAAGTCTGCTTGCACAGCATACCGAACACGGTTTCTACCATCTGGTTGTCAATGTACTGCGGCTCTGCAACGGTCAGCCCACAGCGGGCAAGGTAGCCTTTCGCGGTATCTGCAATCTGATAGAGCGCATCTGCACGTTGTTCCAGTGTCTTGGCCGCAGGGGCCATATCCGGTTCAAACCGGTATGCGACAAAAAAGCGTGTTATGAAGGCACCACCTTGAATCATGCCGCAGACCTGTTCGATATTGTCTTCGATACACGCACGGCAGCTTGCATCTGCCTCGTCTGCGGCATATTGATGCATACGCCGCGTGTACTGTTCAACATCGACCGGCTGCGAGAGCCCGAGAATCTGCACACTGCTCGGTGCGATCTTGAGCCATGCGGCAAGTGCTCCGACAATGCGGACACGCTCTGCCGTGCTTTGCAGAAAGAAGTTCATCGGCAGCACTTCAAACAGCCCGACAAGACCGCCGTCCCTTGTGTAGATAATGCCGCGGTCAATGTCTGCGATTGGCAGACTGCCCTGTAAGTCATCACTTGCGGCGGCGAGCTTTTGCAGGCTTTGCGCGCCAAAAATCGCGTCTTTTATGTTCATATTTGATCGTTCCTCCTTTATTTAAGATAATTCGACGGTGCCGCAGCCAACGGAAATATACAGACAGGTATCGGCTCAGCGAATCGTCCCGAATACCAATCAGTGCAAAACCACAGACCGGCACGAGCAAGCACAGTGAAATAATGAGCTTGATTGTAAGCGATACCACCAGCTGATGCGCGATCAACATGCAGATACCAAGTGTTGGTGCGGCCAGAATGACTGCTTCAATGCAGTTCCGCAGTTCAAACATACCGAGCACGCGGCCCGCATCTGTGAAATTGGCAGGAATAAAGTAGGTATCTTCATTATCCATCTGTAATCACCTCGTTTTCTGAAATGGCATCAAAAAGATGTTCCTGTTGCTCACGATAATCCGCGATGTTCAGAGCAGCCATGGCGCTCCGACGCAGAAGTACGATTTCGAGTGCGCGTGTCAGCAGTTCGATAAGGTGCGGTGTCACCGGACAATCCATCAGCTCAATCTGGCTGATGCGTTGGATACTGATACCGCTTGCCTGTGATAATTCAGCCAGAGAAATACGGCATTTCATCCGAAATGCACGGAATCGCAGCACTTGTCCGTTGTAATAATCTTCGTTCATTGTTCCTCCTATCCCAACACCCAGAAAGGTCCACCGGAAGCGGCACCTTTATTACATTCGTTTAGGAATATGTTAATTTCCCACTCCTTTTGACTACGTTCATAGCTGGCACAGTCTGCGACCAGAATTTTGCCTTGGCTGGTAATTCCGCGCAGAACGATAAAATGCCCGCCGCGCGTAAAATGACCACGACTCATAATCGCTATGACCAGTTTGCCATCCTGTAAAGCCTGCACAAGCTGTTTCTTGCTCTGACCGATGCCGCGGCAAGGCACACCCCAGTGAGTGGCACCATCCGGAATCAGGCTGTGATAGCTGCCCGAGCCTTCACAGCGGTGGCCGGTTTTGACCGACCACGCACACACTTCTGGCGGTGTAACCGTCTTGTTTGTGAGTGTAGAAATACAGATGGCAAGCGAGCTCGGACCGCAGCCTGCTCCGGCAATGGTATTGGTTTTGCCATACATTTGGCTGCCCCAGCGGCTGTCATACTGGCTGAAATACACCACATCTTTAGAATTGCCGCGGCCGGTAAATACGATGTCGGACAAATCTGCATCTGCTGAATTGTCCATTGAACCAACCGGCGCAGAGTAGTCACTGTCCGAAATCGTATCTGCGATAAGTCCGGCCCAGTTCCGCTGCTGATCATCGAAACCCAGCTTGTCCATAAGCTCGTCCGGCGTCATGTCATAAATTACGAGTATGTAGCCAACCAGTTTGCCATCCTTATACTTAGGATCGAGTTTGTACTGCATTTTGTCTTTCATGGTCTGAACGATTTTATCCTCATTCAGTAAGGCTACATTCTGTTCGTTCAAAACCGATGTAATCGCCACCTGCCAGTAGTCGTTGGTGTTGCCAAGGCGTGTTTCAATAGACAGGAAACCAATATTTTTCGGCAGAAGTGATACAAACAGATCAACCGCCTGCTGCTCCAATGAACGCTGCCGCTTCCAGGAGGCATTAAGCGATTGTGCCTGTGCAGTCATCTCCTGAATATCGGCAGATTGCACGCTAGGTGCGTCAAACAGATTGCACGGTATCCCCGTCAGAAATAGCAACGGTATTCCGAACAGGACAGCAGAAGCGGCGAGTACAGGCTTTACAAGCCGTTTCCCGGCTTCAACTGCTGTTGCGGCAGCGGCACCATGCAGACCTCCGTTCATTGCCAACTGTGCGATTCGTGCAGCAGACAGAAGTGCCTGTTTACGGCTTGCGTTTGCGTTTTCGTCTTGCATTACGGTCATCTCCATTTCCAGGCGTTATGCCCTTTCGCTTGACCGGCTCTGCAGTACGGCGCAGTGTATGCGGTTGAGCTGCAGGCGAAACCGGAGAGGTTGGATTGGGTGATTTGCCGCGGTTCTGCTGAGGCTTAACCGTAGGATTCTGTGCCGCAACAGGAGAAATATCCGGTCTTACAGCAGCAGAAACGCCTCGATTACGCTGCGGTGTCACATTCGGTTTTACTATGCGTGCAGGTGTGCTCGGATGTGTATGCTCCTGCTTTGCCGGAGAAACGTTCTTCGGTACAACTGCAGGAGTGACCGAATAATCAGAAGCAGAAACGGTATTTCGCGGTGCTTGAACAGGTACCGGTGTACTTGTGGTATAGCTGCTCTGCGATGTATTTGGCATAATAGGTGCCGACTTGGTGGTTGCCTGATTCTGTACATGATTGACAGTTTTCTGCTCACGGTTGGAGTGCACTTGTGCGGAAGTATGTTCTGCTGTAGCATGCTCTGCTTTTGATGTCTCACGAATCATTGCAGGACGCGGCGGAGTAACCGGACTGATGCGACCAGCCTGCTGTCCATGCGTACCGCTGTTGTTTTCCGTTTGTGTGCTGTGCTCGATTGTTTGCGGCTGCAGTGTAGATGTTTGCTCCATGCTATGTTCTGCCAGCTGCGATTCCACGACATTCTGCGCATTTGTATTTTGCACAATATTCTGTGGAGCATTTTGTGCAGTCTGCGTTGTGTTACTGGTATGCTGCGCCTGCGGTGTAATAGGCGGTCGTGCAGTCTGCGGAGAGAGCGGCGGCTTGGTTTCCGCAAAATTATGAGGGAGCGGCTGTATATGCGGTGCAACAGGCGAAATACGGGAAGAAACCTCTGTAACCGTACTGCCTGCATGAGAAATACTCTCACCGTCGATGAAGTCATCTGCCTCAATGTTGATGTCTGCATATTGATGCGGAGCATGGCTCGCTGCAGTACGCGGCTGCATAGTTCCGGCCGAACGGCTGACATTTACAGTGCTTTCAGCATTGTTGTTAATCTCTGCTGATGCTGTCTGCGTACTGGATCCAGACGGTGCACCGATCTCGGCGACACGTCCGGTAGTGACCTGCCGATCTATGCCGTATGCAAGCGGATCGAAATAGCGCGGCTGCATTGTATTGGTTGCATGCGGTGGATTAGAAATGGTGTTTTTGATAAATTCTGCTGCATGATGGAACATCATTGCGCTGAGTATGCCCGGAATATGATGGTGTCCCGGCGGATCTCCGGTCGATGCCGGATTAAGCCCAATTCGCAGCACAATGCTGTCCAGTTTTCTTGCAGTGCGGACAATGCCGGTAATCAGCATGACCCACGGTACAATAGCAACACCGGTCGGTGAATTAGACATGGCAGAGAGCAGCATTTTGACAAACATCACGTTCAGAACCATTAGTGTACACATGGATGCAAACATTCGCAGCCAACCGCGGAATATCTCGGCCGTGCTTTTTGAACCGCCCATCGCAAAAGCTAGCGGTGCGCAATACACCAATGTACACAGGATAACGTATCGTTCGGCTACCTCAAAAAACAGTTTGATGATCTGCCACTGCACATAAACATTGACCACGATCACAACCAGCCACCCTGCATTCGGAAGTAAACTAAAGAAATCTTCATCAAATGGCGTAAAGGAAACTGCACGCGGCATTTGGAGCAATCGTATAATAACCGCTGTAAGGCTTAGTCCGATATTGCATATCTGTCTGGCGCATACCAGCAGAAAGCTGAACATTGTAGTCCGAAGAAACAGACGCGTGGGATCTTCAACCTCGATTCCAACGCCGGATACCATAGAACGCAGTGCTTGATATGCTAAATTGCCTATCAGCAGTGCCCATCCAACCGCAAGAAGAATGGTGGCAATTTCCTTGATGATCGGTACGCGTGAGGCAAAATAAGATGTATCCGCACGGAGCAGTATCAAAAGCTGCTGAAGCAGTTGCTCTACCATCTCGTACCACATGGCAGCAAGCCATTCAAATAATGCTTTGATAAGTTTTTCTAGAATAGGATTACCTCCTCTTGTAATAATGATAGAATACTTGTATAATAATAGTAGAATAAATGGAGGTGTTTTGTATGAAGATAAAGTCTTCTACTGCTTTGAGAACTGATTACAATACTGTATCCAACTTGGCGCATGAAACACAAGAACCTATTTACATCACCAAAAACGGAGAAGGTGATGCGGTTTTTATGAGTGTTGATGCCTTTGAAAATCGCGAAAAGATTTTACAGCATCGAGCAGCGATTCTGGAAGCTGAGTTTTCACGATTGAATGGCGACCCAACTTACTCGTTGGAAGATGTTCGTGCCATGCTGAAGGAGAAGTATACGAATGCCTAAATATAATGTGCGTATTCTCACACCCGCATGGCAGGATATTGAACGCATCGCTGATATCCATATGTCGGCAGTGGGGCCGCATTCAGCGGAAATTATTACCGATAAGTTGCTAGATAAAATTACTCTTTTAGCAGAACAACCGCTGATTGGCCCACTGCATACAGATGAGTTTTTAGCTATGCGGCAATATCGTAAACTAATTTGTGGCAACTATATTATTGTATATAAGCTGCTCGACAGCACGGTATTTATTTATCGTGTCGTTGATGAACGAACAAATTATCCGAAACAGCTTTATTAAATTACTACTCTAGAGTTGCCAGACCGGTAAACAACGGCCGAATATAAGCAATAAATGCGCCGATACCGTTTATAATGACCCATGCGAGCCATACACGCTTGAGCCAGTCCCACGCCTGGTCGGCCTTCTGCTGCGTTCCAGACATTTTTGCACCAATGACTGCGACAGCGGACATCAATCCGGCGAGCACTGTGGATACACCGGCAATCTTGGTGTATACGTCCTTGATAATTCGATTGGCAACGACCCACATATCATCAACAGCGCCTGCGTGCGGCATGAAAAGCGCCGCCAGAATAAGCAGCACCAGCGCAATGCGATATACGAAAAATACGCGCTGCATAAGCTGCAAATAGTTGATGGTTTTCTTTTTATTCATGATAAAATTTCCTTTCGATAGAATTTTAATGGAGTAGAACTATGTCTTTGACACTTGAACTGAATGTTTCTCGCTTGGTAATCCAGCTGGAAACATTAGAGAATCGTTTACAAAGCGGAGAACGATCTGCCAAACTGAAAACAGAGGCTCAACAGATCGTTCGCAAAGCAACTAATGCGCTTTCACTGCAGCAAAACTGGCGGCAGGAAATTGTTAGCCGTGCACAGCACGTTATTGCCCAATGCAAAACCGTAAACTAAACAAATGATTGGCCTACCTATTTAATTTCTTTACCAATCACACACAGCCTGTAAGCTGGCTCGTTAGCAATACAGGTCAGCAGCGTGATTCGGTTATCTGATGTAGGATTAAGAACTGCAGTATTAGTTGCGAGAATACGTCCTGCTGAGATAACTCGATAGGTTCTCACGCCGAGAGAGGTCCGGTAAGTAATGACATCGCCGACCTGCACGTTCTTCAGCGTACCGAAATACGGCCATGAACCACGATTGTGTCCGCAGAGGGCAACATTGCCATTCCATGTGGATGTACCGTCTACATGGCCTGCACCTTTTCGCATACTTTCATAAGTTGCACCGGGGTAAACATAGGCGAACAGCTTGCGGTTGCCGATGGACACTGCGCCAAAGTGACCGTTAGTGGTAACAAGCTGTGTCTGCGCGGTGTAATTACCGCTGTTCACAGTTACTCCCTCAAGCCGATTGAACGAGATACCTTCCAGGCCGTTTAGCTTTTCATCTGTATTGATCTGCTGTTCCACAGCATCCCCCCACGGGTCTATATATGAGCCGACCGGAATCACCGGCGAACCTTCACGCGGTGTTGTGTTATCCGCATCCGCACTCATGCTGTCTGACGGGATGGTGATAGAGGCTCCACCGGAGTTATCTGCACTATCAATGTCCAACGCACGGTTGGAGGATGTTGAGGTGTAAAAGTGATTGGGGTAGAGGTCGGCCGTGTAATGATACTCCAACGCCGATGCCGGAGAAATCAGCAGCGCCAAACTCAGTGGTCCTACAAAAAACCGAATTCTTGTATTCATGTAAATTACTCCTTATATTCAAATTTGCACTCCAAACGCATAATCGCTCCCCACAAACGCTTCAACCACATGATGCTGTGCCTCGCCGCCGGTTTCTATGGCAATATCACGCCCTATCAGACGCTTTGCCAGCTTGCGACGCAGGATAACGGTATATTCCGTTTCTGCATGGCCTTGCAGCGCACTCAGCCGTATTCTCGGTGTTCGGACCCGCACAAACTGGCGGCTCACGACATCGTGGATACGGCGTTCCTCGTTATACACATAAACGCGCGCCGTATGCCAGAGAATGTATCGAATCACCCAGAGAATTAGCAACAGCAGCAGTAAGGCAGCCGCTCCGCAGACGATCATAATCTGTGAAATCGTCACATCCGGATCAAGAAACGGCAGGATAGGCAGCTTACTGCCAATGTAAGTAACTGTATATGTCACATGATCTACACTGGTTTTGCTGAGTGTACCACGGTACACCGCACTGGCCCGATAGCCGGTCGCCACCTGACGGCTGGTATAGGTTGTTTTACTGTACACCGCTGTTGCTGTCCAGCTATCCGGCACATCAGAATCCGAGACATTGACAGTCGGTAACCAGTTCAAACTGGTGCGCGGCAGGCTTAATCCATCAGCCTGTACCGATTCCGGTACCAGCGAGCGATCATTATACGGCAGTTCATACATTTTGGTTACGCTATGAGGATGGCTGTCCGTCACTGTTTTGTATCCGGTTGTCTCTACTTTGATGTTCTGCAAATCCAGTGTCAAATCACCGATATAACCATCCTTGGTATATGACTTGGTTACCGGAAATTTGTCGATAACAGCGGATAAATCAGCAGATGAAGCATCAAGTGTTACTGTATCCTCTGCATCCTGCGTTTCCGTTTTGTGGTGCACAGTCTTATCCATGCGCTCATAGCGATACCAATAGCCATCCTGTTCAAAAGGCTGCTCTTTGAGTGCCGCCGGATCAAAGTCCGGCGGCATTTCATATGTCTTGGATAAGGTCGGAACACCGTTGATCTCAATCGGTTCTACACTGACCGGCGTAAAAACAGCCTGATCTCCGTCAAGCAACACCTGTTCCGTACCAGCTTCTGCTGCGCCTGCCGCACTGACAAGCAGTGCGGCAAGAAGTGGCATCATCAGCCACCGCAGTCTCTTTTTCATCATAAATATCCCTCTTTTCTGTGATTAGTATCCGGTTTTCGGCAATGTAGGAAGCGGATAAATCGGCGTACGGTGAATCTTAGTCACCCAGGCGCTCGTAGAACTATCCCATTCGCCCTGATAAGAACCGCCGCAGTCTACACGGTTAATAATGTTGTAGCCATTGCCCATGTAGGACGGCACATAGACGTAAACCGTTGCCTTTTCAGTCATCTTAAATCCTGCAGGCACAGTTCCAAACTCGTAGCGGATATCCGTCACATACTCACCGATTGCCAGTTTGAGCGAGCCGGAGTCCACCTTGAATGAGTAACGGTTGGTAGAAAGCAGGTGGTCCGCAAGGGTGCGGTATCCGTTTTTATTAGTCTTATAGGTGATCTTGTACCAGACGCGCGCATTGTAAGTGCCGGTTGTAATCGTGCCTACGCGAACCGCATCCGTCGGGATACGGTCGTGCCAGAAGAAATTATCCAACGGAACATTGGACTGATTAGCAACATTTGTGATATCATAGCGCATATTATCGCCCGCATCCACAGTATAGTTGCCGGTTTTTGTAATGCTTGTCTTGATAATTGCCGGGTCGTCGTACATCTCGATACGGACCACATCGCCCTCAACTTTGAGCTTCACTTCTGCTTTCTGCGTATTGAGTTGGAAAAAACGCGGTGCCTTGGATTCCCGTACAAAGTATCGGCCAAGTGGCAGCGGATTGGAGGCTGCAATACCTCTGGAGTCCGTTGTAATCGTATCTACGATACGTCCGGTTTCAGCGTTCTCAATCTCAAACACTGCACCTTGCAGCAAGCTGCCTTTCAGCTGATTGGTGATAGGATTATCCTGCGAGGATTTCTTAACCACCTGAATCTGACCGAGTACCGGTGTGTTTTCTACGACCAGTTCAGTCGTTTCACCGCGGCGGACACGCAAAGTACGAACAGTACTGTCCAGCACATAACCCTGTGCAGCTGCAATCTCCTCGACCTTCAGCTTAACTTCGCTCTTGCCATCCGTCAGAATGTCATCGAGCTCGATGTAACCGTCCTGATCGGTCGAATATTCGCCGATCAGATTGTTGGACTCGTCCTTCACAAGGAACCGAACACCGTAAATACCTTTCTTCGTTACGGCATCGATTTTCTTAATGCGGATACTTGCCAGCTTCTCATTCTCAAACTCCACGGTTGCCAACTGACCGGCTTTCACGATCACGTTCTGCGGCGTACCGTCCAGTCGATAACCTTCGGGACACGAAATCTCCGTTACCACATAAACGCCAGCCTCCAAGCCGCTAACCGTTGCCAAACCTGCAGAATTGGTCGTATATTTGCCAATCACTTCACCATTTGCTTTAGTGACTTTGAAAACACAGCCGCTCAGCGGCTTGTTCGTGCCCTTGATGGTCTTGACGATTTGCAGGCCGTAAACACGCGTATTGGTAAAAGTCACTTCATAGGTTTCGCCAGCACGAAGCTGCACCGTTTTGGGCGTACTGTCAAGCTGGTAAGAATCCGGCGCTTTCTCCTCAGAAATGACATAAGTGTTTTCCTCCAACTCCGGGAGAAAAATAGCGCCATCACTATCAGTTACCGCATCTTCTCGAACGATAGAACCATCTCCACGTGTAATTCGGAAAACGGCACCTTGCAGAGGCTTATGGCTTTGTGCATCAATTTTTTTGATGAGTAAACCGGGTTTGCGCGTATTTTCAATCGTAACCGTTGTCGGTTTCTCAGTGGTATGCTCAATCTCAAACGGCTTATCATTGAGGATGTACTCCTGCAAAGTGAATTTTTCTTGGACTCGGTAAGTGCCGGCAGGTGCCTTACTGATAGTGATTTTGCCGTCACTGTCGGTCTGATAGTCGCCCAACAGGACATTATCTCGCCAAATCGAGAAGGTTACACCTGCAATCGGTATCTTGCTCTGGCTGTCTACCTTGACTACGGTAAAATCTTTCTGGACCGTGTTATCAATGATGATATCGGTATTGCCGTCTGTCGTATGCTCTATGATAATAGGTTCCTTGCTCAACGTGTATCCTGCCAACGTGTGGCGCTCGTAAAATACATAAGTGCCATTGTCTGCATAAGGAAGCGTGAATTTGCCATCCGGTCCGGTCGTATAGAATCCAATCGATTTGCCGTCACGAAAAGCCTCAAATACGACACCCTGCATCGGTTTACCAGTATCTTTGTCGATTTTGGTTACCGTCACATCTTTTTTCATCGTGTTGGGAATTGTGAAGAAGGTAGGCTGCTCTGAATCATTTTCAACGGTAAAGGTCTTTTCGTTCAAAACGTACTTGGGATCTGTCACCGTTTCCCGTACCTGATAAGTGCCCGGTTCGGCATAGGGCAGCCAAATTCGGCCTGAACCCTCCGTAGTATAATTGCCGAGCAAGCGTCCATCTTTCCAAACTTCAAAGGTGACACCAGAAATCGGACGATGTGTTTCTGCATCTATTTTGAGCAGACCGAAATGCTTTTTGACTGTGTTAGAAAATGTCAATGTGGGAATTTCGGCCTGATCTTTAATGAGTTCTACGGTTTGCTCCGGTGCATCCATATTATAGTGTGTAGTATCACCGCCCGATTCTTTAATCCGATAAGTGCCAGGCTGCAGGTTCTCGACCATTGCTTCGCCGTTGCTGCCGGTTGTCACACTGGTCAAGTGACTGTCATTAAAATATACGTCAAACTTCCAGTCCTTCAACGGCACCTTAGTTTCTCGATCAATTTTAACGATGCGGATTGCTAACTTTTTTGTGTTTGAAATGTTAATTTCGCGCACAATTTGAGTAGGATCGGCCGAAGGATCGATATAAACTTCGTGTACCTGCTCATCTTTCAGGTAACCGGAGGCCGCTTCGGTTTCAACGACCTGAAAAAAACCTTTGGGCAAATTATTAATCCGAGCATATCCATTCACATCTGATTTCAGCGTTGCGAGCGTTTGACCGTCACGGCGCACCTCGAAAGTCGCTCCGGCAATCGGCATTTTGCTGTCTTTATCGTATTTGTAGATTTGAATTGCCGGTTGCGGTGCATTTTTAAAGGTCAGCTCGATGTTTTTCGTATTGTTCCACTCAAACGTCTGAATGTCGCTGCCGTCGGTAACGAACCCCTCCGGTGCCGCAACCTCGTAACATTCGTATGAGCCTTTCGGCAGGTTACGGCCCTGCACCGTGATTTCACCAAGCGCATCTGTTGTAAAGCTGTGCTTGTAATCGTTGTCAATGCCTCGGATTTCAAAGGTGGCACCCATCAGATTGCGGCCATCTGCACTGCTGATTTTATGAATTTTGAACGTGTGATCAGTGCTGTTTGCAAACTGCAATTCGATGGTCTGACCGCCTTTACTGCCTGTGTTGACAGTCTTTGTAGGCAGCAGCGTGTAGCCCTCCGGTGCAGATGTTTCCTTGATGGTAACAGTCGTATTCAGCGGCAAATCCACAAAAATGATTTCGCCGGATGCTGAGGACGTTCCGGTCATCGGTTTGCTCAGGCCGGGATAGGTCAGTTCAAAAGTACAGCCCTCCAGACCTGCACCTGCTTCATCCGTCTTGATGATATGCAGTCGGACCGTGCCCTGCGATACCTCCTGATTGATAAACAGCATCTGAGCGACACTCTGCTTAACAGCCGGTTCCACCATGATGACCGGCTGAACACCACTGGCATTGGTCGATGCGACATAGACATCGTACCGGTCCACATTCATAGTCGCTGTAATCTTGGCTTGCAGCTTGCTGTTTGCAGAATCCATCTGTTCTGCTGTTGCTTTCGGGATACACAGCAAGAAAGTTTCGCCGTATGCCATATTATTGCCGTTCTTATACAGCGTATTATCAGCTTTCGCATTTTTCAGAGCTAATGTGCCATTCGTGCTTTTGGTGCCGGATTCACTCATCAGGAACGCACCTGCCGGCAGATTTTCTGCTGTGAGCGTAATCTTATAGCCGCGGACAAAGGTAGCCGAAGCGGCCGCCATCGGCAGCACCATGCAATCCTGACCATCAATCTGCTTTTCTGCAAAAATACCCGAGCCGATGATGCCCTTTGTCAGATTGATCGAACCAGCCTTAGAATTAGCGCCATTGTATGTGCTGCTGCCCGGCGTATAGTTGATAACACAGCCGATCCACGGTGCATGGTTCAATCCACCCGAACCCCATACCGTATTGAAAGAGTTGCCGTACTCAAGCATCTTGATCGCAGCATACAGTGTCAATGCCTCAGATGTACTTGAGGCGCTGAGTGTCTTACCGGATGCACGATACCCCAGTGATGTAGAGCTAGAATAATTCACACCGTAATTACTATTGGCAGCAATCTGTGCATCCCCGAGTGCGACCCAGATCGCAGCCTGTGAAGCGCTGAAATACATATCACTGGTGAAGTTGCTGGCTGTCAGTGGCGCTTTCGCCCAGCTGATAAACTCGTTGAGTGTCATGCGGGAATCGGTCCTTGTTGCCACGCCGTAAACGTGCATATCCGCGACTTTACCAGTAACCGTATACGACTTGCTGGAACTCCCGGGATTGGTTTTGGAATGATCTGCACAGTATGCCCGAATCATAGTTCCGTCGCTGGCTTTCGTATACATCGGCCATACATTTCGAGGGGAACCGTTCTGCTGGAACCATGCCTTTTGCGTGCCGCTGTCCCAGATGTTATAGGTTTCTTTTACCTTGATTTCAACTGAAGAGGCTTTGTTGTCCTCATCCGCTGCTCCCGCAGTCGGTACGATTGCCATGCTGGACAGCATCGTTGCGGCTGACAACGCAGCAGCTATCATGCGTTTTGCAATATTTTTCATATCCTCACCTGTTTCTTTGAAAAATAAAACGAGAGGTTATGTGTTCATGATCTCTCGTTGGTTTTATTCAGGTATTCAATTAAAAATAACCGAATGTCTGAACCGCATATATTTGATTGTACTCGTTTCGACCGATTGCTATACCGACTGCATTGACTTCCTCACTAATGATCCATGCACGGTGCGGTTCCGATGTCATAAAAGTATGCATCATCGTCTGCGGTGTCGAAGCTACTGTGCCGCTGAGAATGTTCTCGGCCATGTAGTTCTCCGGACGGATGCCCACATCTTCCATCAGCTCCGCTTTTGTTTTTTCATCTGGACGCTCGTGGGAAAACGATACCATGATCTCCCGCAGACGAACCTGTGCCATTTCATTCAATGCAGCGTTTTCCTGCACCGGAGGCAGACTGGCGTTTGCTCGCTCTGTATTGATAAGTGCAATCATGTCTTCTTCCTGTGCGCCGAAATCTTTTTCGGCTACCGGTTCATCATAAACGATTTCCGGTGATGTCGGCGGCATTTCACCGGCCTGCATGAGCGTGTTCCCTACGATAATGCAGCATAGTACAATGGTTTCGATACTCATATTGATTCCTCCATGGTGGTGCACGAGACGGGTTTTCTCTATCTCTCATAGGCTATTCTCCCTCCGCAAAGCGGTTTTTCAGAAATTCGAGAAACAAGTCCTCCAAATTCATATCTGGCGGAATACGGTGTAGGTACGGTTCAAACCGCTTGCGCGAGAAACTGATATTGCTCTTTTTCTTCTCTGTTTGTGCTGCTGTTACTTGATGCCATACCTTGTCCAATTCTGCGGCCGTAATGGACGGCGGCGGACAATTTTTCTTGATATGCTTCATCACAGCAACGGATATGCGATGATTTTCTGCATTCAATCGCTTCTGAAACAATTTCTGTGTAGCTTCATCGTAATAAGAAATCGCAACACCGCACATCATATTCAGCTTACACTCGTCTACTGCATCAAGCAGTGGCGGAATCAGATATGTTAGCCGCACAGCATACCGCACATCATTGACCCCAACACCAAAGAAACAAGCTACTCTCTCACGTGCACCTAACTTCGGGTGAAATTCACCACAAGTCGCTTCTACCAAATCATTGCGTTTTCCCTGCTGACGGTAGGCATCCAGCAAGGCCCGATACGCCCAGCCGCGCTCGCTTGGGAGCAAGTTTTGTCTTCGCTGGAGATTGGTCACGGTAGCAATTACTATTGCACGGGCATCGTCTACATACTCAATGTCTGCAGGGATTTCTGCGCACCCAAGCATTTTGCAAGCATTCACACGGTTATGTCCGCTCAGGATTTCATATCCACCAGTCTTGCATGGCCTAACCTTGATGTTTTCAATTAAACCATTTTCCAAAATATCCTCTGCTAACGCCTTTAAATCTTCCCCACTGTATGGTTTAAAACCAATATTGGACGTGAAAAACGGATGCAGCTGTTCAAGCGGAATTTTAGCCGTGCTGCGCGTTTTCGATGATGTTGCCGGTATTGTGCCAAACAGACTCTCGAACGCCTCATCAACGGCCTGATCTCCACCGTTGGATGAGGCCGATAACTTTGCATTACGCTTGTCCAGCGCATTGATAAGTGCCGATTTAGTCATAATGCATGACCTCCTCTGCTACTGCACGGTAGGCCAGTGCTGCACCATTTTTCGGTGCATATTCCAGCAAACTGATCCCAACAGCCGGATGTTCTGCTACTTTGATCGAGTAGTCGATTGGCTCGGTAAAGATATGCATTTGCTCTCCATAGCGTTCCTGCACATTTTTCCGTGATTTCTGGTTAAGAACCGTACGCGACATAAACATCGTGAGCAGAATATCCACCTGCCTGAGATTCGGATTGAGCGACTGCTGCACTTTGCGGATAATCTCAATGGTGTCATTCAACCCTGCAGTGTCCAGAAAATGTGCTTGTGTCGGAATGATGACACGATTCGAAGCGACCAGTGCATTGAGCATCTGCAAGTCCAAATGCGGACTGCAATCTATGAGTATGTAGTCATACTGATCTTTGACCTGTTCAACGATTGCAGACAGAACTCTTTCCGGTGCAATGCTGCCGTCATCCAGAGGAAACATTGCTCTGGTGTTCTGCATACTGACCAACCGCGACAGTGTACCGGCCAGTTTGTTATTGGCTGGGATCAAGTGCAAATTTTTTGTTGTCTTCTGAATTGTCTGTTCGACTGACTGTTCTAACTGCTCCGGCATATCAATGGCTTGAAACATGAGATTGGCCAGTGTCAGAGAAAGCATCTGTGGTTCGTATCCCATCGAGAGGGTCAGACTGCCCTGCTGGTCGTTATCCACGAGCAGTACCCGTTTACCTGCCTGTGCCAGCGCAGCACCGATATTGTAGGTGCTGGTGGTCTTTCCTGTACCGCCTTTTCCGCAGCAAAAACTGATTACCATTGTTTGACCTCCTTTGCGTCTTGTTCTTGTGTGAGTTACTATAACAGCCCTTTTAAGGCTTGTCAAAGGTTATTTTTAAACCGAAATGTTGTTAAAATCATTTCTCCGTATTTGGTTGCAACTTTCTTCTTTTCTTATCCAATCAAGCGTATTACCGCAATTATTTGTTGAAAAAAAGTTTTGTCGCTACAAGTTTTATTTACCGTATTATGTATCTTTCAGTAAATTTTAACTTCGTCATGTTCTCTACTCTATTTCTTCTGCTAATGCTATCTACCCTGCAACGCAAAGAAAACCGCCTGATTGAACAGACGGTTTTCTTTGCACTATATGAATCACCATTCCATGCTGTTTATGCACACGAATGTATTTTATACAAAAAAAGAGATCAACATGATTTTACTCACATTGATCTCTTTTGATTGCCTTATTTAATTCATGCTGTGCAACAACGATCAAGCTCAAAAGTTCTGATTTTCAGAGTGTGTCATCGGTGTGTCAGCACAAGATTTTTAGTCTTATTAAAAGGCGTTTATCGCGTTTTTTTCGCATGATACTGAATAATTACGAATTATTCGCTGGGTATCAATACATACCGCCCATATCCGGTGCAGCCGGAGCAGCCGGAACCGGCTCCTTCTTATCAGCAACCAGGCTCTCGGTGGTCAGGACCATCGAAGCAACGGATGCTGCATTCTGCAGTGCGGAACGGTTTACCTTGGTCGGGTCAACGATGCCGTTTGCAATCATGTCGCCGTAGGTCTCGGTTGCAGCGTCAAAGCCGTAGCCAACCTTGTCAGCGTGCTTTACCTTATCAACAACGATTGCGCCCTCGATGCCTGCGTTGGCAGCGATCTGCTTCATCGGTGCTTCCAGACCGCGTGCAACGATCTGCATACCGGTCTTCTCATCGCCGGTTGCCTCTGCTGCCAGAGCCTCAACCGCTGCGATAGCGTTTACATAAGCTACGCCGCCGCCTGCTACGATGCCTTCCTCAACAGCTGCGCGGGTTGCGTTCAGTGCATCCTCGATGCGGAGCTTCTGCTCCTTCATCTCGGTCTCGGTTGCAGCGCCAACCTTGATAACTGCTACGCCGCCGGCCAGCTTAGCCAGACGCTCCTGCAGCTTCTCACGGTCGAAGTCAGAGGTGGTGCGCTCGATTGCGCCGCGGATCTCAGCAACGCGGTTTGCGATAGCCTGCTTGTCGCCAGCACCGTCAACGATGGTGGTGTTCTCCTTGGTTACCTTGATCTGACGGGCAGAACCCAGCATATCCATGGTAGCGTCCTTCAGCTCGATACCAACCTCCTCAGAGATTACGGTACCGCCGGTCAGGATTGCGATGTCGCGGAGCATATCCTTGCGGCGATCGCCAAAGCCCGGAGCCTTAACAGCTACGCAGGTGAAGGTGCCGCGCAGACGGTTTACGATCAGGGTGGACAGAGCCTCGCCCTCAACGTCCTCAGCGATGAGCAGCAGCTTCTTGCCGGCCTTAACAACCTGCTCAAGGATCGGCAGCAGCTCCTGAATGTTGGACAACTTCTTATCGGTGATCAGCACCAGAGCGTCATCCAGATTTGCTTCCATCTTCTCGGTGTCGGTGCACATATACGGGGTGATATAACCGCGGTCGAACTGCATGCCCTCAACAACCTCAGAGTAGGTCTCAGCGGTCTTGGACTCCTCAACGGTGATAACGCCGTCGGTGGAAACCTTCTCCATAGCCTCTGCGATCAGGGTGCCGATCTCGTCGGAGCTGGAGGAGATAGCGCCTACACGAGCGATGTCGCCCGTGCCGTCAACCTTCTTGGAGTTCTCAGCGATTGCTGCAACAGCAGCCTTGACTGCCTTGGAGATACCGCGGCGCATTACCATCGGGTTTGCACCTGCAGCTACGTTCTTCAGGCCCTCGCGAACGAAAGCCTGTGCCAGAACGGTAGCGGTGGTGGTGCCGTCGCCTGCGATGTCGTTGGTCTTGGTGGCAACTTCCTTAACGAGCTGTGCGCCCATGTTCTCGAAAGCGTCGTCCAGCTCAATCTCCTTGGCGATAGTAACACCGTCGTTGGTGATCAGCGGACCGCCGTACTTCTTATCCAGTACAACGTTGCGGCCCTTCGGACCGATGGTTACCTTAACGGTATCAGCGAGCTGATCAATACCGCGCTGCAGAGCCTTGCGCGCGTCCTCGCCGTAAATAAGCTGCTTAGCCATGATGAATTACCTCCTGAAAATTACTCTACGATTGCCAGAATGTCGCTCTGACGAACGATGATATACTTTTCGCCGTCCAGCTTAACCTCAGTACCGGTGTACTTGCCGGTAATGACCTTCTGGCCCTTCTGAACTTCCATCTTGATTTCCTTGCCGTCAACAACACCGCCCGGGCCTACTTCGATGATTTCAGCAACCTGGGGCTTCTCCTGTGCGGATGCGGTAAGAATAATGCCGCTTGCGGTGGTCTCCTCCGCCTCGACCATCTTGATAACTACGCGGTCGCAAAGGGGCTTGAGCTTCATAATGGATTCCTCCTATGAAAAATAAGATTTTACAATGTTGGGGGTTAGCACTCAAATTACCCGAGTGCTAACTTCGAGTATTATCTTACACCAAGGAGCCGCAATATGCAAGGGGGTAATCCGGAATTTTCACAAAAATTTTCTGAACAAATTATGAACAGTGCCCTGTACTGCTCAGTGTTTTGCCGGTCGTTTAGCAGACGGACGGTCGGAGTGCTTATTTACCGGCTTATCCTGTGCAGATGGGTCTTTAAAATACATATGCAGCTCGCACTTGATCATGCCGTTATACAGCTTGCGGCGCTTATCCGCCTTGCGGCCGTAGCAACGCTCGAACAGCGGGTCCGAGCTGAGCAGATACTGCTTCATCGGGCTGTTTTTTGTCGCTCTGCCGAGGTCGGCGTACAGCTTTTCCGCCTGCTGCAAGTCCAGCAGACGCTCACCGTACGGCGGATTGGCAAACAGTACACCCGCATTGCTGTAATCGCGCTTGGTCGCGTCCGCGCGCTCGAAAAACACCGTGTTAGCTACACCGGCCTTGCGCGCGTTCTCGATGGACAGCTGCACGCAGTCCGGGTCGATGTCGCTGCCGACGATATCGAATTTAGCGTCCGGCTGGGCAAGGTCGAGCGCACTCTCGCGCGCCTGCTGCCAGACCGACCTGTCAAAGCAGCTCCACTTCTCCGCATCAAAGCGGCGCAGCAGACCGGGCGCACGGCGCTGCGCGATCATGGCCGCCTCAATCGCGATCGTGCCCGAGCCGCAGAACGGGTCGAGGAACGGGTCGCGTCCGCGCCAGCGCGCCAGCTTGACCATAGCCGCCGCCAGCGTCTCACGGAGCGGCGCCGCGTTGCTGTTGGCGCGGTAGCCGCGCTTGTGCAGACCGGCGCCCGAGGTATCGAGGTACAGCTCGGCTACGTCGTGCATGATGGCGAACTGGATCTGATACTTTTCGCCGATCTCGTCAAACCAGGTTTGACCGTACTTTGCGCCCAGACGCGATACGACTGCCTTTTTGATGATCTTCTGGCAGTCCGGAATCGAGTGCAGCGCGGAGTCCAGACTGTGACCCTTGACCGGAAATGCGCCGTCCGCCGGAATGAACTGCTCCCACGGGAGTGCTTTTACGCCCTCGAACAGCTGGTCGAACGTTTTGGCTTTGAATGTGCCGATGCGGATGAGCACACGCTCGGCGCACCGCAGGTTCAGGTTCGCCCATGCAAGCGTGTTTTCGTCACCGGTGAACAGCACGCGGCCGTTTTCCGCATGCACGTCAGTCAGCCTGCCGCCGAAGCGCAGCTCATCTGCGACGATGCCCTCCAGCCCGAATAAAGTCGGGCAGCATAATGTAAGTTCCATCGTGTTTCCTCCAAAAAGGCTCCCGCCGTCATAGCAGGAGCCGAAAGTCCTTTTTAACCTTTATATTGTATCGGTTTTTAAGGATTTTGTCAAGATTTGCGACGAGATAACACGGTTTTCTGAATGCCGCTATCCGAAGCGTTATCGCTTGAGAAGCGAACAGGCTCTTGCCTGCCCTGCACAGGCACAAGAGGGAGACACCAAGGTTGCCCGTAGGCCACTAAACCTTTTTCCGCGCTGTGTGCGGATTAAAGCAGTGTTCGATTTGTGCAGGTAAAGCCAGCGCATTCATGTAAGCAAACAGATAGAATCGGCAATGGGTAAAGAGGGCGTTGTCCATTGCAAATTTCAAACAGGAGTGTTTCTATGAACACAGTGGGTATTGATGTTCCAAGCAGAAAGAGCACAGCTGCAGCGCTTCGTTCTTTGGGCGAGATTGTTCAGCTGCCGTTGGATGTTGTCTGCAACGCGGGAGGATTGGCTTCTCTCGCCGAGCACTTGAAGGCACTTGACAGCGAAACCCGCGTTGTGTTGGAACACGCATCGTAGTTCGTGAACGCATCGTCATCCGGCGATTCCGGCCAACTCCACTGCTCGATCGGCTCATTGATATGCACGTCAAAGAACTTTGTTTCCGGTTCGCCGCACTCGCAGTTCGTTTCAAAGAAGTAATCCGGCATGAACTCTGTTCCGTGCCAGCCTTTACCTTCTCCAGTTTCGGCATCATACTGCGTAAAGTACCAGCCGCTGCCCTCTGCTTCTCCTTCTTTCTGCTCAAAACGAACATATGGGAGATAGATCATTTTTTCATTTTTCACACCTTTTTCCTCCTTATTTGAGGCCTATTTTTACTGCGGACAAATAAAAAAGTGCCGGTAATGAGGATTTCATTACCGACACTTTCGACAATGCGGGAATAATACCGTCTGAACAATAAAGCCTTTCTCAGCGCTTTACGGGCCGGCATTTGCTATGCTATACTGTTTACAGTGATTAGTGTCGCAGAAGCCCGTGAGGC
>ERZ833782.480-NODE-480-length-49360-cov-4.747368_pt1 | contig 49360 bp, 34 predicted proteins | sample MGYA00519577_ERZ833782 | MGnify/ENA primary metagenome ERZ833782 (study PRJEB31850, sample SAMEA3708745) | human gut metagenome | biome: human gut; feature: human-associated habitat; material: faeces | place: China | collected 2014 ...
AGTTTTCTTACGGTCAGCGCAGTAAATGCGCAGACCTACTGAACAGTTACTATTTTCCATCTAATATTTTCCCCACGTCCTCCATCGACTCCGGGTCCAGAATCACCTTCATCGCCCAGGGCGGAACGTCCGCGTCAGTATAATTATCCCGCATAAACACGAAGGCCGTGTCATATGGCGGCATTTTCACCGGAAATGTCCCATATCCGTCCGTAAAATAGAGAAGTCCCCGCAGCCTGCTGAACTTTCCCGCCTTGATCATCTGGTCCACATGCAGGAATGCCGGGCGGAAATCAGTCCCGCCCATGCCATGGAGTTCCATGTGGTCCATGTAATTCCGAAGGTCCTCCTCGCTCTCGATCTTCACATCCTGCCGTACTTTATCGTCACACTGCAAAATGTGGATATTGACCTTCTTAAAGAAACTCTCTGATTGGGCCAACACCCCATAGGTCTCTTCCAGGAATTTCTTCACCAGCTCCCCGGAACATGACATCGAAGTGTCGATGACGACCACAAAATCCTCGATCCGCCGGACTTCCTTCGTCTCAAGAGGCTCGATCAACGGCATATTTCCGTATAACTGCATGCCATAATTGTAGAATACATAGTCGAACGCATCCGGATCGATCTGGACTGTCTCCTTCAGCACCGAAAATTTTCGCAAAAATTTCCGGTAATCGTACCGCTCCCGGTTCTCCACCGCCAGCTGATCCATCAGCTCCCTGGAGTCATCCGCCGCCTCGTTGGAAAACGCCTCCATCTCCGCCTGCATCTTCTCCCGCTTGTCATCCCAATCGTTTTTTCGATTCCGGTTGGGATTTGGGGACTTCTTCTCGTCCTCTTTCTCCCATCTGGAATGATCGTCCCGGCAGAATTCCCGGCAGAGCCGCTCATATTCGATCTCCGAAAGCTCCATCTCCTGCATAGTGTGATAGATGCTCTCCGCGTTCAGTACCTTGATCTTTTTCCTCAGACGTCCGTAAAATTCCGCCCGCACCGGTGACATCGGCAGATGGACGCACGGCTTGTGGATCCCGTCGATCAGGGACTCCACAGCGATATCGCATGCCAGATTCCAGTATTCCTCCGCCCGCTTTTTTCTCGACCATGGGTGGACAAAGAGACAGTGGAAAGTCTCGTGCAGGATCATGCGGTTTACATAAACAGGATTTCTCCGATACCAGCCGCAGATGTATCCTGTCTCAAATGATAATAAGGTTCCGTCCGTTCCGATTCCCTTGATGCTGTTGTCCGCCACCGGGAACAGACCATTTAAGGCCACGTCGAGAAACCGCATGGAAAGATACAGCTCATTCCTCGCGTTCCGTATGATCTCAACGCCGATCGCCGCCAGTTCTTCCAGCGCGCCCTGCTCTCTCAGGATCGGCGACCATGCCGCATCTTCTCTCATGACGATTTCTGACCTCCTCACAAATCAAAATCAAACTTTTTCTTCTTTACGCCAAACTTCTTCCTCTGGATCTCCATAAACATCCCCAAAAGCTCCGGCAGATGCTTTTTCGAGATCTCCGTGATCAGCCCCGACATCTTATCCGCCGTCAGCGGATTCTTTTCCGGTGTTAAATACTGTCCCGCAATCCATTTTATGGTCTCCGGGTCCTCAAGGCTGCCGAGAAGTACTTCATAAAGATTCTCCATAAGAAACTTTTCATATTCCTTTTTCGCGCTCTCCCACAGTCCTTTCGGATACTGCAGCCGGGTCACCGCGATCTTCGATGCCATGAGAACCGATTCCTCTGCTTTTTCATACACAAACATTTTATCATACCTGTCAAATCGGAATTTTCGTCCCTCAAAACAGTAGCGATACTTCTGCCCTGCACCGTGGATATTGGATACCGTGATCCTGGCGGGCGGATTTTCTACCGCCTCGTCGTAGTATTCCGGGAAGATCACACGCGCAGTCTCTGTCTCCCCGTTCTCTTCCTCAAAAGTACTTGAAGCCAGCGATATTCGTGCAGAGTCCGTGTCTCTCTCGTCCTGCATTCGATTTTGTCCGCTCTGTATAAACACATGTACTGTGACTCTCTCATTGATCTCCGTCACAAAATCCCTAAGCGCTGACTCTTCATCCACCCCCATATGCACAGTCAGACTCCTGATATTCCGGCAGCCCGTAAACACACCGCCGCCGACTTCCCGGAGCGCCCCGTAAAAATGGATCTCCTGAAGCTTCTCACATCCATAAAATTCATATCTTCCGATCCGGGTGAGTGTCCGCGGTAGATAGACTTTCTCCACCGTGCTCCCCGAAAATACCTTGTCTGCCAGCTCTGTCACCGGAAGTCCGCCCAGACTTTCCGGTACCACGCAGACGGCGCCTGGTGCCAAAAGCTTTGTCACACAAGCGCCCCCATTTTTCTCTTTAAATTCAAATTCAACATCCATATTCCAGTTACACTTATTATAATTGTTCAGCAGACCAGAACAATTAGTTCACAGACCTGCCGAACAGTTATGCTTATTCTTCAATCAGTTTATTTAACTTTCTCATCGCACTAAACCGGTAATAGTATACCAGGAATGCCAGCGAAGTGATACTCCAGCTTAACGGATAACTCGTCAGCGTCGTGTACAGTCCCGGATGGACTGCGCCTGCGCCGAATACCCAGATCACACGCAGGATACATGTACCGACACAGATGATCAGCATCGGGATCAGGGCATCGCCCACACCGCGCAGAGTACACGGATATACGTTGACGCAGATATAGCAGAACCAGAACGGTACTAGGAAGCAAAGGATGTTCATGCTCTCAGCCATAACATCCACATCGTTCGTAAAGAGACTGATCAGAACCGGTCCCGCCGTAAACATAAACAGGCCGAGCGCCGCCGTGATGATCGTCGACATGAGAAGTCCCACATAGGTTCCCTTCTTTAAACGTCTGATCTTGCCCGCACCGAAGTTCTGACCCGCAAAGGTCGTCACGGAGATTCCCATGGCATCCATAGTCATCCAGAAAATACCGTCGATCTTTCCGTAAACCGCCCAGGACGCGATCGTATTCGTTCCGTATCCATTGATGTTTGCCTGAATCAGGATATTGGAGATCGAGTACATCATGGACTGGAGTCCCGCCGGAAGACCGATCTTTATGATCCTCTTTAATAATACCGGCTCCACACGGAGTTCCTTCGGGATAAAACGGTAAGATTCTTTTGTCCGGATCAGCGTTATCATAACGAGTACTGCCGATAAAAGCTGGGACATGATCGTCGCAAGCGCCGCCCCGGCAACTTCCATATGAAAACAGACTACAAACAGGAGATCCAGAGCAATATTGGTCAGGCAGCTCGCCACAAGGAAATAGAGCGGTCTCTTCGAATCTCCCACAGCTCGTAGGATCGCAGCGCCCATGTTATAGACCAGATTTCCTATGATACCCAGAAAATAGATCCTGAGATATGTCACAGAATATCCAAGGATCTCTTCGGGAGCACCCATAGCCCGGATTGCAGCCGGAGTGAAGATCTCACCGATCACTAAGAGTGCCACACCGCCGGCCAGCGCCAGACAGAACGATGTGTGGACCGATTTCTGCACCTGCTGGTCTTCCTTTGCCCCATAGAACTGGGATACGACAACGGCCGCGCCGGAGGACATTCCGACGAAGAAACCAACTAACAGGTTGATCAACGTTCCTGTCGTACCCCCTACCGCGGAAAGTGCTTCTTTTCCAACGAATTTTCCAACGATCATGGCATCTGCCGTGTTGTAAAGCTGCTGGAAAAATGTCCCGAACAGGATCGGAAAGAAAAAGAGCAGAAGCTGCTGCCAGATCACACCGTCCGTGATCCCGTTGTAACCTGCCGGATGATTCTTCTTAAGTGTCATATCTTCACCCTCTACAAAATCCGCCATGCATGGATCCCGTTTGCAGTCTTTTCTGAATGCATGGCAATTGATACTTCCGCCCTGTATCTGTCGGTTGCGGACACAGGGCGGAGATATGATTGATCAAAGGCCGGCTCTTTCGCCGCCTTTAAAGGTTCTTTTTATGATTACAGGAGATTCTTTCTGAGTTCCTCGCCGCTCTTTGCGGAAAGGTATGCCGGCGGAATGTCAAGAATGGTCTTGCATCCGCTCATTCCCTCCTGTTTCATGCGGAATGCGGCGCGGGCACAGCAAACGATCACGGAGGAAGTGAACTCCGGGTTGGAATCCAGTTTCAGACGATACTCAATCACATGTGTATTCTCCTGATTCCATCCGGTCTTTCCGTTTCTGATCACGAAACCGCCGTGCGGGAGTGTAGAGTGGTCGCGCTTCATCTCTTCCTCGCTGATGAAATGAACCGTTGTGTCATAGTCGGAGAAGTAGTTCGGCATCGTTACGATCTCTTTTTCGATGCGTGCAAGATCAGCACCCTCTTCAGCAACAACATAGCACTCTCTTGTGTGTTTCTCTCTCGTTGTGAGCTCCGGAGTCTCGCCGTTTCTGATTCTCTCCAGTACGCTCTCAACCGGGACTGTATACTGTCTTGCGTCCTTCACGCCATCAATGCGGCGGATCGCGTCGGAATGCCCCTGGCTTACACCTTTGCCCCAGAATGTATAGTCTTTACCATCCGGGAGAATTGCATTTGCGTATACACGATTTAAGGAGAACATACCCGGATCCCAGCCTGCGGAGATCACTGCTACATTTCCTGCTTCCTTTGCCGCTGCATCGACAGCTGCAAAATGCTCCGGAATTCTCGCGTGTGTGTCAAAGCTGTCCACTACGGTGAAATATTTCGCATACTCCGGTGTCTGCACCGGAAGATCTGTCGCACTTCCGCCGCAAAGGATCAGGACATCGATCTTATCTGTCATATGTTTCGCTTCGTCCGCATGGTAAACCTTTGCGCCTTCGGTCAGGATCCTGACATTTTTCGGATCTCTTCTTGTAAATACTGCCGCAAGCTCCATATCCGGATTCTGTTTGATAGCACACTCAACGCCGCGTCCAAGATTTCCATAACCCATAATTCCGATTCTGATCGTCATATTGTTCTCCTCTTCTTTCTTTATTTAATGTCGCTATCTCCATTTTACCAATAGGCCGTTATAGTGTCAATTGAAATAAGTTTAACGAATTTGTCTCCTGTTTCTTCCAGATACACCTGCAAAACCTGCCACCGGAAGGTTCTTCTGGGAACACGGTAATGAAAAAAGAAACAACGGAATCCGAAATCCTTTTTCTCAAAGATCCCTGAGTCCGTTGTTTACATATTTTGTAACTATTCAGTACCTTCATAGTTACACGCAAAAATCCATTCCAGATCAGCTTCGCTGATGGGATTTTTGCCCTCCAGCCTATGTTTTCTTACGGTCAGCGCAGCAAGTGCGCAGACCTACTGAACAGTTACCATATTTTTTTTATATTAATGTTTTTCCCTTTTCATAAGCACAAACGCAACGCCCGCCGTGATGAACTCTGATACAGTCACCGTAAGCCAGATTCCGTCTACACCAAAGAGTGCCGGGAGAAGGAACACGAACACGCTGTTTAAGATCACTCCGCGGAGCAGTGTGATCGTTAAAGAAAACCGCGGTCTTACAGTAGACTGGAAATACATTCCGCTGATGATGTTCCACTCGCTGACTAAGAAGCAGAGGAAATACAGCCGGATCGCCGGGACCGCCATTGTGAGGATCTCCGGTGTCGGGTCCAGAAACAGATAGGACAACTGTACCGGGATCAGCATGCCGATCGCAGTGAATATGAAGCCTGCGGCAAATCCGGTCCGGACTCCCAGTTTTCTCGCCTCGCCGACTCTCTTCAAGTTTCCCGCGCCAAAGTTCGCGGAAAGCAACGGCTGTACTGCCTGAGCGATACCGTTGGAAATGGACGATGCCACAAGCGCGGTGTTTGTGATGATTCCATAGACCGTGATTCCCATCTCTCCCACGTAAGCGAGGAGCTGGCGGTTAAACAGCAACATCACGAAGCCGTTGGAGATCTCCAGAATAAAGCTTGCGAGCCCATTTCCGAGCACCTCCGGCACCCGTCTCCACACATCGCTAAATTCCAGCTTCAAGTGGTTATCTTTCGAGAAAAAATGACTTGCGAGGATCAGCACCGTGAGTGTCGTTCCGGTGGCCGTCGCCAGCGCCGCACCTCCCATTCCCCATTTCATGATAAAAATGTATACATAATCCAGGATCACATTGGTGACACCTCCGCTGATCACGCCCGCCATGGCAAGCTTCGGCGCACCATCGTTTCGGACGAATGCCTGAAGGAATGAAGACAGGGCAAACATGGGGGCCGCTGTTGTGAGCACAGTTCCGTAAGGCACGGTGTATTCATTTAAGAGTGGGGTATTTCCCATAAAAGTAATCAGAGGGTTGAAAAAGATTCTTCCCAATATTAGAAAGACTGCTGACAGAGCAAGCACCACACAGAGTGCCGCCGTAAAATAACTTCTGGCGCGTTTTTCATCACCGCGTCCTCTGGAAAACCCAAAGAGAACGCTGCCGCCGACTCCGCACATCATTCCGATCCCGAAATATGTGTTGTAGAGCGGCAGTAAAATATTCATCGCCGCAATACCGGAACCACCGACTCCGCGTCCGATCATCATCGTGTCCGCCAGAATATAAATGGAGGTCACGAGTGTTGCGCTGATGGACGGCACCAGGTAACTGAAAAATACCTGGCGGACCGGGGATTCCAGCATGTTGATCTGTTTCATAAGTGTTGCTCCTCAATATTCTTCAAAATGTATTTCGATATACCTTGTTCTTCTTTCTAACAGCAATATTTCAGCAGCTCTTTTTGCAAAGCTGCTGATTTCTTAGTCTGCGATGTTAAAATTCGTCCTTGCATATCCTGCCAGCGTGTCTGCCATCTTTTTTCCATACTCTGCGGCAAAATCATCAAGGACTCTTTCAGCGATCCGTGTCCCCTCTTCCCCGAAGATTGCTTCACAAACTTCCCGGTATGCCCAGTAGGAGTGAGCGCAGTGGTACTCGAAAGATCTGAGGCCTGCCGGATTTTTTGCCATATTGGACTCCGGCGTCAAACCGGCGTTCCGGATCGTCTGTATACAATAATCATGGTCATGGAGTGTCTGGGAGACCTCATAGCGAATCTCCGGGTTGAAACCTCGGGAAATGGACGCATCCAGGTCCTTACAATAGAGAAGCCCCGCTTCCGGGAGTCCCATATTCTTAAACTGGGTGTGCCACGGACAGACATGGATGTGGATCTGAAAGTCCGGGCTTAAGCTTGTCGTCTCGGACTGGTTTCCGAGTCCCTGTGCTTTCACCTCTTCCGTATTGACCCATTCACCGTACTGGCAGTATGTCTCATAAGTCAGAGGTTTTCCGTCCCGGATCGCCCGCTGTGCCATCCGACGTCCACGCTGTTCGCCGTAATATCGGGTGGCATACAAAAATGCCGCCTCGCCGCGGTCACCGAAGATTTCCTTCAGGTAAACATAATATTTGGCCGCGATAAACGCGTGTGACAGTTCTGTAAATCCCATAATGCTTCCTCCCGTCCTATATTCTATTCTTCTGCTTCACCATAGCGCTCTGGCTTGTATACAAAGTCCATGCTGCGGACAGACTCATTTTCCCGCATGACCAGATATCCGCATGCTTCTTATTTCATCTCTCCAAGAATATCCGACAACTGCGCAAACTGTGCAAGGCTTAACGCCTCGCCGCGGATCGTCGGAGTGAGTCCCATCTCTGCGATCGCTGCCGCGATCTGTTCCTTTGTATACGGAAGCTCAGGCGCATTTCCGAGACCGTTCTGTAGCGTCTTTCTTCTCTGATTGAAGGATGCGCGGATGATCTTAAACATCAGGGCAGGATCCTTCACCTCCACCGGCATCTCCTTATGTCTTGTAAGCCGGATCACCGCTGATCCCACATTCGGGCGCGGAATAAAGCAGTTCGGCGGCACGTTCGCTACGATCTCCGGCTCCGCGTAGTACTGGACTGCCAGAGACAAGGCACCGTAATCCTTGGACCCCGGACCTTCCTTCATGCGGTCCGCAACTTCCTTCTGGACCATGACGGTAATATTGTCGATCGGCACACCGCTCTCAAAGAGCCCCATGATGATCGGGGTCGTGATATAGTACGGTAGGTTCGCAACGACCTTGATCGGCTTTCCGCCGTTGTATTCCTCGGCCAGTGCCTTGATATCGACTCTTAAGATATCCTCGTTGATGACGGTCACGTTGTCGTAATCCGCCAGGGTCTCCTTTAAGATGGGGATCAGGTTCCGGTCGATCTCAACGGCTACAACATGTCCGGCATTCTCCGCAAGGTACTGGGTCATGGTTCCGATTCCCGGGCCGATCTCAAGGACGCAGTCATTCTTTGTGATTCCAGCTGCGGAGATGATCTTCTCCAGTACATGGGTATCGATCAAAAAGTTCTGACCGAACTTTTTCTGAAACATGAATTCATACTTCTGTATGATTTCTATGGTATTCTTTGGGTTTCCCAGATTCGCCATTTATTTCTCTCTTTCTATTTTTGACTGCGCTTTTGCGCAGGTGCTTTTGTTGCATGAGATGCATCTTGTATACAAAATTTGATACTATTCCGATATCGCAGTCCGATCGGTCTGATCATCCCGAAACTCCTACTCTGTGATCCGGTACATCTCCCTCGCGTTTTTCGTCGTCTCCCGGATGATCTCTTCCGCGGAAACGCCCTTGATCTCCGCCAGCTTTTCCACTACATACGGAAGATTTCCGGAGAAATTTCGTTTTCCCCGGTTTGGTACCGGAGCCAGATACGGGCAGTCCGTTTCCAGAACGATCCGGTCGAGCGGCGCATATTCTGCCACTTCGATCAGTTTTTTCGCGTTTTTAAAGGTCAGGACTCCGCCGATCCCGATGTAATATCCCATATTCAGATATTCTCTCGCCATCTCCACTCCGTAGGAAAAGCAGTGGATCACGCCGCCGGTGGCACCGTTGTGTTCCACCTTCATAATATCTAACGTGTCCTTCGCCGCGTCACGGCTGTGGATGATCACCGGGAGTCCCGTCTTCTTTGCGATCGCAAGCTGCGCCGAAAACCAGTGTTTCTGGATCTCCCGTTCCGGCTCGTCCCAGTAGTAGTCAAGACCGATCTCACCGATCGCCACAACCTTCGGGTTTTCTGCCAGAGATTCCAGCCATTTCATGTCCGCATCCGTAAGCTCCGCCGTCTCGTTCGGATGCACGCCCACCGCCGCATACATGAAGGGATGCGCCTCGGCCAGTGCCAGCGTTGTCTTTGTTGACGCGATGCTCGCTCCGACATTCACAACGGTTCCTATTCCCTGTTCTTTCAGTCCCGTGAGCACTTCCTCCCGGTCCGCGTCAAATGCCTCATCGTCGTAATGGGCATGTGTGTCAAAAATATAGTCCATTCTTTCTGTCCTCAAGTCATATGTCGTTTTCTTTTTCATCCGGAGCCGGCATCCGTAAGACTTTTTTGCACCATCTCATTTTCTACAGTCCCACAGCCATCTTGATTCCCCGGATCACCAGCAGATGCAGCGGATAAAACAGATAGAAAATCCTTCCGTTCCCACCGCCTTTTTCTCCATTGTAACGGTTTATCAGGAAAATTGCAACGCAAGCCGCAGCGCCATAGAAATCCATATACATGCAAAATAAAAATACAGCGCAGACAGCCGTGCGAAGCTGTGGTTCTGTGCGCAATGTATACAATATAACGATCAGCAGTACGCCCATAAAACCATAATCTGTTTTCAGACAATAAGCCGCCAGTCCAAAAGGAACCGCCGCCAGAACCCGGATATACCGCTCATATTCCAACGGAAATCTCCTCTGGCCTACCGCCTTCCTGCCGCCATCTCCTGTTTTTTCCCGGTTTCCGTATGACACTCCAGATCCGGTCCCACAGATCAGATCTCCAGCCCAGACTGCCAGAAGTCCCAGAAGTAATGTGAACACCGTATTCTGGTCCGCCGGAAAAAGCCATGTTCCCCCCGCCACAAGATCAAAGGGGATCTCCGAAATAACCGCCAGCAGAAGCAGCCTCAGCGCATACCATCTCCGGTCCCTCGTGTGCACTGCGCCCTCCGCGATCATAAACGCAAAGAGAGGAAAAGCCACACGCCCCACAAGGCGCATGGCTGTCCCACAGAGACTCCAGGCAGCGCCCGAAGCCAGTTCTGACTGTTCAATAAGCCCAACGGCAGCATGGTCGATGACCATGCTGACCAGGGCAATGTTTTTTAGCTGTTCCGCCGAAAAGCAAAAGCGTACCTTCACTTAGCAGACCTCAGAACCGGACTTGATATCCTTTGCCGGTGTCATTAATGCGAGGTTGCCCTCATCATCCTCCGCGCAGAGGATCATGCCTTCCGATAACATGCCTGCGAGCTTCGCCGGTTTTAAGTTCGTAACGACCATAACCTTTCTGCCGACCATATCTTCCGGTTTATACCATGCCTTGATTCCGCTTAAGATCTGTCTTGTCTCAGAACCGATCTTAACCTGGGAGCAAAGTAATTTTTTGGACTTCGGAACCTCTTCACACTTCACGATCTCACCGATCTGGAACTGAAGCTTTGCGAAATCATCATATGTGATCTCTGGCTTCTTCTCAACGTCCATGCCCGGCTTCTCTTCTTCCTTCTTCTCTTCCTGTTTCTCTGCTGCGGCTGCTGCCTTCATGGCCTCAACCTTCTCCATAACGTCCTTGATGTCCATACGGGCAAACAGGATCTCCGGCTTCTCTGTAACCTTGTTTCCGTTCGGGTACAGACCGAAGGTATTCATGTTCTCCAGCGATCTCTTCTCTGTGTTTAACTGAGCGAGGATCTTCTCAGAAGTTTCCGGCATGAAGGAGAATAACAGGGACGCACCGATGGTGATCGCCTCTGTGAGATTGTAAAGAACGGTTGCAAGACGATCCTTCTTTGCCTCATCCTTTGCGAGTGTCCACGGAGTTGTCTCATCGATATATTTGTTGCAGCGGCGGAAGATATTGAAGATCTCTGTGATCGCGTCTGCAACGCGGAGCTTGTTCATCTTCTCGTCTACTTTCTTGACCGTCTCAAGAACGGTTGCCTTTAACTCTTCATCCACCGGCTCTGCAGCGCCCTTGTTCTCGACAATTCCGCCGAAATATTTATTTGTCATGGAAACGGTACGATTTACAAGGTTTCCGAGGATGTTGGCAAGGTCAGAGTTCATGCGCTCAACCATAAGATCCCAGGAGATCACGCCATCGTTCTCAAACGGCATCTCATGAAGTACGAAGTAGCGGACTGCATCTACACCGAAGAAGTCAACGAGCGTATCTGCATAGAGTACGTTTCCTTTGGACTTACTCATCTTGCCATCGCCCTGTAACAGCCACGGATGTCCGAATACCTGCTTCGGAAGCGGAAGACCGAGAGCCATTAAGAAGATCGGCCAGTAAATGGTATGGAAGCGGATAATATCTTTACCGATCAGGTGAAGGTCTGCCGGCCAATATTTCTTAAACTTCTCGTCGCTGTTTCCGTCACAGTCATATCCGATTCCCGTGATATAGTTGGTCAGCGCGTCAAGCCATACATAGGTAACGTGCTTCGGATCAAAAGTGACCGGAATTCCCCACTTGAAGGAGGTTCTGGATACGCAGAGATCCTGAAGTCCCGGAAGCAGGAAGTTGTTCATCATCTCGTTCTTTCTGGATACCGGCTGGATAAACTCCGGATGCTCGTTGATGTACTCGATAAGCTTCGGGGCATATTTACTCATGCGGAAGAAATATGCCTCTTCCTTTGCCGGCTGTACCGGACGTCCGCAGTCCGGGCATTTTCCGTCAACCACCTGGGACGGAGTCCAGAAGGATTCACACGGTGTGCAGTAAAGTCCCTCATAATGTCCTTTGTAGATATCGCCCTGATCATATAATTTCTTGAAGATCTTCTGGACCTGTTTCTCATGGTAATCATCTGTGGTACGGATGAATTTATTATAGGAAGTGTTCATGAGATCCCAGATTTCCTTGATCTGTCCTGCGACGCCATCAACGAACGCCTTCGGAGTCACGCCTGCGTCCGCAGCCTTTAACTCGATCTTCTGGCCGTGCTCGTCGGTTCCTGTCTGGAAGTAAACGTCATAGCCCTGTTCTCTCTTGTAGCGCGCGATCGCATCTGCTAATACGATCTCATAGGTGTTTCCGATATGCGGTTTGCCGGATGTATAGGCGATCGCTGTGGAAATGTAGTATGGTTTCTTACAGTTTGTACACATGGATTGATTCCTCCTGTTTTTTATCTCTTTTTACGGCTTTTCTCCTGCCGGTCGTTTTTATTGCACAATGACATAAAAAAGAATGTGCTTTGGCACGTTCAGAGCTCTCGCGCAGTCTCTTGCGACAACCTGCCTCCTCGCGCAAGTGTGTGTTTTGGGCACATTCGTGCCTTTTGTTTAACAGGACGTTCCTTCGGAGTTTCCTGTCAAATAAAAAAAGCCCGTCTTTAATTATTAAAGACGAGTTTCCCCGTGTCACCACTTTAAATTCGGCGGTGCCTCACGGTCATCGCCCTCACCGGCTGTCAAAAACAGCCTGACACGCTAACGGGCGCTTCCGGCACAGGCTAACACGGTTTCCGCTTTCACCTGCGCAGCTCCGGGACCATCTTCTGCCGCCTCTTTGCTCCCCTTTCTCACCAACCGGGGTCTCTGAAAGCTTCCTTTCGGCATACTCTTCCCTTCCAAGCTTTTTCCATATGATGTCTTTAGTCTATCCTGTTCAAATAAATTTGTCAAGGTATCGTTTGTTTTTCCGGCGTTTTATGTTACAGTTCAGCCATGCATCTTCATCCAAACCATCGCATAAATGAACTCTGATATTTTTATTGATTTTTTATCCGCAAAAGACTACACTGTGGTTACCAAAAAACTTTTTCACAGATCTTTGCATCGGTATCCTGCGGATCTGCGGCGTCTCTTAACTCTGGAGGAATGAGCTTATGAATCATACATTACTTAACAATCAGGAACGCGCAAGACAGCTCCGGATCCGGATCGAAAATATCACGATCCTTCTGCTCGCCGTCTTTTCCTTTTTCCTGTTCCTTTTGACCTTTTTCCCGTTTTCAAGGATCTCACAGGCAATGCAGGGATCTTTTGAGATGGGACGCATGGTACAGCGTGCCTTCTCTGTTATTCTTTTCGTATTGTCCCTGCAGTTATGGAAGAGAAAACGGAACGCATGGACGATCGCCATGGGGATCTTTGTCCTCAATTTTCTGCGCGGACTCATCGGAATGGGACATCCGCTGCACAATGGGATCATGGTCTTCGATCTTCTTTTATTTATCCTGTTTTTCGCGATGCGAAAAGATTTCTGCTGCCCGGCTGGACGCGGAAACAAGAAACAGACTCTGACCCTGACGCTCCTCGCCATCGCGGGCGTCCTTGTAAATGTCGGCATTACCTGGCACTATATGCGCACAGGTGCCGCGGACGGCGCTTCCGTCTCTTTTATCGACAGTTTCACACAGGGAATCGGTATGATCTTCGGCATGGGAAGTCTCCCTGCATCCATGGCTGACCGTCATGGAACTGAATTCGTCCTATTCTGGTTCAGCTGGGGCTGTATTCTCGCCGCTATTCTCTGTGCCGTGCGCCCGTGGATTCAGAAACAGGCCCACGGATCCCAGGAAATCCAGCATGCCAGAACACTTTTAAATCTTTACAGCCAAAATCCCTGCTCCTATCTTGCACTGGAGGATGACAAATGCCTGTATTTTGGTCACTCAGTCGATGGCGTGCTTCCTTATGGAGCTGTCGGTGACACCATCGTCGTAAACGGTGATCCTGTGTGCAGAGATGAGGACTTTCCGGCTCTCCTGACGGAATTCAGAGAATTCTGCCAGAACAGCGCCCACAACATTTTCTTTCTCGGGCTGACGGACTATTATCTCAGGGAATATGAAAAACAGGGCTTTGGTCTCGTAAAGAGCGGTGAGGAGGCGCGTTTTAAACTCGCCGATTACGAGATCAGCGGCAAAAAGGGCGCGAAAATGCGCATGAACATCAACCATGCCACGAAAGCCGGTGTCACCGTCCATGAATACAAGGTCCTTGAGAAACGCGATCCGGTTCTTGACCGGGAATTCGACCGGATCACCGATGAATGGCTGGATGGCAAGAAGAGCGGCATGCTCCAGTTCACCATGGGTACCGTAGGACTTGAGAATCCGATGGATAAGCGTTATTTCTACGCATTAAATTCTGATGGAAAAATGGTTGCCTTTATCGTCTTTGTTCCATTTCTTGGAAAAAACGGCTACATGGCAGATGTGACGAGGCACGGGAAAGACGCGCCCAGCGGAGTCATGGAGACGATCATATACGAGGCATTTCAAGTATTCAAGGAAGAAGGCATCGGCTATGGCAGTCTCGGTGTTGCCCCTCTGGCAGGATTAAGTGCCGAGAGCAAAAATCCGATGGAACGTCTTCTGCAGTTTATCTATGACCACTTAAATGCCTGCTATGGATTCCGGGATCTTTACCGCGCGAAAGAAAAGTACAGTCCCACCGAATGGGTTCCGTCCTATTACGCGTACCTTCCGAAATATCCGACGCCGAGCATGCTCTACGCTGCTGTCGAGATCCAGAATCCCCACGGGATCCGCGGTTACATTCTGACGTTTCTAAAAGGAGAGCTGCACAAATGGAAAAAATGATCTGCCGTCAGGGAATGGCGGATACGTCTCAGGCGTGGATCTATTATAAGGAAAGCGGGCGCGGCACTCCCATCTTAATGCTGCACGGAAACGCGGAGACGCACCTGATCTTTGATTATTACGAAAAAAAGCTGTCCATGAAATACCGTGTCATTCTCATGGACAGCCGCGCCCACGGGCGCTCACGGATCAAGCCAGAATACGCGGAATCAGAGTTCACTACCACAGATATGGCGAGGGACGCAGCAGCGCTTCTGGATGTTCTTCATATCCGATCCTGTATTCTTTTTGGATTCAGCGATGGGGCAAATATCGCCCTGGAATTCGCATCCCTGTTTCCGGAACGAACTCAGGCTGTGATTGCCATCAGTGGAAATGTCTCACCGGATGGGCTGATTCTTCCTGTTCGGGCTTTCTGTGTGGGAAAATATTACTGCCTGAAAGCGGCGACAAGTCTGTTCCGAGGAATCTGCAAAAAAAATCCTGCCGCTTCCTGCATCCTTTCATGTCTTTTCCGTCATCAGCAGCTCGCTTCCCTGCTCTGCAATTCTCCCATGATGTCCCGGGAGCAGCTTGAAAATGTCCAGGCGCCGGTTCTCCTGATCGCCGGAACGAGAGATCTGGTGAAGGTCTCCCACTCCCACCTTATGGCCCGGCTGATTCCCCGGGCGCAGTTAGTTTTGATCAAGGGGGCGACCCATACGTCCATGTTTGGGCGTAAAGCGTTTTATTTGAAAATCATCCATGATTTTCTGGACAAATCACAAGCATAACAATAAGCCCTTTTCTCTTTCTCAACAATAAGTCCCGGCACCTCCACCGGGCAGTTATTTTTTTATCCTTATAAAGTTCTGTTTTTACCGGCAAAGCATATATTGAACCAAATGGCTGTTTCTTCCGCGACTGGTCAGCCAATATTTTTCGGAGGTCCGAAGATCTATGGCTTTTAAAACATTCCGCCTTGCTATTGCCGCTTTAGTTTTGACCGTTTTCATTACTGCCTGCCAGAATGACCGGATCTCCCGGTCCCTTTCCCCGGAAACCGAGGAATTTTATTCTTCTGACGTTCTTTCTTCTACCCGATCCGGTCATTCCGAAGAGGAGCGAAAGCTTCAGGCAGATTTCGACGCCTTCTGCACGGAACTGTTTCGGAAAGAAATGGAGTCTTCCAGCACTCTGGATCTTCACTATACACTTCTGCACTCGGAAAATTATGGAATTGATGCTGAGGATGCTGCTCTCGGTACATACCGTCTGTCGGAGCTCATAAAAAGCAATCATGAAATTCATGACCTGAAAGAAAAGCTCTCCGAGTTTGATCCCCATATGCTGTCCGATGACCAGCAGATCCTCTATGACTCACTTTCCGAGAGAATTGAGACCGGTCTGATGGCGGAAGGTTTAGAACTTTATGATCAGCCTCTCGCTCCCACCATCGGGATCCAGGCACAGCTTCCGATCCTGCTGGCGGAGTATTCCTTTCACTCGCTTCAGGATGTGGAAGATTATCTTGCTCTGCTCTCCCAGCTTGATTCCTATTATGGGGATATCCTCTTCTTTGAAGAGCAGAAGGCAGCTGCCGGACTCGGACCATCTGATGCCTCGATCGAACGGATCCTGGAATCCTGTCAGGGTTATCTCATAGATCCCGTGAACAATTTTCTCACGGAAACCTTTGAGCCACGGTTAAATTCTCTTTCCACAGATATTTCCCTGTCGGAACAGCAGAAAAATAATTTCCGCTCCCGCCATCTTGAGGTCATAAAGAACTCGTTTCTTCCCGCTTACCGCCATCTAATCGATGGGCTCTCCGGATTAAAGGGACGCGGTATCAATGAAGGTGGGATCTGCGGATTCCGGAATGGCAGACGGTATTATGAATATCTTCTACGATCCGGTCCCGGCCTTTCTTATAATATAGAAGAATTAAAGGCAGCTCTGTCTGACCGGATGCAGAAAGATCTGGAAACGATTTCTTCTCTTTCGAAAAAGACAGGTCCTGATCTCTCCTTCCGCCTTACAGATCCACCTGCGATCCTGGCTGATCTGCAGACACAGATGTCCGGAGACTTCCCGGCTCTTTCCGAAGCCTCAAAAAAATATGAGCTCCGGTACGTTCCCGCGCAGCTGGAATCTACGTTAAGTCCGGCGTTTTATCTTACCGCACCCCTTGACGATCCCACCCGGAATGTGATCTATATCAACAATGGCAGCACCAGCGCAGATGACGAACTGTATCCCACGCTTGCCCATGAAGGTTTTCCCGGGCATCTTTATCAGACTGTTTACTTCCGGGAACATACGAGAAATCCCCTGGCGGCCCTGCTCACCTGTTCCGGGGCAAACGAGGGATGGGCAACTTATGTGGAACAGTTATCCTACTTCTATGATAACGGTCTTTCTGCAGAAACCAGCGCTTATCAGGCCGCCATGCGGTCCTTTTCTCTCTGTTTTCACTCACTTTTAGATATCGGGATCAATTATGACGGCTGGTCAAAAGACCGGGCTGCCGCCTTTGTCCGCACCTGCTTTGACGCGGATGACGCGCTGGTGGAGGAACTCTGGCAGACCATGATCGACAATCCGGCAAATTATCCGGAGTATGCCGGCGGGTATGTGGAGATCATGGAGATGCGGGAGGAAGCAGAAAAAACGCTGGGGAACCGATTTTCCGCGAAGGAATTCCATAAGTTTCTTCTCGATCTCGGTCCTGTGCCGTTTTCGGTGACACGGAAATACTTCAAATTATGGCTTCGACAGGTATAACCAGTAAAAAAATTCCCTGTTACTCAAAAAATAAAGTGTGTAAGTTTTTGCCTCAACTTACACACTTTATTTACACGTTCTTTTTAATCGGATGTTCTAAAACTTAAGCGAAATATCCTTTTTCTTCCAGCTTCACAAGCGTACGGTAAACCATTTCTGTTCTCGGTTTGATGGTTTCAAGCCAGATAAATTCTTTATCTCCGTGGGCACCGTCACCTACCGGACCAACTGCATCCATAACGGAGCAGCCTTCAAATGCCATGAAGTTGCCGTCGGATCCACCACCGGTTGTTACCCATTTCACGTCTACGCCACATTTTTCACCTTCCTGACGCATGATTTCCAACATGCTTCTGGAACGTTCTGTAGATGCCATAGGCGGACGGAATCCTACTCTTGTTACGGTAGCGGTAACTCCTTTGATGATCGGGTTGGTTCTGAGATTTTCAAACGCAGCTTCAATTTTATGGCAAGCCTCAATATTCGTAAAGCGGATATCCACTTCACACTGAGCATTCTCAGCCAGCGTATTTGCTCCCATACCACCCTTTACGATACCAACGTTTAAGCTGGTGCCATGTTCGTAATCATTTAACGGTACCAGACGGGTGATCCACTCAGCCATTTCATGGATCGCACTTGCACCATCCTGCGGATTTACGCCTGCATGGGCATAAATTCCCTTAAAATCAATGACATATCGGGCAAGACCTTTTCGGTCACTGACAATCGCACCGTTTTTTCTTGCCGGTTCAAATACCAGTCCGCATTTCGCATGTCTTGCCAGCTCGCTGATCCACGGATTGGAGTAACGGGATGAGATCTCCTCATCACAGTTTAAAGCCAGGCAAAGATGAAGCTTTGTGTTCTCTTTTACTAATTCCTTAACAACATAATACATATTTAAAAGTCCGGACTTCATGTCGTCAACACCCGGTCCATAGGCTTTCTTTTCGTCCATAGTAAACGGTCTTTTTGCAACTGTTCCCTTCGGGAAGACTGTATCCATGTGGCCGACCATTAAAATATCGATAGACTCTTCCTCCGGATAGTTTCTGACTTCCAGACAGTAACCGGCACGCTCATCGAAACGCTTTTTGGTAACTGTAAGTCCTAACTCTTCGTATTTGCGGGCCATTGCCTCTGCCACTTTATCGACACCCTCCGGGTCAAAGCTTCCACTGTCAATGGAAACAAGCTCCTCTAACTGTTTGATGTACGCATCATAATCAAAATATTTCATATCAGTCACGATATCCTTTCAGAAAAATTGTTTGTATGTAACTGTTCAGTAGGTCTGCGCACTTGCTGCGCTGACCGTAAGAAAACATAGGCTGGAAGGCAAAAATCCCATCAGCGAAGCTGATCTGGAATGGATTTTTGCACGTAACTATGAAGGTACTGAATAGTTACGTTTGTATTTATATTATGTAAAACCACGTGTTACATGAAGAAGATGACATCTCCCAAGATCAGACCGACAGCACCTACAAACATAGGGATCACCGTACGTTTTACAAGGTCAACAGAAAGAACCTTTCCATCTGTACATCCTGCGGTAGCAACCATACAGGAAGAAATCGGGGACATGTTTCGTCCCATTCCTGTTGCAAGCTGCATTGCCAGACACATGATGACCGGATGAATGCCAAAGGACTCTGAAACAGTCGGTGCCAGAGCGATAAATGCATAGAACGGTGCAGCTCCGGAACCCATGATGATAGCAGAAATCATAATAATAGCAACCATAACGATCGTCATCGGAATCGGTCCAAATCCGATATTCTGTGCGCCTTCAATGATCAGATCGATCATTCCCATGCGCTTCAAGCCTTCTGCGAAAATCTCACCGGACATGATCAGTGTAATGATGTTAGCAAACTGTTTTCCCATTCCACCAAAGAAAACATCGATAATTTTAACGGACTCAAAGGCATGCTTCGGTTTTCTGATGACTTCAAGGATAATGGTAAGGCAGACACCCATCATCATAGCTGTTACGACATTCATTTTAATAGAAGTAATAACAAGCTCATTGAATAAAAGCAGGAGTACCAGCGGGAACAGCGGTAAAAGTGCATAGAACTTCGGAACGCCAGCTGCTGTTGTATCATCTTCCTGCGCAGATGCATCATTTTTATTGGCAACAAATCCCTCTTTTTTATCAAAATACTTCTGTACCAGATAGTGAGTAACCGTTACAAGCGGGATAACAACTACCATGATCGGCACCTGATACTTAATGAAGTATGTCATTGGCTCTAAACCAGCCATCTCGGCAGCCATATTAGAGGCACCGGACGCCGGACCGAGGTCAAGACAGGCAGCAGATGCAATAACCGCAGCGGCTGACAGGTGACTGACACCTAATGCGATCAGAACCGGGTAAACGGTAGCCATTAACAAAACGCTGAGTCCAGCGGCACTCGGAACAAAAATATTAAGAAGCTGTCCAACTGTGTACGTCAATGCAAGGACAATATACGGAGAACCAAGGTGTTTCAGCGGTTTCGTACAGATTTTTACCATAACATCACTCGCGCCCACATGGTTCATGAACATTGCATAGGCGCCGGCAGCCATGATGACCATTCCGGTAGCTCCCGCATCCTTTTGCAGCGTTGTACGCATCAATTCAAAAACATCAAATAACCAGAAACCTGTACTCTTCTCTACATCAGTTATGATGTTGTTGATCCCCAGAAACTGAGCACTAAGTAATAAAACGATACCGCCCCCTAAAAGAATTGCATGCGGTTTGTACTTTTTGAGTATCATGGCAGATACAAGAACCACTACAACCAATGTAATGGCGATAGATAAAAGCTGCATTTGTCTTCCTCCTGTGCAAAATGAATAATTAATATTTGTGGCTATTAAAAGACGTCTCTGTATGTTGGGATTATATACTAATTCCTAATAAAAATCAATACTTTTTTAGCGAAAAACACGATGGCTGTCCCAAAATAGCTTTAAATAATTGTACACCAGCTTCGAAATTCAATTTTCTGTGTAAAAATAAACCGGGAGATGGCAATTCTTAGATTGGACTTTTTAAAATGGCTATGATAAACTGTTACCAGTATATATTTCGGGTTTTTATAGGGATCAAACGGTTAGGGTGAACTGTAACTATTTGCACAGCCACTTTAATACATAACTTGACAAAACAGGAATCGCTGGAAGCGAAAGGACTAAAAAATGAAAATAGCGTTACTATCAACGTCATATTTGGAATCTTTTTATAAAAAAGAGCTGAAGGAACTTGACCTCGCAGATATTATTGATGTTTATGTGTACTATACATATGAACATGTTGTAGATCTATATCGTCAGATCTCCGAACAGTATGATGGAATTCTGGCCGGAGGAACCGCCCCGATGCGGATCATTCAGAAAGCCTACCAGAAGCACAAACCAATGCGGAACATTGAATGTGGTATCAGTAATTTCTACCGCGAAATTACCAGAGTCATTTTCGAATATCAGGATTTTACACTGCAGTATGGATACTTTGATTTCTGTGATGTTATGTGTCCGGATAATGCAAAAAGTCTGATTGAAAAAATGAGGCAGGGAAAATTTGAGGACTGGTTTGAAAAGAATCAGGAGTTTATAAATCAGGTGCCGCCCAATGAAATCTGGGATTCTCTGGAGGCAAAACGAAATAAGCACATTGAACTCTGGAAGAGCGGAACCGTTAAATACACGCTGTCCAGACGAAGCCTGATCGTACCGGACCTTTTAAAGGCAGGTGTAAATTGCCGCTTTGTCAACTGTAATCAGGACGATATTTTAAAGAGCAGTGAGCTTCTGATGCATGACATCACGATCCAGAATCTGAAGAAAAACCGCCCTGCGGTGATCGATATCAAGCCTTATCCAAATACAGAAGAAAACAGGCAGAAAATCCAAAAGTGCCTGATGTCATACAGTAAAAAATATCTCTGTGACTTCCTGCAGGAAGATCAGGATGATTTTATTCAGGTGTTTACGAATCACCACTCCGTGGAGAAGCTTACCTGTGACTTTCAGACCTGCACGTTGAAAACGTATCTCGAGGAAAAATGTGATTTTCGCGTCAGTATCGGATACGGATTAGGAGAAAGTCTCCAGGATGCCGTTTCCAACAGCCTGTATGCATTAAGAGAATCCATGAATACAGTGGATTATAACAGTTATCTGATCAATGTGAAGAAAAACAAGATCGGTCTGTTTGGAGATGGAAGGCTGGTAGCTTTTTCAAGTGACGTTTCCCCTCAGATTTTGAATCTGGCCGAAGAAACAGGGTTATCTACCCTGACCATTCAGAAAATTTTAAAAGCTAAGGAAATATTAGGCGATACGGATTTTACTTCCCAGGATCTGGCTGATATTCTCCATATCACACTTCGAAGCGCCAATCGAATGTTGGATAACATGGTGCGTTATCATATGGCCGCCCTCTTATACCATCGTCAGAAAGGAACAAAGGGAAGACCACAGAAAGTATATCGGATAATCCATGAATAGCTGCACCCGGGCAACCTGTTGCAAAACATATTGTAACTATTCAGTACCTTCATAGTTACACGCAAAAATCCATTCCATGTCAGCTTCGCTGATGGGATTTTTGCCCTCCAGCCTATGTTTTCTTACGGTCAGCGCAGCAAGTGCGCAGACCTACTGAACAGTTACAACATATTACATAAATCAAACATAACAGGAGGACTTTTCAATGAATGAGATCATGAACAACATACTGACAAGAAGAAGCATCCGGAAATTCACTGATGTACCTGTGTCCAGAGAGATTCTGGATGATCTGGTGCAGGCTGCGCTCCATGCGCCGAGCGGATGTGGAAAACAGACCTGGAAATTTACAGTTATCACAAATAAAGCAGCGATCAGGCGGTTGGCAGACGCGATCGAGACGACCTTAGACCGCCCAGGCTACAACATGTACTGCCCAACGGCAATCATCATGCCCTCGAACCTCCGTGACAGCATCTGGGGAAAAGAGGATGATGCCTGCGCCCTTGAAAACATTTTTCTGGCTGCCCACTCCTACGGTGTCGGTTCCGTATGGATCAACCAGCTCCAGAATATCTGCGATACTCCGGCGATCCGTGACATCTTAAATGATTTTGGTATTCCGGCCGATCATGTAGTCTATGGGATGGCTGCTTTAGGCTATCCGGATCCGGATACTGAGATCCAGCCGAAAGAGCGGATCGGAAAAGTTGCCTATATCGAATAATCAAAAACTTTCCGGCGCCGCTGTCCACCGCGGCGCCAGTCTTTATACACATCCAGTTACAGACACAAAAATACCTGGTCAGAGTGAAGTGATCCATCTCTGCCAGGTATTTTTATCCGGATCTTTGTGCTGATCTACTCTACGTACCCCGCATTCCAGAAGTAGAGTCCGCTGTAATTATTTAAGCCTTTCACATGATCATTCCATGCATAATTCGCAATATAATGGCCAAAATTGATGACTGCCAGATAATCCCAGGAATACTCCTGAACTTTCTCCCAGGCTGCCTTCGCGTCATCCATATTTGTGGAGGTATTCATGTCATTTAATGTCCGGCATTGATGAGTGGCAGGTACTCCCAGGAGTATGCCTGTAAGTCTTCCCATGCTGCCTTTCCCACTATCTGGGCGTGTTCGGAACCTTCACCGTTAGAGCGCGCCCATGGCGCGCATACTCAAAAAGGCAGATATCCTTTTGAAGAACATCTGCCTTTTACACATCTTATCAAGAGCTGGTAGTCTATCGTTTCTACTCTCGATTCTTTTTATTCTCTTCTTCCTTATTCTTAAACCAATTATCCAGTTTCGTGAGACCCCGGATCAAGATCTTCTTCTCATCATCATCAAATTCATCCATGATGGATGTGATCATCTCTTTGTGGAATCTTGCATGATGAACAAACGCCTTCTTGCCCTTATCTGAAAGCGAAATATATACGACCCGGCGGTCTTCCTCACCGCGTTCTCTCTTCACATAGCCCTTTTTAACCAGGCTGTTCATTGCGATCGTCAAGGTTCCCACCGTAACGGAGAGCTTTTTCGCGATCGAGGACATATTTTTCGGCGTTCCTATACCAATGGCCTCAATCACATGCATATCGTTATTTGTTATATCCTGGAATTCCCGGGTAATGATCGCTTTCTCCTCAACATCCATGATGCTGCGGAATAATCTCACCAGGATCTCATTCAGTTCCTTATAATCGTCCAACAGCGGAATCCTCTTTCTCCCTGGGCTGTCTGATCTCTTCTGGCGGCCCGGATCTTTTGTCTTTTATGGGTTTTATTATAACCGATTCCAACTGACGGCACAACTGATTTCCAAGTGTTTCCGACCTTTTTCCGGGAAATTTCAGGACTTACAGCCTCTTCTCCTGCTATATCCCCGTTGCTGTTCTGCTGCTGTTCCGCCGCTGAGAACGCCTGGCTTTTTGCCTGGCATTCTGGCGGTCTTACAATAAATCCGCCAGAAAGATACTTGCAGCTATCCCGGCCGCTGTCGCGACTAGAGCTCCCGGCAGTGTCCAACGGGTCTTTCGGATATGGGCAGACATAAAATATACACTCATGGTGTAAAATACTGTCTCCGTACACCCCATCATGATCGAGACCATATTTCCCACCAAGGAATCTGGACCGTATTCTTTAAAAATATCAAGGATCAGACCGACAGCCGCGGAACTGGATATGATCCTCACCAGGATGATCGGAATTACCGGAACCGGGATATGGCAGAGTGCGGCTGGGAATTTCAGAAGCTCTGATAATACCTCCAGAATCCCGGAAGCTCTCAATACTCCCACCGCAGTCATCAGTCCGATCAAGGTTGGAAGTACATCCGCCACTGTCCGCATTCCTTCTTTTGCACCATCCAGGAAATCGTCGAATACTGGCCGTTTTGCGAGGATTCCGGAACCAACGATATAAAATACCGTGAGCGGAACCATGAATTCTGAGAGGAAAATCAATATATCCATGTTTTTCTTCTATGCCCTGCGATTGCCGTTTCTTTAGAACTTCCCGACATTAACACATACTCTACAGAATGTCTTCTTCCCGTCAGTCCTATCCTGGGAACCGCAGCAATCTCCCTTCAATTCTTTTCCTTCTCATTGTATTCTCCGCAAAAATCCATTATACTAAGCCCATGGAGGTGTTTTTCACTATGAGTATTCTTTTTCTAGAGTATCCACCCTGTTCTACCTGTCAGAAAGCAAAGCGCTGGCTTGATGAGCATCATGTATCCTATACCAGCCGCCACATCAAGGAGAACAATCCCACTGCGGAGGAACTGACAGAATGGTATAAAAAGAGCGGACTTCCGTTGAAAAAATTCTTTAACACCAGCGGACTTATCTATAAATCCATGGGATTGAAGGATAAACTCCCGACAATGAACGAAGAAGAGCAGATTGCCTTGCTCGCAACAGACGGAATGCTTGTAAAGCGTCCGTTAGTTATCGGCGATTCCTTTGTTCTCACCGGTTTTAAGGAAAAAGACTGGCAGGAAAAGCTAGGGTGACTGACGCCCTGGCTTTTTTCCTGTCTTCACGAATAACCAGATTCCCGCTGCTAAAAAGAACAGGATCCCGATACTGACCGTTATCGTTGTGACATGGCTCTCCAGCCATTCTATGATCCGCTCCGCCAGACTGGTTCTCAAAAGATCTGGGGGATCCGTTTCTTCTTCTGCCCGACTTACGATCTCTGTCTCGGGTGCGTTTTCTGTCTTATTTTCCGTTTCTGGAAGAACTTCCTCATAAATTCCAATATACTGCTTTCCTTCCAGATCCGGTGTTCGGATCTGACCTCCATATTTTGCTTTTACATTTCGAATCAGCTTACTTCCGCCTGCAGTCGCATTTCTGAACATCACCTCCCCATCCATATACGGTTCTCCGTCCCATTCCACCCGGTCCACCCGATAATATACCCGGGACAACCCTGCAAGTTCTAAAAGTTTTTCTCCATAATCAGCAAGATCTGCATCGCCAGGAATCTCCATATCTCCCAAATAGAACGAATCTGCCCCGTATCCAGATACCGTCACAGAAAAGGAAAAGGTATCCGACCAGCTTCTCGACGTCTCTTCCACATCTACAAGAGAAAGTTCCCGCTCAAACTCTGTGCCGGACTCCTCATCGATAAGCGGAACGTCTGCCGTCTCCGGCACCGTATCATCACCTTCCAGGTCATAGGGAATTGTCACCTGGGCATATGTTATTTCTCCGGCTTTTTTCGCATTTCTGATTCGTTTTGATACCAACCGGTATTCCTTTTCCCCCTCGATCCTTGTCTCTTCCGGTATGAATGCCTCACCTCCATCCGTAAATATGGGGCTTTCATAGATCAAAGTCTCTTTTTCTTCTGATTTTTTATTTCCAGATGCTGCCTCTTCCGTGAAAAGTGTTTCCTCTGCAAACGTAGGCAGCGGAAATGCCAGACATGACAGAAACATCACACTTCCTAAAAAACCAGAAATTTTTTTGACAGGAAGCCGGAATATTCGGCTCCCATCATTTTTTATCCTTACGTTCTTCTCTTCTCTCATTTTCCTCCTTCTTTATATGCAGATACCAAAGACCAAGGAATCCGATAAACAGACCAAATACCGCAATTTCCGGTCTCCGGGTATCGCCAGTCTCCGGGGTCCTGAGACTTGTCCTGTCCTTCTGACGGACTCGCCCCTCTGTGCTGCCGGAAAATTCCCGCTCATAGCGTACCGTAATCCTGCCATACGTCTTTTCTCGGTCCCGTTCTTGTTTCGATTCCTCCTCCGATTCCGGTTCTGTCCACTCTGCCTCCACCGGTTTCTTCGGTTTGTCATGCGGAGTGGGCGCTGTTGGCTGTTCCGGCTCTGCCGGTCTCTCAGACATCTCCGGTTCCTTCGGCGCTGTCGGAGTCTCCGCTGGCGCCGTTGTCTCAGATTCGGCCGGCTCTGTCGGCAGCTCCGGTTCAGTAGGTCTTTCCGGTTCGTCCAGTGTTTTTCTGCGGTCTGTCATCTCGATTTTTATAAAGCTTCCATCTATTGGCACTGTAAATTTGATGGAATCAGCGATCTCATACCCATCCGGCGCAGATATCTCCGTCAGGATATACGTCTCTCCTGCTGTCAGCGTTCCATCCACAAAATGCGGAGTTTTTCCTGATATCCAGGAATCGATGACCGTTCCATCCACCGTTTTTAACTCCAGGGACGCTCCAGGCAGTTCTTCTCCCGTCGCCATATCTAACTTGCTGAACTGTGCTCTCGTCTTTTTATTCGTAATCGAAAGTTCATACAACTGGATCACCGCTTCTTTTTCCCTGTCAAATACGATAGAAAACGTCTCTTCCGAACACCCATATCCGGGTGGAGACTGGATCTCCTGAACCTCATACTCGTACATGACCCAGGCACCATTTTTCAGATAACCGATCGGGAGCTCCGGTGACAGCGCAATTCCGTCCGCACCTGTCATAAATACCGTCTTTTCTCCCGTCTGTACGCAGACCACCTCAAACCATGCCCCGGAAAGTTTCAATTCTTTATCTTCCGCATCTGTCTTTCGGATCCTGATCCTGCCACATGCTATCTTTTCTTCCGGTTCCCGTCTGTTTTCCACCTCATAACGGACGATATTCTCCGTCTGGTCTACCGTGATAAGGATCGGTTCCGCTCCCTGATAACCGTCCGGAACTCTCGTCTCAAGAAGTACATATTTTCCTTCCGGAATCCGGTCAATTCGGTGCAGACCGGCTCTCATATCATAACTGGTCATTCCCGGATACCTCTCGGATGATCTGTCATGGTAGCGGAACTGGTATTCAAACCGCGGTGACAGCTGACCGTCGGATGTTAATCTTTTCGGATCTCCATCAACTGTGACTGAGACCCGCATTCTGCTTCCATCCGATAATTCCCAGATCTGTGTGATGATTTTTCTGTTTTCCGTCGCCATATCCTCCAGAAGTCTGGCATCTCCTGAAGTGACTCTTCCCTGAGATTCCTTTTTCCACGAGAACTGCCGGAATTCATTTCCATACTGTCCAAACATCTTTTCATACGCCTCTGGAATCGCCGGAACATATTCCGACAGATCATCTGCCTTCCAGCTGTCCACGATTCGGTCTTTCCTGTACAGATAAGCGCCGTTTTCCGTCTTTGCTCCCCCATTCTCATCCAGAACTGCCTCACAGAGGACAAACTCTGCTGCGGCAGGCCAGGATAACGGCTCTTTCTCCCCGGATGCATTTCTCTCAAGCTTAAAGACCTCCAGCTTCGTATGATCGTCTTTCAAAACAAAGCTCTGCAGATTTCCTGTTTCCTCCACTGTAATCTCCATGGATGCAGGAATGTAGCCACCCGGTGTTTCTAGTTCCTCCAGAATATAATCACCTACAGGAATTCCTTCAAAATATTTCGGTTTTCCATCCGTTATCCACATTGCAGTGACTGAAGTTTTACGGTTATCCACAGGGTCTTCCGAGTTCCACACAGCCGGTGTCTCCTCTGCCTTCACGAGATAATATCCTTTAGGATATTTATCATGATCGGCAGTATTTACCCGCTTTGCCTTAAATAGCGCAAGCTTCGCCCCTGTTACAAAGGTCTGGCTGTATGTGCCCCGGATCTCTGTGCTTGTTTCACTTGTCTCCATATCTGTGCGGTTTTCTACCTTCTGACGGTAATCTTCTGTTCCGTCGATTTTTGCGATCTCCACCTTTATTTTTTCATCCGACAGGAGTACTCTCTGGACCTCATTCGTCTCCTTCACTTCCACTGCTGACGGAAATGTGCGGACATAGCCATCCGGCGCTTCCAGTTCTTCCAGGATATAGCTGCCCGGGATCACCCGCCTTAAAAGGTCCGGCTGTCCGTCCGTACTTTCATCCATCCGTCCATCCTGAATCGTTTTTTCGCCGCTGATCCACACATTTGGAATCAGATAGGACTCTCCTTTCCTGTGCTTTAGCGGCACGTCATCCGCCTCATTCTCCGGATCTCCCACATCAAGCAGCTTTTCTCTCTCATTTAAATGATACGCAGCCCGGTTTTCCATCTCCAGAAGCTCCTCATACCGGTATGTCACATAGTCCCCATCCCGGTCATAGACCGGCTCACCCTTTTTATACAGAGCTCCGCTCTCCGGATAATATTTCACCAGGCCAAACTCATCGAGAACCGGTTCCATCCATTTTTCAAAAATCCCTGTTTCCGTGTTCCACGTTCCCGTAATATAGGCATTCTCACTTCCTTCCATGATCTCCGCCGGTCTTCCCGTCAGTATTTTTCTTCTTCCAGTCAGATTTCCCGCGGTGTCTGTTTCCTTTACCACGGGCCATACATAGAATACCTGCTGTTCTCTTCCATTCGATCCGATTTCTGTCTTCTTCACATATGCCAGGCCTGTGTAGGCATCAACCTCCGCATCCCTGCACAAAGATCCATCGAGATGAAACAGTGTGGTCTCCGGATCCGTTGCAGTAAATACCTTCGATTTCCGGTCATACACAAGTTTTGTAAAATCGCCTCCCGATATTTCAAATACCGGCTGTCCGTTTTTCAACGCATAGATCGATTCTGTATCAAAGGTGATCTTCTGCTGCCGTCCTTCCCGGTCATAGCCGTAGAAAGTCCCGTCTTTTCCCTTTTTTATCACATCAAGATTTCCAAGATCATAGAATAAGACCGGTGTATCCCTTCGCTTCACTGTCTTGATTTCCCAGGTATCTTCTCCCCGCATCTCATCTACTGACGCTCTGTCCCGGGAAAATTCCAGCTTTTCTCCGGCATATCCCTCTTTTACAACAATATCTGTCACATTTCCGTTTCTGTCCCTTGTGACCTCAACACCTTCAAATGCATGATCCTGTGAATCCCCGGTCTGATTGACCCGGATCGCATCGTAAAGTGCAAGCTTGGCTCCTGTTACATACGGATTCTGATGATCTGTCGTCTCCAGTTTTCTCGTCACATAACCGTAACCCTGAAAGATTCCATTCTCATAGACAATCTCCACCCGTTCTCCGCCGCGTTTCCTCTGCTCCAGCATCTCCAGAGTCCCCTTTTTCCAGCCAAATCCCTGGTATGTACCTGCATGATTATAGGCAAGATCAAGGTTCTCAAGCCCATACTGTGCACGAAGTTCCGATATCGTTCCTTCCACTCGCCCTGATACTTTCATTCCACGAGTTGAGTCTATTGCCTTTGTTTTTGAAATTTCCAGAATTGTTGCGGTATTTTCCGCATATATTCTGGCAGTATCCGTGACATTTTCCGGGTGGATTCCATCCGGATCCTGCTCGTACCCGTAAACTGCTGCCGCCGTTTTTCCTTCTGTCCAGCCTCCGGAATACAGGATCCGGTCACTGTAAATCTCTACTGCCACAGGTCCTGAACGCACATACCCGGCTGGCGGCTTCACCTCCGCCAGCACATAAACCCCCGCGGGAAGCGGATTCGGTGTTTTTGCGTATCCAACTGCCTGGAGAATCCCCTTTTCCTCGATATCCCGGATCGTCGGGATCGCCATGAGTGTTCCTGTCTGCAGCCCATTTTTATCCGTAAAGCTTACCAGATCACTCTCCTGGCAGATCGGTGTTCCGGCAGGGACCGTTCCATAGAACAGCTCTCCGGCCCCAGCTGCCTTTCTCGCAAATGGCCGGATCTCCTTTGCCCCCATCGCCTCAAGAAAATGCTGGCTTCCAAGGATCATCGTATCCGCCGTATAACATCGCACGGCACCATCCCCGTCGTCCGCCTCATTTCTTTCCGCCCGATAGACTCCAAATACCGCGTCATCATGAAGGATCGGCTCTCCAGTTTCCGCGTCAAGCTTCTCAATTCTCAGATTTGAGAAATACTTTCGATTCAAAAATGTCTTTTCCCCATAACCGGCCCAGACTGTATCCTCCTTCTCCTCATTCGGATCCACAATGCTCCATGGAACAAGCATCGGCGCATATTCCCCGTCATAGGCAGTCTTTATGCCTGTCATCATCTCCTTTCCCTCTCTCTTCGCTCCATTTTCACTGTCCGCCCGGTAATGATAGTACTGCTTTACCTTCTCATTCCCGTAAGGTTCGTAATGCCCTGCTCTCTTTTTCTCAGAAAGTCCATACGGATAGACTTCAAAATCCCCATCATTGCTGTGGGCACATATCACATACTCCCGAAGTTCCTGTTTCTGGTTTTCCGCCGACTCCTCGTTAAAGCGTATCAGATATTTTTTTGCAAGATCCCACGGAGAATCTGCAGTCCTGTATACATACTTCTCCTTCCAGTCATCTCCAGCCTCAGTCTGTCCGCCTGCCACTGGAAGAAATATCTCCTTCGGCGCATCGATCTCATAATGCCTATTCTTAAAGTCAAGAAGCTCCGGCGCATGGGGCTGTTCCTCCACGATTACATATTCTCCGTAAGGAAGATACTTCGATACCGCTGACGCTGCCTCTTCCTGTGCCTGTCCATTTTCCTTCCGGACCGCCAGAGTCATCCTATCCCCGTCTAGTCCGCCATTCTCTTCGCAGTCCCAGGCAATCGCATAGATTTTTCCCAGATCATACTTGAAAAACGGCTGCAGATAGTCCTCCGCTTTCTGGATCGCAAGATAGAGCGCATGATCATATTGCTCATCCGAATATGCGTTTTCTCCCTGTTTCATCTGTTCCTGCTCCGCTTTCAGATACCAGTCGATGGCAAACTGCCGGACTGCGTCCGAGCGCTTCGCATTCTCCTTCGCGTATTCCGAGGTATTGATTTCATTTTGCTTTCCGGTAATGAGACTGGCCGCAAACGATTTAAATGATGTATTCCACAGGAATCCCCTTCTCTTCCAGAGATCCGTGTCTGCTGTCCGGACAGCTGCAAAGAATTTCTCATAGTTATACCCTTTATCCGTCCCGGCTTCCCCATGATCCGGATCTATCTCCCGCCCCACTGTCTCCAGTACCTGGCGGTCCGCCTTTTTCGTATAGATCTTCTGGACCAGCTCCGGGAAATTTTTCTGGTATTCTTCGATCTGCACCGTTTTCCCGTTTTTATCCACCCAGAAGATCTCTCCGTCTCTTGTGCAAAAGATCCGTTCCAGATTGGACTTCAGATAAATCTTAAACCGGAAATTTCCGATGTTTTTCTCGTCATCCGTCTTTTTCTCTACCCGTATCTTCTGCTTTACCGACCGTTCCAGTACAAGAACAGGCGTGAGCCCCGTATCTCCATCCTCGCTGATCTTATCCTGACCGCGGTATACCAACCGCTTCGCAGTGATGTAAGTGTCTGAAAGGTCCTGATTTTTTGAGACTGACACAGCAAGAGCTGCCCCTGAGAATTTTACAAGATATTCCGCATAACCGATCCGGTCTCCTGCCTGATATCCCCAGACATTCGCGTTTCCGATCGTCTGGATCTCCTTTTCCGTCAGGACATGATCTTTTTCCGGAAGTTTTACGATAAAGTTTAAGGTGAGACTCGTCTTTCCATCGGTAAAGTCCTTTCCGAACGAATCTTTTCCGGAAGTCCGAACCTGAATTCTGTATACACCGGACTTCTCCCTCACCACGCTTTGAAGCTCCACTTCTTTTTCCACGAGCTCTTTTTCTGTTGTGACCTCGATCTTATCTTCCGTTCTCGTCAGCGGAACACGGTATCCATGTGCCGGATCTCCCGACAGATAATCGATCACCTCTTCTCCCTCTTTATGATAAACCATGACCTGATGCATGATCTCTGTCAGCTTTCCATCTGTTCCCGGCATCAGAGCCGGTGTCAAAGTCGCATCGAGATAATATCTTCTGTTTCCGGCGTACCCCATCACATACTGTCTGTCGATCTGGAACCGGAAGTTTCCGCTATTTTTATATTCCTGATACACCCAGCGGAGATTTACCGGATCCTCGTACACCGCATAGACACTGTCCGTCGTCTTTTTCCCATTTTCCACTTTTGAGGTAAAAAATCTGCGGTTTCCAATAGAAGATGCACCTGCATACAGCGTTACCTGATAACCAGCATCCTCTTTTCTGATCCCATCGATTCCGCAAAAGTTCCACTGGGGATGTTCTTGATACCAGGTGAAAATGCTTCTCATAAGATCCAGAACACAGGAATTCTTTTCGACAGGCACTGTAATTTCCTGCACCGCCGCACCATACACGGTCTTTTTTGCCGGCTCTCCCGGATCTGTTGTCATTCCCCAGAGATCTTTCTGGCCCTTTTTTACTCCCCGGCTATAGACCGGCACATCCTCCAGCGAGCGGATACCTCCGGCCGTAACCGGAACTTCATACCCGTTTCTTCCAAGGATCTCCTCTGTCTGAGCCTTCAAGAAGAGAAAGCTCTCCGACGTTTCGTCTGAAAGGTCACAGTCCTCCAGTTTCACCTGAAACCGCTCATCTTCCTCATTGACAGACAGATTTGAAAGGCTCATCGGTATCTTTTCCGGAATCTGTTCTGCCTTTAAGATCTGCGGTTCTATCCGGCTCACCGGTTCCTGTCCGGTAATATTTCCCGCCGCATCCCGCTCCGGCTGATAGAGAAGATCACTGGTATCGCTCTCCGCCCGTTTCCATACGGTTCTCCCGGCCCCATCTTTTACAATCACCTCTTCTGTTCCCGTCACATGAGGTCCTGTCACCAGCTCCTCCCCTGTATCAACGCGGTAGAATTTCGTTCCTTCCGAAAAACCATAGGCAAAGATCTCATAACCTCCATCTCCATTTTCCCCTGCCGCCCCCGCTGATGTGACCGAAAATGGAAGTTCATCATATCCTTTTCCTCTTCCGTCATCGCCTTCCATTGCCGCTGCGAGTTCCGGCATCGTGACCACAGCCGTTCCATTTGCATCCGTCACAGATCCTGGAGTTTCAAAGCCTGCTCCCCGGTTGGTGATCTCCTGATCCATTCCGTTTACTGAAAGCTCGTATCCCTCACTTCTGGAAAGTTCTTTTATATAATATTTTCCCAGAATCAGCGGTCTCCCGATCCACCAGTTTCCGTTCTTCTCCATGTTCTCCTGATACAGGTTTCCTGGCCCGTTCCAGGAGATATCCGTCCTTTTTCTGATCTTTCCGGCCGTATAATCGTACTCCACTCCCGGTGCTTCCGTATAACACAGGAAATCCGCATTTCCATCCCGATCTGTTGCTGCCGCTGCCACAAGATCATTTTTCTTATAGACAACGCCAGTATTGGTCAGAATTCCGTTTCCTGTCACCTCCGCATCCGGATGAACGATATCTTCCGCCGCAAAAAGGCCATACACGGCCCCTTCAAGTGTTCCATCTCCTTCCGCATCCCCGTAGGACGAATAATCATCCGATTCTCCCCGAAAGAGATCTCTGTCTTTTTTCGTGATATGGATCCGCCCCTCAGTTCGATGGTCATACACATGCCAGGCATCCCCACAGTCCTCAGCGCCATTACAGTGCGAATACCTCTCGGAATCCCCGAGATCCAGATGCCGGATTCCGTCCTCCTCTGCATCCGCCAGAATATCCTCAAAGTCCCCGACGCCTTCAAACTCTCCCCAGTCATCAGATTCTTCACCATCATCAGCTTCATCCCGGCTTCTTCCCATAAACCAGTCGTAAAACCGATCAAAAATACTCTTCTTTTCTGCATTGGACGCCGTTGCCTTAACCGCAGCTTCTTTAGTATCTGCTTCCGCATTAGACGCCGTTCTCTTCATAATTGTTCCCGCGTGGCTTTTTACCACCGGTATTTTTCTCTCCGAAACAGTACTCCCACCTGTCACTCCATTTCCCGAATACCAGATATTTTCCGTGATCTCACGACTGCTTCCGGATCGTTTTTCCGCGTTTACTCCCGCCTGGGAAGAATCCGTCGTGATCATCTCCACAGGGATATCATCCAGGTGCAGGTCATGGAGGATATATCCGTTTCTTGCCTGGATCTCCTTCCATGTATAGGTAAACCTCAGTCCGATAAACCTCCGGTATGTCTCCTCACAGTCCGCCTTGCAGCCGGATTCCTCTAATGCGTCTTCGGATGCAGCCCGGAGCTTTCGCTCATTTCCAGCACTTTTCTGGCTTCTCCCATCCGGTTCTCCGCTTTCCAGTACCTCCTGCACCTCATCATAAACGCTCTCATCCGCGAGCCAGTGAAAATGGCAGCCGCCTTCCGCCTCTGCCTCACAGGCTTCCATCAGCTCCATCCACTGCTTTGCCGCAGCCCTGTTATTATCCCTGGTCTGTTCCGCGGCCTCCTCATAAGCATCGCTCTTTTTCCCGTCCTCATCCCCGGAATCCCCATCTTCCTGGTCCTCCGGCATATTTGCCCATGACGGCGCGGCATGCCCGTCACAGTATGTCTTTTCATACGCATACTTTCTGGTATCTTTGTAGGTTATCTCCCCTTTTCCGTTCGTGGTTCCTTCTGAAAACACCTGAAAGCCGCTCCATGGACGAAAGCTCAGGTTCTTTTCCGCAAGTTTTCCCTCGCCGTCCGTCTTTGAGATCTTTCCTCCGTCCTCAAACCTTTCATACAGATAGAACTGGCTTCCCTTGAGCGGCATTCCGGTCTCACCGTCATGTTTTACAAGCCTGACATTGTAATCCGCTGAAAATGTCTCCTTATGGCGATAGATCTGAAATTCAAGCGTCGGCGTCTCCACACCATATTCCGGTATTTCCCCGTCACCCAGAGTGCCTGATCCGCCGCCTTCCCCATCCTGGCTGATCACCAGATAGAACACCATATCAGACGGAATGATCCTCATATCCGCTTTGTAGAGTCTCTGATGTTCCGGCGCGTTGATGCAGACCTTAAAGTCCATCCACTCCCTGAGATATTCCGGATTCCAGCTGCCTTCCGTATACCAGCCTGAATTGCCTCTCATGGTGATCTTATACCGCACTGTCGTCTTATTGTACTTCTCTTCATCCGTCATATTGCTTCCGACAGCATTCTCATTTGCGGTCACCGAACCATTATTGTGGATCCGGATCGCATCTCCGCTCCAGGTCACCTCATACAGATTTTGTCCCATCACCGATTTCGCGATATTTTTATCCTGGGATGCGTCAAGCCATCCCACGTTTCCCCCTGTGGATCCATTGTCCCACACACTCTGGGGCTCGATCTTCGCGATATCCCGGATAAACTCTTTTCCGAGAACAAACTCCGTATCCAGGGCGCCAGGTCCGTCAGAAAAAGGCAGTACCTGAAATGGCACTGCCGTATCTTCCGAAGTTGCTCCCCTGATCGCATCCGGAGCTTCTTTTCCCGCCGCCAGCCCGACGGAGGACGCCTGCTCCATAACAGCGATCGCGCGGTCTTCAATTTCCGGATTGTCAGCCACCCAGGCAAATTTTGTCCCTGCATCGTCTTTCACATACTTTACGATATTGGCACTGGACGTCGTAGACGCGATCTCCGCATAAAGACCCGGATCAAACTTTTTTGCCGCGTCCTTCAGTGCCGACCAGTTGTCCGGATATGCCCAGAATAACCGTTTCGCCTGCGTTTCCGTAAGCGGAGACGGCATCGTATCAAACTTATACATATCATACCGGTCGACCTTCTTCCAGCCTTTTCCCCCATCGAGGCAGTAATACGGGGCCGTCGATTTCTGCGGCCACACATCCGATGCCTCGGACGGGAACGGGAGTGGAATCCCCACTCCCGTGATCGTCATAATGACTGCCAGAAATCCAGCCAACCATCGCCTTCTTTTTTTCTCTTCCATACTGATCCCCCGCCATTATTTCTTTCCAATCGTCTGTACCGCACCTCTGACACACCATGCGCCTGTTTCATCCACAGTGTAGCCGTCCGGCGTCACACAGTCCGCCAGCATATGTCCGTTTTTCTGGTCCATATAGTAGCATTTTCCATTGATCCAGTTCCAGCCTTTCGTCATCCGCCCGGTCGGTCCCAGGTAATACCACGCTTCTCCTTCTTTTATCCAGCCAGTCTGCATTTTCCCCTGGCTTCCGTCATTTGTCTTCTGGAGATAATACCAGCTTCCATCTTTTTCATCGAGAAACCACCCTGTCTGCATCCTGCCGTCAGCCGCAAAATGGAACCATGAAGTCTTTTCCTGTCCTTCTTTCGCATATGGGTTGTAGATCCAGGCCCACTCATTGGCATACGTTCTTCCGCCGGAAACAAATTTCCAGCTTCCATCCTCCTGCTTTCTCCACTCACCGGTGACACTGCCCTTTGGCTGTTCCCCTGTGTTCTGTGCCTTTTTCAGCACACTTCCCGTTCTTCCGCCGCCGGAAGAACGTCCTCCTGAGCTGCCGGACCAGGTCTTATCCACAAGCTCAAACTTTAATTTCACAGGAATCTTTTTCTCCAAAGCCCCAGCACTGACCGTGATCTCGTCCTCATATTCCGCCGTATACGGATATTTCTTCATCCCCTCCGCGATCCAGAATGCCTCCGTATTTACTGATACCGCACCGTTTTCTACCTTTACAGCACCATTTTTTACGTTCCAGTTAAATTCGAAGCTACCGTCCCCATTTCCTTTTAACGCTTCCTGCGGTATCAGCTTTGCCGTAATCTTCTGTGCATCCGCGCCCTGCCATATGACCGCCGGGTTATATCTCGATCCCGTTTTCGTGAGTATCAGGTCAAACACCAGCTCTCCCTGATCCACCTTGATCTCCTCCGGCATCACCACAGTCCTGTCATCTGTCACAAAATCCACTTTCACGCTGCAGACTGCCGACTGGATATTTCCAAGGGCATCCTTTGCCGCCATCACTACCTCCGTGCTTCTTGTTCCACACCCAGTACGTTTCTCATAGATATGTTCCTTATGAGCCGCTTCATCCGCCTCTATGAGATCCAGGATCCATCTCGTATCCTTTTTCGCCATCACCTTTGCGTTCCGGTAATCTCCGTCCGCGATTCCCTCTTCCACAAAACCGGCGTCCACCTGGATAATGGCATTATCGCCGACGGTCCAGCTGATATCTTTTTTATCGAAATAGTCCGGTGTAAAGGATCCTGACAGGATCTGCGGCGCGGATACCGTGATCGTTTCCTGCGGCTTTTTCCTGTCACCGGTCAATGTTCTTGTCACCATAAAATTCAATGCCGCTTTGTCGAGAGTCGCGCCTTCCGCTGCGATCTTCGTCCGGTCCTTGATCTGGAATGTCACCGGGATCCTGCAGTTTGCGGTCACAGACTTCTCCTCAAAGCTGGATGCCGGTCTCGTCTTTGCTGTCAGAACCGCAAGTCCGCCCTGGGTACCGTTTCCGTAGACCGTATCCTCAATGGGGTACCGGTACTGTTTCTTCGCCTGTTCTGTCTCCGCTTTCTCCACAATATCCTTAAAGAATCCTGCATTCAGGTTCAACTCGATGGATGCGCTCTTTTTCGTATATCCGGACTCATCCTCATCATCATTTTTCTTTAAGATGATCAACTCATCGTCATCCACACTCCATCTCACCGCCTCATCGGCGACATCGTTGTTCTTATCGACCACAGCCTGGATCTTCACGTCCTGGACCTTCGTTCCCGCCTCCAGCTTTCCGTTTAAATATCTCGCCAGCAATTTCCCCGCGGTATCCCTCACTTCCGTGGTGATCGACGGGTTCATCCGGTCCCCGGTGCGCTCCTCGATCACCCGGAAACCAAATTCCTGGGGCTCTACCCGCACACCTGCTGCCACTTTCTTATAGACCGCAGAGACCTCCGTATCATGTTCCGGCATCACAAACTGGTAGGAACCTCCTGTCTGATAGGTCGTCTTCCTTCTGCGCCCAAGAGAATCTGTATAGGTCGGCACACCATCCATCTGGAATTTCTCTGTCTCTGTGTTCTTCGGAGCCGTGAGGACTGTAACGGTATCTCCGGCAGCCACCGCGCCCCGGTATGCTTTGTGGAATTCCTTGCTGTAGGCAGACGGACCTCTCGCCGTCAACACCGCCACATCATAGAAATTCCCTGAATTTGCCGCTGTATCCACCTGAAGGACCGACAGCAGATATCCCCGCATTGGTCGTCCCACGGAATTCGGCGCGAAATGATCCGGAGTATAGAGATCCTGTCTCGCCGCAGCCTCGGTATCCACTACATGGAGAACGCCGTTCTCGAGTTCCTCATAGAAATAGAGTTCGTCCTCTTTCTTCGTGTTCTGTCCCTGCACCAATGTGTAGAAATTATCTCCTTTGTTCCAGAAGCCAATATGGGCATCGTAGGTGAACCGATTGTCATCCGAGACACCTGAGCCGCAGACACCGGCTGCAATCTTCTCCTCTGTATCCGCGAACAGGTACGCCACATCCGCTCCGTCCTCAACCCCATAACGGAAGTGAAAGCCAGTATCATGAGTTCCAATAAAAGTTCCCTCGCGCGCCGCACTTCCAAGCCCGGAAGATGCGATGGTCCCCTCAAACCGTGCCACCTTCATCTTTCCGGAAGCGTATTTTCCCGTGATACCGCCGATGGACTGAGAGCCGCTTCCGCCGATGGTTCCCATCACATGCGTATTGAAAATATCCGCGGAATTCTGGAATCCCACGATTCCGCCCACATAGCCGCCGCCCTGGATCCTGGCACTCAGACTGTCCCCTGTGTTCACCTCACAATCCGCGATCAAAGACTCTGCCGCCCGTCCGGCAATTCCCCCGGCAAAGATCTCCTTTCCGCTTCCCGTATCGATAGCCACATGGTCGGAAATACAGTTTTCCACCACAGAGTCTTCCAGGACATCCGCAATAACTCCACCGGCTGTACCGGTAGTCCTCAATGTACCGTTTACTGTCACGTTCCGGATCACTGAATGTTTCGCACGGCCCGCGAGAATTCCCCCATTCTCCTTTACCGTGATCACATGCCCCGGCTTTACCTTGAGCTCTGTGATCTCCGCGTTCTCCACTGCGCCGAACAGTCCCCCAAAGTCCCAGGACGGCTGGTACATGCGGAAATTGGACACAGTTTTTCCGTTTCCGCTAAAATGCCCCTCAAACGGCGATACTCTTCCGGCCCGCATATCCGCCCCAGTGTGATAGAATCCGATAGGGATCCAGTTCATTCCACCGAGATCAATATTTTTCCCTAACTCAAACCAGGCACCTTTATAATTTCCCGGATAAGTGCCCTCTCCACTTCCAACCTCCATTCCCATGGACGCAAGGGCAGCGAGCCCAATGAGGTGCTCCTTCGTTGTGATCTGGTACGGCTTTTCCTTTGTTCCATCCCCAGTTCTTCCACTTAAAAAGCTCATATCGCCCACATCAGCGCCCCAGATCTCCTCATCCGCAGCGAGCACAGCAATATTTTCCACGGCATCCGATGCCGTCGCCGTTCTCTCCGCCGCTGTTTCCACACTTCTCAAAACTGCCATTCCTCTTACCGGTGTTCCAAGCGCCATGCAGAGTCCTAACCCTGCTAACATCATCTGGCTCTTTCTGCCTCTGTTTTTTCTGCTCTTCTTCATTTCTTTTCTCCCCTCTATGCCTGCGGCAGACAGAATGCCGGGCAGATCCCGATCCCAACATCTGACACATCCGCCTGTCTGAAGCATCCATTTTCAAGATCTACAACATACTCCCTGTTTCCATATACAAAACTGCCTCTTTCATCCACCTCATAAGCCGGTGTCCGAAGCCAGAACCCCCTGCTGTAAGAACTTCCCTTTCCTTCCGGATTCCAGATCTCATCCCGATACCGGTATGCTTCCTCCAAAGACAGCAGAAAGAATCTGTCCCTGCAGTCCTGGTATGGCAGCAAATGGCTCTCAAGACCATCCAGACGGCTGTCAGCAAAATCACCATCCCCTGTTTTCCCTGTAAATGCCGTCAAAGCTCCCGTGTATACAAAAGATGCATCTGGAACCGCAGTCTCTGCCTGTTCCCCCAGCCATTCTCTCACCCGGGATTTCTTATAGTTATTGTTTTCTCCAAACGGAAGTAAGATCCGCTCCTCATAAGTACTGTCCACATCGGACCGAATCACATTTTCCGCCAGAAACAGCGCACGTTTCCCATAACTGCCTCTGCCGTCCTGGTAATCATCATCGATACATCGAAACCGGCGTACTTTTCCCGCAATCTCCCGCGAGACCACATCCCCGGTCCTCCATGCAGCCCGGTCTTCCTCCTCCCCGAACTTGTCTCCCGTTCCTGGAACGGTATTTTCCCCGGAATCCGGCGCCCGCCCCCGCCATTCAAAGCCGATCCGGCAGTCCGTAACCGTCTCACCGTTCACATTCCTGGTCCCCAGATCCAGCTTTGAAATATTTACCACTCCGGGAAACATCTGCGCGATCACCAGCGTATCGAACGAGCTGTCTTTTCCCGTTACCACAATTTCCTGCCGCCCTTCCCGTTCTGCGGCAGATACCGTCTCCATCAGAAACCGCCTGCCCGCTTCCCGGTCCCGCAGGATCACAGGTTCTGCTGTCAGAAATTCTGACGTTCTCTCCGCCGCGTAGGGAACGAGTTCTCCCCGGCAGCTTGTGAGTACAGCAAGAGAACCGGCCGCAGCAAGCCACTTCGCCACTTTCTTTCGATTCATTTTTCCTCCTGGATATTCCGGCTAAAGCCGCCGGCGGCTTTTCGATAAAGCAGATAATATCTGCCTCCAAAGATTTTTAAGACTTCCAAAAGATCTATTATGATTTGACTGGAACTCCCCAACCGGTTCGTTCCTCCGTTTGTCCATAACTATATCACAGGCCATACCCGGAATCCATATCGGATCCGTAAAACCAAAGCCCCATTATTTAGCCAGTTTCACGAAAATATTTTTGCATTTTCGTCACTTTTACCATACCATTTTTTCACCGATGCCAATAAAAGCATTATTTATAAGCATTTTCCGATGTCAAAAAAGACAGGACATGCCGCGCACGTCCTGCCTTTCACCTGTCTTACCACGTCTCCACCGTCCGCAAAAATTCCTCCATCGAAATCACTCCGGCGCACACAAGATCCGCCAGCTCTTCCCGCATGGTCCGCATCCCCTGTGTCTTCACCACATAATCCTCGATCTCCCACTCCGGCCGGTTTTCCGCAGTCATCTTCTTCAGTTCCCGGTCCATCACAAATATCTCATGAACCGCAGTTCTTCCTTTGTATCCTGTATTCCGACAGAATTCACATCCGCGTCCGCGCCTTGCGCTCCGGATCTTTCTTCCAAACAACTTCTGCTCCTCATTCGTAAGTTCCACCGTCTCCGCACAGTGCGGACATACCTTTCTCACCAGTCTCTGTGCCGCCATGCCGCATAAACTGTCCGCCGTGAGATACGGCTCGACACCCATATCTGCCATTCTCGTGATTCCGCCCGCCGCGCTTTTCGTGTGCAGAGTCGAGAGCACCAGATGACCGGTGATTGCCGCGCGGACACTGATTTTCGCTGTCTCCGGATCCCTCGTCTCGCCGACCATGATAATATCAGGATCCTGTCTCAAAACGGCACGGAGTCCTGCTTCAAAAGTAATCCCCGCCTGTTCATTCACCTGCATCTGGCTGATCCCCGGAAGATATCGCTCCACAGGATCCTCGATGGTCACGATATTCACCGGCTGTTTCGCGAGATATTCCAGGATCATATATAATGTGGTAGTCTTTCCGCATCCTGTCGGTCCTGTAAGATACAGGATCCCTCCCGGACTTCTGAGGATCCTCTTCATCTTCTCATAATTTTTCTCACGCATTCCAAAGGTTTTGCCATGATCGATCTCCGTTTTCATATTCAGGAGTCTCAGCACCATCTTCTCGCCAAAGATCGTCGGGACCACGCTGGTCCTCACATCCAGGCAGATCCCGTCAATCATCTCCTTAAAATGCCCGTCCTGCGGCACTCTCTTTTTCGCAATGTCCATTCCGCTGAGGACCTTCGCCCTCGTCACCAACGGCTGATGCATTTCCTTGTCATATTCCCGCACATGGAGCAACATGCCGTCCAGCCTCATCCGGACAACCATCCGGTCTTCCTGCGGTTCCAGATGAATGTCACTGGCATTTTTCCGGTATCCCAGATTTAAAAGTTCCTCAAGGAGCTTCACCGCAGATCCGGCCTCTGCCCCATAGTTCTCCATCTCCTGGACCTCATTCTTATTTTCCTGTTTTCCTTCTCCGCCTAATATGCCCAACATCCCATTTTCCTCTTTCTATCATAACTCATTCCCCTCTCGCTGACGCAGACGGTTCGTGAGTTGCTGTCTGTACTTCGGATCCGCGACTGCCGGGGATTGTATCCAGCACCATCTCCGGTCTGCACACTGCCATTCCTCTCATACAGGTCCTTTTTTCCATCCATCACCCGTACCGTGACAAGGACGCGGCCAGACCGGCTCTCTTCCACCTCAATTTCCGGTTTCAGCGTATCGATATGAAACGCGTCCATGGACAGTCCGTCCAGTTCTTCCACTTCCACAGCACCTGTCTCCAGCCGGTCCGCCACATATCTCCATGCCGCGTCCCCAAGCATTTCTGCCTGCTCCTGTGTCCTTGCGTGATCCAGCACCCACACCGCCATCCGCCGCATCGGAAAGATCATAAGGAGCAGCATACTGAAAAGCAGCATGACGATCATAACCTCAACCAGTGTAAACCCCCGTCTATGACCCTTCTCCATCTTTAATCTTTCCTTTCACCTGTCTCTTCTTCCGAAGTCATGGACACCCAGAATCCCGAGACCTGGACGGTTCCGGTATCCGACGTTTCTTCCGCGAAATATCCCGATTCCAGAAATTCTTCTCCATCAACCGCCAGATGGATCTCTGCCGGTTCCCCGTATTCCGCATCTCCCATATGGCGTTCCAGTCTGTTTCCTGCCTCATAAATCTCCCGATACCGTTTCACGGTCTTTGAATAGCCGGAGACACTGAGAAGCATCGCCTCAGCTACCAGAAGAAGGATCAGAAACGCCGTCATCAGCTCCACCAGTGTTGAGCCATTCTCATTCCGTTTCCATCTCTTTTTCATGGCTTTTCCTCCCCGCTCCGTTCCGCCGAAGACGGCGTACTCACGAAAACAGGTGCCATGGGGATCAGTCTCGACGCACCTTCCTTCCGGTCATTTACAGTACAGACCGCCTGTAACACAAGTCCTGAACCGTCCTCTTTCCAATAGGAGGAGATGACTGTCTCGATCCTCTTTTTCTCCCCATTTCCAGTCTCTGCCCACACTGCCGCCTCCGTCTCCGGAAGTCCCTCCGGTCCCTGTAATTTTTCAAGGATTCCTGTCGGCTCCTCCTGACACATATTCTCCACAAGGATCTGCACCACCGCCTCGGCTGCCAGCCTCGCTTCCGTTCCTGCGGCAAAGTTCAATGCTGAACGATAGCGCCTTGCCCCAGACGAAAAGAGAAGTGAGGTAAATACCGTGACAAACAGCACGGTCACCAGAACCTCCGCCATCACAAATCCTTCGCTCCGGTTCTTTCTCACCGCCACTCCCTCCTTATCGAATACTTCCATACATGTTCCACATCGGCTCCATGATTCCAAGGATCAGGATTCCGGTAAAGATCCCGATCAGCAGGATCATTACCGGTTCCAGCAGGTTCACCAGCTTATTCAGCGCCAGATCCGACTCATGTTCATAGCTTCCCGCGATCCGCTCCAGCATTTTATCCAGGTGACCCGCCTCTTCTCCTGTAACGATCACCGCCGCCAGTTTCTTTTCAAATCCACCACTCTCCCGGATTGCCTCGCTCAAAAGTATTCCGCTGCTCACACGCTCCATGATCGTCCTGATCTCCCGGTCCAGATACATGTTTCCGGTCGTTCCTTCCGTATATTTCAGGCAGGATGTGATCGGAAGTCCACTGGAATAAAGGCTGGACATGTTCTCACAGAATCTTGCCGTACAGATGATCCTTATCTGCCGTCCGACCACCGGAAATTTGCAGATTACCCGGTCATAGCTGTAACGAAACCATACTCTTTCCGTCAGGATCTTCCATCCTGCCAGGATCATAACAGCCGCCACTGGCAGGAAATAGCGGTACGCATACAGAAAATGGCTGATCCCCATGAGGATTCTTGTAAGAAGCGGCAGCGTCACATCCACCAGGATCGGCTCTAACGTCGGCAGGATCTCCAGAAATACGAACAGCATTAGAAAGATCATCATCAGAACCAGGATCTTCGGATACAAAACCGCGCTGCGGATTTTTCCCTCTGTCCTGTGTTCTTTCTCATAATGGACCGCCAGCCGTGCCGTCGTCCTGACAAGCTGGCCGCTCATCTCCGCTGCCCGGATCATCTGGATCGCCGGTTCCGGAAACCGCCCGGTTTCTTCCATGGCATCCCCGACGGTCTTCCCCTCGGTCATGAACGCTCCCAGTTTTCGACACGCTAGGCAGAACTCCCGGTCGGTATCATCCTGCTGCATGATCTCCAATGCTTCCGGAATTGATAATCCCGACTCCACCAGGACAGAAAACTGCCTGAAAAACTCCGACAGCCTTTCTGCTCCAAGCTTTTTACGCTTTTTCATACAAAGCTTTCCCCCCTATTTCCGTGCTGGGCGTAGTCGCCTGCGGTAAAACAAAACGGTGCAGTTATCCACTGCACCGTGTAAAATCAATATTTTTATGATGTTATTCAATATTTTTATAATGTTATTTTACGGAATCTTACAAAACTTGTCAATGTATTGTCCGCAGACGGTCTACTTTCAATATCTTCGCCGTTGCTTCGCATTCCAAATCGGCAAATCCACTACCACCACTGTATTGTACGACTCATAGCCGCACCACCCGGTCACACACCTTCTCCAGAAGCTCCGGCGAATGGCTCACCGCAATCATCCCCATCTCCCGGCGCTTCAGTTCCTTCAAGACAAAATCCCAGATCTGTCCCTGTGTAATAAGGTCCAGCATCGTCGTCATCTCGTCCGCGATCAGAAGCTCCGTCCGTCGCCCCAACGCTCTCGCAATACAGAATCTCTGAAGCTCGCCGCCGGAGATCTCCACTGGGAACCGGTCTTTCCAATCGTCCCGGATCCCAAGTCCCGCCTCGATCCGTGCCCGCTCGCTGGGATTCTCAAAGGTCCAGTCGCCTTCCTCCAGAACCGTACTCAACCGTCTCTTCGGATTCACCGAGAGTTCCGGATGCTGCCATACCATCTGCACCGGGCAGTAGCCACGAAGCTCAAGAACCGGCATCCCGTCCACAAGAACCTCCCCCGAATCCGGCCTCTCGTACCCCGCCAGAATCTTGCAGAGCGTCGTCTTCCCGTATCCGCTGGGCGCCATGATCCCCACACTCTCTCCGGGTTCCACCGTAAGGTTCACATGATCCAGGATCTGTCTCGTCCCTTTTCCATATTTAAAAGAAATATCTCTCGCTTCCAGCCTCATCTGCCGTATTCCTTTCGCATGTCCTCTAAGATCTCCCCCATATCGCAGAGCTGTTCCCCATCCTTCTTCCAGTTCTTCGGCATGGACCGAAACAGCGCCTTCGTGTACGGATGTTTGAGATTCCTCTCATCCTGAAATGCCGCCGCATCTGTCTCCTCGACGACTCTGCCGCCGTAGAGCACGATGACCCGGTCAGCTGTCAGGAGCGCCAGCTCCAGGTCGTGGGTGATCAGCAGCACGCCTGCCCCATCGTCCGCCATCTCCCGGAAATGTCCCATGACGCGGGTTGCCGCCTCCAGGTGAAGTCCCGGTGTCGGCTCATCCGCGATGACGAGCTTTGGCTTCTCCATCACCGCCGTGGAGATCAGGACACGCCGCGTCATGCCGCCGGAGAGCTGAAATGGGTATTTTCCCCGGATATCCGGGGCTAAGCCATAGCGCTTCAGCACCGCCAGGCATTTTTCCTTCACAGAAACATCCTTTTTCCCGTTCTGGATCTGATCCCCGATCTTCATAAGCGGATCCAGGTAAGAAACGCTCTGGGGCACCAGAACGATCTCATGTCCCCGGAGTCTTTTGACCTTTTTTTCCGTAAGCGGCTCCCCAAGAAACCGTATCTCTCCGTCCATTTCACTGTTGTATGGAAGAATTCCCATGATCGCATGGGCCAGCAGACTTTTTCCCGAACCGCTGGATCCCACCACCGCGACGATCTCACCACTTTTTATTTCCAGGTCCATCTTCTCCACCGCGTGGATCGTCCGCCTGGAAAATCCCCGTTCATACTGGGTGAAGGTGACGGAGAGGTCCTTAACTTCCAAAATCGTATCATTCATCTTCCCCGCCTCCTTACTCATGAAATAATCTCTCGGAATCTCTAAGTCAGTAAATACAAGGCCTTCAGATTCCTTTTTTATTATAATCCCCCACTGTTTTTGCCAAAAACACTTGACAACTTCATCGAAAAATGCGGCGCTCCGCGCCTATTGATTAATAAGAACCGGCGCTTGCGGCGGCAGATATTTTTCGATTGGAGGCGATTTTTTATGTTACCTGTTAACTGTGGCAGTCATGTTGACTACCAACATTTTGTTGTTTCTAATCTTCGTAAATATTATCCTGATCCTGACGCTCTTGCCCGCTCTACCTGGGATATTATCGAGCGTTTCTGGAATCTAGATTTATCTTTCACCGATACTTTTATGGCTGATAAATATTCTAAATTCGGCCCTGCACCAAGAACTCCTTCCTCTATGCAGCGTTCTTACCTTCTTTCCATTGACTTTAAAGTCACTTCGCTGACAGAATGGGCTGCCCAGCTTAAAATGAATCCTCTTTATGCCATCCTCAGTGGATTTGAACCCGGTAATGCTCCCGGTGTTGGTACTTTTTATGATTTTATAAAACGCTTATGGAACTCTGATGATGATCATATGTCACCTCATATCCATCCTCTTAAAACCAGGGTTAACAAGCCTAAAACAAAAGGTACGAAAGCTGACTCCGTGGAAAAAGTTACGGTTGCCGAACTTCTTCCCTCTTTGGAAAATACCGACTTTAAACTGGACGAACAGCCTTATTCTTCTCTTTTTACAATCTATAAGAAAGAGTTCCTTGATGTTTCTGTATCCACAGGACATATCCATTCGGATGCTTTGGCTTTAGCTGGTGACGGAACTCCTGTCGTAACTTCCCACAGGGAACGGAAAAAGCGTATCTGTAAATGCAAAGAGAATGGCATCACAGACTGCAAATGTGACCGCTACTTTTCCCAGCCTGATTGTGATATCGGCTGGGATTCTTCCCGCGACTGTTATTATCATGGCTATGATCTGTACATGCTTGTTGATTCTCAAAGTGACTTACCAGTATTTCCTCATTTTGGCTGTGCATCCAAACATGATTCACATGGATTCCTGCACGCTTTTTTCAGGATGAAATCTTTTCTTCCTGATTACACTGTTTCAAAAGTACTTTTGGATTCTGCCCATGATGCCATGCCTTATTATCAATACTTCAAACGCGAGAATATCACACCATTTATCGACCTTAATGGAAAAGGTGGAAGACCTCCCATTTACAAAAACGACTTTACGATTGATAAAGATGGTGTTCCTATTTGTCCTTCTGGATATCGTATGCGTCGAGATGGTATTGAGGTTGCTAAAGGAAGGATGAAATTCAAATGTCCTAAAATCAGTCATAAAAATGGCTGTATCTCCTGTACCTGCGAAACTCCCTGTTCTGATGCCAGATACGGACGCACTGTTCATTTGGTTATGAAAGATAATCCAAGATTGTTCAATAATCCGCCAAGGAGCAGTAAGGAATGGAAGCTGGAATACAATGCAAGAACTTCTGCTGAGCGTTCTAACAAACGCGAGAAATTAGACTTTAAATTAGAAGACGGCAGACACCGCTCAACTAAGATGTGGTACTGCCGCCTCTATCACATCCTGATGTTACAGCATCTGGATGCATGGGATTTGCCACCTGAATCACCCCTGAAAAAGTTGATTTTAGATGCAGCATAATCCTGTAGATTATTATATCTCATTTTTTGAAACATAGCGACAGTTATGTTTATTTCTTATGCTTATTTTTACGTTCACGAATAATATTTATTTTTCAAAGTACAGTACCAGTATTTTTCTGGTATGATCACTCAAAATTCCGAGAGATCATTTTACTTTTAATTGCTTTTTATTTTATGTTATACTTTTTTATATCCATATAATACTTATCCTTTTGAAAGGATTTTGGTTGGTCGCCATTCGTGTTATATGGATTTTTTCTAAATCATAAGCATCACCTGATTTTTCTAAATACAAGAATTTAAAACGGCGTGAACTCTTATAAAATATGGAATGAGAAAATATCATGTTGACAGAAATCATTTTCTTTTCAAATTATCTAAAAGAGCTACAACACTTGAAATAATAACAATGGGTATTATCATTTCTTTTGTTATAAATCCTGTTAAAACTCCCACTCCATTTATAATAATATTCACAATTATACATCTACACATCCATCGAAAAATCCAATGTTTTTTCTCTTCCATATTTTCTTTTCTCCTTTACCAAGTTAAAATAGAACTTTTTTTCGTTTGAGTTTTATTCTGTCCTGATGTAAATTTTTTATTTTTACTCGTTGTCATCTTTCTTTTCAATTCATATTGTGGTATTGCATTTCCATTTTTATCAAATTTCGTAGGTCCTACGATTCGATAATAATATAAATATCTAAAATACACATTACATTCATCTGAATTTACAAAATAATATGTTACATATGCAGAAACAGCAGCCCCTACTATTATTTGCGGGCTTGGTATTTTAGTTGTCAGCCAACTAGTCATAGCTGATGCAAATGCATTTTTAGTTGCTTTTTTAAATTTTTTGCTAGAATATACAGAATAATTTTTTAAAGGATACCATTCCGTTGGATATTTCTTTGATTTCAGCAAAATTTGATTTGCTTCATTTATTGTATTTTGACTTGTATTCTTTAATTTTATATTTCCATTTTCATCTGAAACCACCTGTATATCTTCTTTTTTTAACAATTCCTGCTCTTCGTCTGAAATTACTTGTGTTGCTTTATTTTCT
>ERZ833782.497-NODE-497-length-48700-cov-3.934156_pt1 | contig 48700 bp, 69 predicted proteins | sample MGYA00519577_ERZ833782 | MGnify/ENA primary metagenome ERZ833782 (study PRJEB31850, sample SAMEA3708745) | human gut metagenome | biome: human gut; feature: human-associated habitat; material: faeces | place: China | collected 2014 ...
ACGGCCGCTGGAACCCGCCGTGCTGTAACGGCCGCTGGAACCCGCCGTGCTGTAACGGCCGCTGGAACCCGCCGTGCTGTAACGGCCGCTGGAACCCGCCGTGCTGTAATCGCCGCTGGAACCCGCCGTGCTGTAACGGCCGCTGGAAAAAGGTTCTTTGCCCTTTACCCGATTAAAAACAGCATTCACTGTAGCTTTTACCAGCCCTGCAAAATTCACCTCACCTTTCACCGTCAGCTCAGTGCAGGCCAGCTTACTGTCCTCTTCACTTTTATCCACGTTCCCGCCGCACTCGACTTCAAAAAAGCGCGGGCCATCCTTCAACGGGTAGTAGTGCAGCACATCCAGCGGGTTCTCGCAGGCGTGCATTCCGGCGGTGCAGCAGTCGGCTTTGTCCTCATGGTAGGTCTTGCCCACCTCATACTGCTTGCTACGGCACTGCATATTTTTGTCCATAGCTTTATAGGCAATAATTTTCTCGCTCATGGTGTCCTCCTTACCCTCTTGCAATCGCTTCTGAGTCGATCAGCCGCCCCGCCGGGGTGCAGGCACGGTCAAACAGGCTGGTCTGCCCGTTGGTCTGCTGGATCAGCATCACGGTGTTGGTGCTGGGCTTCCAGCGCTGGATGTACTCCACCGCCTCGTCAAAGCGCTTGCGGGGGATGTTGCCCACGCTGTTCACCCGGAACCAGTCCTGCACATCGTGGTTGCACTCGCTGTACACCTTGCTGCGCACGTGGTTGTCAATGTAAGCCGGGGTGTCCTCGCCGCCCAGCGCCCCAATGACGGCCCGGCTGATGGCCTTGCGCAGCACACGCTGCTGGTTGTAATCCACCGTCATGGTGTTCTCCAACGCGGTGAGCCGCTCTTCCTGTCGCTGGGTGCGGTTGTCCAGCATAAACAGCGCCTGCATCTCCTTGCTGAGCTTGGGCATCATGTAGCTGCCCGTCTTGCGCAGGGCGGGCAGCACCTCGCTTGTCACCCAGCGCTTAAACCGCACCGCACTTTCCAGCTTGCTGCCAAAAATCAGGCTGTACAGGCCGGACTCGTTGATAATCGCAATCGGCTGCTTTCCGCCGGGGGTGTCCATTTCGTTCACCCCTCTGTCTTGCTCATCAACATGGTCACGGATTGCCTTCTGGGGATTGCCGTAGCCCAGCGCCGCCGCCACGTCCTTGCCCACGAACCACGGCTCGCCGTTCTGGTCTACCGTGCGGATGTCCCCAAACTCGGGGCTTGTGAAAATTTGAATGTTTGCCATGCTTAATTTTTTTCCTCCCTGATTTTAATAATGTCACTCACGGCGGCTTCCATTTTCTCGCGGATGCCGCGCGGCTTGCGCTGTCCGTTCAGGATCATCGAACAATAGCTCTTTGTCCATCCCAGATGAGCGGCAAGCTGTTCCAGCGTGACTTTGTTGTTGTGCATCCGGCCAATCAGACGGCCAGTCCACGGTTCGGGCTTAATCATGGCTTGTCACCCATTTCAGAAGCATCGCCACAATCCAGATTGCGGTGGACACGCCGAAAGAGAACTCCCAACCGATGAGCCTGCAGATAAGCCACCAAAGGCCGGAAATGACGGCCCACGAAAAGCCAAAAGCAACGACAATGAGCGCAATCGATGCAAGCGCAAGCAAAAATGTTTCAAAATCAGGCATTTGCTTCCTCCTTTTTAAGTTGTATGGGTGCTGATGTTCAGTATTTTGCTGATGCTCTGCAAAATCCCGGGGGTCTCGATTTCTCCCGTCTTGACCTTGTGCAGATATGAACGGTCGAAATACCTACCCGTGTCCTCTTTGACCTGCTCAATCAACCAATCATTACGCTTGTCCATTTGAATCAGTGCAATCTCGATTTGCTTGCCAAATTCACAAAGAGGCTTCTTTTCTGTCATTTTTTCACCTCCAAACTATTGATTTTTACGCATAAGTGTAATATAATGAAATTGCTAGAAATCATGTATTACGCCATCGCGGTATGGTCTTAGTATAATACGCTTTCGCGTAAAATGCAAGGCTTTTTTAAGCGTTCGCGTAATTTCGGCGCAACTCACAATTTGAGGTCTGGAATTATGGCAAACCTGTACAACAATATCGAAAACCTTTGCAAAAAGCGCGGGGTCAACGTGACAACGATGTGCAGAGATTCCGGTGCAAGTCGTGGCTCTTTATCCGATTTGAAGTCTGGTAGAAAGCAGACATTGAAGTATGAGACGCTTGAAAAAATTGCAAATTTTTTTGAGATAAGCGTTGAATCTTTGGTTTCTGGCAATGAAAGCCAAAAAGAAAAGCTCAATACCTTAGATGGCATTGAGCTTGAAAAATTGTCACCAGCCCGCCGGGCGCTGCTGGAAGCGCTGGAGGGCATGGATGACGAAAACATTATGAAAATTGTTCGGATTGCTCAGGCAGTTAAAAAGGAGCTTCCAGAGTGAGCGCACGTCTCAATAGAAAAGAACTTAAGATGTTGAAAGCCCTCAATCGGGAGTACCCCGGTGGGATCGAGCGGACAAAAGAACTGTTTCAAGACGCTACGGCGCTTGAAGAACTTGGCTTTGCAGAATCTTCTACAACAGGGTTTATGCAGTCCGGATTGCGAATCACAGAAGCCGGAAAGCAATTTTTGCGAGAACGCAACGCAAACCAGTTTTCCTCGCTGATGAAAATAGCAGGCGGCATCGTCACTTTGCTCCTGATTCCGGTGCTGGTAAATCTGATTTCTGATTATGTATTACCGGTACTTTTCAAATAGGAACCACTCGGCCGCCCAGACAAAGCGATAGAAAATATCGTAAACGAAGAAGCGCCGGATCCGGTGCTGGTTTTTGGGCTTGTACCATTTTCCGTCCTCGTCTTGCTTCAAAATGTTCAGTTTACAAAACAGCATAGAACCTCCGAATGACTTCTTGAAGTTGCTTTTCAGATAGCGAAAGAACCTCGCTGGCGGCAAGACGCACAAGTTTGTCGTGCGACTCTTTTTCTTCCAGTATATCATGTTTTGCAAACTTTGTGCTATTTTCTTGCACTTTCTTTTCCTCCTTTGGCAAAGCTCTTTGATAATTTTGTTTTATGGCAGCTGGTTGGCTGCTCATTTTTGTTTATGAGGTGATTATCGTGAAAAGAAGAACGTTTCTCGCACTGGGTTTGACTGCGGCTTTGTCCATTCCTTTTGCCATGACGGCTTTTGCAGATGAGAGTCAGTACAAAGCGGGTCAAACAGTCGAGTTTTCCGGACAAACCGATTTTGACTATTATTATACTTATACCAACGATCAAACAAATTACAAGTGCTTTTCAGTCATCGAGAACGGCCAGCGTTGGTATGCGGCGGTCACTGAAAGTTGGTACGAATACTGCAAAAACGCATTCGCAAACCAGCCAGTTGCGTTTAATGGGAAATTCCAAAACGTTGCAGGAGATGGAGCCCCAGTTGTTCTGATCGAGAAGAGAATCCAAACGAACGAAAAAGGAGAAAAAACTACAACCGATTTACGTGACTGCATTTGGGCTGCAAATCGTGGAACCTCCACAAGCCCGAATTTTAAGCTGTTCGACGAATTGTATAGTGCTGGAACGACTACTATTGCAGACGATAGCTCTTACATCAAGATCGATTCAAACCCTCTCAATGCAAAAAGCGGTTCATTCTTTGAGTATATGTATCGGGATCCCGCAACAAGAAACATTAAGTTGATGAATGAACTGCTTGTTCTTCCTGATTGGGTTTATGAGGAAATGATGGCAACCAAAGCCATTGACGGCCGTCAAAAGGAGACTTTTGATAATGTCACGGTCACTTGGTCTTACTCTCCAAATCAAGGGCTTGAAGTCGTGTACCGGCTCAATAAGTAAATCTGTTTACAACCGCATTATACAACCGTGTGTTGTCGTAGTCAATGGGTTTGCCCATCACTCTTTTTGATGGGTTGCATCGAGTTGTTGCATTTTTTGCAACAATTCCCCTGCTCCGGTCACTGCGCCGCCGGGCGTTTTGGCCGTCATATGTAATGCGTGCAGTGTATTGATCTTGCGGGCGGCGTACATGGTGGCAAGGGCTTGCTGCTCCGGAGTCATATCAACGTAGCAGGCAAGCGCGGCGCGGATGTGCGTGCAAAAGTGGCTCATCTTCTCCATAGTCAATCCTCCCAAGGCTGTGGTGTGCGGTCGGTGCCGGTCAGGATGCTGGCGGGCATTCCGTCGATGATGGTCATTTCGGTTTCTTTACCATTTCTTTGCTCAAAATCCATTTTGTTTTCCCCTTTCTTTTGTGCACATTTATGTCTTATGTTCCAAATTCTACCATGCGCCGTTGGAAAACAAAATACGGATATTTTTTGTCGAATGGCGCAGATTTTTTCTGCGCCATTTTCTGTTAAAAACACGTTGGTTTTACGGGGGCGAAAGTATGAGTTATTTTACGGCAACCCAGATTGGAAAAGCGCTTGCAAAGGCCAGGGTATCTGCCGGCCTGAGCCAAGTGGAGATCGCAAGGCTCATCGAGAAGGGTGAGAGGACGGTACAGAGCTGGGAAAAAGGCTGCACCAGCCCGGACAGTGACGAGGTCATGGATTGGTGCACAGCATGTGGGGTGTCCCCCATCACCGTGTTTATGGAGATGCTGCACCCAGATCTGTATGCGGTTTCCGACAGCGAAAGGCTGGAAGATTCTGTAGATTGGGAGCTGCATCTGCTGATGAGGGCTCTGCCGCCCATCACGAAGCGACTGCTGCTTTTCATTCTGAAGGGCCGACACGGCAGCAGTCCGACTGCGGTGATCTCCGAGATGGCCGCAAACCTGCACTGCCCACTCAACAACCGGGTCAGCGTGTGCGGGACCATCATAGACCAGTATACCTATGCGCAGATTGCTGGCCTTGACCCATGCCCGGACGCTCCGCATCCTCCCATTGACGACCTGAAAATCAACTACAAGGCCGGAAGGGCCGCTGCTGAAAATGGTGCATTCGGATATATCGGGCAGAAAAAGGAGTAAGCCATGAAATGCGTGAGACCATGCTGCCGGAAGGAAATCCCGGATGGTGCTTCTTTTTGTCCGTGGTGCGGGAAGAAACAGCCGGAAGCCGCCCCGAAGCAAAGAAAAAAGCGCCGCCGTCCCAAGGGCAGCGGCAGCGTGTATAAACTGAGCGGGGAGCGGGCAAGACCGTATGTGGCGCTTACAGCCAAAAGGGATGTTCTGGGAACGTTTGAAACGGCAGGCGAAGCAGTACAAGCGCTGGACGCTTACAACGCCCAGAACACCCCCGCTGCGCTTCTGAAATGCACCTTTGCAGATGCCTATACCCAATGGAAATCGCAGCCCAAATTTGACAAGCTCAGCACGGACATGCAAAAGGGGTACGAGCTGGCCTATGCAAAGGCTGCGCCGCTATACGACCGACAATTGCGGGACTTGAAAGCGGCAGATTATCAACAAGTGATTGACCAGATGGTTGAAAAGGGACTTTCCCGCAGCTCCTGCGAAAAGCAGCGCACGCTTTTCAGCCAGATCTGCGAGTGGGCAATGGCGCAGGACATCATAAACAAAAATTACGCCATGCTGCTGCAGCTCCCGGCGGCTACAGGAAAAGCGGAGCGCACTCTGACTGCAGCCGAGATAGAGCAGATCAGCATCTACCAGAATGACCCAAAATTCGGGCAGACGGCTCAGATCGCCATGGTTTTGCTGTACACCGGTATGCGCATTGATGAACTGCTCTCTATGCGCTGTGAGGACGTGCATCTGAAGGAGCACTATATGCAGGGCGGCGAAAAGACCGAAGCAGGCAAAAACCGCATTATCCCGATTCTTGAACCGATTTACAAGACGGTAGCTTTTTGGATGCTGAACAGCGGGTGCGAATGGCTGATACCATCCAAGACCGGCACAAAGCTGGACAAACGCAATGTGGCTACAAAATTCCGTGCCCTGATGCAGGAATGCCACATAGAGGGTGTGCATCCGCATACGCTGCGCCACACGGCCAGCAGCAAGATGGTGGAGTGCGGCCTGGAAAAGACCGCCGTGCAGGCCATCTTGGGCCACAAAAATTTCTCCACCACAGCAAACAAGTACGTCTCCCACAATGACCCGAATTATCTGTTGCAGGAAATGCGAAAGATGAAGTATTGATTTGTTAGATTGTTTGTTAGATTGTCACGTTCATTCAGGAGATTTTAAGGAATTTCAAGCAAAAAGAAAAACGCACGGACGATTCGTTTTAATCGTTCGTGCGTTTATTTTTGGAGCTGGTGACAGGAGTTGAACCTGCAACCCACTGATTACAAATCAAATTTATTTTACGTTTTACCGTAAATAATTATTTATCTGTTGGCTTTCCGTTAGACTATATATCCCATGCCCAAACGTTGAAGCCTATGTGAAAATAGCACACTCTATGTCTTTTTACAAGTCGCTTATCTTTCGCATTACGAGCTCATACTCTTTTGGGTACACCAGCTTTATTGCCTTCATGTGCTCGTCAAGCACCTGCATCAGACCGCCAAAAGGAACAGAGCTGGCAGCCGCCACAAAGTCGCTTTGCGGTTCCGTTGCCGTGGAGTACGCTGCCGCATAAGTCGCGGGTGGCAGTGCCTGGATCTGCGTTTCAGGTGCGTGTGTTTCTTCCAGCTCGTCCCGCACAGTACAAAGGGCGGCAAGCTTGTTGACGCTCTGCCAGCTGGTTTCCTCGCACTTGAGCTTGCGGATATGCTCGTTGATCTCGTCAATGTCCACGCCTGCTGCCCCCTTCCTCATGCGTTCCGCAAGATGTCAGCGGCCCGCTTGTATGCATCGCGCTCTGCGCCGGTGGCCTCCTGCATCATGTCCTCGATGTCAGAGATCATGCGCTCACGGCCATCCGTGCGGGAGTAATGCCCACGAACATAGTGACGGCCTCGGTTGGCATAGCTGCTGCCCCGGTTGTAACCGTTTCCGGCATCGTGGCCGAAAGTCCCACGCATGTCAGCAGCCCACTCGCCCGCACGACTGTACTCGCCGCCCTCACAGTAATCCTCGATGCGGTGGATGTCCAAAATGATATCCACAATCTCGCCGATCATCTCAACATCACCCGGGGAACGGTTCTTTTTGTCGGTCAGTTCCATGAGCTCGTCGCACATCTCATCCTTCAGGTGATTCAGTTTATCCAGCATGGCTTTATCTCCTTTCTTATGCTACCCGCTCAACGATCAGATTGCTGTTTGCAATGCTGACTGCCTGCGTACTGGTATTTTTAACCGCCACGGTCACGCAGCAGCCGCGCGGCACCTCGATGAACGCGGCCACGAAAACGTTGAAGTAGTTTTCGACTGCAGCAGGTGTGACAATGGCGGTCGCGCTATTGAGTGCCTCACCGCCGACAGACAGCGCCACGGAAACGGGCCCCACGGTGCCGCCGGTGGGAATGGCGATATTTCCGCCAAAGCTCACCTTGAAGCGGGCTTTGCATTGATTGGTCAGACCGCGCAGGGTCACGAGGCCGCTGCCCTCACGGTGCATGATGCAGGCAGGGGCTTTCACCGCGGTCTCGGTCAGGGGAAGGTTTTCACCTGCCGCCACGCTGACGGTGTTAAAGTTGCTAAATTCAGCCATTTTATCGGCTCCTTTCATAATAAAAACGCCGGGACTGCTGCCCCGGCGCTCTGGTTTGCAAAATCAGCTCAGGGGCTGAACAGGCTACGAATTGTAGTCAGTTGCCGTTATTTGGTTAGGCGCAGCTGCCGCAGCCGCAACCGGTGCCGCAGTTACCGTACTGGTAAGGTGCAGGAACCGGGAATGCGGGCACGGGGCGCGGATTGTAGTAGGCCAGCTGACCGCTCATGTAGGCCTTGAGCGTTTCGTTCTGGGCTGCCTGAGATGCCGCAAGCTGTGCTGCGAACAGCTGCTGACCCTGCTCAGCGATCTTTGCGTCCTTTGCCTCGATGCGCTGTGCGGTCAGGGCGTCAAGGATGGCGCGGGCGTTCTGGTTCTGGTTGTCGATGATGTCCCGGGTGGTGTTCTGCACCGTGTTCCGGGTCTCGCAGGACTGGGTGGCCAAATTGTAGTTGACGCCCTGAATGGCAGAGCGGTTCTCGCAGCAACACTCCTGCTGCTGCATCTGCATGGCAAACAGCTGCTGCATGAACGCCGCCTGCTGGTTTGCGCGGCTGATCTCTGCGGACATAAAGCCGTTGTTCACGGTCTGCTGCACGCCGTTGACAAGCTGCGCCTGCTGGTAGAAGCCATCACACATGCCGTTGTTGATACCATCCATCTTGCGCTCGATGTTGGCAAAATCGGAGGTCAGGACGTAGCCGTCAACGACACCGGCACCGGTGTTGCCATTGCCTCCCCAGTTGCTGCCCCAGCCGCCGCAGAAGGCGAACAGGATGATGATCCACCATGCGCCATCATTGCCAAAGCCAAAGCCGTTGCCACCATTGGTGTTTGCGGGCTGAACAGGCATGGTCAGAACCGCAGAATCGGAAGAAAGAGACATTTTTGTACTCCTTTCGTGTGTTTTGAATGATTTTTATGCTTGAACCGTGGCCACGGTTACGACTTAATGAAGAAACTGCTGAAACTGTTTCGCCATCGCCTGTAATTGGTTCAGCTGGTTTTGTGACATTTTGCCGGATTGCAGCAGCTTTTGCACTTCTGCTTTTGGGTCGCCTTGAAAGTTTGCACGGAACTGCTGGAACTGCTGCATCAGCTGACCAAACTGACCCATAGGGCCGGACATGGCGGGCATACCGCCGCTCAGAACGTTAAAAAGAGGGTTTGACATAATTACTTGGCCTCCGTTTCAGGCTTTGTGGGCTCTTGCTTTTCCAGCGCCGCACAGCGGGCTGCCAGCGCGTTAAACTCTGCCCGGGTGACAAACTCCACGCCAGACTGCTGCGCCGTTTGTGGCGGCGTTTTTGCGGCTGTGGTGCGCTCCTTGTAGTCAAACACCCGGAGGGGAAGCGGCATACCGCTTGCATCGGTGCTTTTGATGTAAAACGCGCTGTTTTCGCTGTCCATCAGGAGCACGCTGTTTCCTGCGGCAACCATGTATGCTTTTGCGCCCTCCTCGCCCTGCACCCAGATGATGGAGGGCGTAGCCTGTGCTGTCTGGGCTGTCGGCTGCTGCATCATGGGAGACTGATAGCCCACTCCCTGCCTGAGTTGAGTGAGGTTGTCCGGCATTGGCTGGCCGTAGTATGTCGGCATCTGATACGCATACGGATTGTAAGGCATCGTTTACTCCTCCTTATACCAGTAGTAAATCGGGCATTCTGCGCCACTGTCCCAGCTGTCCCACCACTCGCCGTCGATCACAGTCAGGACGTGCCCGGAGCAGCCAAGCACATACACGCCGTGCGGGTACTCCCGGGCAAAATCTGCCACGGTGTAACAGGTGGTGCAGTCTGCCTCCACCAAACGGCGCTTAAACCCGCGCTTTTGAAGGTACGCGCCCCATGTGCGGTTTGCGCTAGGCATATCGCCGAGGGCAAATCCGGTCAGCGCCAATCCAATGTAGACCTGCTCCCAGCTCTGCCCTGTGGCAGCCGCTACAGCACGCACGGCGCAATCCCCGACGCTGCCCCCGTGGGGGTTGGGGCTGAACTTGATCCACATTGGCGCTTGCCTCCTTTGCGCCCAGTGTAGCAGATCCGCCCGGCGGGAGAGGCAACGAGCGACCAACGAAGGACAAAAATGCTCTATTTTGCCAAAAGAAAAAAAGTGCTCATTGAGCACAAAATTTTACAAATAGGCTTGACTTTTACGCTCAATGAGCGTATAATAAAGACAGTGAAAGACACCAACACACAACAACATGGAGGTAAAAAATATGAAGATCCTTAACGCTGAAGAGTTCGCCGCAAAGGTCATGGAGAACGGCACCGAGGTGGAGCCTGACGAATACAAGACCATGGACTGGCAGCAGTGGGAGCCAGACGAAACCGTCTGGACGATTTACGCCCACATCGGCTGCGATGGTGAGGTTTTGCACTGCCGTGATCACGCAACGGATACGTTTACAGCAGACATGCACTTGACCAATGAGCAGTCCGAAGCGCTCATGAGCGGCGAACTGGACGACATGGAGAAGGACGTCATCATCAGCGACATCTACCCCCAGTACGTCGAGACGCTCAAAGAGAACGAAGAGTGGATTGACCTGTAAATAAAAAAATCCCCTGCCGGATGCTCGCAACATCTGGCAGGGGATTTTGTGAAAGACGTACCATGGAGGTACACGAACATATTATCATGCGAAAGAAAGGAAGTCAACCATGTATAGCAAAGCAGAACTTTTTGACATGGCTGCCAAGCAGCCGAAAGAAGTTTTTCTCGGTAACGTCACCCTCAGCATCCCGGACGATTCCGATGGCTGCGCCGATCTGGACGCCGAGACCGCCAGCCTGTCCCATCTCTGGGACGTCTCCCGCATGAGCGTGCGGGAGATGGTGGTGGCATCCGGCATCAGCCAGACCGCCTTTGCAAAGGGTGCGGGCATCCCGCGCCGCACGGTGCAGGGGTGGTGTTTGGGCGAGCGCGACTGCCCGGAATACGTCCGCTTCCTGCTGGCCGAGCACTATGGGCTGATCTGAGGAGAATGTTATGGCAGAAGATTTGACTGGAAAGCATTTTGGAAAGTGGACGGTGCTTGCGCCGTCTGAAAAGCCGCACTACTACACATGCCAGTGTGAGTGCGGAGTGGTAAAAGACGTGTATGACAGCTCCCTGCGTCTTGGCAAAAGCCGAAGCTGTCTGTCTTGCGCGAATCGAGGGCAAAAGCCAGCCATGACGGAGACGGCTTTACGAAAGGCGAAGAAAAAAGAAGGACAGATTATTAACGGATGGAAAGTATTGGAAGTTTTGCCCGAAAAGAGGTCAGGCTGCTTTCTGTGCCGTGCTATTTGCCCGAAATGTGGGAAGGAAACCGCCGTAAAGATCACAAGGCTTTCTCGAATCCAGCATTGCGCAGATTGCAACAGGGACATTGGAGAGAAAACCGGGGCAATTCACAGCACAGCTTACGCGGGTGGCTCTTCCCTTATGTCGATTCGCAAAAGGGTTGGAGGCCATATCAATAAAAATTCCACTTCTGGCGCAAATGGCGTGTGTAAAGACTGCCACGGTCGATGGCGTGCATATATCAATTTCCAACGCAAGCAATATCATCTCGGCAGCTATGACACGGTCGAGGAAGCCGTTGCGGCCCGCAAAGAGGCCGAAGAACTGATCTACGCCCCGTACCTTAAAGAACATGAAGGATGGGAAGAAGAACTTTCCAGCAGGCTTGAGGAATTGAAGAAAAAGTAAAAAAATCCCCCGATGCTCCAAACGGAACACCGGGGGTTGAAAAAAAGAGACCAGCGGGTAAACGTTCTTCCGCTGGTCTCTTGCATACATTCATGATGGATGTGTATGCGCTATCCACCATCTCGTATGATTAGTATATCACACATTCAGCATTTTTTCAATGCTTTTCAGCCGGTAGCCTATCGCCGTCCGGCTGTAATGTGTCTGTGCTGCAATGTCCGGCAGCGGAAGCCGCTCGACGTACCGCAGTAAGGCTATCTTACGGTCTACCCTCCCAAGCGGTGCGCTTTTGATGGCTGCGGTCATCTGCTGTCGGTCAAGCCCTTGCAGCGCAGGGGGCAGCACTACACGAGCCGCCGCCACAGGCAGCACCGAGCCAGAAGGGCTGCGGCAGCTGTCCGGCGTTGCGCACCATAGCGGTGACGACACCGAGACGGTTCACCATTTTGTTGACATCAACAAAATGGTTGCTGATGGCGTACAATTTCGGGCTGTGCCGAAAATGGTATGTAGTGCTGCTCATGGTCATTCCTCCTGCGTCACATCGTCCGGTGCATCAATCGCGCCGTCCTCAACGGAAATGGTGCGATTTCGTGAATGAAGCTCGTATGTAGTGCTTGTCCTGATACCATCCTTACTGCTGCTTGATGCAGCGATTGGTCATCTTGCCGTACACATCTTCGTACAGCTCCTGCTTATCGCCGTTGTAGGTGTACTCGGCATAGATGCCGTCACCGCTCACGGTGGTAGACAGTAGCGCCTTGTAGTTCTGGAGCGTCTTGCAAGCCCAGACCACAAAGACGTTTTCGAGGGTGATTTTGGTCTCGCGGTGCGCGTTGTACCACTCGACCAGTGCATTCTTGCACACGCTTTCGTATTCTGCCATGCCGGTAATAATCATAGTATGTTTCCTCCTTACAGTGTGATTTCCTCAGCGTCCGCCTTGTCTTCTGCGTCCAGTGCGTCATAGTACGCCCCTGCCAGAGTTTCCACCTCTGCGATGTCGTCCTCCGTCAGCAGTCCGTTGTCCAGATGGGTGTACGCCTTATCCAACCAGTATGCCACATCGCGTCCTGCTGCAATTTCCCGCTTGATGGAGCGCAGGGTCAAGTCATGGCGGGATTTGGATTTGATTGCCATAGTCAGTCCTCCTTATGTGTTGGTCATTGATGCCACAGCATCCTCAAGGTCAGTGATGCGCTTGATGGGGTCTGCTCTGCCGGTCACCGTCACACTGTCTGCGTCGGTCAAGACTGTGTTCACGCCGGGGAGGGCGGGGATAGGCTGCGCTCCTGTGGCAGTGAAGGGGACAGGCGTAGCTAGCTTGTAGGCGATTTGCACCGGGGTTTTGGCGGCGTACTGGGCGGCGAGGTAGGATTTTAAGTCGTCAACGGTATCAAATCCGCATGTGTTTAAGCCAACGTTAATGTTTCTGTTTTCAGCGTATAGGGCGTTAGTGTTTGCTGTTTTTGTGCCGCTCCAATGGCTTGCCACTACCGTGCTAGTAGGCACGGATACTGGCAGGGCTAAGTTGATTTCAAACAAATTATACTTATCTCGCTTGTATATCCTCTCCGTTCCCGTCAGCGTAAGTAGCGCCCGCGTCTCCTGCCCCTCTCCCGTCACTGCATCCACCGTACCGCCGTAGATGGTGCGGGGCAGAGTGATGGTGGCAGTTTGGCCGGTGTAGGGGGCGTAGGTGGTAGGGGCAGTGGTGCCAAGCGTGATTTGCAGATTGGTGCAAGTTCTCTCTCTGTTTTCGTCCAGTCCTGCGTACAATCGCACCGTCGCTATGTTTCCAGCTTTAAGAACCGTGCTGCTGCCACCGTTTGCACGAAGCGTTCCAATTTCCGCGCCAGTGCCATCATAAAAACGAACCTCTCTCAAGGTTCCGGTTGAGCACTCTCCAGAAAAATATAGCTGCACGTTTCTGGGCAGAAGATTCACAGCGTCCATGTCGATTTTTGTTGTGATATTTGAATTGTACGTCTGCAAGGTGATTTTATCGAGGCTCCACAGGGTTTCCCCGCATCTTGTCACTGTCACACTGTCCCTGCCCTTAATCGGCCGGACATTGTCCGGGCTAGGTTCGGCGCTCCCTTCCTGCGTGGGCTCCCAGCTGGCAGTCACGCCCAGCGGATAATTTGCCACGGGGTAGCACTGCAACGGGTTGCCGGTCTCTTCCAGTGGCGGGCAGAGCATGTCCACGATGTGCTTGCTGCTCCAGGCGTCGGGCCCCACGGCGGTATCATCAATTTGTATGCCATCTTTGCCGTCTGCACCTGCCGGGCCGGGGTCGCCTTTAGGCCCCTGTGGCCCAGTGTCACCTTTTTCGCCCTGCGGCCCCTGCGCACCCTGCGGGCCGCGCTCGCCCTGAATGCCACGCGGCCCCTGTTCACCACGAGGGCCAGTCTCGCCCTGCGGGCCGGTGGCTCCGGTAGCACCAGTGGGGCCTTGAGGGCCTTGCTCACCCTGCGGGCCGATGGGGCCAGTGTCGCCCTTGTCGCCTTTCTCGCCTTTGAAGTTACCAGCGGCAATGCCGTCTTTCAGTTCCTGTAAGCTGTCAGCGGCCTTTTTCTGTGCGTCACCGGCAGCTTTCTCGCTGGCAGCGGCTTTTTGTGCGGCTGCTCCTGCCTGCTGCGCTGCAGTCTGCGCGTCGGTCTTGGCCTGCTCTGCGGCGGTGGCATCTTTGTGCACGGCATCCACCAGCTGCTGCCACGCGGGCGAGTCCGGCTCCGGCTCTGTGCCGTCCTCTGTGCCGCTGTTGGCGCTGACGCGATATCGCAGGTCGGCGCTGGTCACGGTCTTTGTGCCGTCGCTGCCCTCAAAGGTAATGCAGCCGTTGCCGGGCTGTGCGGTAACGCTGGCGGGCACATCCACAGAGCCGTCCACCACCAGCGAGGATGCCGGGTCTTTGCCGCCCGGGACGTGCCAAAAGGCCCGGATGGTCAGGTCCTGCCACTCGCCGGATGCGGTGACAGCAAGTCGGTACACACCCCGGTTCTTGGTGTAGCCAAAGCGCACCAGCTGCTCATAGCCCGGCACTTTGACGACGCCATTGGATGCGAGAGATACGCTTAGCTCGATCATAAATTACTCCTTGTTGATGGTAGGCTTCTTTTCTGCCAATGCCTTCTTCATCAGGCTCACGGCCTTTTCAATCACCGCGTCAAGCACTTCATCCGTGATGATAGGCTTCAGCCATGCAGGGCAGGCCGCACGCAGCGCGTCAAAGACCTGCTTCTTTTTCTTTGCGCCCTGGCCGCTGCCCATGATGCTGTCTTCGGCCTTGCACACGAGGTCATAGGCCAGATCTTTGACCAGCTGCTTATAGCCCATGCGGATAGCGCCGACCGCCAGAGCCACAAAGCCGACGATGATGAGAGCGATTGCGACGGGGGTGGGGATGAAATTAAGAATTGCTGCCATGTTTCGTTACTCCTTCTGTCAAATAGTTGTCAATGTCGGCCTTGCTTTTCTGCATGGCCTGAACGTTATTTCCGGTGAGCTGCGCTTCCAGCAAGGCACGCACGGCCTGCAGGGTCAGGCGGTTCACTTCGTCGATGTCTCCAAAGCGGCTCAAATCGCGGGAAAGTGCCGCTGTGTGCTGGGTATAGCCGGTTTCCAGTGCGCCAACGCGCCGGTCAAGGTCGTCAAGGCGCTTGTTTTGCGCCTCGTCCGGCGCTCCGGCCTTTTTGATGTACTTGTGGATGATTTCCAGCACCTTGTCCACCGTGATAGCGCCAGCGCACACGCTGCCAAGGATGCTAACCACCCACAAGATTGCCTGCTCTTTGGTCATGCACCCTCCCGGAGACGGGTCAGGCCCTTCTTGCAGATGATGCTGGCATAGTCCTTGTAGGCAATGGACAGGTCAACATTGCCGGCAACGCCCGGAACGCTGCCGGAGCTGGTATGCTGCCACATCCCATAGGGGTATACCGTGGCGGGCTTCTGGCTACGGTAGGCCGCCAGCCACACATCATAGGGCTTGAGCGCCGCGCCGGTCATGTAAAGGTGCTTGTCTGCATAGCTCAGGTAGGTGTACAAGATAGAGTAAAATCCCCAGTCCTGCACCGTTTTCAGCTCGTAAGCGGTCAGGTCGGTCAGCACCTCTTTGCTAAGCTTCGCGGGCAACGCGTCCTCGACGTCCACAGCCACCGGCAGGCGCAGCGTCTTGCCGATCAGGGCGCTTTTCAGCAGGGCCAGCTCCTTGTCAGCTTCTGCTCGGCTGACGGCCTTGAAGTAGCCATACACGCCCACCGGGATGTCCAACCGAGTGCACTCTGCATAGTTGCGCTCAAAGGTCGGGTCAAGATACGGCTTGCTTGCCTTGCCGTCTGCACTGTTGCCCATGGCCCGCAGCATCACACCGTCAATTTTGCCGCTGGCCTTGACCTTGTCCCAGTCGATGTTGCCCTGCCAGCGGGAAACGTCCATGATTGTTTTACTCATTTAAGCCTCCTTGTTCTTATTGCCAGTCTTGTCCTCCAGCAGCTCGATCAGCTCCTTGTACTCGGCCTCGGTGATGCGGCCAATGGCGTAGAACACGTCCAGCTTGTCCGCAAGGCCAGTGGTCTGGCCGCGCTCGATCAGGCGTTTACAGATACGATACAACATAGGTTTACCTCCTTATGTGGTGGTGTCAGTGGTGGTGTCGTCGGTCAGCCCCAGCTCCAGCATGGCGACGCGGTACTCCTGATCTACCGCCAGGGCGTCCGTGTCCGCCTGCGCGGCCTGCGTCTCGGTCAGCAGCTCGGCCAGGGTGGGGTAGTGGTAGCCGGAGAGCCAGATGTCTACGGTGTAGCCGCCGGTATTTATGTCCGACCCTGCTAATTCAAAGTGCAGGGTCCCGTCCGGTCGGAAAGTCGTGTTGGATGCAAAGATTCCATCGCCCTTGCCGAAGTTGTGGTTGACCGTGCCGCCTTTTGCGATGTCTACTTCTTCACCGTATGTTCGGCCACTGTCGTTGTACCTCGACTTAACGTGCACATAGTCAAGGCCGTCTGGCATTTTGATGTCGTAGGAACGCCACCTTTTTCCGGTTTCCACGTGGTGGTTCCACACCAGCCGGGGCTCCGACTTTACCGCCACACTGGCCGCGATGGTGTCATACAGCGTCTTGCCGCTCAGGGTGCCGTCCGCAGCGATGTCCAGATAGTCGCCCACCTTCACGCCGCCCAGCGTGCTGACTGTAGCAGCGGGCAGGCTGTACGGCGTGCCGAATTTCGCGTCCGCCTCTGCCTTGGTATAAAAGCTCCCGCTCTCCACGCCCGCGATGGCGGCGTCCAGGGCGTCGAGTTTGGTGTGCAGCTCAGTGGACAGCTGGGTCATTATGGCCAGCGCTTGCGCCTGCAGCTGGGCCGTGGGGATGCCCTTGACCCCGTCCCGCATGACGCCGCACACGTCCTCGTCCGCGCGGGTGTCGGTGATGTCGGCGGCGGTGACCTCGGTGCTGCCCGCCGGGCGGCGGATGTCGGCCAGGCACAGGTCGTACACCAGTGCGGTGCGGGTGATCTCCGGGGCCGTGGGGCTGGCGCTGTCCGGGGTGCCGGTCAGCACGGTCAGGCTGGTCTTTTTGGCGGCTGCGTCGTACCGCAGCACCAGCCGGTCGATGCGGCTGCGCACAGTGTCGGCGGCGGTCAGGGTGACCTTCTCCGGCTGCTCCAGGATGATGCTGCGGCCCCGGAACCGGGCCGGACGCACCCATGCCTGCCCGGCGCTGACGGTCACGGTCAGGTCGCCGTTTGCGGTCACGGCAAAGTCCTCGTCTGCGCTGTATACGCCGCTCAGGCGGGTGCTGAGGTACCCGGAAGCGTCGTCGGCGTCGTAGGTGATGCCGTTTTCCGGGTAGGTGATGATATCGGCCATAAGCCCTCCTTTACGTCTTGTGCCAGCTCGGTGTGCCCAGCCGGATGGTCCGGGTGGTGCCGCTGGACTGGCTCTCGGTGATGATGTCGGCCACCCGCACCATGGCGGTGTAGCCCAGCTGGGGCAGGCTGACGCTCAGCACGTCGCCCACGGCCAGCGTGTCATCGTCCACGTCAAACTCGATGCTGCCGGTGCGCAGCTGGGCCAGCAGTTTCTGCCCGCCCCGGTCGGCCAGCTTGTCGAGATACGATTGGCTGGCGGTGGTCTCGCCCTTTTCTTTGTCGGGCTGGATGTCGCGGGCGTCGATGTAGATCTCCCGCCGGTCGGCTCCGGTGCTGTCTACATCGCCTACCCAGCAGGTGGCCCGCTGGCTGCCCTCACCGGCCCCCTGCACAAGGGCCACGTTGGCGTAATCGGTATCGGCAAAGGACCAGCCCGCGTTGAGCAGATTGCCCCACTTGGGGCTGTACCGGTTGTTGGGGTCGAAGGTGGGCCGGAAGCACTCGAACAGCAGCTTTTTGTTGTCGCCGCTGCCGTCCAGCACGATGCGGAAACCAAGGTCGCACGCCTGCCCGATGGTCTGGCAGTAGGCAAAGACAGTGCCGCCGGAGGTCTGCTTGTCAAAGGTCGTGTCGAAGCCGTACTCGGTGCCCAGCTCCAGGCGCGGCCACGGCTTTGCCGCCGCCACAAGGCTGCGCATGGCGGCCTCCGCGTTCTGTCCCTTGATGACGGCCGCGCTGGCCCGCTTGGTCAGCAGCCAGGTGGCCGGGTAGCCGCTCACCACGAGGTTTGCGTCCTCGTTCTGGTTGGCCCTGCCGCAGATCCGCATCGGAATGCGGGGCGTCTCGTCGCTGCGCACCAGCCACCGGCCCTCCTGCAAAAGCTGTAGGTTCTCGGTGGTCGGCCTTACCTCAAGGGTAAAGCCGCCCTCGGAGTAATAGGGGCTGTCCCAGTAGAGGGACACCCACACGTCCACCCAGCCCACACGGACAAGGGTGTCGGCCTCTAAAACGTCTATTCTCATAGCGGTTCGGGCAGGATGCCCGCCTCCATCGGGTAAAAGCTCACGGATGCCTGCAGGTAGCCGGAGCCAGACTCCGCCTGCATACTCAGTACGTTATCGCCGGGCTGCAGCTCGGTGAGGGTGCTGTCCTCGTCCAGCTTTGCAAAGATGTTCTCGGTCACGCCTTCCCGGGTCAGGGTGCAGGCCAGCCGGTCAGAGGTGCTGCGGTAGATCTCCAGCCTGTCGCCGTCCTGTAAGGTCAGGTCAAAGCCGATAAAAGCCCCGGTGCGCAGGTCTACCACGCGCGGGTGCACCACCGGCATGGTGCTGCGCAGGGTTGCCGTAAAGGGCACCGGCAGGCTGCCGGGGTTGCGCAGCACTGCCGCCTCGCCGTCCTGCCGGATGCCGTAGGTGTGGGAATCGTAGCAGACGGGAAAGGTAAACGCTGGCTGGTAGCCGCCCAGCACGCGGGCCGTGGCGGTCAGACCGTACCAGTAGGGCTTGGGGCTGTACAGCATCAGCTCACAGCGCGGCTCGGTGTAGCTGGAAAAATAGGGCGTTTTCTGCACCACGAAGCGGGTGAAGTAGGCGTCCCCGAAGTACATCGTGCCGGTGGTGTAATAGGGCAGCTTGCGGGCGAAATTGCGGGCAGTGTCGAGGGCGCGGTTGCCCCAGAACACGACGCTCAGGGTGCGGGACACGCCTGCCACGCTCTGCCGCTCGACCGTGGTGCCGGTCTGGTTGATGCCCTGCGCGGTCTGGATATCCACATCCACGCCGTTCAGCGGGTCGAGGTTGTAGGGCGCGTTGTAGTCCCAGCCCAGATGCAGGACGGCACCGGCGTCTGTGACCAGCTTTAAGTGATCCTTAAAAAGCATTGGTGTCCTCCTTTCATCGTCTCTGGGCCTTGGCGCGGTCGGCTTCCCAGCGGGCTTCCCGCTGCAGGTCGGCAGCGGTCTGAGCCTTCGAGTAGATGTTCTGGGTGATGTTGGTGTCGCCCTCGCGGTGGTAGGTGTTGGCGGCTGCGGCCACACGGGCCGTGCCGGACGCCGCCACGGTGCTGCCCATCTGCATATTGTCCGAAAGGACCAGAGCCCCGGCCTGCCGGATCATGTCGGCAAGGGCGGCGTTAGTCTGCGTCAACGCTTTGGTGTTGGCGTTGATGGCGTCCTCCAGGCTGCCGGTGCCGGTGGAGATGTCGATGTCTCCGCTGATGCCGCCGGAACCAGACCCGCCGGAAGCGCTGCCACCGCCGGTGCTGGGCGGGCTCTTTCTGGAGGCACCGAGGCTTGCGCAGATGGCCGCGATGGCCACGCCCAGCGCCACGGCAGCACCCGCCACGATCACGCCCATGGGGATGCCGAACACGGTCGCATTCAGGGCGGAGGCGATGGCGGTCATCATGCCCTCAAAGGCCGCACCGATGGTGCCCACCATGGAGCCCACGCCCGCGTAGATGGCGGGGAAACTGGACAGCAGCCCGCCGGACAGGCCCTGGCTGATGGCCAGCGCGGCGCTGCTCAAGGGTGCTTTCAGCCCCTGGAAGATGCCGGTGAGCTGGGTGCCGAGGTTCTTGGCCTGCGTCCAGACCTCGCCAAAGCCGGAGGTCAGGCCCTTGCAGATCTGGGCACCGATGTCGATGCCCTTCTGCACGAGGGCTGTCTGAGCGTTGCCCAGCGCCTCGTTGAGCTTGTCCACCAGACCGAGGGCAAAGCTGTTGACCTGCTTTTTCTGGTCGGCGGTCAGGCCGCCGTAGATGGCATTCGCCGCCCACAGGCCGATGGACTTCCAGTCCTTGTTCTTGACGGCGGTATAGAGGCTGTCGAAGGTGCCCAGCAGGCCGGTGTCGGCGTGGGTCTGCAGCTCCTTCCACAGGTCATCGAAGCTCTTGATGGACGCCTCTTTGGTGGTCTCGGCCACCTCTTCGGTGCCGTCGGCGGCAATGGTCTTGACCCGCTCCACCGTGACGAGGGCACCGTCCACCACGTCGTCGTAGGTCTCGGTGATGACCTTCTTCTGGGTCTCGGTGCCATCGGTCAGGGTCTCGGTCACCGTCTTGGTGCTGGTCTGGATGCCGTCCACGATGCCGGAGGTGGTAGCGGTGACAGTCTTGGCCACCTCCCGCGCCGTCTCCATGGTCTGCTTGACGGTCTTTTTGCCCTTCTCGTCCACCTCGGTGATGGTCTTGATGTCCTTCAGAACGCCCTCCACCATCTGGCGGGAAGTCTCGGTGATGACCTGTTTTTGCTGGGTCTTGCCGTTGGACAAAGTCTCGGTGATGTTTTCGGTGGTGCGGGTGATCTTGCCGTCGATCTCGGTCGTGGTGTCCGAGATGGACTTGACCACCTCGGCAGCAGCTTCCTTCGTGGCCTTGCTGGCTTTCTTGGCTCCGCTGGCGATGGCCGGGTAAGGATTCGCAGCTGTCTGGCTCCCGGCGCGGCTGCTGCCGTTGCCGGAGCTGCTTGTGCCCTTCGGCACCCATCCGTTGTCATCGTCCCATTCGAGGTCTTTGTGGGAGTTGTCCCACTGCTTTGCGCTCTTGCGCTGATTATAGTTGTTGATGGCGTTGTTGTAGGCGGTGTTATAAGCATCCGCCGCAGCACCGATGCCGTTCTTCAGGTTGGCCAGTGCTGCCGCTGCTCCTTCAATTTTTGCAACCAGATCATTGATCCAGTCCACCACCGTGCCGATGGCGCTCTGGGCAATGTTTTTGACCGTGCTGAATGCGGAGTTTACTGTGTTGCGGAAGGTCTCACTGGTCTTGTAGGCCGTCACAAGGCCGGTTGCCAGAGCCGCCAGTGCGGACACAAGCAGGGCCACCGGGTTCGCGGAGATCACCGCATTCAGGGCGGCCTGTGCCAATGCCAGACCGGTGGCTCCCGCCTCAGCGGCGGCGTTGGCTGCGGTCATGGCCGTGGTTGCAACGGTGTGCGCGACCTCGGCAGCAGTGGCAAGCGCCACATATCCCTTGTAAGCCAGGAACGCCGCGCCCGCAGCCGCGACCACCGACGTGGCAATGCCGATGGTGTCCTTGAGCTGGGCCATCTTCTCGTCGCTGTCGAGGAAGGACGTTACCACCTCGTTGAGCTTCACCACAAGGTCACCCAGCGCCGCAAACAGCCCGCTGGTCAGTTCGCCGGTCAGGGCGGCCACGTTATCCTTCAGGGTGGACATGCGGCCGCTGAAGGTCTGGCTGGCTTCCAGCATGCCGTTGTAAAACTGCCCGCCCTCACTGGTGGCGGCCTTCACTGCATACTGCAGCTCTTCAAAGCTGACCCTGCCGTCCGAGATGCGCTTGTACAGGTCGGACATGCTCTCACCGGTGGCGTCACAAATCTGGTTCAGCGGGTTAAAGCCCGCGTCGATCATCATGTTAACGTTTTCCAGCGTGACCTTCTGGGCACTGGACATTTTGCCGTAGGCACGCACCAGCGTCTGCAGCTTGTCCGCATTGCCAAGGGAGATATCGCCCAGCTGCTGCAGCACGCCGGTGGTGTCATCGGCGGCAACGCCGAACTGCAACAGGGTCTGGGTGCCCTCGGTCAGGTCGGACAGGGCAAAGGGCGTGGAAGCCGCCATCTTGCGCAGCTCTGCCAGCTTGGCAGCGGCCAGCTCCTCGTTGCCCAGCATGACCTTGAAGTTGGTCAGGTAGCTTTCCATGCTGGCGTTGTAGTCCACGCCGCTCTGGACCACCTTGCCCAGTTCCGATGCGGCCTTTTTTGCAAAGTCCGCGATCATGTTTCCGGCGGCAACGGTCCATTTGCTGGTGCTCTTTTCCGCCGGGTCGCTGTTGAGCCTTACCTCACCGGTGATGCTGAAATCTGCCACTTGTGTCCACCTCTCATTCAGAGCGCGGGCACAAGGGCACAGGCTTTACAGTTTGATCTCTACCTCCCGTTTGCAGGAGGGATTTTTGCATTTGACCCACACGCCGGATGCCGTGGCCGTGCGCACCGCCCACACGGGCAGAGGCCTGCCGCAGTAGGGGCAGGGCACCGGCACCCGCTCAGCGCCGGAAGCGGGCCAGGAATGCCGCGTCATGTTCGGCAACGGTCTGGGCAACGGCGGCACCCCCTCTCAATGCGGCAGGCAGAGCAAAGCGCTCCTTCAGCGCGGCATAATGCTCCCGCATGCTGCCCTCGTAGTCGGCAAGGTCCAGCGTGCGCCAGTTTATGATCTTGGCCATGAGGGTATCTTCCGGCAGGGCGGCAAACAGCGCCCGGAACCGGAACCAGTGCATCTTTTCGGTGGTCAGGTCGATGCCGTAGGCCTGCTGGAACGCTGCCACGATGTAGGGCGCGTCACACCGGTAGTCGAACGCCGGGCCGGTGTCGGGCCTGCTGGCAGGCTTTGCCGCTGCTGGCTCTGCGGCCTGTTCTCCGGCAAGATAAAAGTCGATGACGCCCTGCCACAACTCCACAAAGACACGGGGGATATAAATCCCGGTGTAGACTTGTTGACACAGCTGCCGGGCAAAGGCTTCCGGGTCCGCCTCCACCTCGCCATGGCTGTAAGCAGAGGACAGCCGCACCATGTGCCGGAAGTCCGGGTCGATTTTCTGCCCGTGCCACACGGTGGGCAGGGCGTCCGTCAGCAGGTCAGTCATCCAGCGCCGCCAGCTCTGCCAGCAGGGCCTTGCGGCGGGCGGCCTTGTCCACCCGCTCCACCATCCGGGCGGCGGGCGGCTGTGCCGGGAAGCTCACAGGCTGCTGGCTGACGATGCGGCCCGCCGTCTGGGTGCGCTGCTGCGCTTTTGCCGCTGCCCGGCGCTGCTTCCGGTTCATGGGCTGGGGCTTGGGGATGCGGCTGGTATAGCGCTGCTTTTCGGCCATGCAGGCCTCGTTGATGGCGTCCAGCACGTCATAGATGGGCGCCGCATTGTTTTCATCCAGACCCAGCCGGGCAGATGCGCCCGCGCCAAGGATCTCGTCAATGCAGGCCATCACGAGACGCGCCTGTGCACGCATATGGTCGCCCAGACGCACGCCGCCGCGGTTGAAGCGTTCCTCTTCGGCCCGGCCCGCCTGCTGCATCCGCTCGTTGGCATCCTCAAAGCGGTCCATGTCGTTGGCGTTCAGCACGGAAAAGTTGAATTCCTGTCCACAAATAACCATTGTATGGCTCCTTTCGTTGGGCCGTGCCCCGGTTCTGCCCCGGAGGAATAAACTTAATTCACGGCATAAAAAATCCCCGTTCCGGGTATGGAGCGGGGACTGTGTTTGAAAAAAAATCAGCCCTTGACGGCCTTTGCAGGCTCAGCGGACTGGGTGGCGGGATTGTAGTCAAACGTTCCCGGCACGCCAATGCTCTTGACGTCGCAGGCAAAGGTGGCCGGGGAACCGGCGGCACCGCCCACGTCGCTGGTGACGACCAGCGTACAGCTGCCCTTCTCGCCCTTGCCGGTGCGCAGGCTGAAGTAGATGTACGGCACAATGACATCGCTGCCGGTGCCGAACACGATCTTGCGGGACAGCAGGAAATCCTGGAACGCGTCACCCACGCAGCGGTTGCCGTTCACCGACAGGGTGCGCTGCACAGCGCTCTTGGTGTCGGTGGGGCCGGTGCGGATGAAGGTGTCGGAGTTGGTGGAGGCATTCAGCGCACCGCTGTGCTCCTTGACGTGGTCGGCGCAGACGATCCAGGCGGATTCCTTGGTCTGCTTGGCGCTCTCGGTCTGGACGGCAAACACGAAATCGTCCGCCGTCTCGATGCCAGTATAGGACGCACTGGGCGTGATGCCGGACTTGGTAATGGCTTCTGCTACGGTCATAGCAAAACTCCTTTCATTTGGGCTGGTAGTAGGTCAGGCGCAGCTGCATCTGCATCCGGCAGCTGCCCGCGCTGCTGGTGACGATGTAGCCGGTGGAGGTGACGGACACGCCGAGGGGCTGGCGGGGCGCTTCCAGCGCGGGGAGGTGGCGGCAGTCGTTCTGGGCCATCACCCAGTCGGTGAGCTGCTCAAAAAAGCCGCTGTTCTGCACGGTGAGCACGTCCGCCTCGCCGTACTCCCGCCGGGACAAAAACAGGTAATTCTTTGCCATGTCCCGCCCGGAAAAATACTCGGTGATCACCGGGTCGCCGGGGCTGTCCTCGATGGAAAAGGCGGTGGCGTCCTCATCCAGCCCCGCAATGCGGAACGCGGCCCCGGCGGCCTCCTGCTCTTCGGCGATGAGCGGGCAGCTCTTGAGCCACGCCCGCAGGGCGGCAATGGTTGGCTTCTCGCTCATAAGTGTCCCATCCCTCCCCAGAAGGTCGTGACGGTACGCGCACCGTAAAGGGCGAGGTGCTCTCCGACGTCTGCCAGTGCTCGCTGGCCCCAGTAGGAGCCGCGCAGACCGGTCTCTCCGTGCAGGCAAGTGCCTTGCTCATGCAGGTAATACTGCTTGCGTGCATAGGGTGTGTCATACACCAGCAGGCCCTCGTCGTACTTGCTGGCGAGGTTCACGCTGTTCTTCAGGGTGCCGGTGTCAAAGGGCACATAGCTGTCGATCAGCTTGGCCGCCTCCTGTGCAAGGGCGTACTGTGCCTTTTGCAGGGCGGCGGTTTTCTCCGCACCGAAGTCCGGCCGCCACGACAGCTGCATCTGGATGCCGTCTGTCTGATACCGGAACCCATCCGGCGGGTCAAACTTCGGTTTTGCCGACGGGGCAACGGGCCCGAACGGGATCATTTCGCTCATGGTCTCAGCTCCCTTCCACATGCCAGTGCGGCAGCAGCGGTTCCCGGTTGTCCGAGATTGCCGACACGGTGCAGCACAGGTGCGTTTTTTCGAGGTGCGCGTATTCTTCGGCGGTCAGGGTGGGCACAGCGCCCTGCACCAGCTTCCAGCCGCGTTTCAGCGTCCAGTGCCTGCGCTTTTCGGCGGCAGGCAGCGCCGCCCACTGCACATAGGGCAGGTAGCCCAGGGTGCACACGCTGGCCGGGATGCGGATGTGGGTGGTGCGTTCGGGGTCCTTGCTGGTGCCGGTGCCGGAGGTGTCCAGCTTCTCCCGCCAGCTGCAGGCCGGGAAGGCCCAGCACTTGGGCGTGTCGGTGTCGGCCTTGGGGTCATGGATAAGGTTCACCACGGTAACGGTCGTGGTCATCTCATTCAATCCCCCTGTACAGCAGGCCGTGGGGGTCCGCCCCGAGGGCGGCTTCCAGCACATGCCAGGCTTCAAAACGCACGGCAGCGGACAGGCTTGTGTTGGCCGCAAAGGTCACAGCATAGCCGTCATTGGAGACGCTCTGTGCGCCCGGTGCAGCACCCACAGCCAGCTGGGCAGCCAGCAGATCCACGATCTGGGCGCAGGCATCCGCCAGCATCTGGCGGCAGCTCTCGCACACGGCGGCATGGGGCTCCGCCTTGCCGAAGGTCGCGCTGTCGATGAGCCGGGACGCCCTGCTGCACAGCACCCCGAAGGCCGCCTCCGGCACCGTACCGCCCGCCGCCGTGTACTGGTCATAGGTGCAGTAGTTCATGGGCGGGGCCCTCCTTACGCTTCGATGCGCTTGATGTACAGGGTCTTGGGCTTGGACACCTTGATGCCGTACACCTTGCGGCCCTGCACAGCGGACGCGCCAATGTACTTGCCGGAGCCGCCCAGATCCTGCAGGTGCACGGGGGTCTGCCACTCCATCACACGGTGGCACCAGTTGGGGTGGCCGCAGATGAACTCGGTGGTAGTTTTCTTGGTGCTGACACGGGTGGTGTTCTCGAAGTCCATGTTGTTGGATTCGTACACCGCAAAGCCGGCGATCTGACCCACCGCACCGGTCTGCACCAGCTGCTGGGACAGGTCACCCTGCTTGATGAACTTGTCATCCTGCATGAGGATCTCCAGATACTCAGGGCTGACGATCATAAAGCGGCCGGTCTGGGGCACGCCGTTGCGGCTCAGGGTGCGCTTGGCGGCCAGAGCCTCTTTGTAGGCGGTGGAAGCGGTGCAGGCGGTCTTGGTGGCGCTGATGGTAGCACCGGTTGCACTCTGCAGCGCCTCGATGGACTTCTTGTCGATGGACAGGGCCATGGAGTAGGCGGCGCTGTCCAGACGCTCGGCGGTGATGCCGTCGGGCACGGATGCAGCGTCAAAGCCGTCGATGATCTCATTGACAGCCTCGTCGTTGTCGATGTCCAGATCCAGATAGGTGGTGGTGCCGGCATCGGCATCCACGCCGTTTGCCTTGTCGTATGCCTTGACGGCCACCTCGGTGTCACGCACCGGGATCTTGACCTTGCCGGCCTTGGGGCTGCCCTCGTAGCGGGTGTTGAAGATCGCACCGTCACGGGTAACCAGAGTGGCCCGCAGCTTTGCGTCTACCAGAGCGGAATACCGCTCCTGATTTGCATGTGCCATGTTGAACTCCTTTCGTTTTACAGGTTCAGTTCGGGATTCAGGGACTTAAAGGCGGCTTCCACACCATTGGATTCGTTGGCGGGCGGTGCGCCATGCTCAGCGCCGGTAGAGACCACGGCCACGCCGGCGGCACCGTCTTCACCAAAGGCCCAGGGGTTGGCCTTGGCAGCGTCGTCCAGAGCCTTGTCAATGTCGGCGCTGCGGTCCTTGGAGCCCTTCAGAGCGTCCAGATCCAGCAGGGCACGCACCGCCTTGACGCTGCGGCCCTTCTTGCCCAGGATGGCAGTGTTCAGGGCGCTGTCAAAGGCAAAGCCGTCCGCCTGGGCCTTCATGTCCGCCTGCAGCTTGGTCAGCTCGGCCTCGTACTCCTCGGGCTTCTTCTTGCCTTCAAAGGCTTTCAGGCCGTCCTGGGCGGTCTTGAGCTGGGCGTTTGCGTTGTCCAGCTGGGCCTGCAGGGCAGTGGCGGCGGCCTTTTCGCGGTTGACGTCGTTGCCGTTCTCCTGCATGATCCAGTTCAGCTGTTCCTCGGTAATGCCGGGGATCTTGTTCTTCACATCTTCACGTTTCATGGTGGAAAAGCTCCTTTCTGTGGGGAAAACCTCGGTTTGGTGACACGGTTCTCCGTCCGTGTTCGGTTGTGGGCGGGGTACGCGCCGCCCTCCGCATGGTGCCGCTTGCGGGAGTTGAACCCGCCGCCCCCGGATTAAAAGTCCGGTGCTCTGCCAACATGAGCTAAAACGGCATGAAAAAACCACTATGAAGCCTTTTTCTGGGCACATAGTGGTTAAAATGGGGGATTTCTGTGAATGACTTTTACGGCTTCACCTCCACACTGGGCAGGATGTCAGTGTGGAAATAGAGCTTGTAGTGGTAGGGGTCGGTATGGGTGCCGGTGATGTCCTCCACCACATACATGGTGTAGTCGTTCAGGTAGATGTAATTCTTGCGGTAGGTATCCGGGCCGACCTTCACCGTGCAGACCAGCTCGTTGTTATCGTTATTCGAGATGGACATATAGCCCTCGGCTTCCAGAATGACCTTGTCGGTGCGGGCATTGTAGACGGTGATCTTGCGCTCACTCTCAAAGTAATCTGCCTGCTTGGAAATATTGGCGTTTGCCTTGTCGGCTTCCGAACAACCGCACAGCAGGATGGATGCTGCCAGTGCAAGAGCGAGAAGAATCTTTTTCATAGTTCGTTCCTTTCTGAAAAATGAGTAAAAGAAAACCACCGTCCGGGTGGATGGTGGTCATTTGATATTGGGCGGAAGCTGGTCAAGCTCTTTCAAGATACTGTAGCAGTCACGAACGTACATCTGCCGGTGGACAGTTCTGTCCCACCCGTCGTAAAATGAGTTACAGATATCATCATATGCCGGATCCATCGGAGTTTCCAGAAGAACTTGCTGCATTTCTTTAATTTCCTGCTCTGTGTAGGAATGTTTATTCGTAGAATTTGGCACCATTTTTCTGCAACTCCTTTATGCAGTCCGAAATAACGCCCTCTGCCTTTTCAAGAACCTGCTCATCCGTCAGCGTGGATTTGAGCAATTTATCAATCGCACAATCCATCTGCCGAATGACTTGTTTTGCAGAGCTTTCTTCAAAAGCCGAGGTCTTTTCTATTGCGTAAATATGCCCATCGTGTCCGAGAGCGGTAAGCAATTTCAAATTTGAGTTTCGCACAAATTGCCGAAGATCACCATTTGAAAAATTGCCGCACGCAGGATGGGTGTGAATCGCAATATAGGGAACATCTGGGTTTGGCAGCTGAACAGAATGCCCACCCGACAAACCAATGATATCCTTGGTCATTGGCTTCATCTTGATGTCGAACACTCTGCCCACCTCAACGTTTTCCCGCTGCTTTGAAGCAACCATGAGAAGGCGCTTGTGGGCATTTTTCAGCTGTTGTTGTCCGGCGGCATCCAACGTGTCGCAGCTGAATGCCTTAATGTTTGCGATTGACTGCATTGTAACAGGTTTCGCCTTTGTGTTCAAGCTGCTATACGTAGAAGATGCTTTCCGGGCCTGTGCACTCGCCTTGCTAGCTTCACTCCGGCCAAACTTGGGCACGCTGACCCGGGCACTGTCTACCCGCCAGCCGGTGGCCTTGGCAAACTCGCTCAGGCTCTGGCGGGCTGCTTTCAGGCGCACGGCGCTGTCGGTGGTGTCAGACCCGGCGGCACTCTCGGCCAGATACCGCTTCTTCCATTTGCGCACGTTCCGCTCCCGGGCACGCTGCATCTGGTTGACCTCGTACTGGGTGTACAGTTTGCCGTTGTACTCGATGTTCCGGGCGTTCAGCTCCTGCAGGCTCTCCTCCGTCCAGGTGGGCGGGTCGCCCAGCTCAGGGAATACGGCAAAAAAGGTGTGGCGGCAGTTCCAGCCGCAAAGCCCAGCGCCGGTTCCGTAGCCGGTGGCCTGCTCAAAGTCCGGGTAATGCTTGCCCAGGTAGTCCACAGCCCCGCCCCGATGGAAGCGCCGACCCTGCCACTCGGCGTGACTGGGGCGGGCACCACCGTGGGCGCTGGTCTCAACGAACTCCACGTTCATTTCGTCCATGCGGGCTTCCTGCAGCTTGCCTGCGGTCTGGTTGACACCGGTCAGCACCGCCCGGCGGGCCGCAACTTCCAGCGAATCTGTGTGGCCGCTGGGGTAAGTGATCTCCGGCATCTCGTCTGCAAGGCTGTCCACAGCCTGCTTGACGGCGGTTTTGTAGTCAAAGGCACCTGTGGCCACCTTGCCCCAGGCGACATCCAGCGTGCGCTCAAAGGCCCCGGAGACGGTGTTGGCCGTTGTGGCCGTGAGGTTCCGCCATGTGCCGCAGGTCTGCCGGGCACCGGCGTTGAGCAGGTTGTTCAGGGCCGCGCTCTCTTCAAAGGGTGTGGGCTCGAGGTTGTAGTGGTAATAGATGGCATCTTCCCGCTCCATGGCTTCGGTGGCAGCCTCTTTGAGCAGCCTGCGGATGGTGGCTTCGCTCTTGCCGCTGTACTTTGCCAGCAGCTTGACCACGTTCTCCCGCACCGCCTCGGTCTGCTGGTAGCGCCACAACTGCCAGTCGGCCGTTTCGGTGAGGGTACCCATTTTGCCGATGCGCCGGGCGACATCCTGTAAGATCTCATCCTCGACCTGCTGCGCCAGCTGCACAAAGGCATCCGGCATGGCATCGAGGTAGCTCGGCGGCAACATCAGGCACCTCCGAAGGTGAGCTGCTCATCGGTCTGGCTGTCAGCCTTGGCCTCTGCCGCCCACTGGTGGGCCTCGTCCTCGCTCAGACCATACCGGGCGGACAGATACCGGCAGCGGGGCACAAGCCCTGCCAGAGCGTCCTCCCGCAGCTGTGCGGTGCGCTCCTGCTCGCTGACAATGTAGCTGTCGTCCCAGTTGACCGAGATGCTGGTGTCCGGGTCCACATCTGCACCCAGCAGGTTCTTTGCCGCCCACAGGATGGCCCGCAGAATGCCGATCAGTGCCGTCTCAATGGGGATCTGGTTTTTGTTGGCGTTCTGCACAAGGTCCTGTCGGCTGCCGGTGTACTCGGTGGCGGTGGCCACCTTGCCCAGCTCAAAACTGTAGCGGTGGCAGCCAAGCCCGCACTTGAAGCTCATCATGTCCAGAGCATCCTGCACGGCCCGGTGGTTGTCCTCGGTGCGCAGGTCGGGGTTGTACTCCCGCCATGCGGCCGGCTGGTCGATGCTGCCTTCCGGTGCGGGCAGCTCGTAGAAGATCTGGCGGTGAACGGCATCCGGCGGCACAGCGTGCTCCACACCGTCCTTGTCCACCCACTTTTTGCACATGGAGCGGTCATAGAAAATTTTCTTGCCGCCCAGGCGGAGGTCCTGCCGGTAGTTGTCAAAGGCGTAATCCGCCATCTGGGCTGCGTCCAGCGCCTCGGAAAAGACGCTCATACCCAGCCCCATGCCGCCGTCGATGTTTTTGGCGACAGCCGGGCTGAACAGGCTGAACCATGCCGGCGCGCCGGTGACCGTGATGTGCTCCACCATGCCCGGCGGGGTCTTGGCCTTGGCAAATTTCGGCGTGCCGGAAACATCGTCCATCACCTCGAACCATTCATTCGTGATGGTCCGTTCGCCGCCCTTGCAGGTGTGGGTCTGCAGATAGACGGCGGGCTTACCGCCCATCACGCACTCGGACACAAAGGCGGCCTCGGTCACCACGCCCCGCTCCACGCTGATGGGCAGGATGCAGCAGGCGGGGTCATAGTCCAGCTGAATGCGCCCCTGCGGCGAGGGCAGGGCGTTCCCGGCGGCATCCACCGTCAGGCCTTCCACACTCAGCACAAAAGCACCGGTGCCGGACCAGTAGGCCTGCTCCACCAGCTTGTTGGCATTCTCCCAGAAATGCAGCTGCCGCAAAAGGCCGCCGGTCTGCTGCTCATCACTGCCCAGCAGGTAGGCGGCACTCTTTGCGTCGCCGATCTGGAAGGTGGTCTTGTCGTTGAGCAGCAGGTTTGCCCAGTCCTCGCAGACATGTTTCGGCATCCGCAGGGAAGCCAGACGCCGGGAAATGACGCTGCCGTCCGGGGCGTCCTCCTTCTGGTCGTGGATGTCGGGAACATCGCCCTTCCACCATTGCCGCCAGACTTCAATGTTGCCGTAATAATCCGCATCCAACTGCAGATGTTTGGTTTTGTTCAGATATTCGATAAAGGCCGAAACGTTCATCTTGCAGTCAGTCTCCTGTAATCACGCTCAATGGTGTACTCAAAGGCGTCGAGGGTGTCAATGTCGGTGGTGCCGTCGTCCAGACGCTCGTCCACGCCGGGGCGCTTCTGGCTCCACAGGGCGCTTGCAAGGGCGTCCCGCAGGGTGGCGGCCTCCGGCATATACCAAAAGCGCCCGCCGCCCATGAGAATGGACGTCAGGCGGATGCGGTCGATAATCTGAATTTTTGCGGAGTTATTCACCCGGTCGGCCAGCCAGTACAGTTTAGAGGCCCGCAGCCGGGTGCGGATGTGGTTGATCAGCGTCTGCTCGGCGCTGTCACAGAACATGTAATGGATCTCGCCGTACCGTGCGAACACGGCCAGGCAGAAGGTGAGCAATTGGTTGGCCAGGTAGTCGGCATCCTGGTTGCGGGGGTCCACCCGCTGGGATGCCAGCCCCACGACGCCGGAATAGTACGGCAAAATGCCCGTTGCCACAAAGGCGTGCTGTGAACCGTTGCCGCCGAAGTCCACCCCGATGTGCACCCGCCACGGCTTGCAGGGCTTGTCTGCGGGCCAGAGGAAGCGCTTGTCGTCGGCGGCGATGCTGTCCGCAAACGGGCGGTAGATGATGCCGCCTGCCGCTGCCCACTGGCCGAGAATAAACCGGTTGTAGTACACCGTGCCGGCATATTCTTTTTTCAGCTGCGCCACGAACTCCGGCGGCAGGGTGGGGTTGTCGTCGATGGTGTAGGCCTGACAGTAAATGTCAGCATCACTGTCGAGGAACCGCTTGAACCAGTGCTGGGGGTTATCCGGGTTGCAGGTGCCGTCAAAATGGCTGTGCGGGCAGGAAAGGCGGCTCTTGAGCATCTGAAAGACGCCCTCGTCCCAGGTGGTGATCTCGTCACCGTAGGCATACTCGAAGGCAGCGCCCTGAATGCGGGCAATATGCTTTTTGTTGTCAGCGCCCAGCACATACACCTTGCGGCCAAACAGCTGCACGACATTGCCGGCAGCCGAGGTGCGCACGACGCCCACCAGCTCCGCCCCCCAGAGGGCCCGCATGGGCTCCAGCACGTTGCGTTCCAGCGTGCCCAGGGTGTTGCCCAGCATGACCAGCAGGCCCTCGTCCCGGGCCGCAAGGATGCGCTGCGGGATGGTGACAGCACAGTCCAGATAGGTCTTGCCGGAGCGTGTGGCACCGGTCTTGATGTTCCAGCGGTGGGAGCAGTTGCGGAGAAACTCCTGCTGATACTCAGTCAATGGCACTGTCGATTCCTCCCAGCAGCTTGCGGGCATTTTCCAGCGTGTCGGCACCGGGATCCTCCTGCGGGACTTCCTCGCCCAGCATCTTCAGCAACACCCCGGCGGCGCGGGCATCGCCGCGCTTTGCGGCTTCGGCCATGCCCATGACCACGCTCATCTGGTTATCCACGTCCTCCGGGTCCACCTCATCCCGCAGCAGGGCATTCACCCGGCGGCGGTCGGTCTCCGGCAGGCTGAGGTAATAGTCGGCGGCTTCCTTCATGCTGCGTTTGCGGCGGCGTGCCTTGCCGGACGCAATGCCGCCCTGCTGGGCGATTTCTCTCTGTTCGCTCTCCGTTCGCTTGTTGAACGGGATAAGATTCTTCTCGTTGGACACGTCACCACCTCTCATGGTTCAGGTAAAGCAAAAGCCGCCCCGGAATGGGACGGCTGAGAATGTTCAAGATTGCCCGGCTGGTACATTCAGGCTGTTGGTCGGAAAAGGTGTTCCCCTGTCGCAGCCGGGCAGCACAAAGCCCGCAGGATGAAGGGAGTAAGGGACCTTTCCTGCGGGCTTCGGCAGTTTAAATTTTAGCAGAGGTTGACAGTGTTATCAAGTCCGGTCTGCTCCGGTTTGCTCCGGACTTTTGATGTCCAGCTGACGGACGGCGGCGCTGTGATGCTGGAACATCTGGCTGCGGGACAACCGGACGTAAACGGCGATCTTGTCCCAGTCCTCCAGCAGGACGTACCGGCGGAACAGGATCATGAAATCCACCTCGTTGTCCAGCTGACTGAACACGTCCATCAGCTCGGCGCGGATGGCGTCGCACACAGTGGACTGCGCTTCGGCAGCCTGCCGGGCTTCCTCGATGCGCTCCACCGCGCGGGGCAGTGCCTGACCGTCGCCCCCGCCGCCCGGCATGGCGGAATAGCGCTGGGTGGTGTGCATGGCTTCGGCCTCCAGCGTGGCCAGCTCGTCCAGCCGCAGCCGCTCGAACCGCTTGGCCGACCGGTACCGCCAGAGCCAGGCCTTTTTCTCTTCGTAGGTCATCAAACTTCCTCCACCCGGACGAACACCCCGCAGGGATCCGACCAGAACTTCTCCACGATCTCGCTGCACACCTGCGCGTCATCGGCCCAGAAGTGCAGGCGGGTCATCTCGTCCTTGAGGGCCTTTTCCAGGTTGTCGGTGTCGGGTTTGCTGGTGCGCCACTCGCCGCTGCGGCGCTTGCCCTCGGTGGGGAAGCACCACTTGACCAGAAGCCGCACCGGCTGGCCTGCCGGGATGGGCGCTTTGGGCGCATGGGGCGCGAGATACGCATGGAGCTTTGCGCGGGCGGCTTTCAGCTCCGGGCTGTCATGGAGCACCGCATGGGGCTGCCCGCCCTTCATGTAAGCGTGCAGCTGCTTTGCGTTGTGGGTGGTGGTGGGCGGCTGCATGGGGATGAAGAATTGCATGTACATGGGGTTCACCTCGTTTTTCTTTTTTGATTTTCAGGGCCAACGTGATGGGGAGGGGCTCCCGGATGGATGGGGCTGTGTACGCCCATCCTCCGGGATCCCCATCACACACGGACGGATTATGCTATTATATATAGGCATTTTCCGTCCCGGATCCGTAGGAAAATGCGGCATTTTCCGAAATCCGTAAGACGGACGCGGACGGATTATGCTGGCATTTTACCGTTTTTGTACTTCCTGTAAAACAAAATATTGCAGTTTGTAATCATCCATCCGAACCGGGTTCCTTGCGGCCCACGTCGGTGCCGTCGATCCAGTAACCGCCGTCGGCTTTCAGGCGGCGGCGCACGGTGTCCGGTTTCAGACCCATATACTCGGCCATGGCGTAGACGGTGACCTTGCCGTCCATCGTGCAGGATTCGTATGCGGTGGACAGCTCCACGGATTTGTTCTTGGCCAGCTTCTCCCGGCTGCCCCAGCGTTTTTCCGCGCAGCGTGCCGCAAAGCCTTTAACGTCACCGTCCGGCTGGAGATCTTCCAGCAGGCCGCTGTCCGGCTTGTGCACCGGGTAATCAAACCAGAGGTTGACCGGGTCGAACCGGGCAAACTCGCGGAGCGTGCCCTCGATGCGCCAGGCGGTCATGCCGTCGGTCTTTTTCTCGGCGGCAGCCACCTCGGCGTCGATGGCCCGCAGGTCGGCAAGGCCGAGTTTTTCCTTGGCAATGGCCAGCATCCGGGTGCGGCTGAGGGCATCGTCCGGGCCGTAGGCATCGGCATGGCCGCGCTTGTCCAGCATGGCCTTGATGACCCGGCAGGCGGCCTTGTTGTGCAGCTGCTGGCGGATAGCATCGGTTGGCACCAGTTCGGTCATGTCCAGCATGGCGTCCGGATCGCGGGCGAACACGCCGGAGCCGGACGCGCGGTCCATGCTGCGCTTGCCGCCCTGGGCACCCTTGGAGTGATGGTGGCAGTAGATGACGGCACAGTCCAGCTCCCGGCAGACCAGGTCGAACTGGTTGCAGAACTTTGCCATCTGGTCGGCCGAGTTCTCGTCACCGGTGATGACCTTATAAATGGGGTCAAGAATGACGGCGGTGTAGCCTTTTTTCTTTGCCCGACGGATGAGCTTGGGGGCCAGCTTGTCCATAGGCACGGACGCACCGCGCAGGTTCCAGATGTCAATGTTTTTCAGGTGCTCCGGCGGCAGGCCCATGGCGGTGTACACATCCTTGAAGCGGTGCAGACAGGAGGCCCGATCCAGCTCCAGATTGATGTACAGCACCTTGCCCTGGGCGCAGGAGAACTGGCCCAGCCACGGCTTGCCCTCGGCAATGGCGATGCACAGCTCGATGAGGGCAAAGCTCTTGCCGGCCTTGCTGGGGCCCGCCAGAAGCATCTTGTGCCCTTTGCGCAGCACCCCGAAGATGAGCGGGTCTGCCAGCGGGGGCAGGTGCTCCCAGTCGGCGGCGAGGTTCTCGGTGTCCGGTAGGTCGTCGGTCTCGGCTTCCAGCCAGTTCACCCACTCGTCCCAGCAGCTCTTGCCGAAATTGGTCTCCAGAAGCACCTGCCGCTTGTCGCCGCGCAGGATGCCGGGCATCCGGCTCAGGCGGCTGGGGTTGCGGTTCTGCTGGTCGAGGGTCAGGCCGTTTTTCTGGCAGGCAGCGTAGAGGTAATCCACCCGCTTGCGGTACTCGGCATAGTCCGGGGCGTCCACCTTGACGATGGCGTGGACGCTCTTGCCGCCGGAGTACACCAGCGCGGCGCAGGGCAGCTCCAGCTGCTTGATGATGGCCTGCTGCTTGCCCAGCTCCATGTTATCGCACTCCACAAGGGCGTAGCGGTAGGCGGTGACGTTGGCGTCCTTGCGGCCTGTGCCGTCCACGGGGTTGAAGCAGATCCAGGCACCCACCTCCGGGTCCCAGTCGCCCAGCACCTTGCCGAGATCCCCGCCGCAGGTGCCCAGTTCGGCAAGGAGCTGCCCGGCGGTGCGGGTCCAGCTGCCATTGGCCGGGCGGCGTTTGTCGTCGGCCATGAAACTCTCGGTGACATAGGCCACATACTCGTCCTCTTCAAACAGGGCCTGCAGGTAGCGCCTGAGCTGGTCCACAGGGTCCCACTGTTCCGGCAGGGCGAGATCGTGGGCTTCCACCCAACGGGGGTCTATCAGCTGGCCGTCTGTGTGGTTCGTCCCGGCGGAGATGTCGTCGTTCCAGTCCAGCGCATGGCCCGCCGGGCCGCTCCACCCGTGGGAGTAGGCCATCTGGAAGATGCTGCTCACCGTGACGGGGCTGCCCCCGCCGCCGTGGAAGCTCTCCCATTTTTTGACGCACTCGCCCTTGTGGTAGCGGCCGGCGTCCCGGGTGCTCCACTGCTCCCAGACGGTGACCGGCAGGCCGCCGTCCTTGAGGGCCATGCCCACCGCCACCCACTCGTCATAGGTCAGGGCGGACGGGCTGAGAAATTCCAGCGCTTCTTTGAGATCGTTTTCATGTTCCATGTGCGTTACCATCCAAAGTCCGTCGGCACGGCGGGCTGTGCGTCAGGCGTGAAGGTTTTGGGGTCCACGCCCTTGGGCACGCCGCGCCAGCCGCCGGCTGCAATGCGGTTGATCATGCGGCTGGCCGCGTCAAAGCTCCAGCTGCCCACATGCCGGAAGCCGTAGCGTTCCAGCAGGCGGATCTGCTTGGGCGTGGTCAGGCCCTCGGTCTGGCGCTTGTGCAGCCGGTCCAGCAGCAGGGCCGCCTTGCCCGCCGATTCCACCGCATCCGGCAGGATGCCCAGCTTTTCCAGCGCGGCGGTCTGCTTGTCGCTGGGCGGCCCGGCTTCCCACCCGAAAGCGGGCACATAGCCGGAGAGATCTTCGGCCTGGATGCTCATCTCGTACTGCAGCGGGTCCACCAGCTTTGCCTTTTTGCGGCGCTGCTCGGCCAATTGCTTTGCAAGGGCTTCTTCCCGCTGGGCCACCACGTCCTCGCTGGCCTGGGCGGCGGCCTCCTCGATGTCCTCCGGGCAGCCGGTCTCGGCCAGATGCTCGGTCATCTGGCGGGCCACAGTGCGGTCCTCACAGACCAGGTCTGCCGGGCGGCACAGCTCGTGCTTGTCGGTCATCCACAGGAAATCCAGCAACAGCAGGTCGGTCTTGCCCGGGGAAAGGCGGGTGCCGCGCCCCACCATCTGGCTGTACAGGCTGCGCACCTTGGTGGGCCGCAGCACCACCACGCAGTCCACGGAGGGGCAGTCCCAGCCCTCGGTGAGCAGCATGGAGTTGCACAGCACATTGTATTTGCCGGCGTCGAAGTCGGCCAGCACCTGCCTGCGGTCGTCGCTCTGGCCGTTGACCTCGGCAGCCCGGAAGCCGTAGGTGTTCAGCAGGTCCCGGAACTTCTGGCTGGTCTTGATCAGCGGCAGGAACACCACCGTTTTGCGGCTCTTGCAGCGCCGAGCCATTTCGGCGGCGATCTGCTCCAAATACGGATCAAGGGCTGTGCCCAGGTCGCCCACGGCGTAGTCGCCGCCGCTCATGGTCACGGATGTAATATCCAGCTGGAGCGGGATGGTCTGGGCCATGATCTTGCACAGATAGCCCTCCTTGATGGCGTCGGTCAGCTTGTACTCAAAGGCCAGGCTGTCGAACACCTCGCCCAGATTGCGCATGTCGCCGCGGTCCGGCGTGGCGGTGACGCCAAGCACCTTGGCCCCGCTGAAGTAGTCCAGGATGCGGCGGTAACCGTCGGTGATGGCGTGGTGGGCCTCGTCGATGATGATGGTGCCGAAATAATCCTGCGGGAAGCGTTCCAGCCGGGCGGTGCGCTGCAGGGTCTGCACGCTGCCCACCACCACCCGGAACCAGCTGTCCAGGCAGGTGGATTCGGCCTTTTCCACGGCGCTGACAAGGCCGGTGGAACGCTGCAGCTTGTCGGCAGCCTGTTCCAGCAGCTCGCCCCGGTGCGCCAGAATGAGCACCCGGTCCCCGGCACGCACCTGATCGGCGGCCACCGACGCGAACACGATGGTCTTGCCGGTGCCGGTGGGCAGCACCAGCAGGGTGCGGGCATGGCCGTTCTCCCACTCGGTGTGGATGGCATCCCGTGCGGCCTGCTGGTAGGGGCGCAGGGCTTGCGTCTTTGCCATTTAAAACGCCCCCTGGGTCCAGCCGTGGGCAGGCGCGGCCGTGGGCTCCGGCGGCGGCAGGAAGCGGGTCACCTCGTTGCTCTGGCCGGTCTCGCCTGCGTGGGGGCCGCTCTGCTTGGTGTACTCCCGGATGCCGAGGCGGCACAGGCCCTTGCTGCCCACCACCTCGTTCCAGCGGGGGCGGAAGGTCTCGCCGCGCTTGCACTGGCCGATGCTCTCAAAGAACGCGCCCAGCAGGCCCTGGGTCTTGGTGTGCAGGTACAGGCGGTGGGTGACGGTGGCGTCGCCCTTGGCCCCGCCGAACACCTTGATGGTCAGCTTTGCCATGGAGCAGGGCGGCAGCTTGGCACCGCCCTCGTAGCGGGCACGCTCCATGCCGGTGACCTCAAAGGCATAATCCCCCTCCGGCAGCAGGACGAACTCCTGCTGTTCGTTGGTAAATTCGTCATCCCAGCCGAATGCGCGGCCTTCAGTGTTCATGTCATTCATAAGTAAATTCTCCCTTCAAAAAAACTCCTTCAGTCAACACCTGACGGTGCTGCCAGCTCCCTCTGAGAGGGAGCCTTATCAAAACGGCAGGTCACGGCTGTCCAGCACCATCTGGAGCACCTGGGACCATGCGGCCACCAGACAGCCCTCCACGAAATCGGCGGGGGAATCCCGGATGGGCATGTCCTCCGGGAAATACCCGCGCTGGCCCACAACGGCCTGCAGTTCTTCCGGGGTGACGTTGTTGGCGCTCATGAGCGGGGCCAGCTTTTCCGGCACGCCAAGCGCGATCAGGTCCGGCGTGAGCAGGGCGGGCGGCACTTCCTCGTGAGGCGGCTGGGGCTGCGGTGTGGGGCTGGGCAGGATGTCGGCATCCGGCTGATGTTTGGGCTGCGGGGCAGGAGCCGGGGCGTGCTGCACCGGCGTCTGGGTAGCTGCCGGTGCGCTGCCGCCGGGCAGGCAGTGGGCAATGCTGGCGTACTCAAAGGGCACTTCTTCCGGCAGGCCGAAGCGGTTCTTGGCGTCCCAGCAGGGGTGATGGGTGGTGTACAGCACCCGGCGGCCGCCGCTGGCCTTGTTCTTGGCGTTGGGGCCGCTGCCGGCCTTTTCCACCACGGTCTTGTAGTTGGCGAACAACAGCATGTCGCACCACTCCCGCAGCAGCGGGGCCACCTGCTTGCTGGTTTTCATGCCCCAGCGGTCGTAGTTGCCCACGGCGTCCGGCTGCTCAAACTTGGTGATGGCGGCATGGGCCAGCACCACCACATTGTGGCCGGCGTTCAGCACCTCTTCCAGGGCATCCAGCAGCTTGCTGAACTCCTCCTTGACGTAGGTGTAGCCCTTTCCGTAGCCAAAATCCTCGATGCCGTTGACCTTGGCACGGGCGCACACCGCCTGGATGCACAGGCGCTCGGCCCAGTCGGCGGTGTCGATGACCAGCGTGCCGCAGGGCACACTGCCCTTGCGCACCTCTGCCACCTCGTCCAGCAGCATCGCCCAGCTGGTGGGCTGGGGCAGGCGGGCCACATTCAGCCGCTTGGTGCCGCCCTCGGTGTCGATGAACACCGGATCCGGAAAATGGGAGGCAAAGGTGGATTTGCCAATGCCCTCCGGCCCGTAGAGCACGGTTTTGACCGGCGCGGTCTGCACGCCGGTGGTCACGGAATACTTGCTCATTTAAAACGCTCCTTTCGTCCAGCTCTTGTTCGGCTGGGGCTTTTCGGCGGGCGGCTCGGTGCCCTTGACCATGCCGTCCTCGATGATGATCTGGCATTCGCTGCCGGTAGACACGCGGGTTGCAATGGCCTGCAGGCCCTCGGCTTCCAGCCAGGCTGCAAACTCGGTCAGGGTGGTCATGTCCATCTGCTCCAGCTTGTCCAGCAGAACAAAGCCGCAGTCCGGGTTCAGCCGCCGCACGATGGCGGCGGCCACCCGCAGCTGGTCACTGCCGGACATATCCCTCCAGTGCTTGCCTTTGTAAGTAAGGACGCCGTCCTCCACGCTCAGCCCCGGCAGCGGCAGGTCTGCGCCGTTCAGCAGGGCCATGCGGTCTGTACGCTTCTGCTGGATGGATTCGGTCAGGCGGTCGTACTCGCTGGCGTACTGGGCGGCCTCGTCCTCGGCGCGGGCCTTTTCGAGGTTGGCACGCACCTTGCGGTTGGTCTCCTCGATGTCCCGGATGGACGCTTCCAGTTCGGCGGTGGATTCATCCTGCAGCTGCTCGGCGGATTTACTGGCTTCCATCGCCTGCACGAACAATGCCGTGTGCTTCTTGCTCACTTCCTCCCGCCGGGCGGTCAGCTCGGCGATGCGCTCATCCAGCCGCTGCATCTCGGCCATGGCCTCATCCCGCTTGCGGGTCAGCTCCTGCGCCTGCCGGCGCTTGCGCTGGTTCTCGCCGTTGCGGGCAAGGATGTCCTGCTGCTGGCGGATGAGGTCGGAGGCGCTGACCGGCTCGTCCGGGGCTTCCGGGTAGGAGATCATTTCCTCGGCAAAGTGCTTTTTCTGGGCGGCCAGCTGGCCGGTGAAGGTGCGCTTGTCGTACAGACCTTTGATCTCCAGATCCCGGGTGTGCAGCTCGGCCCCAATGCCGATGATGCGCAGCAGGATGTCAGCCTTTTCCTTGTCGCTGGCGTCCATGAAGCGGGGCAGGTCGAGGGCCAGCGGCTCCACAAAGGCGTTGAGCAGCTGCTGGCCGCTGCGGCGGCCCGTGGGGTCGGTGACGGTCAGGCTGGCATTTTTGCCCTTGCGCTCCACCACCACGCCGTTGGACAGTGTGACCTTGAGGTGCGCAGGAGCGATAGCTCCGTCCCGCTGTGCGGCGTCCGGACGGAAACGGTCCCCGCCCAGGGCCCATGCCAGGGCATCCAGCACGCTGGTCTTGCCCTGATTGTTGTTGCCGCCCACGAGGGTGAGCCCGGTGGGTGACGGGGTGAGCGCAACGGCCTTGATGCGCTTGACGTTCTCGGCTTCCAGCGCCGTGATCTTTACAGACATTGTGATACCTCCCCTTGAATTTGTCCCAGTGTACGGATGAGCTGATTGGCGACGGCTTCCCGCTGCTCCTGCGGCAGCTTGCGGAGGGACGGAATCACCATTTTGCCGATGTTCTGGAAAGAACGGTCGGCCAAAAGTACGTTGTCATAGGAGCTGTGGGCATCCTGTTCGCTGCCGGAAGGGGCCTGTTCCAGCTGTGCCCGCAGGTCGGCGGTCATCTCGGCGGCTATTTCCCTGGCCTGACGCTCCACCTCTTCCTTGTCCACCACCGCGGTGATGGGCTGCTTCTTGAGTGCATCATTCTCGGCCTTGAGCTTGTCGCCCCGGAGCTTGGCCGCTTCGGCCATCTGCCGGGACCCCTCCAGCTGCTTCTCGGCCTCCTGCGCCCGGGTTTCGGCCTTGCTCTGCAGCTTCCAGGCTTCTTCCTCGCGGGCCTCGGCTTTGTCTGCACGGTCTTTTTCCTGCGAGACCTTCAGGCCCAGCCGGTTGCAGTCTTTGGCGGTGCTCAGCTGGTCGGCGCGGGCCTTGTCCCGCTCGGATTCGGCCAAGTCGGCACGGGCTCGTTCCCGGTCTGCCTGGTTCATGGCCTCCACCCGGTCGGTGCGGAGCTGCTGGTTTTCCTTGAGCAAGTCCTGATAGGCTTTGTTCGTGGGAATCTCGCCGTTCTTGACCTTCTCCACCAGCTCCACCGGGGCGCTGGGCTTTGCCACGGCGTACAGCAAGGTGGGCGGCAAGGCTTCCAGAATGGCCCGCTGCCGGGGGCTGCTGTCAGCCAGCAGTGCGGAGACTTGCAGCAGCCGGTAGGCGCTGTCTTTGGTGATGCCAATGTGCAGGCACCATGCACGGAAACTGTCCTCTCCACGGTTGCCGTGCTTCGAGTTGTCGCATTGTGCGACAACTCCGCACAGCTCATCGTGTGCCAGTGCAATGTTGTCACCCATGTAAACAAGACCCTTTTCGGCCAGTTTCTTGCCGTGAAGATATCCGTTTTCTGCAAGATGCAGGGTCGCCACGGTCTGCTCAGGCAGGCCGGAATAATCAAACCCCGGGCACTTGTCTTCCCGAATGAAAGTCAGGGGCTTGTCCTGCATGGCACCAGCTGTCGATACAGAAGAACCGTCCGCCGATGCGGCAGGGGCCGATTCGCAGTTCTGCAGGGATGTCGCGGGGGGTGATGCGCTTGCATCCGCCCCGCTCTCCGAGGTGGTCGGCGTTGCCGCTGTGGCAGTCGGGACAGCATCCTCTGCCGTAGTCACAGCAGCACCCGCATTCTGGGCAGTTGCGCATGTGGCGGCCTCCTTTGCCTTTTTGATATCAGTCAGAACCTTTTCCATTTCCTGCTGCGGGGTCATGTCCTTGCGGCTGCCGTCCGGGTTGAAGAAATGTTCAAACAATGCCGCTTTAGCAGCAATGCCCTTTTTGTTTTGAGCACAGTACAGCGCGTATTGGTAGCGACCATTGTGGCAGTATTCTGTGGCGCGAATTTTGTCTCGAGAAAAGTGCCCGGTCAGCTCGCCCAGTGTGAAAGTCTCCTTGACCCATGCACTGATCTGCTCCAGAAAGCCGAAGTCCAGGCTGACCACAGAGCAGGTGCATTTGTCCTTGGTGGAACCGATGAACTGGGAAGCATAGGAGAGCGTTTTGCTCATGCGGCATTCATAACCCTTGGTCTTTTGCTCTAAGTTCTTGGCCTCCTCGTTCCACTCGTAGTTACCCCACGACAGGACGTAAGGGCAGCCATAGCATTCATGGCCCGGGCCGTACCCTTCCAAGCGGTTGCCGGTGTTGTCGGCATTGGTGGACTTTTTCACCCGCCGCCCACACTTGCAGATGTAGGTGCTCATACCCGCACCTCCGTGTCCTTCAGGCGGTCCAGCATCTCGGTGAGCAGGACCCCGGACAGCGGCTTGATGTCGCCGCCACGCCAGCCATAGCAGAAGATGGTGCCGCACAGGGGCTGGCCGCGCACCACACGGTTGACCGGCTGGCCCGCCGTGCGGAAGAACAGCACCGCCGGGGTGCGCGGGAAGATGTAATGCTCCACCGTGCCGCCAAGCCGGGCCTCCATAGCGGAGAGGGTGTCCGGCAGATTTGCCGGTTCCGGGGCGCGGCCCGGTTCGATCAGAATACCTTTCATGCTTGTAAAAACCTCCAAAGTGTGTTATTCTTCGGGGTGATGGGGAGTAGAGAATCCATCACCCTTGGGCTCGTCCGTGCTGCGAACACGGGCGGGCCTTTTTGGTTTGCGCGGTAGGCTGTCCACCTCACTGCGGGGGATGTACTCCCGCTGGATGGTGTACTTGACGTGCTGCCTGCCGTCCTTGAGCCAGTGGCAGACGGAAGCGGCAAAAGAATTTGCGCTGGCGTAGCCCAGCCGCCGGGCGCACATGGCAGCCGTGCCGCTGGCCAGCAGGCCACCGCTCTTGGCGTCCCAGACCGTATACCAAAAGGCATTGTTGACAAAGTCAGCCATGGGGGATGTCCTCCATGAGCCGCAGCACACCTTCCAAGTCCTCAAGCACGAGAACATAGACCTCAATTCGTGCTTCGAGCTTGTAAAGCTCAGACGCCCAGCGGGTCGTTGTCATAGCATTGCTGTCTTGCTGGCAGAGCTGCCCGTACTTCTGCTGCAGGCTCTCGACGTACTCCTTGGCGGTCATGCGTCGGCCTCCTTTGTGAGCTTAAGGACACGGTCGAGGATTCTGCCCTGTGCCTCAAGCGTCCGGACAGTGCACTTAAGCGCCCAAATTTCGGCGTCCAGCAGCTTGTCCTTTGCGTAGAGCGCCAGAGTGTACAGCAGGTTGATGAGCTTCTTTTTCAGCATCAGCCCACCTTCTTCCGGCTCTTCACGGTATTCTGGGGCTCCTTGTGGACTTTCCGGCGGGCCTGCTCCTCGGCGTCCTGCACGGCAAAGCTGATGCGCATCAGGGCAAGGGCCGCCAAAATCAGCACCATGGCGGTGACGAACTCGCCGTCGGTGATCGTGCCGCCCAGCTGGGCCCCGCCCTCAATGCCCATGGCGTACAGCAGGCCCACGCCCAGAGCGGCGGCGGCCAGCACCTGCAAAACGGTGGATTTAATCTTCATGTTCATGCTCCTTTCTCAAACTTCGGGAAGAAATACTCTCCGATCTGCTCCTGCGGGATGTGAAGCGCGCGGCAGATGCCGTCAATCTCTTCCCAGTTCCATGTGCCGCAGCTCTCCGGCGCGGCAAAGCGCTTGCGCAGCGTGCGGGGCACGATGCCTGCCTTTGCGGCCAGCTCATCCGTGGTGATGTCCTGATCTTCGGCCAGCCGCCGGAGTTTCAGAAACTGTTTCTTTGCCATTGGGTCAGTCCTCCTTTTCCTGACGGCCTTCAATGATGGCGGAGAGTGCAGCGTTGAATTCGCGCTCTGCCTTCTTGGGCTCGTAGTGACCGTTCAGCACTTGGGAAATGTATTTCGGATTCTTTCCCAGCTGTGCGGCCAGCTCTTTGCCGGTGACACCGGCGTTGTGCATTTTTCCAACAAGCTCACCTGTCCATTGTGCAGGCATACAATTCTAACCTCCTTCAGCTTAAAAACTTGACTTTGGTTAGAATTTGCGGTAAGATGATGGTGCTAACAATTATCCAGCGCAAATTCTAGCCTGAGCCATTCAGTTGATTCCGGGCTTGTTTGCTAACCGGATTCAACTGTGACACTATGATATCTGAATTTGGTTAGAAAGTCAATGAAATTTTCTGAATTTGGTTAGATTTGGCGCTCTGCACAAAAAGGGGCGTTGAAAATTGTGTTTTATGACGTATACAGTGAACTGTGCCAGGAAAAGGGCGTGAGCTGCAGTCGTGCCGCAAAAGAAATTGGTCTGAGTAACTCGACCGTCACGAAATGGAAGAATACCGGGGCTGTTCCTTCTGGCGATACCCTCGCGAAGGTTGCGGCCTACTTCGGAGTGTCGGTGAATGACCTGATTGGCGAACAAAAAAGCCCCGCCGGGCGTACCGGTGGGGTTTCGGAGGATGATATTAAGTTTGCTCTCTTTGGCGGTGGCCCTGTGACAGATGCCCAGTATGAAGAGGTCAAGCAGTTCGTCCGGTTCATAAAGGAGCGGGATGCAAATGGGAACAAGGGCTGACTTTTATAAAGTTGCGGCCGAAAATCATGTGGAAGTCTTGCGCTATCCAATGCCGATCATTGGCAGTATGTCAACGGAGGTCAATGGGGCGTGTTATATTGGGCTGGACAACTCCAAGCCCTGCACTTATGCAGAAGAGCAGGCACGCATCGGGCATGAGCTCGGCCATTGCCTGTATGGAGGATTTTATTCCATGGCCACTCCGTTTGATATTGTGGAGCGGCATGAGGTGCGGGCGGATCACTGGTATATCCGGCACGCTATTCCGAAACAGGTCTTGTTTGACTTGTTGAAGCAGGGCCGTGATGCCGATGAAATTGCGGAGATCCTGGACACGACGGAGGAATATGTCCGGCGTGCGTACTACTATTACAAGGAAAATGAAAACTTAACTGAGGAGGAATTATATGGGTAGAAAACTTTCTCCCTATGGTCGCAAAGAATGGCACAGGAAGCATTCTGGCAATAAAACAGTACACAAGAGCATTGATGCCGTTTTCCGTGGAGCAGGAGCGATTGGAGGAGCTGCGTCAAAGATGCCCTCCGGAAAGACTGGCCTGAATGTTCCGATAAAGTTTGTTTTTATCAGTCTTGCGGTTGGATGTCTTGGGTTCTTTATCGCATCAGCATCTTGTGGACTTGGGATGTCTTTCGTTTGCGGCGTTGTCGTCTTTTGGGTTGCACTCTCGATTTTCAGCATGATCCACGGAACTGCAAAGGGCATCAAAGACGGGTATCTGCAAGGCGATGCCGAAGATTCTGATGATGCAAAGCAAATTTATACACCCAACCCTGAATGGATGGGTGAGATGGATCTGGTTGATTCTCGGAAAAACGCAAAGATTCTGGCTCCGCAGTTCCTAAAACAGGCGCGAGAGAGTGCAAGAATCCTTGAAACAACAACAGACCCGGCCACGTTCTTTATGAGATACGACTTTTGCGTTGGGCGACTGCTGGAACTGGAAAAATGCAAAAGGTATGGTGCACCAGTGAGCGCAACTGCTGATCTGAAGAAATATCAGAATCCTGTATTCCGGGAAGCGGCGGTGAATGAGATCATTCACCGCACAGCGGAAAAATACAGTGTTAAAATCAGGAGCTTGAAAACAACAAAGGCAAAGAAAGGTTGGGCAGAAAAATACCACCAGGCATTTGTTCCGTTTCTGCAATACATGAGTGATGCGCAAAAAACAGAGCTCGGCGAGGCGAGCGCAGAGCTTTTTGCCCTTGCCGAAAGTAATTCCTTAGAAGATGTATAAACAAAAACGCCCCACCGGCGGCAACCGGTAGGGCGTCAAAGAGTGGCTTGCTCACGAGGAACAATACCAGCCTAAGCAACTGTTATTGTACCACCTCCGGGCAGGCTTGTCAAAGTGTACCCATGGAGGTGTATTTTTATGGGATTGCGAACCAATACGGCGGTCTGGCTGCCGAATCAGCAGCGCTGGCAGATCAAGGTGCAGAAGGACGGCGTGCGCCGCACCTTTACCAGCACAAAGGCCGGCCGCACCGGCCAGCGGGAAGCGAACCGCAAGGCGGACGCCTGGCTGGATGAGGGTATCAGCAGCACCACAAAGCGCTGCGTGGACGTGTGGGCCGAGTACATGGTCTCGGTCAAAGCCACGGGCGGCACCAGCAACATTGAGCAGGTGGAGAAGTTTGGGCGCAACTACATTTTGCCGGTGATTGGACAGCGCCGGATCGGCGACCTGACCACCGGCATGCTGCAGGACGTGCTGAACCGCTCCTATAAAGAGGGCTGTCTGAATCCGGACAGCAAACGCAAGAGCCGGGGCAACCTGTCCCGCAAAACGCTGCAGGGCATCCGTGGCGTGGAGGTGGCTTTTGTCAAGTGGGCACGCCAGCACAAGTACACAGCCCTGCGCCCGGAGGACGAGGACCTGACCGTGCCGAAGGGTGCCCGCCTGAAGGGCCGGAAGATCCTGCAGCCGGACAGCCTGCGGGTGCTTTTGTCCACCGACACCCGCGTTGTGCGTGGAAAAGTGGAGCAGGATGAGAATGTGCACGCCTACCGCATCGCGGTCATGACCGGCTTGCGCCCTGGTGAACTGCTGGGCCTGCGCGTGGGCGATCTGGATGGTGACCGAGTGCACATCGGGCGGGCCATCAACCGCCAGAACGAAGAGACCAGCGGCAAGAACGAGAATGCCATCCGAACGGTGGTGCTGCACCCTCTGGCTGTGGCCGAGATCCGCGCCCAGATGCAGCAGCGCACGCAGGAAGAGGAACGCCCCTTGCGGGATGATGACCCGTTGTTTCTGCTGTCCAACCAGCAAAGCCTGTACAACTACTGGAAGTTCTACCAGCGTTGCAACGGCATCGACCCGCCGGTCAGCCTGTACGAGCTGCGGCACACCTTTGTGAGCATGATCGAGGACGCCGTGCCGCCCGCCCAGCTGCGCCGCATCGTGGGCCACAGCAAGAGCATGGACACCTACGGCTGGTACTCCCACGCCGTCACCGGCCGCGATGACGCCACCGCGCAGGCCGTCTCCGGCGTGCTGTCCGAGTACGCGCCGTGCCCCGAAAAATAACCCACTTTGCAACCCACTTTTAATGTTCGAGCCGTTCCGGCGGTGCATCGCGCGTTCCGTGCCGTGCTCGAAAAGTGGCTTGAATGCTGCATTTTCTGACACGGCAGGAATGGACAGGCCGAAAGAATAGTTGTTCGAATCCACCCGCGCCCACCAAAAAAGTTCAACGTATGAAAGTGCGTTGAACTTTTTGTTTTGCACAATTTTCCGTCGGACACAGCGGGTGGATGAGAACAGCTGCGGCGCTGTCGCCAAAGACAGCGCAAAAACAGCCCTGCGGGCTGTTTTTAGCAGCGCGGCTTGCGTAATCCACCCGCGCCCACCAAGAAATAGCACCTAGAAACGTAAGTTTCCGGGTACTTTTCGTTTGCTCGAACCCACTTTAAAATGGTGATTATTATGAATATTTCCGATTCGCGTTTCATGGTGGAAACTCCTTTCGTTGGGTGTGACCACAGTTTTTTACACTGTTCGCTGTCAGTATTCGGTCTTGGGCGGGGTACGCACCGCCCTCTGCGTGGTGCCGCCTGATGGGCTCGAACCATCGGCCCGCTGCTTACGGGGCAGCCGCTCTTCCAACTGAGCTAAGACGGCATGAAAAAAGCACTGGGCAAATTTTGCACAGTGCTTTGGATGGGTAAACAAAAACCACGGTGCGGGTGCATCGTGGTTCAGTTCTTTTTGAGGGGATCCATGTACAGGTATGTTTCCGGGTCTCCGTACATTTGCTGTGATCTTTCACGGTTGATCTCGTACCGGGTGTATTGTTTGCCGTTGTACTCGATGTTCCGGACGTTGAGGCTTTTCAGTGCATCCCGCGTCCATGCGGGCGGGTCGCCCAGCTCCGGGAACAACGCGAAAAAGGTGTGGCGGCAGTTCCAGCCGCACAGGCCTGCGCCCCAAAATCCGGATGCATGACCCTGCCGGAAATTTGTACAGATAATTCTGGAAAAATTCAAAAAAGGCGTTGACAAGGTACGACCTTGCTGGTATAATAATACACGTCGTCAGGAACACGACACCTCAACACCAG
>ERZ833782.548-NODE-548-length-44794-cov-8.658441_pt1 | contig 44794 bp, 55 predicted proteins | sample MGYA00519577_ERZ833782 | MGnify/ENA primary metagenome ERZ833782 (study PRJEB31850, sample SAMEA3708745) | human gut metagenome | biome: human gut; feature: human-associated habitat; material: faeces | place: China | collected 2014 ...
CAATCCCTCCTTTAGTGTTCTGAGGCAATTGCAATATCTGTGTGAACTTACACAGAGGGATTGGACTGTCTGACAGTTTCGTTGAAAAGCCAGCTTTACAGCTAAACAAAAACAATGGAGCATTTCCAATTGTCGTGGTATCGATATCAAACTTTTGCCGTTTTCAGCGCCTTGAGGATGTTCTCAAGCTGTCGCTTCATGCTCGCGGCACCTGTGCGAGGATGGCATGCACTGAATGGACCCTCGGTATCAGGGTCATATGTGTCTACCAGTTCCTCCAGCACAGCGATACAGTGAGATAAATGCTTGCTGGCGATATCTCTCTTTTCTTTACGCTGAACTCCTGTATGGGGTGTTGAGGAAGCCAGGTGATCCGGTTTAACAGCCATGGTTGTACCCTCTAAGTGCGTGCACACGCTGTTATACTGCCGCCGTAGTGCCAGTTTATATACTCACCGAGAGGCTTAGGACTCTGACTCTTCCAAAATTTCCACGACAGTTCCTGTCGCTGTGATTGGATTGCCGTTCTCGTCATGCAGATCGACTGTCACATTCTGTCCCTCATCAACTGAATCAACAATTAGTGTGCCTACGGTGCCATCATTGAGCAATACGGTATATTTATGCATTATCAATTCCTTCGGTTGCGATTCGTTTAAATGAATACAGGAAACTTTTTTTCGTTATCTTGTTTAACTTTTTGTGCTATCTCTAAATGCTTTGCGTTCTGTTGGGGATTTAGGCATCAGTCGCCATCGTTGCCTAACATGTTGTTAAGCGCTTCTATCAGTTCAGGGGGAGCTGGTGGCAAGTCCTTAAACTCTCTTAACCAAGCTTTGATGCTTTCCGGCTCGGCTATGTAATCATTATCAATAACAGGGTTGTCAAACTGATCTGAATGCTTCATATCTTGACCTTTTATCACAGAAATGGCGGTAGGAATGGAGAAATACGGTACATGCAAATAATAGTAAATAAAGAGTGGACGTCAATACGTTCATTTGTTCGAAAATTAATTTCATAAAAAACAATCAGGAAAATCATTTATCTTTATTCCCTGTCGTCTTTAATATTCCGATATGATGCATGTTAACTCACAAAAACTCTGGATGATTCTGAGTGCTAGAAATGACTAAGGGATTTATAACCGCTTTGGTATGCATCTCCCGTAAGCTGTAAATAGCTTCCGGTGAGAATAGGGGGTGATGGCCGTTATTTAATTGGTATCCTGGTGTGCATGAATGGAATATTCACTCATACCTTGCCAATATTTTTGTTAAACAGGGGGGCACGAATGAAAACTCAAAACACACCAGCCACTCACAGCGACATTCTTTTTACCCATATCGTGAATACGCTGGTGGACCTTGCTAAACATGAAGGCACTCTAATGACGTTTGAAGGCCTTCTGCGGAACGGTATCGAGGTAGATGAAGAGATGATGGATAGCATGCTGGGGGTGAGTCAGGACTCAGCTGCTCAGTGCGTGGTTCAGCTAAGGGATTGTGGCGCCATAACGAGCCCTGCGGTATATGAGATGGTTACTCACGTTGAGCAACTGGCGATGCGTTTAGCCCCAGACTGGTGGAAGCAAATCGTGCCATGGTCGGTTCAGCCGCTGCGTTATTACCAGAAAGAGGCTATGGCAAAACGCGAACGATTTATTGTCCGTCATAGGGAAAGGCAGTACCCCTTCTTCGTATACGTAACTGGTCAGGTAGAGTATCCGGAAGATGACCCGCTGTATGGCACGTACGTTACAGAAGGTACATTCCTGGTAGGTAAAGCGAAAACCATACATGATGCCCTTGAGTGCGCAAAAGAAGCTTTTACGCGGGGTGAATGGATTGTCCAGGATGAAGAAGGGCGGGATGAGTTAGTTGACCACCTGACAGGACGAGACCAGGGGCCGGTGAGTTTTTCCGAAAGGACTATAGAGATCCGCGATAAGGGTGACAGGCTGGTGTTAACAGGCAATGCCCGCACACTGGAGTGGCACCGCCATGTAACCAGCCCTGATGAGATCGAAAAGATAAAAGCACAGCAAAAAGACCTCTATCAGAAAGCAAGCTATGAGAGTGGCTGGGACAACTACGAGACCGCACGCCAGTTGCGACAGGAAGCAGAAGAGTTATCCGTGGGCATAGTAGATGAAAGCTGGCGCAATCTGCCGGACGTTATTAAAGCCGTTGAGGAGTTTCATTATCCTGCGTTCATGGATGAAGAGACGTTCGCCTTTAACGCAGACGAGGACATGGGAATAGCATGACGGCCAGCTGGTGGGGCAAGCACGTACAAACCAACCCGCTAAAGTACCAGGTGGGCCAGCTGGCACATGCCGATCACCCCAGAAACCCAGAACCTTTCTTCTGATTGCGATTTTTTCATGCAACCAAAAGTGCTCGCGGGCACAGAGGTGGCCGCTTATCCCGGCTTTATTTGCAGTCATCAAAGTGTAACGAAATCGTTTGCGTTAATGTTCGATTATGGTATTTATTGTTACCCATTACATTTGCAGATGGAAGACGGCGAAATGCAGTTCATCCAATATGGAGTCGTAATTCTGGGCCTGGGTGTGGTAGCCGCCGTATTGTTCGCCTTTGACAGGCAGATCTCAGGTAAGCACCGGCGGAGATTAAGAAATATTTCACGCGAGAAAAGTCAACGTTAAACAACGTATCAGGGTGGAGTGACTGACTGGACGTATCCGATCCTCTCCCTTCAACTGATGCAGGTTGCATAATCGTCATGTACTGCTTTCTGAAAGAGGTCATGAAGGCAATCAGAGGAAAAATTATTTCCTTCACACTGGCAGGCACCCTGCACATCACCTGAAGCACCTGACGCAATTATTACCAGCAGAGCCGCCATGAAGGCCTATATAGCAGTCAGAGCTCTGTAAAATATTCCGTGGCGCGTTCACTACAGACAATCTGATCATGTACAATTTAAACATATCCCCAAAGTAGTCTCGTTAGACTGGCCGTAACAAAATACCCCTTAAACAAAAGGTATCTGCATGGACATCAAAATACATGTCAAATCGTCAAGGTCTCAAGCCATTGTCAGTAATTTGACGTGCGGCCTCCGTGGACTTAAGGCAATGACACTCTTCTTCTTCGCGACATTACCATTATCCTTTTTATTCACGTTGTGCGCATTTCCTCATGCGATAGATGAGGGTAAGTATATTCATCTACTATTATGGGCAATAGGATTGAACGTGATCTGGCTGCTGGTGCAGATGTTGAAGAACGAGGACGAATTTTTCACACCATTTAAGCAGCCTATAAGCTTTCCATTTCATCAGGAAAAAGTAACTCGTCAGGAAAAAGTAACTTTCGCCAATATATCGTTGACTTTTATCTTTCTGGATGACGGTTATAAAAATGGGAGGGGCAAGGACTATTAGCATCATAGATTCCGGGGTTCGCTCTCACTTACCCCGGTCAGGCAATCTAATGAGAAGCAACTGTCTATGTCATCTGAAATCGCGTATGTTGCAACATTCACGCTTAACGGCGAGGTTCATGCTGACAGGCTGGGAGCATTGTCCGAGCCTGTCCCACCGTCATCCTTGATTGAACCGATGTCTCCCGGAAGTCTGGCGCTGGCGGATATTATCAATAAGGCTGCTATCGTTGATCCTGACTCTCCAAGAGGTGCGGGAATCCTCAATAACGCTGTTTAAATGCGTGCGTATTGTACCACAGGGGCAACAGTGGTCGGTGGACAGGAACGACGATAAAGCAAGTCGGCTTGGGAGAAGTAACTTTCTTGGGAACGGTTATTAATCAGGCTGTGTTGGTTTATGTGCTTATCCAATGGAGATAACGTTAATGAAAAAGCAGGCAGGAATGTTCCTGATTTGTTTTATTTTTCTACTATCACTGAAGCAGGTTAAAGGAGCGGATGAAACGCGTAATCACTCTCCCGATGAAGCTAGAGTGTTGCACGCCAGCGCTTCGATAGAAGTTGCGAACGCCGACGAGCCCGATGATGAGGACACGGTTCGTCTGACAAAAAATGAGTATGACGAGCTGGTCTGGAAGGCTAAAACCTACCAAGAGCTAAACCCGATGAAAACAAGCGATCCTCGGGAGAGACACGGCTTTTCATGGGATTTCTTTTGGGGTTGGGTGGGTGGTGCTTTTACGACAACCCTCATCTATTTTTTCTGTTTTGGCGACAAGAAAAATGGAACCAAGAAGTAATAATATGAAACCCGCTCCATACGTCACCTATGTGAATATAATTACAACAAAAGCGTATTTAGGTATTTCGGATTCTTACGCTGATGGCTAAATCCCTGCGGAAGAGATTGAGGTAAGGGATGTGGTAATCTTTCGGTTTTGTTGAAGAATGCTGGCTCAACCATCCGGTGACAGCGGTTGAGCCAAACGAAACGGGCAATCAGGAAAAATATGCTCGTTACTTGTGCCCGATCAAGCTACTGCTGGGTCAAAAACTCTGTGGCATATTCAACAGTGTCGAGAGAGGCACATCCCGACATGCCAAAAAACCGGCGATCATCGACACCGTTGATCCTGAATGGGACAAGGGTTCCAGAATAGCCTATCTGGACGTTCAGTTCTTCAATCACTATGTCCCGACGCTCCAGCTGCGGCTTAGAGAAAACGCGCTCTCTGTTCACGAGTATGTCCTGAATGACGGCATCGGTTGCCTGACCAGCTGTAACCGTGGGACAGGCCTTGATATCAGCTCTGAGCGCTGCTTTCGACTCAAAATAATACAGCGCGATAAGTCCGCACAGCAGCAACACAATGCCCGCCATACCAAGACCAACACCTTTCAGAAACCTGGACATACTACATCACCGATAGGATATGGATGAGAACAAGAAAGAAGCCAGAAATTTGCCATAAACATACTGTGTAATCCAGCCCAGAAAATGACTCAAAATGCCTGGAAAAGATTGAGTGTTGGATTAAAGGATAAAAAAAATATCCCGGAATGGCAAAATCCAACAGTTAAGGGGATAGGGCACTACATGGCTACTGTAAAATGTTGTCTTAAACCCAAAAATAAGAGATTCGAGCATGAAGGTAAATATAAAGGATGCCCCACCCAGGTCAGAAACCATAATTCGCAACATTATTTCCGCTGTAAGAGCAACGGCGATAATGACGGAATATTATCTGCGCTCATTCCCGGTCGTGTTTTTTTATGTGCTGGTGGGATTTGCATTAGCATTTGATTCCACGGGTGTCCCTTTGGCTACCCTGCTGCAACAAGGAATGTTAACTAACATTCTGACCTGTTCGGTTATGGGTAACCTCCTCTGGCTGGGGGTTAACCTGGCATTAAGAGGCGATTCCGTTTTCAAAAACCTGTGAGCGGCTGATCAACGCTCTCCGTGTCCAAAGTTACTTTCTGAATAACTTGTCAAAGAATGGGAAATATCATGCGCAGCAAAATCAGCAAAACCTCGATCTCACTAATCTGTTTGATGCTGGTGGCCACCTCTGCGGAAGCAGGGTATAAATCCAATCGGTCTTCCTACAAATCATCCTTCCGCCCATCGACCATTACCAAGTCGTACAACACTTCAACCAGAAGCCAGGCAAGCCGCACGGTTAACGATACGCCAGCACCGGCTAGCACCAAACCACTGACCACCAGCCATAAAGCGATGATTGCAGGTTCTGGAGCCGCATTAACGGTCGGGGCAGTTTCCGCGTCCTCAGGGAATAAACCGTCAGAGAGCACCTCCGGGAAGGTGGAGAACCAGGCTGGAGGGTATGCTGTTGTCAGTAGTCGATCTCAGGCCAAGGGAGATAACGAAGGCGCTGCTGCAGGCACTACGCCAAAGAAATCAGTGAACGGGTCGGAGCTGGTGGCTAAGAAAGGGGCTATACCTGCATCAAGTCCAACATCCGAAAAATCGTCGTCTCTCCCGTCGTCTCAGAGCATTCCAGGAAGTTCTGAGCGGGGCTCTTCATCTGTAAAATTCATCCCTCCTTCACAGAACCTTGTAAGTAACATCATAGAGAAAGATAAAAGTAATCATTTCGGTTTCTCGCATCTTGCGATGCTGTACTGGATAACGAGCAGCAACAACAGCCATGCATCCTCGCTTACATCCAGCGACAAAGAGTGGATTCAGCAACAGATAGAAGAGCAGGAAAGTAGTGGTGCAAGCCGCGAGGCAGCTATCAATGAGCTCAAAGCTGCCGGGGTAGATACCTCATCGATGACGGTTGCGGATAACAGCCAACACGCGTCGACTGTCTCCTTCTCCTACGATATGCCGACAGAATTAAAGGCGGGTAAGGTCTGGACGTTCGTTGTAAATGCCACATGGAATGATAAAAAACAGGCTCCGTCATGCGAGTTGCAAGGCGCAAAATTTATGGCAGACAAAGACAAGTTATACGGCATGTGGAAAGCACCTGAAACTGTTGGGCAGAAAACGCAAATGAAGTGCAAAGCGTTTGGTGTGGAAGAAATTAAAACGCTGGTGTCTGTCTGACTGGACAAACATTGCCAGCTGCTGATGGGGGAGCCATGCGGTTCCCTTTATCGCTCATCGTAAAGTAATAAATTTAGTACCAACAAATTTCGCAACTAACTTTTGGACGATTAGCTTAGCCTCAACCATTTTTTTAAGAAATTTGGTATTATAAGACCTGGTCTTCTCTTATTCAGGCATGCATTATCCCATTGCTGCAAATAGTCATCTCTGAAGACTACGCCCCAATGCTGTTTACCATCTAATTCGCGAGTTCTTAAAGCATAATCATAAATGTCTATTAGAATATCGATTGATGAGTCCCATATTTCATTAGTTAATTCAATCCCTTCTCGCGCTGCGAGTTGAGGGTAAAAGTGTTGAAGGCCGATGGCATACTCGGGCTTACAGTATTCAACAAGAAAACCGTTAAAGATGCCAGGTGAGTAAACTCTATCGTATCCACCATGCCATAATGTTAAAGAATTCAACCAATTGATTGCTTCTAGGTCTTCCATGTCCTCTAGCAAGACACCAGATTGTATGCCCTGTTCTCGGCAATCTAACACTGAAGCTACGTTCTCCATAAGCATTGTATATGCTTCTGTTGGTTTCATTATTTTTAAATCCATCAATTAGACCATCCTTTAAAAATCTAACAGTACCTTTAATGTAGACATCGTCTGTAATAATCCCAAAAGACAACGAGGCTCATAATCTGTTATAAGATAACGTAGGTCAAGGACCGGTAAGAGAAAGTAGTCAATACTCCACTGACCGGCTTAAACCTGTTCACCAGTGGGTAAACCAGTAAGCACGACATTCAACGGGAAAAGTAACTTTTGGGATGCCCCGGTAAGACGATTTCCTTAAACAGGAGCCGAAAATGTATAGCCGTTTCATGAACGATCCACTTGATGAGGAATACCTGCTTTCCCCTGGTATTGTGGGTTCCTATGCTGATGGTGAAATCCCGGCAGAAGAGATTGAGGTAAGGGATGCGGTAATACGATTCAAAGTCACAGGCGATCAGGTGTTGTCCATGAATCTGTTCCACAGGCTGTTTCATTACCAGCGTTACAGGGAGGTTAGGGCATCATTCAACAAAAGCAGGTTAGCGCTGGTGGACATGGTTAATCGTTCCCCATTCCACAAAGCAGCAATGCGGCGTATCTACAGTGATTTGCCAGAGCAAAGCATTGCCCGTAGGGTTCTGGTTGATTTCATTGGATAGCGTACGCTGACCGGGAGGAAGTCGTTGCACAATAACGATATGTTTATATGACAGGCATTCAGATATAACGATTACTTTAATTGTCACCCTGTATGGCTCATTCTCGCCGTAGTGATGCTGTTATGCAGGCTAAGAGGTAAAAAAAAACTGCAGCTGGTGGGCGAAGGTATCCACATCAGTAAATTGTGGTCGTAATGGACCGGGCTCGATCGTAAACGCGTTAATGTATATGACAGGACGTCGCCGTTCATATCGGCCCCTGCCCGGAGACGGCGACCCCCCCTGATATCCCGGTCGGCATTCACCACAAAAGGCACTTTTCATCAACGGACCTCACCGAGGTAATTCATCAATGTGCCACATAATTTCTGGTTGTTTATGAATGCCCGATCATCTGAATCCTGTTGCTAAATACTCACCAAAAGCACTGGTAACAAAAACTCGCACTAAACATAGTTTCAGACCCGGATACAATTCCGATATAAGTCACTTTTTTTGGGGCGCGGGAAAGTCGCTTTGTTGCATGTTTGAAAAGGGGGCTTTGAGGAGGCTTTCGAATATTTATAATGGGAGCACGTTCGAACTGCTGGTGGATATGACATGACATTTCTCAAATCTCTGGACTCGCCGCCGTTCATCGCAACATATCGTTGGGCTGGGTCATTCGATGGACGGTATCTGCCACAGGCATATTCTCTTTTGCTGGAACTGAATCAACACACTTATCTGCCGGTGGTTAATGCCGAGTTTGATATCTGTGTCATCAGCTGCGGCAAAGAGTGGTGGCGCTTCAGGCTGGTGGATGTGAAATCTGATGAACGTCAGGAAGGAATGGTAGCCCGGACGGCATACCGGTTAAACCAGTCAATGGGGATCGCTGAGCAGATGGTTAACATGATCCGCGCCTGGCAGTCCGTTCCGTACCTTAATCCTCCTGCATCTGACTACTTTAGCTAAACAGGGCCAGCTGGTGGCCCTGTGCATATAGAACGGTGGAAAATGGATGTGAGCTATTCACGGTACTGCTTGTGGATGACCTCTGAGCGCTTACGCGAAAATAACTTTTTCAGCGCACGGAAGAACAGGGTGGTTGTCAGTAGCGTAAAATAGGTCACCCTGTGCGGTACAGATATTGGTTGTCGATGTTTCAGTTTCAGTGAATACACGTGTCCCAGGTCGGTCAGCAGCGTCTGCGGCAGCATTGCTTTACGCAGGTCATTTTCGATCCAGCCAGTCTCCTCAACACTAAACACGGGCTCAGCATCGTACGCAGTGAACTTGTTCCCGAGGTCATCACAATTACGGCACAACCACTCCGGTGCTGGATCTGCCATAAACTTACTGGAGCCCGTCAGTAACACAACATTTACAATACCCTCATCTCCCCGCTTTATGGCCCGACACACTCCGGATATGTGGGTTTTGTTCTGAACAAACGGGTTTAACATCTTATGTTTCGCTTTACCGAAACCGTATACAACCGTCCACGTTTTATCATCGAGAGCACCATAAATGTCACCGGTATAGTTTTTCTCTTCGATAATGAAAATACCCTTCGTGCTGATAAAGATATGGTCTATCTGCGTTGTCTGGGAGGAGTTGAGCGGTAGGGTAATGTCAGATATAAGCGTCCCTTCAAGGTCTGCTAAAACCCCCTTTAATGCATTTCGTGTGCGCTGCTCGCTGAACATGTTACTGATAAGCGGCCAGATGCACAGGATGATGCATGACAGGATCAGCATGACGAACACAAGAAAAATGGTCGACAACATGGTCAGGTCCATCGCTACCTCACTGTGCTGGTGGTGTGAAGCGCACTGGATAAAGCCTCTTTAAGGTTCACGTCCAGTGACAATCCTAACATGCTGCTTAACGATGCTTTTGGCGCGTTGTAGTCGCGAAAACGCGTGGTGCCGTAGACAATACTCAGGCGTTCACGCACCTCTGTGCTGGTGGCTGTATCATCGATAAGGCCAAACTGCTTCGCACGGTCCCCCAGCCAGAAACGCCCCGTGTAGAGCTGTTCTTTGTCCGCCTGTTCACGCGAAAGTAACTTTCCTTTACGACCGGCTTCGACATCATTGATAAACTGGTCATGCATTTTGTTGAGTAACTCACTATGCAGAAAGGCCTTGGTTTCGTCATCAATCGGACGCCAGGGGTCAAGTGAGGCCTTCCAGGCTCCGGCCGTCAACGGTTCGTTAGCCACACCAAGACGGTCCATGATCCTGGACACATCCCAGTGGTCCATACGTACGCCAATACTGCCAATGATGGCGTTGGGATCCGCATAGATCGCATCAGCCGGTGAGGCTGCGTAATAACAGGCGGAGGCGCACATATTTTTAATACTGACGATGATGGGGCGGACGTCCCGGGCGGCGGCTGGCAGTTTGCCATGCCCAGTACCCACGGCTTTCAGCAACGCCTGTTTAACCGCTTCAGAGGGCGCTGGTGGCATGTCCTTTTTATTCGGGGATGTTGTGGGGTCGGAGTTTTCAATTGTGAGCCCCGGTACTCCATGGAGGGAGTCGCGAAGCTCGTTTATCTCACGATAAATATTAATAGCGTCAGACGGACCACCGCCGCCAGATTCGGCCTCAATCAGGATCGCTTTTGCGTGCGGGTTATCCCATGCTTCACGTAAAGCGCGGGCAATAATGACACCGTCGCCTGTAGGCGAGCCAGTACCCATTTCACCATGGATACGGATAACCGCGATATGGTCTGCCCCTTTACCGTTTTTCTGTTTATCCTGATACATGGACCAGCCGCTAAAACCTGCAAACCCAATACCAATAATCGTCAGGGTTATTTTTGATAACACATGCGATTTATACAAACGGTAAAACTTCTTACTTTCACGCGATACCACGTCCTGAACCGAGCCTGTTTCAGGTTGCGATGGTCTTTTTTTAAACATATTCTTCCTCACATGAGTTTTTGGTAGTGCGCGAGAAGCCGGTTAATGGCAATAGCGAGCAACGCCAGGGCAAGTGGCGGAAAATACTGTGTCAGTCCATAAAATAAATTCAGGTTAGGGATGACCAGATAAGCAATTATCAAAACACCGATTATCGACAGCGAACGGAACCAGAGGCGATAAAGCTGAATTGTAACATCGCCAAAAACAAATCTCTTCATTTTCCACTGGTAATAACCATCCAGTGCCAGAGCTATCATCAGGGGGAGGAATGTAAAAAACCAGCCAGCCAGCAAATACCAGCGGTAAATCGCCTGATACACCATTAACGGGATGTTTCGGGCAGCGGTATAGCTCGGGCTCATGAATTTGTTTGCCGCGAGATTCATTCCGCGTGCCGGTTTGGTTTTATCATCCTCAGGCAAAAGAGTCTTATTCAGGTAAGCCGTAATGTTTAGTTCGACAAAAAGGTAATTAAACGTCTTTTCCGTATTACGCGTTACCTCCTGCCATCTCTCCACATCCATAAGCAACTTACTGGCGTTCACCTCAGCGGTGATATCCTTATAAAGTTTGTTAGTGTCTTCCAGGTAAAACGTTAAACAGAAAATAAATCAGCAGACCCAACCCTAATCCAAACCGGATCATCGTCATTCTCTGCGCCGGTGATGCTGCCAACTTACTGATTTAGTGTATGATGGTGTTTTTGAGGTGCTCCAGTGGCTTCTGTTTCTATCAGCTGTCCCTCCTGTTCAGCTACTGACGGGGTGGTGCGTAACGGCAAAAGCACTGCCGGACATCAGCGCTATCTCTGCTCTCACTGCCGTAAAACATGGCAACTGCAGTTCACTTACACCGCTTCTCAGCCCGGTACGCACCAGAAAATCATTGATATGGCCATGAATGGCGTTGGATGTCGGGCAACCGCCCGCATTATGGGCGTTGGCCTCAACACGATTTTACGTCACTTAAAAAACTCAGGCCGCAGTCGGTAACCTCGCGCATACAGCCGGGCAGTGACGTCATCGTCTGCGCGGAAATGGACGAACAGTGGGGCTATGTCGGGGCTAAATCGCGCCAGCGCTGGCTGTTTTACGCGTATGACAGGCTCCGGAAGACGGTTGTTGCGCACGTATTCGGTGAACGCACTATGGCGACGCTGGGGCGTCTTATGAGCCTGCTGTCACCCTTTGACGTGGTGATATGGATGACGGATGGCTGGCCGCTGTATGAATCCCGCCTGAAGGGAAAGCTGCACGTAATCAGCAAGCGATATACGCAGCGAATTGAGCGGCTTAACCTGAATCTGAGGCAGCACCTGGCACGGCTGGGACGGAAGTCGCTGTCGTTCTCAAAATCGGTGGAGCTGCATGACAAAGTCATCGGGCATTATCTGAACATAAAACACTATCAATAAGTTGGAGTCATTACCGGCTCCTGATTATTGATACTTTTATAGTACTGTGAGCCTGAGGACAATTTTTCCTTTAAAAGGGTGAAATCGCTATTTAACTATTTTTTTTACCGGGCACGAAAGGATAAAAACCGTAGTTGTCCTGCAAAAGCATCCAATTATGGAAAAACTATGAATGCAACATGTTGACGAGAAAATCTGATGGAAAAAGTTTACCTGTCTGGTATTGTCAGGAAAACCGGCAAAGGATTCAACTAACCAGGGGTGGTTTGTTGAATATGGAGCAGTAGCAGCCCCTTTGCCGGTTTGTCATCCTTTCATGCCTGCATCACTTTCCTTCCTGCTACCTGAAGACATCCACATACGATCTGCAAAAAAGAAGCCCACGTTTCGTTATGGGAGTGAACTACTTTTTTCACGAAAAGGGTCTCTCTGGGTGCACAATCCGTGACACTGTCACTTTCAGATGTAAGTGATCTAATATCATTGGATATAGTCACAATAGTAAATGTCAATAGCGATAAAATAACAGAAATTGATTATAAAATTGATACTTATTAAATAAAACAGAGTTTCAATATGTCGCTATAAAAACAATAAAAATGTATGGATTCAGGAATAATGAGAAATATGCTCATATTTTCATCGCTTCAAGAGGTATGCAACATCCTAGTTACAGTTCGAATAATAACGATTATTCCTTGTGTTAATATTATGTTAATAACAATAGTGGGGGTAACCGGCTTCTAAATCTGTCCAAAAGTTACTTTTCGAGTGGTTTCCGCCCAGGTTGCGCTACGCGAAATCTGAAGAAAATCGGAGGGGTGAGTACGTCAGATTTCACGTAGCGCGCGGCAATGTAAAAGAAAATATTCGGATGATTTCTGTCCGGTTAATGGGGCAGTATTAAAATCGCTGGATGAAGAACATCAGGGATGAAACCCTTTAAGCCTCAAAAGTTACTTTTATCTTTTGGTTGGGGGAACGAGCAGGGGAGTGGAATCGTCCATGATATCAGGTCCTGTTTTCAATAGAACGCATAATTGTACTTTTATTTTATGATCTTGCGGAAAGATGTGCAGACCTATCCATGCAGGAGTAAAGTAGATATGTTTGAAATAAAACATCAACCAAATAATTAACCATAATATGTTTTATAAAATATTTTTTCAAACAAACACATTCAAACTAGGGGCTTAATCTAAAAAGTCATTATGATAACTGAAAGATAAGAATAAAAGATATTTTCAGAAGTTATGGTTTAATAGCTCTATAACAAAGATTAACCTAAAAAAGTTACTTTCTGAGACCATGTGAGAATCACTTTGAATCGGATTCTATTACTATGTGTTAAAAAATGGCTGATATTTTTAATAGGGCCGAAGCCCTTACAGAAGCATTTGGTAGTTAACTGCTGGCCTTATCGGGCAGATGGGGAGGGGGCCAGCCGGTGCTTCCCATGAAGCCCAACCATCCTTTCCATATCGTTCATTATAGTAACTTTCTTTGATCACCTTACGTGCCAAATATGAAGCAGTATCCATACCAAATACCTCAATAGGAAAAAGTTCAGTACTCCCTATATCCGTCAGGCAGAAATCCGGGAATACATCATTATTAGAAGCATCATATCTCAGAGGTTTTATAAATGATCGCTCATGCTTATGAAGATAATTTAGCATGGTCAGTTCATAGCTCGAGTCTGCCGGGATCCAGTTATCATCAACATTCATCAAAGCAATCTGAAGTGTTTTAAGATAGTATGTATCATTCCCCTTAAATTTACCTAGCTCGCCTATAGCAATACAGATGACGTTGCCTCCTGAACGCCAATTTGCTATTTCAGAGCTGAATCTCTTCTCCAGTGATGCCCAGTTATCAGTATTCATCAGCACGATCAGAACACCAGAAAAGAACTTGACAGGAAGTCGTTTTGATGTATTCGAATGTTTTTCAGGGTTGTATTTCGATAGAACATTGAGACAAATCAAACTCTCCTTTTTCTTCAGAGCATCTGATGTCATTTTTATATTTTTCATCACCTGAGGTGTTGAAGGGTATGCACCTACAATTAAATACATGAGTCGGGAGAATGTTGACTACCCGTATTTGGGTACCGTGCCAGGAAATAAGTATCACCGCCAGAGTTATATTTTACGGAAAGTGATTTCTGTCCTTTGCCTTTACACGAGCAGCTAACCTTAGCTTCTACAGAAGCATGCGCCCGGGACAAAACTGCGTACCAGCTCTTCAAACTACTTCAGCGGTGGTAATACATTCAGCATCAGAACGACATATTCATAGCATCGGGCAGGGGTTGAGTATTACCGGTTCGTGTGTTGAGGCTCGCCAGAAGTTTCATTTCTTCCTCTGAAAGTTCAAAATCCCAGACATCAACGTTTTCACTAAATCGTGCACCATTGGTTGTTCTGGGCAGAGGCGTGAGTCCTTGTTGAAGATGCCAGCGAAGTACAATCTGAGCCGGTGAATGGTCATGTCGTCTTGCCAAAACCATTACCACCGCATTGCGTAAAACTGCTGCACCATTACTACCAAAAGGGCTGTAACTCTGAATGGCTATTCCGGCTTCATGATGATAATCACGGACATCACACTGTTGAAAATGCGGATGCAGTTCAAGCTGATTCACAGCCGGCACCACACCAGTATCCTCTATAAGCCGCTCTATATGCTGGCAGGTGAAATTGGACACACCAATGGAACGAATCAGACCGCTGGCCTCCAGCTCGATTGATGCTTCCCAGGTTTCCACATACAAATTTTTTGCGGGTATCGGCCAGTGAATGAGAAAAAGCTCAAGGTATTCGACGCCCAGACGCTCCAGTGTTTCGTTAAAGGAGACAAGCGTACGTGCATAGCCCATATCCCTGCCGCGAATTTTAGAAGTAATAAACAACTGCTCACGCGGTACTTCGGTATACCGTAACGCACGGCCTACCCCATCTTCATTAAAATATGCCTGGGCCGTGTCAAAGTGCCGGAAGCCTGCTTTCAATGCCTGTCGGATCAGAGAGTCAACGTCCCTGTTGTCAATCAGCCAGAGGCCACAACCTGGCCGGGGCATATAATAGCCGTCGTTAAGCAGTATGCTGTCAGTGGTCATTTCGCTTTCTCAATGGTGACTGGCGTATTCTCCGGAATGGCACTGATTTCATCGACTGAAGCATGAATACGGCCAAGCGGCACCTTACCAGACCAGTAACCAATAGGACCGAAGTAAACAGCAATCCACTGCCCGGGAGCATAGTAGCCCACTTCAGGAATTTCTGGTTCATCACCCCGCGGCGCATTTTCCATCGATAATGGTGTTGCTAAGCGCAACACTTTCTCGTCATACCCCGGGTAATCCGTGGCCTGAACGTTAAGGGGCAGCTTTTTTAGCAGGTCGTGAGTCGTGGGATTATCATACAAATCCACGCTATAGGCTTTTTCACCGAACCGAAGCGTGATGCTCTCGTTCAGGGGTTTTCGCCATTGCGCATTCTTCTCTCCGTTGGACTGGCCTGCTGCCCAGGTGATACCGGTAGCAATAAGGCCTGCCAGGAGAAGTCCTGCAGTGACAACTTTATATTTTTTCATCCTGTATCCTCCAGATTATCAGGTGTTACTGGGTTTATCACATGCCTGACCATCTTTTCAACGGCCTCCGGGTTACTGTCCGTACTGCGGTGCTGTCGCCCTTTCTCCCCAAAAACTTCCACAATCAGCCACTGGCTGCCCGTTCTGCCAAACAGCGCATTGCACAGTCGCTTCACGGCCATTACTGGTTCCGGGAGCCTTCCCTGCGTCGACGCGTACAGGCAGGGTTGAATAAAGGTGAGGCCCGCAATGCCCTTGCGCGTGCAGTCTTTATCCGCCGACTGGGTGAAATCAGAGAGCGGGGACAGGTAAACGGGGATCTTCAAATACAGAGGCTTTCTTATATGGCATTGTTAACATCTCCTACAGAGTTCTCTTTGAATCTACGCTGCGTGGGATGTGTTAATGGAATGTACGGGAAGCTTTTTCGCGGCAAGTCAGCCCGTAAAGGGTGAAATAAACGACTGGGCGGTAAGGTGGGGTACAGGTGAAAGGCAGGAGCAGGCCATCATACTCATGGCCTACGGCACGTCAGGAGCGGACTCAGGGCCTGAATGTTGATAAACCCAGGCCTGAAGAAGGGGTCAAAGGTTAGCGGCGCGCAACGAGTTGCAGAAAGCGCAGTGACAGCCAGCGATCGGAATGATCTTTGTTATGTCAGCATTGACCGCTTCAGAAGGAATAGCGTGTCCGTTGTTTGCAGCAGGACTGACGTTCGCATTTTGCCCCGCAGGCACCGGCGATACAGAAACAAATGCGGCAGCATGGAATGACGTGACCAACAGCGTTGCCCCGACAATACTTAACACTTTCATTTTTGCCCCCTTGTTTAACTCAACATTTCAGTCTAACTTCGCCCGACGATGGGCACCAGCATAATTTCGGTGAAAAAGTGTGCAGAGTTATTTCAAAATAATCTCGACTTAATCCTGGTAACAGAATCACGTGTTTAAAGGTGTTCGACATTGCAGTCATAGTGATAGCAACGTATGGAACGCTTTTACTTTTTTTGACCCGTCAGACCGGCCAGACTCACGCCCATCACCGACAAAACGGCAAGGGCGACTGCAGGTGCCAGAACGACCCAATAGGCGCGCTCCAGATAAGGCATTCCTTCCGCAAGTACCCTTCCCCATTCCGGCTCCGGCGGTGATGCGCCCAGCCCGAGAAAACCCAGTGAAGCCAAAGCTAGGGCGATCCCCGGTAAGCGCAGCATAGCATGACGAAAGAGAGGGCCAATTAGTGCCGGAAAAATGTAAAACAGATTCTGACGTAGCCAGCCAACCCCCAGAACAGGAAGCATGTTGATATAAGGTCTGGCGCGAATTTCTGTCGCCAGCGCCGCGGTATGTGTGGCAAGAGGCGCCCAGCCTACTGCTGCAATCGCAATGGCCGCACCTAAACTGCCGGGGCCACTGATGGAAACCACCAGTAAGCCCGCAATCACCGGAGGCAGCGCATTTGCCATCTCTGTCGGTCCCACAAATACCCTGGGGAAAAGACCAATAACCAGCCCCAGTAGCAGACAAATAAGCGACACCATCAGCGCCAGCATGCAGGTATGCACTGTGCCGTAGGCCACTCTGGCCAGCAAATCACGCCCCATGGCATCGGCCCCAAAGGGCAGCGAAAAGGAAGGATGAGCCAGTCGCATAAACTCAGACGAGTAAGGATCACGGGGCAGACCAATAAGCAGAAGCACGACCAACGCAACGCCACAGGCGAACGGAAGCAACAGCGACAATTTCCCGCTTTTTCCGTCAGGTTCATTGGTGACCGGCAGAGAGGACGTGCGTAACGCCCGCCCCAGAATGAGGTATCTGATCCCCGCACACAGCATTCCGAACATAAATGCAATGATGAGCAGGAAGAGCACGCCCATTTGCAGCGCCGGAAGATCCTGTGCAACTACGGCACCGAGCGTTGCCCTGCCGAGCCCCGGAATGGCGAAGACCTTTTCCACGGCCACTGCACTGCCCGTCAATGACACCAAAACCAGGCCAATTAACGGCATAACGGTGGAGAGCGTTCGCTTAAGTACCGCGCAGGTAATGTGCCAACGCGATATCCCGGAGACGGTCCAGGTGATTATCCAGTTTTCACTAAAGGTTGCCGCTAAAGCATCCGAGAATATCCGCCCCAGATAGCCACCTGCCGGGATCCCCATTGCCAGCGCGGGCAGCACCGCATAGTGCAGGCCGTTCCAGCCGTAAGGAGGAAACCACTCCAGCCAGACGGCCCCAACGACCAGTAAGAATGACGCCAGAAGAAATTCAGGTAATGCGGTGAATACTGACGCGAAAAAGCCCGTCGAACGAAACGACCGCCCCTGCAGGCCTCGTCGGAATGTCGGCAGGCAAATCATCGCCGCCAGCAGCAGTGCCACCACGGCGGACATCAGCATCAGCGTCAGTGACACCTGGGCTGCCTGGATCATGTCAGGCAGCACCGGGCGCCCTGATATCCAAGAGTTACCTGCATCCCCCTGCAAGAGGCCGCTGAGCCAGTGCAGCAGGAGTTGCACAGGGCCCTGATCGAACCCCAGCGACTGGCGAATCGCTGCTAATGCTTCCGGGGTTGCTTCCTGTTCGGCAGAACGCGCTCTCAGCAGCGCCATGGCGGGATCCTGGCCCGATACCCAAGGCAGCATCCCGATCAGCACGACAATACCGGTCAGCGTAATTATCCGCGACAGCAACGTTGCCACTAAGCCTTTTGGCAGGTTACCTGCCCGATGGATCCTGGCGCAGGTCCGGCAGTACAGCGATTCGCTCATTGATCAATAACCCCTGTTTTACTGCGCAGCAGTAGTATGTTCGCCAGCGACTAATTGGGTCTGGCTGTCGATGAGCGTGCGCTCGCGAGGGTCACGGAGCGCATTTTTCACTACCGCACTTTCTCCCTGAATGACGCGCTCATGTAGTATTGGGATCGCAGCATCACTGGCAAGGATCATGTTTTCAGCGTCCATAATGGCCTGACGTCGGGTTTCACCCGCTGGCGTTTCACGGGCTTTTTTCAGCGCTGCATCAATTTCCGGGCGGCACAGCTGGGATATATTGAACGACCCTTCGCAGGCGAAATCGCTGTACATGTAGGCAACCGGGTCACCGGAATCCAGCACGGTTGCACGCGACAGAATAAAGGCATCAAACTTTCCGGCCAGCGCATCAGCTTCAATCTGCGAATACTCGCGGACCACTTGTTTCACGGTAAACCCGGCGGCAATGAGCTGCTGTGCAAGATAGACCGCGACTTCAGGCAATTCCGCACGATCGCTGAACGTTGCCAGAGTGATTGTGGCCCCGTCTGGTTTTCCCGCTGCAACGGGGTTGGTCACCGGTTTGCGCAGTGGTGCGGCCCATGGCAAGGCTGGCCCCAGAAGCCCCTGCGCGACGTCGGCACGTTTCTCATAGACATTATCAACAATCTGCTGACGATTAATCACGTCACGGACTGCGGCTCGCATAGCTGGATCTTTCATCACGCCCTGCGCCGTATTGAGATAAAGCGTATTGGTTCTCGGCATCGGGACTTCATGAACCAGTGATTGATCCAGAAGCGGGGCCTGAGACACAGGAATTGCCTCAATGATATCCGCCGTGCCAGTACGTAATGCGGCTGCGCGCGCGGCCCCGTCCGGAACAAAGCTTGCGTCAATACCGCTAGCTTTCGCCTTCTCGCCCCAGTAGCCATCAAAGCGATCGAGCGCGGCACTGCTGGTGCCATTCACGCTGCGCAGAATGAATGGCCCGGTTCCTGCATTAACTGGGTTCACCACGCCATTTTCTTTGTAAGCATTCAGCGACAAAATGGCCAGCTGAGGGCTGGAAAGACGCTGAGGCAGAAGAGGATCGCGTTTTTCAGTCGTGATCAGTACGGCATTATCGCCGTCTACTTTGGCTGTGAGCGTTATGCCATCCAGAATACGGGGCTTTGGTTTGGCGCTAGCGGCAACGCTCAGCGCGTTAACCACCGACTGCGCGGTTAGATCGGTATTGTCATGAAACTTGACGTTCGGGCGCAATTCAAAACGCCAGGTTGTGTCATTGATTTGCTCCCAGCTGGTTGCCAGCGCAGGCTGTGCATCACTGGCGCTGTTGAGTACGACCAGGGTTTCAGCCGTGCTCCAGCGCGATAATTTAAATGCATCATCACTGAGCGGCGTCAGGCCGGAACGCGGTGGAAGAAGGTGCGCCACTTTAATTCTGCCCTCGCTGGCGCTGACCGATTCGTCCTGCGGTTCATTAAAGCAGCCAGTCAGTAATAAGGTGGCTGACAAGAGCCCATAAACAGGCCATAATGATTTACCCGTATTCATTTATCTGTCCTTATTGATTTCCAGAGGTCGTTTTAAACGATCGTAAAATAAACAGCATGGCAACCGCGCTGCATAACGGAATGCAGCCCATAAGTAGCCATGGCACAAAAGCCTGCGAAGAAGGGATGAGTGCGCGATCCAGCAGCCCGCCGAGGGCAAAATTGCCGGCCAGCACGGTGGCGCCGCCCATGGAGGAGAGTGCTCCGTAGTGCGCCCCAAGATTTTTATCCCGGGCAAAAACAGGGATCATGTCCATGCCCACAGGCACAATAAGCATCTGGCCAAGCGTCAGCAGCGTGACTAGTGAAACCGCGGGAAGCAGCCGCCACAGAGTGTCTGGCGCTGTGGTACCGGCGAACAGAGCGACGCTAAAGAATGACAGTGCCAGCAGCAAAAATCCCACAGGCAAAATCTGTGATGCGCCGCGTTTTCGGGCAAACCGTGCCAGAGGCAATTGCAGGAAAATGATCATGACTGAGGCCAGCATAAACAGCGGGCCGAGCTCGGCCTCACTTCCCCCGGAGCGGCGTAGTTCAACGGGTAACGCCAGATAGAGCTGGTTATAGCTGAATAAATACGCGCTGTAAGCAACGATAAAGGCAACAAAGCGGCGCTGGTGAAATGCCGTCCACCAAGGGGAAATTTTAAGCGTGCCATGATGGCTGGTGCCTGTCGGTAGCATGAAATAGAGCATAATCAGCGCAAACAAGAAGACGCCTGCCCCGCCAAGGGCCACACTCTGAAAGCTGTACCCTGTCAGCAATGCTCCCAGCAAAGGACCGATGACTGAACCCAGCTCACCACAAACAGAGAACAACGCGAACCATTCTGAACGGCTGCGCTTGCCTTCCCTTTCACTTTGCGTCCCCGCCTGAGCCATCAGCGACTCGATTGCAGGCGAGAAGAGCGCACCGCCAATCCCTGTCAGGCAGGCTCCCAGAATAACGCCCCATAACGAGGCGCTGATGGCGAGCAGCAGGTAGCCACTGATTCGGACCACGCAGCCGCACAGAATGATGGCACGTCCGCCAAACCTGTCAGTCAGTGCCCCTCCAACCAGAAACATACCCTGCTGCGAGAAGGTCCTGAGACCGAGCACCAGGCCAATCGCGGCACCGGACAACAGCATGTCATCGCGCAGAAAAATAGCGAGAAAAGGCACTACCGCATAAAAACCGGTATTAAAAATAAACTGGCTGACAAGCAGCAATGAAGGGGAGGTGTTCGCTTTCTTCCCTGAAATCAATTCAGTCATAATGAGATTATTCGTTAAAAGTGTATTCAGCCACGTGCCAGCGACGGGGCATGAGTTACAAGAGCCGGTACCGCGTCCAGAAGCTGACGCGTATGCGGATGATGAGGTAAATGCAACATTTCAAACGTCGGGCGATCTTCAATGATTTTTCCAGCCACCATGACCAGCGTTCTGTCGCACAACCCTGCCAGCATAGAAATGTCATGAGAGACAATCAGCAGCCCCATGCGGTTTTCTTCTGCTATACGCAAAAGTAGCAATTTGATTTGCTCACGCAGGGGAAGATCCAGCCCGCTGACCGGCTCATCGGCCAGCAAAAAATCGGGCTGTATGATCAGCGCTCTTGCCAGCGCAACGCGCTGAGCCTGCCCCCCTGAAAGCGAGCCTGCACGCTGATCGAGAACTTTTGCGCTGAGTTCGACCTGTTCAAGCGCGGCGGCAAGATTAGGTGACGCATCACGGTTGCAGCCTAAATGTCTTAGCGGCTCGTTGAGAATCTCTCTGACACGCATTGACGGCGGCAACGTACTGGCGGGTTCCTGAGGAAGGTACTGAACCCTGCGGCGATACCAGCGCAATATTCGGGCAGAGCCGGGCCTGACCACCTTTCCATCACAATACACCTCACCGTCATCTACCGGGTCGAGGGCCAAGATAGCTTTCAGTAACGTCGATTTTCCACAGCCCGAACATCCTAACAGGCCAACACGCTCATGCTGACGCAGTGTGAGCGAAAAATCTTTAAGAATGGCATTCACTGGCAGGGTCTTCTGCCAAGGGAGTCCGGGGTGACTCCGGTAGCGGGAAATCCTGTCGACCTGAATGAAGGAGTCGGATGCCATCTGCAGGGGAATACTCATCCGGCGAGCACCTCACGGGTGTGTGTTAACAACGTCTGTTCAGCGGCTCGCGCGGCCCGTACCAATTTGCGGGTGTAAGGATGCTCCGGCTCGTTCAGGAGCTGGTCCATTGTGCCTGACTCCACAATCCTGCCTTTTTCCATCACGATACCTCGCTGGCACAACTGTGTGGCAACGGCAATATCATGTGTGATGAAGAGCAACGCAGGCGGAGCTCTCATCGTGGAACCCTGAACTAATATCTGCAAAACCTGCTGCTGGCTAATCACATCCAGTGCCGTCGTCGGTTCATCAGCAACCAGCAGGCGATTATTCCCCAGCAACGCCAGCGCGATGCAAATCCGCTGACGCTGCCCACCGGAAAGCTCTGCCGGGTAGCGGGAGAGCAATTGAGGGATATCGCTGAGCTGTAGCGCATCCAGCAAAGAGCCCAGCATCGCGTTATCACCTGTTTTCAACGCCAGAGCAAGCTGTCGCCCCACCGGCATCAGCGGGTTCAGCGCGGTGGAAGAGTCCTGAAAGATGGCGGATACCAGCGCATGCTGAGGGCGCCGGGTGGGATGAAGGCCAACGACATCCGCACCGTTTATACGAATGCTTCCTTGTAATAACAGCCCGGCAGACAATGTACCTATAATGGCTTTTGCCGTCAGAGACTTACCTGACCCTGATGAGCCGATAATACAGACCCGCTCGCCTTGTTGGAGCCGAAAGCTGACATCGCTAACCAGAGCAGAATGGCCCGTAGAAATGCTGACGCTTTTAACATCAAGCACAGGTATTGGATAAGGAAGATTGTTGTTCATGTCACTGTATATGCCACTTAAGTAATGTGATAACATAACATTTATTTGCATGATGTTGCAATTCAAACCAATTTGTAATTGCTTTGACCTGCTCCCCGTTGGCTACCACAGCATCCTTTAAGTAATGCCTTGATCAGATGTGAAACATTTGCGAATTCCCGCTGTTCGCTCACAAGGTACAACCATACTCAAATCTCCCATATTGCAGGAGATTTGAGTATGAACACGTCACCGTGGAATCCACATTTTTTTCGCCGAATACGCGAACCGCTGCGTCAATTGCATATGCAGTTTCCCGCGGATGATCGACTGTAGGTGAAAACTCATGTGTGTAAATGAATTCACATTCTGCTTCGTGCATTGCGCAAACAGAATTACAGATAACACGCATCCGTTTTTCAAGCATTTCCTAGACTGCCGGATCGTAAGAACGGGTAGCCGTGTCGGCGTGGTGCCTGCATGGTTTGCCGTGCCTTTGATGGTGATTTCCTGCCAGGAAATTCCCTGAAGATTTTCGACAGCACCGATCTGGATCCCTTCGGCTTCAAGAACAGGTCCCTGTTCGATGTGCAGTTCAATGTATTCATGAGGGACGATCGAGCCGGGCTCCAGGTCTCCCGCATAGCCAATACGCTGCAGCTCATCACCCAGACGTGTGCCATCAGTGCCGACAGTGTCCAGGATTTTCTTCAGCGAGATCCCCCCTGCATAGACGAGCGATCCCATCATATCGGGTTGATAACGGATACCCTCTTCGTTTGTGAATGCGCCGACAGTAATCGGGCGGGAAGGTTTGATCCCGGCTTTTCTGAAAGCCCTGACGACAGCCAGGCCGGACAGGACACCGTAACAACCATCGAAAGCGCCGGCGTTTACAACGGTGTCAATATGGGAGCCAATCATCAGTGGCTGCTTTTCGTTAGCACTATCTACCGCAGGCAGTGTGCCATAATATGAGGTTTTCAATATAAAGTGATTTTATATCAACATATTAAGATGAGTTCCATTTTTCGTATAATAAGATACAGATCACATGAGTTGACCATATGTAATATCCTGCCTGTCAACTATATTTGATTTTCTGGTAAAACGCTCCGCTTTCCCACACCAGATCACCTTTGTGAACCTAGCCGGTGAATGACCAATGTCATACATCTACCGCTGGATCTGACAAAGGTACTGGCCGGGCCGCCAGAATTCATTGATTTACCTGTGCAGTCAGGTGGCTATGGTATCTAGTGAGTTGTTATTCGTGACGCGTTCAGCCTGCTGATCCTAGCGCGTGCTGATGGGAAGGCAAAGAAATGAATGCGGAAACCTGGGCCCGTGTGAAGGCCTTCCGTCGGGCGCTGGAGCTGGCCGCCGGAGAACGGTCCGGTGAGCCGGTACCTTCCCTCTGGCGTGACTGGCTGAAGCCATTTCCGGCCGGCAGTTGTGAACTGGCCAGCTAGAGCCTAGTTCAGTATCTCTGAGTTCACGACGACATGCTGTTCCCTTATGTCATTGCCATACAGTGGAATGACGGCCCTGACATTCATGGCCACGTCATTGTCGTCCTCGACTGGGAGTATATCGACCTGATGCTCGATCAGTTTCCAGGGTATGACTAGATTGTGGCGGAGCCGGTTGAGTCTGGTAAGCCTCTGGGTACCTTCCTGCGGAAGGTCCGAAGGCAGGACGGGAGCTTCACCGCGCGTAAACTGACGCTTGATGGCATTCCGGGTAATGGTCATAAGCTGTATGGCTGGCTGAAAGCCACGGCGGACAGTCTGTTACCCGTCCCGGGGCAGGGCAGGGCCCTGCCTCTGCGCCTGTCTATGGAGATCCCTACTGAATACCGTGACCGGGCGGTGAATGGTTCGTCAGATAAGGTCACCCATGTCCATGAAACGAAAAAGCAGAAGAAGATGACTCACACCGGGACCGTTACTGAATGCTACCAACCCCGTTTAGTCAGGCTGCGGGAAACCAGTTCCCAGTGGGTCAGTGAGTGCGGCCTGCGCTTCAGAAAATCCACCGGTGCCGCGGTCGGAAGCGGCGTCTGGAGTTCACGTCACCGTGATTTAAGCAGCATCCGGGAAATTCAGCCCAATAAATAGACGTCAGGTCTGATATCGCGGATAACAACCATCAAGGAATTACCTGATGCCGTACTATAATGCAGCTGATATGCGGGCAAGAGCCAGTGACGCCTGATGGATAAAAATATCAATAAAACAAAGGACAAAAACCTCGCCCGGCGGCTCACCGCCATGCTGATGCTGCATCATGGTGACACCGTCAGTCATGTTGCCAGAACGCTCTGCTGTGCCCGCTCATCGATTGGTCGCTGGATTAACTGGTTCACGCTGTCTGGTACTGAAGGCCTGAAATCATTGCCGTCAGGACGTGGGAGGCGCTGGCCGTTCGAACATATTTGCGCATTGCTGCTTGAGCTTGTTAAGCATTCTCCCGGCGATTTCAGTTATCAGCGTTCCCGCTGGAGCACCGAACTGCTGGCGATAAAAGTCCGTGATGTTATCGGTTGTCCGCTACATGCTTCAACCATCCGGCGATGGTTACCTGCTGCCGGACTGGTATGGCGGAGAGCAGCGCCGACACTGCGTATCCGTGCCCCACACAAAGAAGAAAAAATGGTCGCTATCCATGAAGCACTGGCGAATGCAGTGCGGAAAACCCCGTATTTTACGAAGATGAAGTGGATATTCACCTCAATCCCAAAATTGGTGCTGACTGGCATCTGCGCGGGCAGCAAAAGCGCGTAGTCACGCTGGGCCAGAATGAAAAGTACTATCTTGCCGGTGCGCTGCACAGCGATACAGGAAAAGCCAGCTACGTTAGTGGAAACAGTAAAGGTTCTTCCTTATTTATCAGACTTAAAACATCTGAAGGCGACATACCGGCGGGCAAAAACGATTACGCTCATTGTCGATAACCACATCATCCACAAAAGCCGTGAAACGTTGCGTTGGCTGAAAGCAAACCCGAAGTTCAGGGTAATTTATCAGCCGGTTTACTCGCCGCGGGTCAATCATGTCGAACGGTTGTGGCAGGCGCTTCACGAGACAATAACCCGAAATCATCAGTGCCACTCAATGTGGAAACTGTTGAAAAAGGTTCGTCACTTTATGAATACCGTCAGCCCATTCCCCGGTGGAAAACATGGGTTGGCTAAACTGTAGCGGTATTAGGATCAGTTATTTAGGATTTCTGTATTATTGTATATAAAGGTCATTAGTAATATTGTTTAGGAAATGCATGGGAATTTAAGCATGCATTTACATGGAGTGCAAATAAAACGGTTAAAATAAATAAATTATAAATTTCCTTTTTTGTTTTTATGATCCTAAATAGTCATGCTTTGCTAAACATGATAGGTAGGTATTTTTCAAATTGCATTATTTGTATTATTTATTGAAAATAATTCAGCATTATTTCAATCAATATTTGTGGGAGTGCTAATTTATATTATTCTTAATTTTATCGACCGTAATAATATTTTTTCTGTTTCACATATAATATGGGAAGTTACTAATCGTATGCTTATTGAGCACAATTCACCCAGATTGCGCCATTTTTTCATTAGCCTGACAACCGGGACAAATTATACTGATTTCTATGTCCTTTCTTTGCATAATATACCCATATTCATGTGATTTATCCTCAACGTAATATTGTATTTTGCTGTCTGTATGCTGAATGATTGTACCGCAGTTTGAACAAATCATAAAAAGTGTTAATCCTTCATGGGGAAAGCTATTCTTTTTTACAAACTTGCTACAGCTTTCTATTTTTACAATGACTCCAGCCTGTTGTAGATAATCCAGAGTACGATAAACAGTAGTTGGTTTTGCATTTGGGTTATATGATTTTAACTGGTCAAGGATTTGGTATGCACTGATACCTTTGTCTTCAGCACACCTGATGAAGTGATACACCATCATCCGCATCGGAGTAATTCGCATCGCCTTACGGGCAGTCAGTTCCCTAAATTCTGAACAGCCTAGATCCGGGAACATAGCTTTCTTAATCAATTCAGAATGTAGTTTGTTATTCATCTTGCCTCCTGCTGCCTCTATCACATTTGCTTTGTTTCTTTTTCCGGTCAGATGTTACCCAAGAAGTACAGTGCCTGTGAAATCGTGATAACTGGCAATTATGCTTGATATGTTATAACGTAACATCAAAAAGGTGGGGTGCCAATGTTTCTGTTACTGGAAAAAGCCCATGCAGGAGCAGTGTTTCAGCTTGAGGATATCCTGCCGTCAATACCCTGGGATTCTCATGGTTTGATCGCTGCGATTGCACAGCAATATGACACTGGAGAGGTGTTGATGCTTGCCTGGATGAATCAACAGGCTCTTGATGAAACCTTATTGACTGGCAGAGCCTGTTACTGGTCGCGATCCCGATCATGCCTTTGGCGAAAAGGTGAGACCTCCGGCTGCGTTCAGCAAGTACATGATATCCGTCTGGATTGTGACGGAGATGCGGTGCTACTGCTAGTGGATCAAAAAGGTGGAGCCTGCCACACAGGTCGGCGGAGTTGTTTTTACAACGCCATTAAAGGCGATGAGCTAACCGTGCTCAACGATCCTGGTTAATCCGAACACAACGAATATCTGAGGAGATGTAAGGTAATGTCTGAAGTCAGTGCAAATTTTCATGGCGATAAACGCCTGCCGGTTACCGTACTTTCGGGATTTTTGGGAGCAGGGAAAACGACACTGCTTAACCATATTCTGAACAACCGGGAAGGCCGACGGGTGGCCGTTATTGTGAACGATATGTCAGAAGTGAATATTGATGCTGCGCTGGTCAGGGATGGCGGTGCAGAGCTCTCCCGTACGGATGAAAAACTGGTAGAAATGAGTAACGGTTGTATCTGCTGCACATTGCGGGAAGATCTTCTGCTTGAAGTCAATCGTCTGGCAAAAGAAGGACGTTTTGACCAGCTTGTCATTGAGTCCACCGGGATTTCAGAGCCTCTGCCCGTAGCTGAGACTTTTACCTTTGCCGGTGATGACGGTGAAAGCCTGTCAACAGTAGCGCGCCTTGATACCATGGTGACCGTGGTGGATGCGTTCAATTTTCTGAAAGACTACGGCTCGGAAGACAGCATTCAGTCGCGTGGAGAGTCGCTCGGTGATGGTGATGAAAGGAGCGTTGTAGACCTGCTGATCGATCAGATTGAATTCTGCGATGTGCTGGTCCTCAATAAAGTTGATCTCATCAGTGAAGCGCAAAAAGACAAACTGATGGCGGTTTTACGTTCGCTTAATCCACGGGCCAGGATCGTTGTTTCACAGTTTGGGAAGGTTCCACTTGATAACGTACTTAATACCGGACTGTTCGATTTCGATCAAGCCGCTCAGGCACCTGGCTGGCTTAAAGAATTGCGGGGTGAACATACGCCGGAGACAGAAGAGTATGGGATCACCAGCTTTGTATTTCGTGCCCGCCGGCCTTTTCATCCGGCTCGTTTCTGGCAGGTGATGGATAATGAACTGAATGGCGTCGTCAGATCGAAGGGGTACTTCTGGCTGGCCAGTCGTCCTGAGTTTGCTGGCTCCTGGTCGCAGGCGGGTGGAGTGGCGCGCCAGGGACTGGGAGGCATGTGGTGGGCAAGTGTCCCTAAAGAACGCTGGCCAGAGGATCCGGAATCACTCAAATTCATCATGTCTCACTGGATGGATGGTATTGGTGATGCCCGGCAGGAACTGGTTTTTATTGGAATGGAAATGAATGAATCCGAACTGCGCAACAGGCTGGAATCTGCCCTGTTAACGGATACCGAAATGGCTGAAGGACCTCTGAAATGGCGACATTACCCTGATCCTGTTGAGCCGTGGTTCGATTAGTGAATCGAAGGCACCCGCATTTTCCGGGTGCCTTCGTATGAAAGCGAAAAGGGGCAGATTTACAACAATTCTTCCCCAGCTTTTTTGAACCACTGTACAATACTGTTCAGATGAGATTGTCCATATAACGAGACAAAGCGTCTGGTTTCCTGGTGTCCAGGGTCCTGAAGAACAGCCAGGCGGGATGCAATAAATGCCTGCGTCAGGGGAATGCCACATTCTTCTGTGATACACCGGTACCATTGCTGGTAAGTCTTGGGGATCATACTTATGCCTCATGAATAAATAACTGGGATATCACCAGAGCCACCACCAGAGAACTTAATACCTGTTTCCCAGCCACTGCTACTGCAAACCGCCAGTTTATTTCCCGGGCGATGGTAAATACCGTGACAAGGCAGGCCATCAACGTAGAGGCGAGCCAGACAAGTAGCAGTAACTGAGATGTGCTGAGGGACTGTATTAAGCTGCCGCCATCCTGATTGAGCACCATCAAACCATCTTTCCTTAGCAGTGAAAAAATGATCCCGGGCATCAGTTCTGCCGGCAGTTTAAAAAGATGAAGTAAAGGTGCCGTCGTTTCACTCACCCAGCGAGTGATCCCTGCGTAATCAAGCATCCCCGCAACACTGCAGATAATCAGGAATAACGGCATGGCTTGCGTAATGAACTGACGGAGGATATTTTTCAGCATCCATGTCACATTTCGCCAGCGTGGCCATTGCAGCCAGGTGGGCTCTGTCAGACGCTGGTCTTCGCTAGGCTTCAACGACCCGTTCCAGAGTCGCGTATGTATTGCGCCTGTGATAAACAGCAGACTGAGATAGGGGACAAAGAGCCAGGGTTGATGGGCGGCATTAAAAAGAGAAAGCGTCGCCCCGGTCTGATAGCTGCAAGCGGACCCAAAGCTAATCATACTTATACAGGCATGCCGGGTGCATCGCGAACACGAACGGCTCTGAAAAACCGCCACGACATTACAGCCGAAACCACTTAAAACCGGGATCAGGTCCTGTCCGCTGAGGCCCACTTTTCGTAACCAAGGATCCAGCGTCGCGGTGATTCTTTCCTTAAGCCCGCTGTCGTCTGTCAGCGAAAGAGACAACCCTATCAGTACCACCACAGGAAATGCCCATACAAACGAATAAAGTCCAAGACTAAAAAGACCGTAATTGCCGACAAATAGAGCCTTCAGAAAGTCGGGCCAGTTGGTCGTTATATTCTCAAGCGGCTGAATAACCGCACTGTCAATGACAGGCTGAATGAAATCTGACAGCAGCCATGCACACCATACCGGAACGGCAAAAAGCAGGAAAAGACATATTATCGCAGCAGGCCTACCACCCCGACGATGTTCAAATATCGTTTGCTGAGGGACTTCAGTCAGCAGATTAATGACCGGTATTTGCTGACTGGTTAAAGTGTCCACCGAAGGAGCTGGTTTACCGTGCAGAAGTAACTGCAGTGCATCCTGGCGAACATTCCTATCCGCTTCTCTGGCATTAACTGCCATGACAGGCGCACCTGATATTTCACCCAGGTATTCAGCCACCTCCGCGAGCCCCTCTATAACCTTATCAGCAAAGGTCAGGAGGATAATGAGGCGTTTTGTCTGTGATGGTATGAGGTTGCAGATCATTTGCCACTCCTGCTGAGCGTTTGTGGCCCGCAACACCAGAAGAATACCATCATGCTGGTTTAGCGCATTGAGCGCGAGTTTCGTGGTTTCACTGTCGCTCTGAAAGCGTATACCCGGGGTATCAACCAGGTTGATATCCGCATCCTTAATGACCCCCTCCCGACATACAACGGTGGATCCCCTGAAATTACGTTCATCACTGGCTGCACTTTCCGTCAGGAAATTAAAAAGAGTTGATTTTCCAGCACTTTCTAACCCTGTTAAAACGAATGATTGCATAAACACCACCTCAGCATGCGCAGTCATCGTCGGCACAGCAGTCGGGTTCTGAAGGCAGAATCCACCAGTCACGCAATCCTTCAGATGACAGGCCCAGATGACGGGTGATACTTTCTGCCACGACAGGAAAGCGTTGGCGGAACTTATAGATAAAGCAATAAATATTACCGGCATGCCGCACATGAGGGCCGACAAGATACAAACCGGGAAACAAGGTTGAACAGTCTTCATCCGTTAATACCGGATAGCCATCATCATTCCATTCGAAAAAAGCAGCCAGTTGCCTTGCTCCCCCGCCACACTGGAAGCCGGTAGCAAGCACAGGCACCTCGTCAGTGGCCCAGGCGCGTCCGTTTGTGGTATGGACTTTGTACGAACTTCCCGGTCCGGGCATTCTGATTACTTCACAGACATCCGCATCTTCATAAATTTCGAAAAGACGGTGATTCATTACCCTGTTCAAACGCTCACGGGTATAAGGGGAAAGCGACAGACTGGGATCGCTGATGTGGTTAGCTGACCAAGGGGCTGAGCGGGTTAACATTTTTACCGATGAGCCATTTTCCAGCAGGTTTACAGCGGCATCCACTGCGCTTTCATAGCCGCCTATAACAATGTATTCACCTTTCCTGAAATCCTTCCAACTGGTCACATCACCGTAATGGCAACAAATATCTGCCCCAGGAAAAATCAGCCGGTCCGGGAACTGGAATTCGCCTGTAGCCCATATTAAAGAGCGTGTTTCCAACTTCTCTCCTGCTTCTGTTGTCAGTATAAAATTACCTGAACTGAGCAAAGCAACCTTTGCAATCCTGGCGGGAGCCATGACGGGTATCTGATACTCATCCAGTACGACCTTAAGGTAACTGGCATAAGTTTTCCCCCCTGGATGTTCTTCACCGCAGAAAAGCGCCAATGAACTGTCAGGGGTCATAGCATTCAGATCTGGTTGTCCAAACGGATTGGAAAAAAAGGAAGGAGTAATAAAACGGGTTTCTTCCGGCCAGCGCATAAAGGAGGCACCTACTTCGTGACTGTCAACGACCAGGATATCCTGTATAGCACTCCGACGAAGAAGCGCCGCCATACCCACCCCGGCCGGACCCGCACCGACAATAACGACTTCGCGTGGTTGGTTCATAAAATTACCCTTTGCATTACGTTATAACATAACGATCGATGTTGAAATTTCTTACATCCAGAGGGACAACTTATCGGAAACGCCATGAGGTATTTTCGCCGACATCTTCAAGTTCAATGCCTTGCTCCGCTAATTCATTCCTTAAACGATCGGCCTTGTCCCATTCGCCCATACGTCGTGCCTTACTGCGCTGGTGAATTAACCTTTCAATAAGTTGCAGTTCTGCAGGATGAAGATCACTGCGGTTTTTCAAAAAGGCATCTGCTGATTGTTCAAGCAAACCCAGCACATTCCCCAGGTATTTCAGCGTGGTGGCAAGTGCTGCGGCTTCATCATCATTCATTCCGCAAAGCCTGTTAATCTCTCTTGTCAGTTCAAATAAAATGGCAAGCGCCTAGGGTGTATTGAAATCATCATCCATTGCCTCACAGAATCTGGCCCGCCATGCATCGTGCTGTTCAGATCGAGACCCGTCAGCGAACTGGCATGCGGTGTAGAGCCGTGTCAGCGAGGCGCGCGCAATGTGAATATTTTCCTCGCTATAATTCAGCGGCTTGCGATAATGTGCGCCTAGCAGGAAGAAGCGCACACTCTGGGCATCGAACCGGTGCAGAATATCGCGCAGGGTAAAAAAGTTATTCAGCGATTTCGACATCTTCTCTTTATTCACCGTCACCATGCCGGTGTGAAGCCAGTAATTTACGTAGGGGCCATCATTTGCGGAGGTGGACTGGGCAATCTCATTTTCATGATGGGGAAATATCAGGTCCGAACCACCGCCATGAATGTCGAAATGGGTACCAAGGTAATGGCAGTTCATGGCGGAACATTCAATATGCCAGCCAGGTCTCCCTTCGCCCCAGGGGGATGGCCAGACGGGCTCGCCGGGCTTTGCCCGCTTCCAGAGAACAAAATCCAGCGGGTCGCGTTTATATTCATTCACTTCGATGCGGGTCCCGGCACGAAGCATGGTAATATCCTGTCCCGAAAGCTTTCCATAGTCTTTTGCCGATGCAGTGGAGAACATGACGTCACCATTCTCTGCAATGTAAGCAAATTGTCGATGCAGAAGTCGTTCGATCATACTGATGATTTGTGGGATGTGCTCTGTGGGACGAGGTTCGATGTCTGGTGGCAGGATGCCTAACTTTGCAAAATCAATGTGCATTTCATGCACCATCCGTTCTGTCAGGCTGCGCCAGTCCTCTCCCGTATCACGGGCGCGCTGAATAATTTTATCATCTATATCAGTAATGTTACGCACGAAAGTCACATCGTATCCGCGAAAACGCAGATAGCGGACAATCATATCAAAAGCGACAAAGGTTCTGGCGTGCCCCAGATGGCAAAGGTCATAAACCGTCACGCCGCATACATACATGCCGATTTGCTCTCTTCAACCGGAACTAATAGCTCCTTTTGCATACCAAGCGTGTTTGTTAGTTTAATCATTACGTTTACCTCATTATTTTAGATAGCAGCACACGAACACGCCTGGTGCTAATTAACAGTCGTCCGGAATAAGAAAAAATTATTTGGTGACAGTACGATTACAGTCCGGACAGATACCATGACTGGAAAGGGTAATTTTCCGTTCGGTCATACCATGTCCGGTGAGATGTGATTTTACCAGTTCAATGGCCGCTTCCAGGGCTGGATCCTGCTCAATAGGAATAACATGATGGCAGTTATCGCATTCAAAAAGTCCTACGGCAGCCCGTTGGGTCAGAGCGAAACGCTGAGTTCTTGCCGAGTCGGTATAACGCTGGACAATACTGGCCTGCATTAGCCGCTCCAGTATTCGGTAAAGGGTCACACGATCGGGAGCCTGCTCGCCCAGTTGCTGAGTTAAATCGTCATGGCTCATGGCCTGGCTGGCATGTTCAAGGCACTGCAGCGTTGCAAGGGTGGATGGCGTTGCCCGCAAACCATGTGTGCGCAACGTTTGCTTCCAGTCATACGTTTTGGCTACTGGTGTTGTCATATTTCCCCCTCCGAGTCATGTTATTTGAATTCTGGCAGGAAGCCGGTATTATTGCAACTTGATTGCATTAACGTTTAGCGACATAAGGCCGGATGCTATGAAAAGAACACCGCTCATTATCCTTAATGGTTTTCTGGGAGCAGGAAAAACTACTCTGCTAAAAAACCTTCTTACACAGGCACACAAACGGCGAATGGCTGTATCCGTCATCGTTAATGACATGAGTGAACTTGATGTGGATGGCGTCCTGATAGCCAACACAGAAATCGTTGATGCAGCCAGTAACAATTTTGTGAGTATTTCAGCAGACAGTATCAGCAGCAGAAGTGGGATCCAGAAGCTGGATTCCGCGCTGAAAAACCTGCTCGAAAAACGGTCTCCGGATTTTATTTTACTGGAAACGTCAGGCAGCAGCCATCCTCTTCCCCTGGTCCGCTATCTGCGGGAACACACCCAGGTAAGTCTCAAAGCATTTTTGTCTCTTGTAGATACGGTCATGCTTAATGATGACTACGACGGTGGAAAGAAACTTATTCCGGTTTTCCAGGAGCACCTCAACAGAGGGACCCGGGGAGTGGAAAGCCTGCTGGCAGAACAGATTATGTTCTGTAATAAGCTCTTGTTAACCAAAAACGACAGATTACCCTTCTATGTTGTTACTGAGGTAGCCAGAGCCATACATCCCCTTAATCCGCAGGTTGCAATTATGGCCGTGCCTTGGGGAAATTTACAGCTGGATGAATTGCTTTCCATGCCGGATTACGATTTTCATCGGGTGGCGTTACTTATCGATGAGCTTCAGGATGCAATTGATGCAGTTTTGTCGGATGAACCCGACAAAAAATATGATATTTCGTGGCGGGTCATTGAGGATGACCGTCCATTTCATCCGCAGCGGCTGTGGGATACCTGCCATCGCTTCATGGGCGCAGGCGTTTACCGCAGCAAGGGTTTTTTCTGGCTACCGGGAAGGGATGACCTGGCATTATTGTGGAACCAGGCAGCAGGGAGCATCAATCTCGAATTCATAAGCTACTGGAAAGCCGGGGTCCTGACTCACACTGATAATTCATTGACAAAGGAAGAACGCGCAGCTATCCGTCAGCAACTGGCAAAAATGCCGGGCAGATTTGGTGACCGGCGCTGCCGCCTGACTGTTATTGGCGAGAGCGGCGAAATTGACGATTTTGCCCTCGCATTGCGCCAGTGTTTACTCACTGAAGAGGAAATTCTCTGGTGGCAGCAGGGGGGGATTTTCCACGATCCCTGGCCCACGAAAGTGGCCCGGCTGGCTTAACAGGTTATTTTGTAGCGACAGATGATGTTATGTTATAACGTTTTAGTGTGTAATTTTATCGGTACAGAACATGACTAAACCTACCCGCGCTGAACAAGAAAAAATCCTGGCAATGCCGTCAGAAGACTACATGAACCCTGCGCAACAGGACTACTTCCGGCGGCTTATCCGCCACGAAAGGCAGGAGGTGCTTGATCATATAGACCAGATGAAGCAACAGTTGCAGGAGGATCCAGAAACGGGTGACGAAGGTGACATCGCCATTCGTGAAGAACAGTTACGTCTGTTGTTCAGACAGATAGACAGAGAAAGCCGCCTGTTGCCGAAATATGATGCAGCGCTGATACGGCTTGAAAATGGAGAATATGGCTTCTGCCGGGATACAGGCGAACCTATCGGTCTGCAACGCCTGCTACTCAGGCCCACCGCAGAATTAAGTATTGAAGCCAAAACAAAGGAGGAAAAAGTTGAGATTCAGTATCAAAAGAAATAAAGCGGTGGCCCAAGCGGGGGGCAGGGTAGGGATGAGAGTAAATATCAGATCAGGCAGGTATATATGAGTATTGCAGCCAAACAAACCTTATGCCCCGGCATGCTACCGGATATTCAGTCCACTAAGGGTGACGGTGAGGGAGAGTCATTATCCTGGGTTGGCATGGAGCAAATTGACCTGCCGATAGACATCGCAGGTAGGCCGGTATCAGCAAAGGTCAATGCCGGCATAAACCTTCTCAGTTCACCTGAAGCTGAAAAGGGGATCCATATGTCTCGCCTTTATCTTCTTCTGGACGAACTGACACAAGGGGAAATCACACCGGCATTATTGCAACATGTGCTGAAAGCATTTCTGGTATCTCATCAGGGACGTAGTGATGAAGCCAGTATTGAGATTTCAGGGGATTTGTTACTGTCGCGTAAGTCGTTAAATTCTAATCACTCCGGCTGGAAAGCTTATCCTCTGACTCTGAGCGCCGAACTCAGGCAATCTTTTACGGTTACCCTCAAAGTGGGTATCCCTTATTCGTCAACCTGCCCGGCTTCCGCTGCACTTAGCCGCCACGTCGCGGGTTTGCAGTTTAGCAAAGACTTTGGTAACCGGATCGACAGGCTCCCGGCAGCAGAAATAGCCGACTGGCTTGTTGAGAAAGGAATGCCGGCAACCCCGCACAGCCAGCGAAGCTGGGCATGGGTGGATATCCGTCTTAATCCTGAAGCAAAATCACTGCCTGTGCTTGAGCTGATTGATTATGCTGAAGTTGCTCTCGGGACAGCCGTGCAAACGGTCGTCAAGCGGAGCGACGAACAGGCTTTTGCAGTGGCTAACGGTCAAAATCTGATGTTTTGCGAAGATGCTGCCCGTCGACTCAATAATGTTTTTCGTTGTGCATCCTTTTGTGAAGCATTTGATATCAGGGTTGAACATCAGGAAAGCCTGCATCCCCATAATGCCGTTGCCCGTATTCACTGGAAAGGAAGTAAAAATGTTACGTAAAAACCCATCAGGTCATACCCCAGTGGTGTCAACAAAGGCCTATATCGATCCCACCGCGGTAATTTGTGGACGTGTCATTATTCATGATTATGTTTACGTCGGACCCTATGCGGTTATCCGTGCTGACGAGCTAAATGCAGACGGGGATATGGATCCTATCATTATCCATTCCCACTCTAATATTCAGGACGGAGTGGTTATTCACTCAAAAAGCGGCGCGCCAGTGACGATAGGAAGCGGAACATCTATTGCCCACCGTGCAATAGTGCATGGCCCCTGTCAGGTTGACGAGCGGGTATTTATTGGATTCAACAGTGTGTTGTTTAACTGTCATATTCAGACGGGTTGTGTTATTCGCTATAATGCAGTTGTGGATGGCGTTACCTTGCCTGAGAACACCTATATTCCATCAACGGAACGCGTGGGGCCAGATTCCGATCTTAAAAGTTATTCGAAAGTGGATCCCGCTTCTTTACAATTTTCAGAAGAAGTCGCCAGCACTAATGTCAAACTGGTGGAAGGTTATCAGCTGTTGCGAAATGAATTCTGAGTATGGCTCGGCTGGTGTCGTTAACATAACACCGTATTATTAACGATTTGTTATTAATGTAGCAAAATGATACTTGCCTCATCAATCCTTTTGCGGAGGAGGCTTTTCTGTTTTACTAAAGAGGTAGCGGTGAAACTTTTTATTAATGATCTGACGGTCATGGATTTTAGTTTCCTTGATGCGGAGGCCGGACTGATTGGCGATAGCCTTATCGTTGATATTATTCTTGAAGGGGATCTGAATGCTGAATCAATGGTAATGGATTTCTCACATGCAAAAAAAAGTATCAAACATGAAATTGATAAACTGGCCGATCATGTCCTGATTGTGCCGGAACAAAATAGTCATATTATTGTTAGTCATGCGGGGACTACGACGGAAGTCGCCATGCTGCGTAAGAATGGGGAGACCCAGTGTTTTATTTCCGGGCCGCAGGAGAGTTTCTGGCTGGTCCAGGCAGATAATATTACTTCCCGTTGCCTTGAATCCCAAATAGAAAAACATTTACTGGCGTGTTTGCCGCAGGGAGTAAAAGACATAACGATAACGTTACGGCCGGAAAGTATTAGTGGTGACAGTTATCATTACTCGCATGGACTGAAAAAACACCGCGGAAATTGCCAGAGAATAGCGCATGGGCATCGCTCTGCGATCAGAATTTTTGTGGATGGTGAGCGAAGCCATATGTGGGAACAGGAGTGGGCAACGCGATGGAATAACGCTTATCTGTTAAGCCGGGAAGATGTCGTTACAGTGACAACACTTTCACCGCGTGCCGTTACATACTGGCATAAGGGGCTGACATGTTCTTCCTGGCGAAGTTCTCAGGGATACTTTGAAATCATGCTTTGTTCTGAGGTAGTAGATATTCTGCCGTGTGATACCACGGTTGAGTCACTGGCTTTATTTATCAGGCAATCAATTGAGCACGGTTTACCCGCAGCGAAAATAGAAGTCCATGCCTTTGAGGGAGTGGGTAAAGGCGCTATTGCCTGACACACTATTCTACTGTTCAGGGGTATTGATCTGTTTTCTCTCGTAAAACTACAATACCCGGTTTTGTAGCCATGTATCTAATAAAAGGTGAGTCAACTACCTTTCTGTTTTTCGCTAATGACGATGCATTTCTGAACCAGATGTTATTGTGGTCTTTGATAATGATCCCAACATGTGAAACATCCAGTCCTCTTTTTGTTGAATAAATACCCACATAATCACCTGTTTTCAGTTTATTTATTACCTCTTTATCTATTGCAGAAGCCGGTATATAGCTTATCCGGCGTGAGATAATGCCGAGACCCTTAACATATTCTTGTCTTTTATTCTTTTGGTTTAGCCGTTTGTTGACAGTAATAGTATACGGGCTGATGTCCTGAGTAACATCTTGTGCATTTCGCGGAGATGTGACCGCCCAGTCCGTGAAAAAATGTTTTCTGCCAGTAAAATCAATCATCCCGTTTGTATAACGGGTCTTAACAAGTTCAGATACATAAGTTTGCCAGCTACTGGCGTGCGCCATGGAGCGAACATAATCAATAAAAGTAAAACAATCCACGGTACTGGGGTTAGTGACCAGCCTCTCTTGCATCAAAGATGATCCAATAAGTGTATGCGCCTGATAAGGCGTTCCGAGGAAACGGGAAGATATCTCAGCGATACGTTCGCCATAGCTAAGTTCATTCCCGTGAAAAGAGACGGCGGACAGGATTTCGTTAACTTTGCTCTGGCTTTCTTGCGTATCGTATACATTGTGCATTAGTTGTTGATGCCTGGCGAGTGCTGTACAGGTATACAATGAAAGCAGGAATGAAAGCAGGCAGGCAATGCGCTTTTTCATTTTATATTACCTCTTCCGTCTGTATTCGCTATCCCACCATGTTCTTTGTCATTCCGCTGGCAGGAGGGGGGTGTGTAACCTTTTGTTTTTCATTTGATAATGTCTATCCAGATATGTTCAGTCTTTTGCGATGGCGCTTAACACCGTTCTCAAGGCGAGCAAAAGTTGAAACATTTTCTCCATCTGACAGAATCGTAGTTAGTTATTAGTTATCAGTTATACGTTATATCATACTGTAAATTGTATGCCTTAGCGTGAGACGTATTTAAATGGCAAAGATTATCTTTACCATTTAATAACATTTCCATGCTTTCCCTTAACATATTCAGGCACTCCCTAGTGACGCTTTTAATGCAACAAGGTTGCGTTAATTTGTGGGTTAATGCAACATAGTTGCTGTTAATCACTGAGCTATGTCGGGATACGAAAATGTCAGAAGCGCTTATAACAGAGTCAGAACCTCTCACCTTTACTCTTCCTGATGGCTCTCTGAAGCTCGTCAGAAAAGGGACCACGTTGCAGAACGTCGCGGAAAGTATCGATTCTTCCGTCGCGAAAAACGCCGTGTATGCTGAAATCGATGGCCAATATATCGATCTGATCGAGGCAGTGCAGAAAAGTGGCACGCTCAATATCATCACGCTTTTTGACGAAGAAGCGTTGGACCCGTGCACGCTGGAACAGCTTGAGGGGGAGTGTAAAAGTATCCTTCATCTGGTGCTTGATATTTATAAGCAGTTTGGATTTGAAGAGGTCGAAATCAAGTTATCCACCCGTCCTGAAAAACGCATGGGAAGTGACACCGACTGGGATCGGCTGGAAAACGCGCTTTCAGCCTCTCTGGAAGCTCAGGGATTACAATGGTCGGTAAATCCCGGTGAAGGGGCTTTCTATGGCCCTAAACTGGAGTTTGTGTTGCGCGACGCGATCGGTCGTGACTGGCAGTGCGGGACGCTACAGGTAGATATGAATCTGCCTGATCGATTCGATATTGGCTACATTGCCGAGGATGGTTCGACAAAACGCCCGGTGATGTTACACAGGGCGCTCTTCGGCTCTCTTGAGCGTTTTACCGGTATTCTTCTTGAACACTACGCTGGTAAACTGCCCGCCTGGCTGTCGCCGGTTCAGGCCGTGGTCATGACGATTACTGATAAACAACATCGATACGCGGAGCAGGTTCTGAAGGCACTTCGCCGGAAAGGACTTCGCTGTGAGACCGATCTTCGTAATGAAAAAATTGGATACAAAATCCGGGAGCAGACGCTGGCCCGCATTCCTTTCCTCCTGATTATTGGCGATGCGGAGGAAAATGCGGCGCGTGTCACCGTACGCGATCGTACGGGGAAATGTATGGGAACACTATTACTCAACGAAGCAGCTGACTGCATTGAGATGTGTTGCCGACCGCCGGAGGTGCGCCTTGATTAATCAACATGGAGGCAGTTCGTCCCTGCGCGAGAACCGTTGTCATATCTGGCCAGTGAAGAAGGATGATACCCAAAGTAACGATATTGCTTTTTTTGAAAAGGCATTCAGGGAACAGTCCAGTCGATGGGGGCTGTATGAAATTGTTCTGGGGTGTCCTGGAGAGGGCAACATATCGCTGTATCAGTCCGTCAATCAGGGGGCTGACGTTCCGCATATTCTGATTGCGGCAGGGTTTCATGGAGAAGAACCCGCGGGATGCTGGGGGATGCTGGATTTTCTGCGCGAAGGCTCCCCTGAATTGTTTGATAACGTAGCTGTGAGTTTTTTACCGCTTGTGAACCTGTCTGGCCTGAGTGCTGGCTGTCGGCTCAACAGTACTGGACAGAACCCAAATCGCGGCTTTACCAATGGGGCAGAGGTCGAACCTTCAGTTGAAGGAAAAGTACTGCTTAATTATGAAGCGCTTCTGAAAAACGCAGCCAGACACGGTGTGCTCTGTTGTCACGAGGATATTCTTCGCCAGCAGGCGTATCTCTACACCTTTGAACATACTGCCCGTCCAGGCCATTTTAGCGTAGCATTACGTGATGAGCTTGAACGCTTTTTCCCTGTCATGGAAAAAGAGCGGGTTGATGGCTGTGAATGTGAGGATGGCATCATCTTTAACCATTTTGATTCGTCATTTGAATCCTGGTTGTATTCTTCAGGTTCCGACGTCGCAGCGTGCACTGAAACGCCGGGATTGCAACCCTTTGCAAAGCGAGCAGAGGCAAACCGTTATTTAATCGGCGCGTTTATCTCATCCATACTGGAGCGCAACAGTATCGGGGGCGGGATGTCATGAAGCCTTTATTACTGACCAATGCATTAATAATCAGTGAGGACATGCGCTATCAGGCCGACATCCTCATTGATAAGGGACGGATCCAGAAAATTGCCTCGTTTATTCCCTCCCGACCGGAATGGCTGGTTATTGATGTGCGAGGGAAATGGGTGATCCCCGGTATGATTGATGATCAGGTTCATTTCCGCGAACCCGGTCTGACGCATAAGGGAACCATTGCCACTGAATCCGCTGCCGCAGTAATGGGAGGCATTACCAGTTTTATGGAAATGCCGAACGTTACGCCACCCACGACAACCCGTCAGGCGCTGCGTGAGAAATTTCAGCGTGCCTCGCGTTCTTCGCTGGCGAACCACAGTTTTTACTTCGGCGCGACGAACGATAACCTTGACGAACTGAAAGCGCTTACGGCTTCGCAAGCCTGTGGGGTGAAGGTCTTTATGGGGGCTTCTACCGGGAATATGCTGGTGGACGATGAACAGGTGCTGGAAAGTATTTTCGCTAATGCCCCTTGTCTTGTGGCAACACATTGCGAGCATACCCCGACATCCGGGAGGATGTGGCATACAAATGCGGATGGTCTCCCTTTGAAGGCCGGATTTTGTCAGGCGGTGCGGTTGATATGACGCTGGTAAATGGCCACGTTATCTGGAATGGGCACACCATACAGCAGAAGTACGGCCTGCCACTGGAATTCTGTCGCTAGCCACGTATTTATTTTGCTCAGGCTTAACTTCTCCCTGAGAACGCAGAAGAAAAGGTACATTTTGTGAGTATTATTATTCCTGGTTCTTTCCCGGCGCGACGACTGCGTCGCTCTCGTACCCATTCTTTCAGTCGCCGTCTGGTCGCTGAAAATCAGCTGACCGTAAACGACCTGATTTTACCTGTATTCATTATTGAGGGGCAAAACCTGCGGCAGGAAGTGCCGTCGATGCCGGGTGTGTTTCGCCTGTCGGTTGATATGTTGCTTCATGATGCCGCGCAATTTGTTCAGGCAGGTATACCTGCTATTGCACTGTTTCCGTGTATAGAAAGTTCTGCTAAATCGCTGATGGCAGACGCTTCGTGGGATCCATCCGGTTTAGTACCGCGAACTGTAAGGGCGCTGAAAAAGGCTTTTCCTGAACTCGGGGTGATAACTGACGTTGCGCTTGACGCCTATACGTCACATGGTCAGGACGGCATCATTGACGAACATGGATATGTGCTTAATGAGCCGACAAAAGAAATTCTCACCAGACAGGCGCTTACGCACGCTGAAGCGGGTGCAGATATTGTCGCGCCAAGCGACATGATGGATGGCCGCATCGGACATATCAGACAGGCATTTGAAACGAATGGCCTGCTGACTATTCAGATCATGGCATATTCAGCGAAATACGCGTCAAACTATTACGGTCCTTTTCGCGAAGCCACTCAATCTGCCATGGCGCTGGGCAAACGGGACAAAAAAAACTATCAGATGGACCCGGCAAATGCGATGGAAGCGTTGCATGAAATTGCCCAGGATTTGCAGGAGGGGGCAGACATGGTGATGGTTAAGCCGGGCATGCCATATCTGGATATTATCAGGGAAGCTAGGAAAACTTTTGCAGTACCCGTTTTTGCCTACCAGGTTTCCGGTGAGTATGCGATGCATATGGCCGCGTTCCGGCATGGCTGGCTCGACGAAGAGCAAACGGTGCTTGAGTCACTTATATGCTTCAAACGCGCCGGGGCAGACGGCATATTGACTTACTTTGCCAGCTCGGTAGCTCAGTGGCTTAATCAACATCAACGGGAATATTGATTCCCTGTTTACAAAATGAGCGACCTCTTCCTGTTCCTAGGCTTTCACCAGTCCAGTATGTGTTTCCCGATCTGTCACCACTGATTCGGCATATCAACGGGCAAATAGCTCACGCATTTCAGGCTCACAGTCAGGGGCAACTGGATAAGCAACTTGCAGAAGAATACGAGCTGATTGTCGCCGGTTATCGACTGCTTTGATGGCTAGGTTGTAAGCTGGTCGATAGGAACACGCCCGGACGCGACGCTGGTGAATACGATGCTCTATGAAGCACTCGATACGCTCAACGAACATGATAAACCGGTAATACACAGCGATCGTGGTGGCCATTACCGGTGGCCGGGCTGGCTCGATCGTATCAACACATCCGGACTTATAAGGTCCATGTCGCGCAAAGGATGCTCGTCGGATAATGCTGCGTGTGAAGGCTTCTTCGGGCGTATCAAAAACGAAATGTTCTATGGCAGAAACTGGGCTGGTATCACGCTGGAAAAATTTATCTGCTTCCTGGACAGGTACATACGCTGGTATAACGAGAAACGTATCAAGCTATCTGGATTGGCCCCTATATTTCCATACACTTTTTATCACTTAACCCATTACTGGTACGCCGCCGCAGATATTCCCGTGGCGAACGATATCCCAGCGCACTATGCGGATGCCATTCGTTATAATGTTCGAAGGCCTCCGCAAGGTTCTTTACCGCTGTTAACCCGTCGGGTTTCGGCATGATGCTGATGTAATCGCGCTTCATCGTTTTCACGAAGCTCTCTGCCATACCGTTGCTTTCCGGGCTACGTACCGCCGTATGTTTAGGCTCCAGTCCTACCATTCTGGCGAACTGACGCGTCTGATGAGAACGATAAGCTGAACGTTGTCTGTCAGCCATTCTACTGGGGATGCTGGCAGGCTGCTGCCGAAGCGTCGTTCCACCGCACCCAGCATGACGTCCTGCACGGTTTCGCTGTCATATCCACCGGTACTGGCCGCCCAGTGCAGGGCTTCACGATCGCAGCAGTCCAGTGCGAACGTTACACGCAGTTTTTCGCCATTATCACACCTGAACTCGAAGCCGTCAGAGCACCACCGCTGGTTACTTTCCCCTACAGCCACTTTCCCTGTATGCGCCCGTTTCGAGGGCGGTATTGCAGGTTTACGCTCAAGCAGCAGCGCATTCTGACGCATGATGCGGTATACGCGTTTGGCATTGATAATGGCCATGTCGTCAGTTTCTGATTGTCTGCGCAGCAGTGCCCACACCCGACGATAACCATACGTTGGCAGCTCGCCAATAACGGTTTGGATACGGTCCAGCGCTTCAGTATCATCAGGCTTGCGCTTGCGTCGACGATCCTGCCAGCTCTTCGACCGACGAGCCATGGCATGCAGTTGCGCACGTGAGACCCGGAGGCAACGGCTGACAAGGCTTATTCGCCATCCTCCGGCAACAAGGGCACGTGCGCTATCCACTTTTTTTGGCGGCCATATTCAACGGCTTCTTTCAGCAGCTCGTTTTCCATAGTTTTCTTGCCCAGCAGGCGCTGCAGTTCTTTAATTTGCTTCATTGCCGATGCCAGTTCCGACGCGGGCACAACCTGTTCACCCGCGGCAACGGCGGTAAGACTGCCTTCCTGATACTGCTTGCGCCACAGGAACAGCTGACTGGCGGCAACACCATGCTGCCGGGCGACCAGCGAGACGGTCATACCGGGTTCAAAGCTCTGCTGAACAATGGCGATTTTTTCCTGAACACTGCGCCGTC
>ERZ833782.551-NODE-551-length-44524-cov-7.832760_pt1 | contig 44524 bp, 44 predicted proteins | sample MGYA00519577_ERZ833782 | MGnify/ENA primary metagenome ERZ833782 (study PRJEB31850, sample SAMEA3708745) | human gut metagenome | biome: human gut; feature: human-associated habitat; material: faeces | place: China | collected 2014 ...
CACCGTATCTTGCGAAAGCTCCGGTATCTTCTACAGTATATTCGACACCATTCATTACCACTTTTGTTCCCATTGGAACAAACGGATTGGAAGCATCTACTGCTAAGGTATGATTGGCAGTTGGATATGCTCCACTGGCAGTCGGTCCGCCGCTCCAGATGCCACAACAGATTGGACAGTTACAATACCCACTGGTAACAACTTGTCCCAAAGATTCTCCCACCCTCACCGTTGCTGTCTCCGTCACGGTTTCATTCACTGCTTCCGTAGTCAGATGGTATTGCTCTGCAAACAATGCATCCAACTCCGGCTTGACCTGTTCAAAGGTAAATTCTTCATACTTTGCTGACAAATAACTGATCAGGATAAACGGATCATGCTCAATAGGTCCGATGTTATATCGGTATTCCTCATGTCCCGGTTCTTCAGATTCCATGTTGTTGATCCGCTCCTGCAGATTAGCTTCCAGCTGTGTGTAATACAGTTCCGCTTCCCGGATTGCCTGATCCGATGACAGATAACTGGTTCCGGTATAAGTGATCACATTTTGTAAAAACACTGCAGAGCATGACGTGACATTCGTTATGATCAGAAACATCAATCCGATCAGAACTGCTACACTGATATACACCTTCCGGTTTTCTTTAAAGAAGTTGGTGACTTTGCCGCCAATCTTCTTGATATAATCAATCGTACCTTTTGTAGCTGTTCCTACTGTCTGTTCACTTCGCTTCGCTTTGGCATAATCCCGTTTGATCTGTTGCTTCTGAATCTGTTTTTTCAGTTTCTTCTGCTCCTGACGGGTTGCCGCCTGTGTCTGTTTCTCTTCCTGTCTTTCAAGTCTGCTTCTTTTTCTGGATGCCCTCTGTTTCCTGCGTCTGGCACTTCTCTGTTCCAGCCGGTAAACACCTTCGCCGCTTTCTTCTAACTTATGGGCACCTTCTACCGCCGCATTATCGTCTTCTTTTTTGCTGATCTCACGGTGCAATGCTACGGAAGTTGCACTTCCTGCTTTCTTGACAACAGAAGCTTTTTCTGTTGTCACAGATTCCCCTTCACCAAACTTCAAACGGGATTTTTTCTTTCCAGGAGATTCTCCTTCATTTGCCTGATAGACCTGTGCTTTCTTGGAATGCTGCTTAGCTTCCTTTTTCTTTCTTGCTTCTTCATAAGAAAACTTTTTGGCTTTTTCTTTCTGTTTCTGATGGCGGAAATTGACTCCATCCGTATCCATCTGGTTCAATTTCTCCATATCTTTGTCATTTTTCACAGAAGCACCAGTTTCCTCATAAGCAAACTTCAAACGTTGTTTTTGTTTTGGCTTTTTGCTGCCACCGGTCTGATTTCTCCGGCTGTCTCCCCTGTTTTCTGATAGATCCGCACGTTTTTCTTTCAGTCTCCCTGACTGTCCGGCTTCGGATTTTTCTGCAAGTCTGGATTCTTTTCCGACTTCAGCACGGATTCTTTTTCTATTTTGCTGTTTACTACTCTGTCCAAAATCCTCACTTTGCTTCTCTGTCCGTATCAGTTCCGGCGCATCTCTGGATTTTTGCACAAAGGGACGGATATTTTTCCCACTCCGTTCAGACTGGCGGGGAGACTTATCCACAAGGTTTTCTTCTTTTTCCCCCTGTTTTCTTCCCATCTGCACATCACTGGCACGGTTACTGACACGAACAGAAGATTTATCTGTCAGGTTTTCTTCCACCAGACCATCCTTGGTCATCTTTTGGACTTTCTTGTCCCTGACTTTCATTCTCTGTTCTGCCACTACTTACTCCTCCTTCTTCGGATACCCTTTCCCTGCCTGTAATAAGCAGAGAAAAGCGATGCCAAATACAGCACCGCCACTAAAAGTTAATACATATGAAATTGCTCGTAACATTGTCTTCTCCTTTGATTTAACCTGCTTCGGAAGTTTCCTCTAAGCGGGTTGTCATGATTTTATAGAGGGAATTTTTCGGGAATCTGTCTACGAACGGGATAATGACATTTCCATAGAACAGAAGTCCTTCCCCCTCATTACTGTTGGTTACATAGGACAGCTGGGTTGGTGAGATATTCAGCTGTTTTGCAAGAATCTGCCTGTCTCCGGAAGCCTGGTTCAGCATATAAATAAAATCTGAATTTTCAAATATATTCTCTATTTCCCTGGAAGACAATAAATCCTTAATATTCTGGGTGATGCCCGTTGGGATACCACCCCATTTACGGAATCGCTTCCAAATCTCCACGCTGTAGGCTGCAGTCTGCTCTTCCTTCAAAAGAAGATGGAACTCATCCACATAGTATCTGGTGGACTTATGGGCAGAACGGTTCATCGTTACCCTGTTCCAGACCTGATCCTGGATTACGAGCATCCCAATCTTTTTCAGCTGTTTTCCCAATTCTTTGATGTCAAAGCAGACAATGCGGTTATTGATATCCACGTTTGTCTGATGGTTAAATACATTCAAAGAGCCTGTAACATAGATCTCTAATGAAGTAGCCAGCCGCTGTGCTTCCGGCTCTTCCTGTTTTCTCAGAAGGTTGTATAAGTCCTCCAGGATTGGCATCTTCTCCGGTATTGGATCGGCAAGGTATTCCTGATATACTAACCGCACACAACGGTCAATAATCGTTTTTTCTACCGGTTCCAGTCCGTTCTTTCCACCAACGATCAGTTCACACAAAGACAGAATAAAATCTGCTTTTAATGACAGCGGATTGTCTTCCTCGGAATAATTCAAGTTCAGATCCATTGGATTGATATACTGGTCAGATACCGGAGAAACCCGTACCACCTGCCCATGCAGTGCCTGCACCAGTGCCGAATATTCGGCTTCTGGATCACAGACAATGATATCGTCCTCCGTAATCAAAAAGCAGTTTGTAATCTCTCTCTTTGCTGAGAAGGACTTACCGGAACCTGGTGTACCAAGAATCAGTCCATTCGGGTTCTTCAGACGTTTCCGATCAACCATGATCATGTTGTTGGATAATGCATTCAATCCATAATAAAGAGCTTCCCCTTCCTGAAACAACTCCTGTGTCGTAAATGGCACGAAGATCGCTGTTGAAGATGTGGTAAGCCCTCTCTGGATTTCAATCCGATTGACTCCAAGTGGAATACAGGACATGAGTGCTGCTTCCTGCTGATAATCCAGCTGTTTTAAAGAACAGTTATATTTCTGTGCGATCCCCTGCACCTGGAAAATATTGTTATCCAGCTTCTGACGCTTCTTTGCAGTATTCATTACCAGAACTGTCACAAGGAACATTCGCTCATTTCTGGACTGCAGATCTTCCAGCAGATTCTTCGCCTCTTCTCCATAAGTCACAAGGTCCGACGGAAGCACGTCCATATCATAACCGGAACGTACCGCTCGTTTCTGCTCTTCGATCTTCATCTTATCCAAATCTGAAATCTTGCTCTTGATCATTTTGATTGCTGAACTCTGATCAATGGACTGGATATGAATGTTGACATTGATGCTGTCATCTACATCCAGGAAGTCTGCAAGCATTCGGTCTGTCAGCTCCGGTGCAAGAATCTGCAGATAACTCACACTTCCCATCGTTCTTCCCATCATAAATGTCTGATTCTTGGAAAAGTTAAAGGAAGTCGGTGCAATAAAATCTTTGGTCTTTAATCCTGTTTCCGGAAGCATCTTATACTGGAACTTAAATGGTTCAATCCGATCCTGGTTGAACACATGATACATAATCTCCAGCCTTTCCAGACCATTCAGTGAATGTGCCTGTGCACCCAAAACCTTAAAGTTATTTAAGATATCTGTTTCGATTCTTTCAAGCCTCGGTCTTGCTACCTTCAGACTCTCTGCTTCAATTCCAAAAGTGATATACTTTGTCTTCACCAGACCATTATTTCCCTTGGAAAGCTGATTCTTCAACATGGTACGGTATTCTTCACGAATGGCATTGAAGTCATCGTTCTGATCCGGAATATCAATACTTTTCTCAAATTCTGCCACATCCACCTGCTGATTGATAAAGGACAGCTGCACACTGATGGAAGAATCAAAGTAATTTAAGAAATCACAGTAATTTTCAAATATCGTGGTCTTATCCTCATTTAAAGCAAGCTGATAGTTGATGTCATAAAACTGAATTGTCTTAGAGAAAAAGGTCTTTGTCACCTGGCAGATACCATCCTGCAGCATCCGAATATACGGAATACTCTGCTGTGCAGTTGTAGGAATGTTTTTCTGTTTCCTACGATCCCGTTCCTGCTTCTTCCTACGCTTTTCCTGTTCTCTTTCTTTTCTGCTTTTTTTGTTTCTTCTTTCCTGACGGTTTCTTTTTTCCGCCAGGGACAGACGCTCCTGCTGAGCCTCCTGCTTTGTCTTTTTTGCCATCCGGCACACCCTCCTTTTTTACAAGGGTGGAAATCTCCTGATAAAAATTTTCTGTCTTATATGGTCTTACCGCCGGACAGATAAACTTCTGTCGAATGATATTTGCCACCACTTTTTCAAATGGAAGCCCGTCTTTTTCATACATTGCCATGAAGAAAAATGGAAGCATGATCGTTACCATCAGGATGGCTGCGATACTGGAACCAATTGGTTTTCTCATGAACAGATAAAACGGAATTCCCACAACTGCGGCAAGTGAAAAGAAAATCAGCTGCCGCTTTGTCAGATTTAACGCTACTTTTGTTTTGACCTTGGTAAGGTCTTTTGGTACTGGTACATACGCCATGGTATGCGCTCCTTTCCTGCCCGTTAGTGGGCATTAAATATCGATTTGCTAAGGCTTCCGGTCTTGAATAATGAAAATGCAAGAATCACGGTATAAGCCGCTACTGAAAACATTGCTGCATGAAGGTCACTGGATATGGTCATTGCATTTACTAAAACTGCATAAATTCCCACACAGACCATCATGAAGAATCCCTGAAATGCCAGTGCGAACAAGCCTTTTAAATAGTTGTTTCCGATATTGCCCCATTCCTTATTGGTCATGGTGGCAAACGGAATTGGTGCTATGGAAGTATAAAGGTAAATTTCTATCATTCTTCCGTACAAGATTACCGTAATGATAATTGACAGAATGTGCATGGTAACACTGATTAACATCGTTTCCATGGATAGCAGGAACAAATCCCCTAACTCCATATCCTCCAGGGCATCCACAATCCGTGTAATTGCTTCTGTTGCATCCACCGCAGTGTTTCCTGATATCACCCCGGCGGCATTGTTGACCACATGCTGACCAACATCAAAGACCGCCATCGTGATATTGAACGTATTTGTCACCAGATAAATGGCTACATACGCTTTGAAGATCCAGAGGAAAATGTTATAAGTCTCAAATTCATGGAAATTGTTTTTCTGTGTTACCATCGTGATCAATTCATAGCACAGGACAAAGGTGATGATCAGTCCCGCAATGGGGACAATCACCGTTTGGGATATATTCTGAATCAGATTAAAAATCCCTGCATTCCATCCCTGCGGTGTCTGCCCCACCTGCCCGGCTATGGTTCCCACCTGCTCATTGACAGACGTGAACATGTTATCCAAACTTGACTTGATAAGCCCGATCAGGATATCCTTTATCGCTTCCGTAATTCTCTCAATGATGGTGTTCATCTACCACTCCTCTTAAGAGAACAATGTTGCCAGCTGTGGAATCAGGGTAGTTCCCAGCAGCATGATTCCGGCACCAGCCATCAGCTGTTTGATGCCCTGGCTCTTAGCGCCGGGATTGTCATTTCCATATCCTTCCAGAAGGTTTACGACACCCCACACGCCAAGACCTGCGCCGATTGCGACTACAAGAGTTTTTAAAGTTGTAATTGCACTGCTAAAAAATGCCATATACATTCACCAAAACTGACTTCTTTCAGGTGTTTACGGGAATGAAAAAACACCGACTAAAAAGCCGGCGCACCTAATGTCAGTTATTCCTTTCCTCATTATTTTTCGTTCATTCCCATGGTTACTCCGACAGCTCCACCTGAATTACCTCCACCTCTTCTTCGGGTTTCGGTGTGTACTGCGGATTTAACTCTTTTTCTACTTTGTATCGGTTTTTCTCATTTTCATCTGCAAGAAACCGATAATTTTTGTGTTTCGTGATATCATATTTGTCTGAGAAAAATGGTCTGGCACCACGAATCTGCAGGATACATTTTCCTCCATCCATGACTGCAATCTCATCTTCTGTCATCAGCTGTTTGCCTGTTTTCTGGTAATTCAATCCAAAGGACTTCTGATTGCTCCTCGTTTCCGAAGTGTTATACAGATCAATGGTTTCCTTACCCAGAAGTTCACTCATTTCCTTTAAGGTAGTTTTCTCTTTTCCACCAAGAAATAGTGTAGTATCACAGTTACCCAGAATGGTATCTGCACTATCCTTGTACATTGCCTTTAGCTGACTCTGTGACTGCAAAATAATAGAAGCAGAGATTTCCCTGCTTCGGATAGTTGCAATCAGCTTGTCAAACTGAGGAATTTGCCCGATGTTGGCAAACTCATCAGCGATGACACGCACATGCACCGGAAGTCTTCCACCATATTCATCATCTGCCTTGTCACAAAGCAGATTGAAAAGCTGTGACTGTAACATGGCAATCACAAAGTTAAAGGTTGTATCTGTATCTGACATAATCAAAAACAAGGCTGTTTTCCTGTCCCCAATCTTATCCAGTTCCATTTCATCATAAGACATGATCTCACGAAGTTCTGCGATATCAAATGGTGCCAGCCTCGCACCACAGGAAATAAGAATACTTTTGGCAGTTTTGCCAGCCGCCATTTTGTATTTTTTATACTGTCTGACCGCAAAGTGCTGCGGATCTCTTTCTTCCAGTTCCTGGAACATCATATCCACTGGATTCTGGTAAGTTTCATCCTCTTCACGGGTTTCGCTTTCATTCAAAAGATCCAGAAGGGTATTCAGATTTTTTTCCTCTTCATCACCTTCATACCAGATAAAAGCAATCAGTGCTGTGTAGAGCAATTTCTCTGCTTTCACCCAAAAATCTTCGGAAGCTTTTTCCCCTTCACCTTTGGTATTAACAATGATTGTCGTTACCAGCTTCAGGATATCCTTTTCAGACCGTATATAAGCAAATGGATTGTAATGAAGGGACTTGGAAAAATTGATGGTATTCAGAACCTTAATCACATATGGCTCATGTACCACTTTTCCAGATTTATCTTTCATGATATTTCCATTCTTATCTTTCTTAGGTGGTCCCTTTGCTAACATCTTCCCGCACTCTTCAATCAAAGTGCCTTTCGGATCTGTAATGACCATGGAACAGTTCATCTGCATGACCGATGGTTTTACGAAAAAACGTGTCTTACCGGAACCACTGCCGCCGATGACCACTATATTTTTATTTCTTGCATACTTCGGCTGCTTCGGTCTGCTCTCCATGGTCAGTGCTTCTGTTGCTGTCAATGGAATGTTCATCCATGGATCTTCCGACATATAAGGCTTGATATCCTCTGCGGTTCCCCATCTGGCTGAACCATACTCGATGCCTTTCCGTAATTTCTTTGCGTCTGCCTGTTTCTGCCAAACCAACACTTTCAGAACGACTGCAACAACAATACCTGCTAGCAGATCTTTCCAATTATTGCTTAACACAAAACCAGCAAAAATCCGGTCTGCGTGTTCCATTGCATATAAAAGTTTGTTCCCCATATCTTCTCCCGGACTGTTCCGGTAAAGAAAAAATGCCCGGTCTGCATAGAAAGCAGCCAGAGCATAAGGGATATTTGTAAGAACCAGTTTCTTTTTATCCAGGGCGGACAGCTTACCCCCGATTTTATTCTTCCACTTCTGCATCAGAGTTTTGCCGCTTTTCTTTTTCATCGACTCTGCTCCTGATGCCGGTTCTTTACTTTGTCCTTCGTCTTCTTTGGCATCATTGCCCGGTAAGCTGCAAGACGCTTATGAATGGAAGGCTTATTCGCTTTTTGAATCTGTTTCTGGGAAAACTCACGGAAAGCAGCATTGAGGGCATCCTGATCACGTCCCTTGAAAAATACCAGATAAACCGGAGGCTCTTTGCTCTTGTCTTTTTTCAAAGCATAATTGATCCCGTATTTTCTAGCATACCGTTCAAAGGACTTGATATTTTTGTCCGTGATCTCGATATTGACCATCCCGGCATTCTGTTTTGCCAGCTCTTTTACCGTGACCTTTCCCTGTTTCGGCTGATTTTTCTGTGCTTTCTTCTCTACTGATTTCTGCTTCTGATGACGCAGATACGCAACAAGAACCTTTTTCAACAGGTCTGCTGTAATCTTAGTTGTCCGAATACAGAACGTGACCGTTTTCTGAGTTACCTCTTCCTGCATGACTTTTCCCTCCTTTCAGCGATTCAACTGCTGTCCAGATCTGTAATCATGGCAATCACCCCCTTTAATGAAAAAAGACAGATTAACCGGTAATCAGGTTCTGCACCTGTACGAGTTTTTCTGTCCCTTCTTCTTTTCTCTTATCTTCTCCACCACAATAGATGGGAACACACATTTCAAGTATTCTACTGTAAATACGCTGATGGGCAGTATCCAAATCTGTGGATTTCATTTCATTCAGTCCCAGATTCGTTGTTACGATCAGCGGAAGCATTTTACAATAACGGCTATCTATCACATTATAGACCTGCTCCAAAGCAAACTCGGAATTTCGTTCTATTCCTAAATCATCAATAATCAGCAGCGGATAATCCACAAGATTTTGTATAATCTGGTTCTTATCTGCCTGATAGCTGGTCATTTCGTTTAAGATCCTGGAAAAATTCGTCATCATGACACGTTCTCCCTGTTCCAAAAGTGCATTTGCAATACAGCCTGCAAAGAAACTTTTCCCGGTTCCAACTGGTCCCATCAGAAGCAGTCCTACATTTTTTCTCTTCATATCTGTCCAATTTTCTACATACTGCCTGGCGATTAGTATCTTCTGGTTGCTTCCATTGTCATTTTCAAATTTCCATTCCCAGAATCTTCTTTCCCGAAGTCCGACTGACTTTCTCTGATAAAGCAGCCTCTGTGCTTCTTCCCGCTGCATCTTCTCATCCAGTTCCTGCCTGGCTTTTACCTCGCATTCGCACAAACAGGACACTACATGCTCAAATCCCATCAGACTGACTTTCATCTGTTTTCTTTTTCCACAGATACCACAATGAAGACATCCCTCTTCATCCAGATAATCTGCTGTTACTTTATTTTCCATCACAGGCTTTCTCCTTCCTGAAATTCATATTTGCCCATTCCTGCCCTGGCTCCATCTCGTTCTGCCCAAAGACAGATTGTTGCAAAATGATTCTGATACTCTTTTCCACTGGATTTCATATAAACAGAAAGATGATCAATCCGTTTCTGGTAGTCCCACGGAAATAAAGTCATCAACTCCTGCAGTTCCGGTTCCGACAGAACAACATTTTTGAATCTCCCATACTGACTGAAATTTTCTTCCAAAGCGTGAGTGTTGCTCTTACTCTTATCAGTATGATTCTTTTCTGTCTTATTTATCTTAGTATTACTTCCTTCCAGATTCTTGCAGTCCGGACTTCTATTTTTTTGCTGCCCGGACTTCCAATTTCTTGCTATCCGGATTTCCAACTCCTTGCTATCCGGACTTCCATTTTCTTGCAATCCGGAATGAAAATATCTGTCTGGCTTTCCTCTGACCCGTTTCACAAAATTTTTCACATATATGACAGAGGGACGGTTATTTCCCTGCCGGTAACGTTCAATCAGTCCAATTCCATGCACACTGTCAAGTTCATAAAGGAGCTTTGTTACAGTCGTATGGGACATCCGCAAAAGATCCTGCAGTTCTGCAATCGTATAAATGATATAGACATAACCGTCACTGTCAATCCATCCATTTTTCTTTGATAGACTGATGCGGTCTAAAAGGATTCCATACAAGAGTTTTGCATCTGTGGAAAGACCCTGAAATTCCTTTTCTGTAAACAGAGCTTTCGGTATTCGGAAAAAAGAAAACTGGTCAGATTCTTCTGCTCTGAAGTATTCAAAATCTGCCATAATTTATTTCCTATTCTTCCATATTGTTGAAGTCATACCCTGCTGCACTTCCTGTGCCATGACACAATTCATCAAGCACATAATTGAACGCATTCACCGCTTCTTCCAGATAAATTTTCCTTGCCTCTTTATCACACGCATACATATCGGCAATAAATCCTTCATCATTTCCTATTGCGTGTACCAGAGTCTCCAGAACTTTCATAAATTTCTTTTTTGAACACTTTTTATTCTGCCTATTCACATACTGCTGAATGTCCAGTACTCTATCAGCATTTTCCTCATTTTCTTCCAGGATTCCAAATGCCAGGTCCATGCCAAATTCATAGCCATCACAGGAAATCTGATCAATATCAAGCTGTCCAAGCTCATCTCGATAATTTCTTTCTTCCATAGGAGTCAGTGGTGTCTCATATTCATCCAGATATCCCATATCTGCAATTGTTTCCAGAATATCTCTGGATGCTGCCACCATCTTGTCCATGATAATTTCTCTTTCTTCCATCGGCATATTTGCCATAATGCTGTCTAATGTCATCATTGATTCTTCCTCCATCTCATTTTCATAAATATCGTTGATATAAAAGTGGTTTGCCTTTCCATTGTTCGGAATGATACGCACCAGATTTCCAACCTCCACCAGTTCCTGTACTGCCTGATCTACCCCATATCTGGTTGTATTCAGGTCTTTCTTCATTTCACTTTTTGGATAAATTACATACAAATCCCCCTTACCATCTACCCAACCATTCTGCACCGCAAATTTCAAACGATCCAGAAATAAGCTGTATAAAATCTTTGCTGTATTTGACAGATTTTTGTATTTTTCCATCTGGAACAGCACCTTCGGCACCTGCAGACAATCTACCGGCATATACTCCATCTTACTCATTGATTGTTTCCTCCTTCTGTTTGTACAGCACTTCAGCTGAATTGATATTGATTTCCAACATCCCTACAAATACCTGATAGTACAGAAGGCATATCTGTTCATCCTCTCTTGCCAGATACAATCCTTCCAGTTCATCGGACAGATGTTTCATTCCATATACTGCCTGACAAATATCATGGATTTTCTCACATTCCACACTTCTAAGATGCTGCTCCAAGGTGTGGTTAAATCTCTGCCAGTCCTCCAGTTTCTGATTTACTGACATCATGCACTGGAACAGTTCCGCTGCTTCACATGCTGCTGACAGCACTACATTTTTGTTATTGATACTTCCATCGGCATTTTTCATATGCCCTACCATATACGCCTGATCTACTGAAACCATCTTTTATCCTCCTCTATCTAAACGGCATTTCTTCTTCCATGCCCTCTGGGATCTCTAAGAACCCTTCCGCATCTTCTGGAAACGGTGGTCTGTCAACCATTTTTGCACCTGCGAATTCAATCCGGTTTGCATACACTTCGGTGGTATAAATCTTTTTCCCGGTATCCTTATCTTCATAATTACCTGTGACAATCTCGCCTTCCACCATGACCTTCGTGCCCTGCATCAGATAATCTCTGGCAAATTCTGCTTTCTTTGCAAAAGCCTTTACCGGAATGAAACTGACTTCATCGGAATAATTTCTTCTGACTGCCAGAACAAACTTGGCAATCTTATGAAGTCCTTTTTCATTCTCCACTTCGTTGTATCCGGGATTTCTTACCAATCGCCCGGAAATAACTGTTGTATTCATTGGCTTAACCCTCCTATGCTTTCATTGATTTGTAACAGATGCCGATACATGGTCCACATTTTCCATAGGCACATCCGTAACATTCATCTTTTTCCAACTCTTCTTGCTTCATTTCATCGGCAAACATTCCTAACAGTGTTGTATAAATCTTTTTCATTGCAAGGAACTTTTCTTCTGCTTTTTCCATCTTCTCTTTATAAAATGGGATCAGTTCACGAAGAACTGGATGGAAACGTTCATTTTCATCATCCCAGGCACAGGTTTTCATCATACAACGTGGCTGTTTCTCATAATTGCCCAGATAATACGGGCAGAACGTACAGCCTCTTTCTTTAACAATTTCCACCGGAATTACTGGCATCTGACTTTTGATTTCCTTAGTTACATGCTTACTTTCAATTCGCTCTCTCATATTAAAAATCCTCCAAGAATATATATTTGCAAAAGGGACTTCCCCTGAATTGCCTGGTTTTAAGCACAAAAAAAGAGGCAGACTTACGATTTTTGTTTTCGCAAGCCTGCCTCTTATCAATCTAATATTCTATTTTCCAATGACATACCGTATAAACACGTATATCGCTCTAATCACATACACTGGAATCATGATGCTTCCAATCAATGCTCCAATGATGACACTTAATGCAGCCATCCCAAGTGTTGCTGTGGTATCCATTCCTCTCGGAATCAGAATCAACCGCATTTTATGTATTCCAAATGGAAGTCCAGCAATAAATACCCACCAGAACCAATCCGTCTGTCCACTGACCTTCATAATTGTTTTTGTCATCCAAAACCAGAATACCATAAATGCCAGTGGCAGAATCGATTTTTTAATTACATCTTCAATCGTCATCTTTTTTCTCCCTCTGTCTGATTCCTTCCGCCACCTCCCGATTAAGGTTTGCCAATATTTCTCTAACCACAGGAGAATCCAATCGAAAGGTTTCCAGATCTTTCTCCGTAAGCTCCCTTCCGTTCGCATCATATCTTCGTACAATTTTTAAAGCCATACTTTCACTTCCTTCCTGCTGATAATCCTAATGTTTTCAACAAATGTTTAAACTTCTCTCTTTTTATCCGTTTAACACGTATCTTTTCTATCTTTTTCAGATAGACTTGTATTCTCCTTGCCATATCTTCATTGCTCATTCTTTACCCTCTCTTTCTGCCCACGATGCCAGAAGCATAAATATAATTTCTTCCATCTGAGTCTTTGTATATGTATCTGGAAAATATTGTTTCAATTTCTTCGCCGGAATCTGCACCTGAACTTTTTCAGTACTTTCATTCATGCAAATCTGGTCAATTTCTGAATACGTCAACATCCGCTCTTTTGAAATCTGCTTCAATTCCTTTGCCTGCTTCATGGAAGGTACCATATTGTGATTACTCATATACTGAAATAATATCTGCTGCTCTTCAGTTCTCAAATAAGAAAGTTCAACAGCTGTGTTAAAGGGAAGCTTCTTCTCGTCTGCCAATTCTAATAGCTCTGCTACTAACTCTGTCAGATGAATATATCGAAGAATCTGTCTGGAACTATCTCCTGTATTCTGACTGACTTCTTCTGCCGCCAACTTCTTGCCAACTTGGCAAGAAGTTAAATCAGATCGTTTTCCCTGACGCTTTAACGCCTCATATTTCATTTTATAAGCAAATGCCTTTTCGCTGATCAGCAGCTCTTCTCGTTGAATGTTGGAATCTACCATAATCACCGTCGCTTCATCATCTGTAAGATCTTTGATGATAACCGGCATTTTCTCTAGTCCAGCAAGTTCACATGCTCGTTTTCGCCGATGACCAGCTACCAGCTCATAACCACCAGACTCTCTCAACCGCACAATACCAGGAACCAACACGCCATATTGTGTAATGCTTTCTGATAATTCTTCCATTTTCTTATCATCTTTTACTTGAAACGGGTGATTTGGAAATGGATGAAGGCTTCCTATTTTTATCTCGCAAATTCCATTGTTTGTTTCTTCGTTTGTTCCAAACAACGCATCAAGTGGCTGTAAGGAAATGGGAGTTGCTCTTTTTTTAGATGGCATCTTCTAGCACCTCCTCCGTCACTCTCCGATAAGCCTCTGTAGCTTTGCCTTTCGGATCATAAGAGAAAATACTCTGTCCTTCTCTGACTGCTTCCTTCATTCTTACAGAAAATGGAATATAATTATCAAAGATATGAATTTGACTTCCATATACATTTCTGAGAAGTTCCATATTATTTCTGGCATCATTTGTATGCGCATCGACCATCGTGAACAGAATCCCACCGACTTGCAACTTCGGATTAATCTGCTTACGAACCTTACCGATCGTTTTTAACAACTGCTGCAAGCCTTTGATTGGCAGGTAGGACGCTTCAACTGGAATGAGGACTTCATCTGATGCAGCCAGCGCATTGATCGTAATCATTCCCAATGATGGCATACAGTCAATAATGACTGCATCATATTGATCCTTGATACCATATAAAATCTGTTTCAATACATATTCCCTGCTCATTGCATTTACCAACTGTACTTCCGTACCTGCCAGTCCAATGTTAGAACAGATAATATCTATTCCCTCTGCCTGATGTCTGATATAACAGTCTGAAGGAATATCTTCATCTTTCATTACTGCATCCATAAGAGCTGTAAGTGTTTCATTACTGTCATCACAATCACGATATCCAAATCCTGCGGATACATCAGACTGTGGATCGGCATCTACAATCAACACTTTCATATTCTTTTGTGCTAATCCTACTGCTAAATTAGCTGTACATGCGGATTTTCCCGTTCCCCCTTTTTGGTTTACAATAGAAATAATTCTAGCCATTTTTCATCACCTTTCATCGTCGTCAATCAAAAAGAGGACTGAATTAGACAACCGGAATCTATATTCCATGCGAGCTAATTCAGTCCTATAATTACAATAATTCTGTTGTTTTTACTCTTGTCTTACACAAATCCATTTCCAGTCTGGATCTGTAATAATTCATATTCTGGAATGACAGCGCTGCCTTATTTTTCCCTTTTCAGGAAGTTAAAAATAAGGACTAAATTAGTGCAACCCCTTGTATTTACTGGAGTTTTCTAACTTGTCCCTATTATAACTCGACCATGAGCGGAAACCTTTGGAAGCAGTTCTGCTTTCCTATGTTCTTTCTTTGCCTTTTGGACTTCCGCTTTGTTATAAGCGTCTACAATGTTATACAATACACTGTTTACACCATAAGGCATAAGCGGTCTGCCAGATTTAGCAGTGAAAACAAAACCAGAATATCCGTCCACTTCATAAGACTTATCTTTCGCCAGCATGAAGTTGATTTTCCTCTGTTCTTCAAATGCTTTCTGTACTTCCTGCGTCATAGGTATCACACGAATACCAGAGTCCGTCTTTGGAGTAGAAATATGGAAGCGACAGCCGTCTCCATAATTCTTGTAAATAAGCTGGTGGTCTACATTCAAGCGTCTTGCTCTCGTGTCCACGTCTTTCCATGTAAGACCGATCAGCTCTCCACACCTTAACCCTGTACCTATCATAATCGAAAGCATAGGATAATAGGTATTGTAGACATTACTCTGCTTCACAAAATCAATGAGCTTTTCCTGTTGTGAGATTGTCAACGCCACACGTTCCTCTGCTGGTTTGCCATAATCACTGATAGAACCTTTTGCTGGATTTTTGCGGATAATATCATCATCAACCGCCATTTCCAACGCAGGAAAAATCATGTTGTTAATATACTTGATAGTAGAATGAGCATATCCAGCTTTGGACAATTTTGAATAGTAGGCTTTAATGTGAGAGGGTAACATCTGAACAACTTTAATGTTGCCGATTTCATCTTTTACCCGATTATTCCACACACGAATGTAATTTATTCGTGTAGTCTCTTTCAGTTCACGGGTTGCCATGTATCGCTCAAACAAAGTATTTAACGTCATTTTTTTGATTGCGCTGTCAGTCAGAATGTTGTCGTCCATATCCTTTGCAATCTTTTTTTCTTTTTCTCTAAGCTCTGGTAAATCCTGTGCATAGATTGTGCGACGTTTTCCTGTTCTTATATCTGTGAAGCGATAACTGTATCTGCCGTCATTACGCCAGCTTTCGCCCTCTCTTAATTTTCTCCCTTTCGGGTCTTTTCTGCTAACTGCCATGAGAACCATTCCTTTCTTGTAGCCCTCTTTTCATGTTCTCACAGCGTGGTTTGCCTATAAGTAATTATACCATATTTCCGCAAGAACATAAATAGAAGACCGTACTATTCTGCAAGGTAAAGCAGATATTTTTTGACCCTTTCCACGGAGTAAAGAACCCTGCGACCTATGACAATTTTTGCTTCTGCCTGCTCACCGATTTTCCTTGCCGTAGCATGACCGCATGAGAGCATAGCAGAAAGCCCCTCTATATCAACAGTAATCGGCTGGCTGGTTTTTCGCTCTTTTGTCTTGTTCATATATCAGCAAAATAAGCATATCAGTATCACTTATTTTGCAACACCCCCTTTCCTGTATTTTTAGAAGCAGACAGACGGCTCTGGAAAAGCTCCGCTGGTATCTCAACCAATCTCATTCCTATGAGCAAAACCACCTCTGGGACGTATCATTATCCTGTGAATACAGGTCATGGCGGGGCGACTTTTCCAAAGGTCGCTCTCGGATCACTGCGTGGGTCGCTCGCTTTCTTTTGGAAAGGTCATGGCGTACAGTCCCCGTGGCTCGCTGTATCACAAACGTATCTGTCTGCTTTATTCAGTTGTCAAAGAACGGCAACGGCTTGTCAGCCTGTAAAAGCCAACAGCAGGACTATTGACTTTTATAGAATGACAAGCGGTGTGGCTGGAAAGGGGAGAACACCACGCCCGCCTGTATGTATTTAGATTACTGCGATTTCAAAATTAAGTATCATATCCAAAAAAGCTGTCTGTACTCTGTTTTTCAAATCTGCGTCCACTACCATACACACATTTGCGTGTTCATCATAGAGCTTTCGCAAACAGAGTTTTGAGATATACCCGTCGTAGAAGTTCATCACTGTGGCAATGGCTTCTGGGTCGCCCTCTGTCGCTGATACGATAACCTCAAAAGGTAAGCGTTCATGTTTCTTCATTGGTGTTCCTCCATGTATTTCCTCAATGTTTCAAGCGTCTTTGTTCTGTGATACTGGACGTTTGAACGAGGGATATTGATAAAACGGCTGATTTCTCCGTCTGCCATATCCATGAAGTAGGACAACAGAATAATATTTCGCTTCTTCTCGGTCAGAGCTTTAAGAGCTTCACTCAACTTGTCATTTTCAATCCATACTTCAATTCCCAGCACATTAAACACGGTATAGTCACTTTCGTATTTATCACACTCGCCAAAGCGTTCCTGCTGATAATCTGGCAAATCAGAAAATGAACACTCACGCTTTTCACGTCGCTTCATATCACGGTAGCCTTTCATCACAGCTCGCTTGATGACTTTCTTTGAAAGGCAATCGAACTGTGCTTCAATGGCTTGTCTGAAAGAAGATGTTTCCACTGCTTCACCTCCTTTCTGTGCGAAGTAGAAATGAACGGAAGTTCATTTCCCCCTTTCCGCACCCCAACTACCCAAGGAGGTGTCCAGCTACCAAGATTTACAAAAAAGAATTTGCAAATCTCGGATATAACAAAAACAGTCTATTAGAATACGAATGTACCAATAGACTGTTTTGCTAACGTATGTGATATGAATTTTTAACTCATGTTTAGGGTGTGCTGACTGGATAACCATTGTAAGGCGGTTATTCAGTTGTGAATACTGGCGTATTTGCTGATACGCAATCATGGCACAACCCCCTTATTCAGAGCTGTACCGTGAGTGCAAAAAGAAAAGGACAGCTCTGGTTATCCAAAACCGTCCTAATCAGATTGAAAGACATGGAAAAAGATATTACCCTAGAACGGTTTTTTTTATTTACCGTCAAGGTAATATTGATATGAATTATTAACGCATGATATATGTATTTTTAACGCATTCTAATCATGTGTCATGAAGTATAAACTCATGACAGGTGATTTAAAATGAGGAAAAAGAAAGACACGCACAGCTTTGATTTCCGTCCGCTGGGACTGGCAATCAGAGAAGCGAGAGAAAAAGCTGGGCTTTCCCGCAATGATTTAGGCGATAAGGTCTTTTACGGAGAACGTCATATCGCAGATATTGAGAATATAGGGAAACACCCCAGCTTCCAGTTATTTCATGATTTAGTGACCATGTTCCATATCTCTGTTGACGAATACTTCTATCCACAGGAGAAAGCAGAAAAATCTACAATCCGCAGACAGATAGACGTATCGCTTGATGAACTGACAGATGAAGAACTCAAAATCATTCAAGGAACGATTGACGGTATCATGAAATACAAGGGGACGGGAAGCAAATAGGCTTCTCGTTTTCTTTTTCCTCTCATAAACTATCCTGCTGATCTGCTTTGCAGGAAGCAGGATTTAATGAAAAAAGCCAATAATCTGTAAGAGTAATTCTTACAAACTATCGGCTCTGCGTCTTAGCGTCTGGCTCTTTAATAATTTTTACTATTCCACGATTTGTATTGATTAAAGTTTCATGCTTGCATTTTGGACAAAACAACGGAAAATTTACCAATTCCGTATCTTCTCGTATTTTTGTTCTCGTCTTGCTATTGCAAACGGGACATAATACCCATAACTGCCTTTCCATCGAAACACCACCTTTTATTTGAAAGGAATTAATTTTTTATTTTTTTCGTAATCTTATAAATATATTCTTCTGGTGTAGGTCGTTTGTTCCCAAAATACTTTTTGAAATTTGCCCTTATTTCTGGGTCTGTGCTGTTCATAGTTTCATCAATCGTTGCTTCAATATTAGCTCGTACATCAGTCACTGACATACCACCTGCTTTTGCACCAGCTTTCAGAGCCTTTTTAATATCCCGTTTTTTTAGTCCTATCATTTATGATTTCTCCATTTTAATATTCTAATAACAAGTTGAAATAATTAGATTGAAATACACGGCTCAATATATTTTTGCAAAAAATCTATGCGGTCAAATATTGTTGGTTTAAAATATGATGTAACTGCTATGACTGTATTTTCCGACGGATTTACATATATAACATTCCCGCTATTTCCTATGGCCGCAAATATATGCTTATTTTCATCTACAATCCACCATAGATACCCATAAGACATATTTCTAAATTCGTCTCCACATCTATAATTTGGTTTTATCATTTCTTCAATCCATTTAGAAGATACAATTTGTTTTCCATTATGAAAGCCTTTATCTAAACAAAGCTGTCCGATTTTCGCCATATCTGTTGCAGAAAAACACAAACCATATCCGGCTGTTCCTATTCCTTTGGGGTCGCAAAACCATATATTTTTTTGTGGGTCTTTACACATGGTAAAATGTTTATGTTCTTCGGCAGTCTCCGCTAAATAATTTATATGTTTTTCTACTCCAATGGGTTCAAATAAAAATTTGTTTGCAAAATCAACGACTTTTAGACCACTCGTTTTTGATATAATGCCAGTTAGTATATGTATGCCTAAAGTAGAGTATTTGAATTTTCCAGTCAATCCTTTTCTTCCACCCAGAAAATCTAAAGCTGAAATAGTCCAATCATCACTTGAACAAATTTTAGTCCACGGTTCGTAATTATACTTATAAGGTGCAGTCATAGTCAGTAAATGCTTGATTGTAACTTGTTGAATTGTTTTTTCTCCTCTTTTAATTTTATATTCAGGGAAAAATTCTAATACGGGTTGGTCTATACTTTTTATAAATCCTTTATCAAGTGCTATCCCTACAAGCAAAGCCACAATACTTTTTGTTGCAGACATAACATGGCAAGTGTCTATTTTTTTATAATTATTCCATTCATCAGAATAAACCTCTTTACCGTCTTTATAGCATGATATTTGACAGATATTAGGCTGTTTTGCTTTAATAAAATCGTGCAGTTCTTTTTTATTCATAGTATCAATTTCATCTCCATTTCACGTTATCGTATATGAAATATTCATTCACAAAATATAAATCTTTGATACATTTGCTTATTTCTTTTTTACTGGATAATATATTTCAGTTACTAGGTCATCTTCATTTGAAGTTTGTGTTGGGTCAGTAATATAAACTTCATAAAGAGGACCATTGTTTTCATAACCGTTTTGTTCTGCCCATTCACATTGCTTTGTATAAATAGATGTCAAATTAGAATATCCACCATGTAGAGTTGTTTTTAAACATAGTCCCGGACAAAAATCTTTTGTTCCTGTAACAAATTGTTCTACTGGAATAGCAAATTCTGTATCTAATCCCAAAGGAGTAAACTCATCACCATGAAAAAGTACCATAGGTGGAGCATTGACAGTTAATTTGTCATATTGAATTTTCCTTAATATTGAATTAAAGCAACAAGCGTATTGTTCTTCCATTTCAAATTTACAAACCATTTTACGAATAGAAACTAAATACATAACTGGTACTTCAACAAGTTGTACATCAATCTTGTTCAAATAAGACATGATTGATTTTCCCTGTTTCAAAACTGATATATCCTCATTTAACCGTTCTGTAATTTGGGAATATATCTGTATCTGTTTTTCAAATTCTTTCTTTTTCTTATAAAGTTCTAAGCATAATTTTTCATTTAGCATTTCTTCTGATGTAATAATCGTTCTAATTTCTTCCAAAGAAAAATTATACTGTTTTAGGCGGTTAATAAATAGCATAGTTTCTAACTGTTCAATGGAATAGTATCTATAATTATTCTCTGGGTTAATTTTGCTGGGCTTTATCAGTCCGATTTCATCATAGTAACGAAGCGTTTTTGTAGAAACTTTACATATCCTCGAAAATTCGCCTATAGATAACATAAATCTCCTCCTCTCAACTCGCTTCCATACTCATGTTACACCTTCCCGTAAGGGTAAAGTCAATGTGATAATTCTATACGCATTACCTTACTTACACCTAAAATAACATGATAAGAAATGAATTTCCAACTATTTAATAGATTATTTAAAAGGCTTGTATGCCACTAGAAAAGTAACGTGCAAGCCTTTTTCATTTATCCTATAATCTTCCAGTTACTATCCTTATGAAGCGTCAGCTCATACTGTGATACCTGTGTTGCCTTTGTCTGGTTGTCGATAAATTTCACCGCAACGCTTACTTTCACATTGTCGCCGTCAGCCGTGAATACAGGATTGTCAAGCTCGGAAAAGAGATAGTCTCCGTTTATCGGTTCAAGGACATTTCCCTCTACATAGTAGGCAAGCTCCTTGTCCGTTGCGGTGGGGTACAGCTTAAAGAATGTTTCCAGAAACGTCGTAGCGTCATTTACTATGTCAGCGTCCACACTGTTGTCTGCTTCCTGTGCCTTTGGCTCATAATCGGATTTTTCCATAGCAGGGGCAAGGGTCGGGTTCTGTATAATCACCATATGCCCGTCAGCGTCCACATGGACGGTCACGGTATAGGTTTCTGATACGTTCCTTATCTGGTCGCCCTCTTTTATCTGTTGATCTATTTCATAGATGACAGAAAAAGCGTTCTCTCCAGACTGTTCCACGTCCCAGATAAGTACGTCCGTGACCGTGGAGCTGGTCGGTATATCCGTTCTCACCGTATCAACATTCAAATCCTGCAATTCCTGTGTCAGATAGGCACTAATAGCCTGTGTCCTTGCTTCGATTGCTTCCTTGCTGTTGCTCCATGTGTAGTAGGACTTCGCAAAGTTCTTTACAAAATTTTCTATCCCGTTGGTGTCATTCAAGCGGAGCTGTATGGTTTCTACTTCATGGGTGGTGTGCTGGTCGATAGCGGTAAAATTCTTATACACACCAAAGCTCAGGCTTGTGATAAGCACCACCCAGAGGGCAATGACGGACTTCTTATGCGTCCCCACTTTCATAGTGCGGACTTTCTTTTCCTTTATCGGTTTTTCTTTCTTCTTGAACATGATTTCCATTCCTTTCTATTGTTTAATTCTGCCAGCCCCTATCAAATGCTGTTGCCAGTAGGAGCTTGTAAGGTCGGCGTAGCCTATCGGGTCGCCAGCGTGGTACATCTGGTTATTTCCCACATAGATACCGACGTGGGTTACATATGTTCCCGCATTGTAGGTACTGTGGAAGAACACCAAATCCCCAGCCTGTGCCTGTGAAAGCGGGATATGCTGGGTAGCGTCATACTGTGCCTGTGCCGTTCTCGGCAGACTGATACCAGCCTTGCCATAGCACCATTGAACCAGCCCCGAACAGTCAAAAGAAGTGTTAGGATTGCTCCCTCCGTACACATAGTCCCAGCCTTGATATTTCAGAGCTTCATTCATTATCTTCTGTGCCAGCTTGCCCGACACTTGATTGACGGTGAGATACTGGCGGACAAGCTCCACATAGAACATATTCCCATATCCGTAACGCCAGCCACCATTGCGGGCGACAGCGATAGGGTTCGTGTAGGTGACTTTCTTCCCGCCAGACTTGTCACGGGCGAAATTCTCTGCCAGCGTAAAGCTGTGCTTTTTTCCATTGGAAGCTACATAGCCGATATAGCCACCGCCATAGTTATAGGACTGTACCACCACGTTTATATCCTCTATGCCTTGACTTTCTGCTGAAGAAAGCAGGGACGCAAAATACTTGCACCCCTGCTTGATTGAGCTTTCCGTATCAAGGGAGTTAGGCGGTAAGCCCATGCTCTCGGAACTCTGCATAACGTCCTCGGCTGTCCCGCCACTTTCCACCTGTATGATTGCCAGCAGATAGGGGACGTACTCGGAAATGCCATACTCTTTAGCGTATTTCTCCACCATAGGCTGATGTTTCAACACCTCTGCGGACAGGTTCATGCCCGTAACCCATGAGGAAGAACCACCGCCCCCGTCGTCGTCCTCGGCACTGATAAGCACACCAAAGAAAAGCACTATCGCAAGAAGAAAGGGAAACAGACTGCCGATAATGGCGATATGTCTTAGCTTCATTTCTTACGTCCTTTCTTTTCCGTGGTATTTATGGTCGCTTTCTTGATGCTTCGCTCCTTTCTGGTGGTCTGCTGGTTTAGCTCCACACCATTGAGCCTTGTTCCGTGTTTCTGCAATACAGGTTCAGAAGATTTTGAAGCAAGCGGACGCTTCTTGACAGGCTGTGCTTTCGTCGGTTCTGTATGTACCTTATCAGCACTTGTCCTATCAGATGTGACAGGACGCTTGATTTCCTGCACTTTTTCTGTATCGGTCTTAGAAGCAGGAGAAGCGGTCACAGGTCTGTCATGGGGACGGGTAGCTCCTGTTGTCGCTGATCCGTCCGTCGTTCTGCCAGCCTGCTTTGCTTCCTGTGCCTTTTGAAGCTCCATACGCTTGTCAGCGATACTCTGTCTATGCTGTTGGAGCTTATCGGCACGCTGGCTCTGTCTGGTTTCCTGTCCCTGCACAATGCCACGCTTGAAGTCGGACACATTTTCCTTTGCCTTTTCCTTAGCGGAGTGCAGGGCATAGGCGGTCTGGGTCGGCATATCCTTGATATTCTCCTTGACAGCCGTTGCCTTGTCCTTGACCTTGTTTTTCGTATCAAGCACCGCACCCACAGCTGAACCCGCTCGGCTACTCATGGATTGATTGCTCCTGTTTCCTCTGGAAGCAGAAGTACGGGTTTTATTTCCTGCACCCGCAACGGCACTTCCCGCCACAGCTCCCGCCATGCTTCCAGCCGTGACCGCACCAGCGATACGTCGCTCCATACGCCTAGCCCTGTGTCGCATGAACAGATACGGACGGCGGAATATCCTGCGTCCCATGCTCTGGCTGTCCCCAGCATTTAAGCTGAACATACTCATAAGGTCGCCCAGCTTCATGTAGATACCCGCAAAGCACACTATCTGTAAGAACGCAATCATAAAGAACGGGTAATCGGTAGAGATGTTGTAGAACATACTGGAAATAGAAAAAGCCACCGTGACAATAAGGGTAATGCCCGCCCTTGTCATAATCGTATTGAACACTCGCACGATTGCCTGTTTCGCCATGTTCTCATAGCTGGGTATCATAGAGAGTAGAAAGCTAATCGGTAGGAACATAGCGAAGATGATAAATAGTATCTGGGAGAATATCATCATGCCCGTAAGCAGGAATACGAATATCGTTATCCCCAGATTGAAGATAAGCAGGAAGAACACCATTCCCAGACGGTTGATGACCTGCGGTATCGTCAGATTGTCGTTGTCGTTATCCTCGATTTCCGTTTTCACCACGTCCTCACGGGTCGCCCCGTCGTCTGCTGACGGACTGGCAGATACCAGAGCTTCCACACGGTCAGCCCCGATTTCCTCTATATCGCTGTTGCCGAACTGTAAGAGTAGCCACGGCTGTTGTACCTGTATGGAAAACAGGCTGTCCCTTATCAAGTCCACGCTGTCTTTTCCCGCACTGTCGCTGTCGGGGAGCATTATCTTTGTCCCCAAATCCAGCGAAGCCGTGGAAATGTCCGAAGAAAAGTCATTGATTTTCTTGATATAGTCGGGAGCGTAGGCGATAAAGGAAGCGGACAGCACGAACACCACTATGAAGTTGATAACGGCGTGAAGTGCCTTGCTGGTTTCTCGCTTGATAAGTCCCGTGTAGGCTACATAGATACCCACCACAAGGATAATGAGAAGCAGGAATCCCACATAGAAGCCCGTGCTTCCGAAGCCGTTTTCCGTCACGCCCGCTAATGTCTGTATGCTTTTCCCGATACTGTCTGCCATGTCGTTAATGAAGTCCAGCTTATACGCCTGCTGGACGACATACCCTGTGGCGTTGCTTAGATACAGGCTTATCGTCCAGATAAAATTGGTGATACAGTAAAGCCCGTATTGTACGGATTTCCCGATACCGTCCAGCCAGTTCCACGGAAGCCAGCCCCAGCTATTGTCCACATAGAAGTCAAGCTGGTAGTTTTCCAGCGGGTACTGTGAATAGAGGTTGTCCGCATTGACGGTATCATCTACCAGCCCCGTGGCATGAGCCACCGTCCCGAACAGGGAGAGAAACACAACAGAGGTAAAAATGGCTATCAGAGCAATCTTGAAAAAACGAAAGAGCTTCTTTTTTGTCAGAAGCCCCTTTATCTTATCTTTCATCACTCCACCTCGCTTTTTACGGGCGGTCTGGTATCAAAGGCGTGCAGTAATTCTTCAAAGACAGGGTGTATCTGTACCACGCCCACACGCCCGTACAAATCTTGAAGCAGGCATTGTCCGTTCTCCAAGTCACGAAGTCGTTTCTGGTTGTTCTCGTCGTCCTTGTCGATACCGAAAAATTCAAGGGTCTGCTTTATCTCGTTGATGTCCGTAGAACGGAAAGCGAATTTCAGCCCGATATTGTTCTTTAGGCTCTCTTTGGACACGTCGCCAGAGGATTGCGTGACGAAGTACACGCCCGCCTGCATAGCACGTCCCGCACGCACCAGCTTGTTTGAGAGGGTTTCGCCCTGTGCCACGTTGAGGAACGCCCACGCTTCATCTAAATCCACGATTTTAAAAATGCTTCTGTCACTGTGGATAAAGTCAAGGGCAAACGTACTGATGACAATCAACATAGCCACGGACAGCAGTTCTATGGTCGTGTATTCCTCAAAGGTCGTGTCCTTGTCTGGGAGTACCAAATCTGCCACCTGTATGATATTGAGCTGGTTGTCCAAGCTGATAGCATTCTTAACTGTTCCGTCAGAGAATAGCAGATGTGCAAAGTCATAGTCCGTAAAGCTGTCGATATGGTCGGCAATATTGCGGGCTATCGCCGTGTCCTCTCTGCGTAGCTCGTCTATCACATGAAGCAAGCCTCGCTGATCGCTCTGGGTCACGGCTCGCACCGCTTTTCTAAGAACAGGGAATTTCTCGCCGTCCCTAGAGGAAATCCCCGTAAGGAATGTGAGAATGTCTATCGCCAGACTTTCAGCGTCCTTTACATTCTTCATAATCACGAACGGGTCAAGAAGCCCTGCGTTTTCCTTATCGCTGGTAAGGTTGACGATATTGATTTCATGGGCTATCTCTGGAAGCGTTTCTTTCCAGTTGCCACGCTCGCTCTTAGGGTCGAGAATGACCGCCTGTCCCCCAAAGAGAACGGAATAATAGACGATAAGGTTATTGCAGAATGATTTTCCACCGCCAAGACTTCCCACAAAGGCAGACGCTAAAGCGTTGGTAACTGTCCCCTTGATACCCTGCGAAGCAAGGGACGGCTGTAAATAGACGTTTCTTCCCGTGTCTACGGAATAGCCGATATAGATACCCGTATTCTCGCCAAGCTGTTGCGTCGCCCCGAAGCCAAGTCCAGCCAAAAAGTCCGATTTCACATACTGCACATAGTCATTGATATATCGCTTGCTGGCGGGGAGAAATTCAGAGTGAAGCCCCAGCATATCCCCAGCAGGTCGCACCAGCTTGACGTTTAAATCGTCATAGAAGTCCTTGACCTCATCACAGCGTCGTTTCAGCTCGTCGAGGTCGGGAGCGGACACACGGATAACGTAAGAAAGTTTATACATACTTTCCTTGCTCTGGTCGAGGTCAGTTTCCAGCTCGTCCACGCTGTCTAATGCGTCCACCACGTTTGAGTTTGTTTCACTTCCAGACTGATAGGCGTGGTTGTCCAAATCTTTCAGCTCTTTTTTCTTGTTGCGGACAGTCGATAACGCTTTTCTGTTTCCCACGATTTCTACATTCATGCTTGTATCAACAGGAAACGTGAACTGCTGTTGCTGGAAGTAAAATATCTCACTGGACGGGAAGTCCAGCTCACCCACAATCGCATTGACGGTAAAGTAGGACACGAAGCTCTCGCTGTCCTCATGTTCCAGCCTTATGTATCGCTGGCTTTCCTCTACCAGACAGCGGGTAGGACGGATAAGGTCGTACTGCTTGATGAGCGTTGCCTTTTTTAGCTTCTTCTTTGGAAGCGAATATTCGTAGTCCTCATACGCCACGCCGTCCCTGCCGTAGATATGCTCGATAAGATACCCGAAGTCGTTCTTATCCAAGCGTCGGAACTTGAAACGGCGGGAGATTTTATTTTCCAGCAGTTTTTCCATTTTCATGTAGCGGTTGATTTCATCATCTGGCATGGAGATAAAATCGTTCATCAGCGTGTGGTTGACCTCGTTTAGAAATTCCTTGAACGTCAGAAACGCCGATTTCTTCATGCTGTCAAGGCTGACCTTTTCCTCGGTCACAATGAGCTTGAAGCCGATAAAAAAGCGGTAGTCCACTTGATTGTCGCCAATCATGGAAACAAGGGCTTCCGTCTGTTCATCTATCTTCTGTATCGCCACATCACGAAGTCGCCCCGTCACCAGCTTCTTTGACTGCTCCTGTATGCTTCTGACGGAGCTTTCCGTTGCTATCTGCAAGGCGTGTATCTTCCCCTCACGGCTCTGTGCGATAAGCTGACGGAAGCTGTCATGGACGATAAATTTCTGTTCAGCCGATAGAAAGCTGTAATTGTATGGTATCAGCTCATAGTAGGCGAATACCTCATTGTCCTTGTTCCAGACAAGGTTGTTGTCGATATATTTAATCGGGAACATACATCACACTCCTAACTGCCGTGACGGGTTCGCTGAACACTTCCTTTTCCAGCTTCACGGCTTTTCCTGCATAGGTCACTTTTGGTCGCAGGGCAAACGTAACCTGCGATTTCAGGAAGCTGTAAGGCTTCTTGCCGTCAAAGGTCTTTTGGCTCATGAACCATGTGAGGGCGACAGGAATACCGAAGTATTTTAAAAATGCCCCCTCGATAAGCGATAACGGCGGTAAGTCCCCTAAGAGAATGACGGCAAACTCCGTAATGACAAACCACGTTATCTGGGTAAAGGTAACGGGAAACGGGAGAGTAAAGTCATTGATTGCGTACAGCACTTTTTCCACGTTCCAGATACCTGTGTAGCTCTTAATCTTCTTCAATTCGTTTCAGCTCCTTTCGTTGTAATGGAAAAGGACAGCCGTTTTTCAGACTGTCCTTGATAGAAAAAAGCTGTCAGTAGCGACGTTGCTTGTCGCTGATCTGCCAGCTCTAATATGGTATCTCGCATATTCCTCGGCTTGTTTCAATGAATGTTCGCTCTATGGATAATTCCCTGCCGTATGCTTCATAATTGATATAGTTTTGTAAAAGTGGAGGTATCTCACCCAATACCTGCAACTCGTCAATGAAGTAATAGGCAACGTCGGTCATATCCTCACAATTAGGATAATAATAAATCTCGTCCTTATGCTCGTAGACTTCTTCCAGACTTCCGAAGCAGGAAACAAACTCGTCCAGAGCGTCGGTGATATAGTCGGGAAGCTCACAAATCATCTCGTACATCTCATTGAGTTCTTGAATGGAGATATACTCCCCGATTTCAATAGGAAAGTTGTCGGTATCATGGACAGCGTATTCCTCATAATAGCTGTTCAGCCCGATACGCTCCGAAACATCTTCCTCGTCGATTGGAAAAGAGAACCAATCACCGACAAGTTCGCCCTCGTTGTACTTGCCAAGATTAGCGATATACACCCTCATGTCGTCAACCACAGGCTTACACCTCTTTTCTACGGAAGCTCATAGATACCGTGGTCGGTTTCCACAAAGTGTCCGTTGTCGTCAAGGTACTGCCCGTAGGCTTCAAAATCAAAATAGCGGGTGACGCTCTCACTTAGGGAAGTAAAGTCTGGGTCATTGTTCAGAATGTGGCGGGCAACGTCCGTCATGTTCTTACACCATGAGTAATGAATAATGTCGTTTCTATATCGGTGCAGTTCGTCAAGGTCAGTGAAATAGCACATCAGCTCCCCATAGTCCTCTTTCAAGTCAGAGGGTAGATTTTCATAAGTAACGTACAGGTCATTGAGCTTTTCCACGGTGGTATCTTCCTGCACTTCATCAGCAAAAGGAAGCTCCTTGCCCGTGATGTAATAATAGTCTGTATCTATATCAATCCCCAGCAGTTCTTCCACCTGTTCTGTGTCGATAGGCAGGGTGAACCAAAAGGCTCGTATCTCGCCGTCTGTCGGCTCTCTGGCTTCAATCTGCACACGCATTTCTTCCATGTTTCATCACGTCCTTTCTTTGCAACGCTTCCTGTATGACGGCGTAAGGCACACCGAATACATAGCGTGAAAAATCTTCTAACTGTTTCTTAGGATAGTCGGACAGGCAAAGGCGTTTCATCTCAAACCAGACCGCACGTTTGTAATAGGGCAGGTCGGAGAGATATGGACAGCCGATTTTTGCCTGCATATCTGTAAAAATATCTTTCAATCAATCACTCCAATCTTAAATTTGAGTATAGAAAAAGCGGTTGATCTCCAAAGGAGTAACCGCTTTGTGTCTGGATATGAAATTGTTAAATTTTAATTTACTTGCCTGACAAATATAATTTGATTTCCTCAGCTATTGTAGCATATTCGTAATCCTGAACATAATGAGGACAATTCAATTCTATAATTTTTGCATCATCAACCTTTGTTATGTATTTTTTAGGTATCTGGCGCCATGTTTCCTCGTCAAATCCCGTTCCACCAGACCCATTAGATACAAATAAACACATTGGAACAGTAGGAACACCCATTTCCTCTACAATCTTGGCATTATTTTTAATATATTCCATTTCTTGTATCATTGTAGATGTTGCTGTTCGTCTATAAAAAATTGCTTTATAAATATCTTTTTCATACTCCGTCAAAGTGCCATGTTTTATTGCTTCACTTTCCGAAATACCTGGTATTAATCTTGTGACTCCAATATTCGCTACAAAACTAGACACCTTCATCAATGGAATATTGATTTTCATATTCTCATAATACTGTGGTACTGCCATGTCCAATCCAATAATAGCAGTTACTTCATCTGGATATTTATTAGCCCAATAAAGTGCCTCCAATCCCGACATAGAATGTGGACACAACACATATGGTCCTTTTATACCTGCCATTTCAAGTGATTTTCTTGTATCATCGAGAATACTATCTATATCTCTATCTCTGTCAACTACATCACTATATCCATAACCGAATTTTTCAACTACAACAATCTGATATTCATCAGATAGCAAAGAATATAGTGATTTAAAATCTAAAATAGGTGAACACGTTCCACCCCCAGATAGAAATACAAGTGTTTTATCTCCGCTACCTTCTTTATAAACACTCATATTGTTTCCATCAACAGAAATCATTTCACCCAATGGTACTAGCAATTCTTGTTCTTTATCCAAACGAATTCTATGATTGATGTAGACAGCAAGCAATATCACAACAAATAACAGAATAATAAACGCAAATATCTTAAACATCTTTTTATATATCCTCCACATGTTTTTCCTCCCAAATCCTAATTTGTTAATTTCTATATCCACATTATATCAGTTAAAAATCAGTCATTCAATGAAATTCATAGCGTAACTATCTTCTATCTGCGTACCATTCCGTCACCCCCCTTTCATTCCCCCCTATGCCCGAACTCCCATAGGGGGACAGGTAAGTTTGCGTGACCGCAAACTGCTGATTGCTACGCTCCAATGATACGGTTGAACAGCTCTAACAGCACGTCCTTGACACCGCCTGCATTGAATACCAGCCCGACAGCGATTAAGGCAATCACAAGGAAGCCGATAAGTTTTGAAAACTCTCTCTTAAATCCTAAGTAGATACCGATGACCACGATTGCCATAAGCACCAAGCTCTGTGCGTTGCTTAAAAACCAGTTGTACAAATTCTGTCCGAAATTCATTCTTTATCAATCCTTTCTTTTTTGATTTCTTCCATTTCTTCATCAGCCATTTTGCTGACCTGTGCGATACACATAAGAACGACAGCGATACCAGTACCAAGTCCTTGACAAGTTCTGCCATAATCTCAATTCTCCTTTACTCTGTGATTAAGCTCCTCTGTGTCCGCTGTCTGCTGTCGGATTATCTGCAAGTGCTTTTCCGTCAGCTTTGCGTTGTCCTCAATCTCTTTCAGATAGCTTGTGCTGTTGCCAGCGTCTATCTTTTTTAGCATTTTCAGCGTAGGGGCGACCTGTCGGCTTATCCAGCTCAGCGTCCTTTCCAGCGTGTAAGGCTCTGGGTCTGTTGTCAATTTGATAGGCGGGCGGTCTTTCCCGATAAACCACGCCCAGCGGTCATTGAGTTTCCAGTCTGTCTTTCGCTTCTCTGGCTCTCTGTCCACGAAGCGGATATAGTGATTGATGATAGAAAAAGCCGTCTGTTCTGCGTCATAATGGGTCAGCAGTTCACGGACGGCATAATAAGCTCTTTCATCTTTCAGTCGTATCTCGAAGCGGTTCTTTATGGGTGCTTCCTCAAGCGGTATTCCCAGCTTTGCGTACTGCTCGTAGTTCTTCTCATAACAGCAGAAGTACACCTCGCTTTTCAGTGAGCCGATATACAGTGTGTGTCCCATGCCCGCCTTGTCCTGCTCGTTGTGCTTCACCAGCTCGCCGGAAGCATAGGACTTGAAAGAACGGAACAGGGAAACACATTCCTCACGGTTGCATTTGGCGGTCAGATCTGGAATATCCAGTATGCCCGCCCTGTCGTTAATGGCAAGGTCAAGGCGTTTCATCACACCGCCCTCAACCAGAGTGTCCATGAGGAAGTCATACCAGCTTCGCTCCTGTGCCAGCAGATAGCTTTCAAACTGGCGACAGCCTTTTCCTTTCAGCTCCAGAAGCGTGCCTTTTTCCTCATCTTGTGAAGTGTAGACGAACACATCACCCAGATAGTAATGCTCTGTGTACTTGTAGTGTCCGTAGTCCTCATGGAGCATATAGTCAACATTGAGCTTCAATATATCTCTGATAACGTGCTGTATATCCAGCGTGGGGAAACGGATACGCACATAGTCGAACAGCAGGAACATGGGAGCGTCGGGATTGAACTTCTCAACAGCTTCCATGAGCTTGTCCTGCATATCGTCCGTGAGCTTGACCTTTCCCGCTTCGATACGGTTCAAGTGTTCACGGCTGATACCAGCCATGATAGCAAGCCTTGTCTGGGACACGCCATAAGATTGACGTTTCTCTTTCAAGGCGGTTATAAAGGTGCTTTCATTCAGCCTGCATACCCCCAATCGTGTATTTTTAGAAATCTGTGATATTTTCCGCCGATTGTCACAGTCAGCCATGAGTAAGAGAAAACCCTTATGCCAAGCGGGATTTCCAGACTTTTTGACCGTAGTTTCCAGCGAAAGAAGCCCCTCTGTTAGATACCGAGGGGCTTCTTTCGCTGGCGTGGCTGACGCCACACCAGCAGAGCTAGTCCGTGCCGTCGCCTTTCGCTTCGCACGTCGCCGTCCCGTCCTGCCTTGTGAGGACGAGTGAGCCGATAGCCTGTAAAAAATCATGTCCCTTTGGTACAAGGGGAGTGTAAAATTCTGATATGACGCTTGTACCCACGTCACAATAGCCACGCCCTTTGATACGCTTTTGAAAGAACTGCTTTTTTACGTCGCTTCCGAAAAGCATACCGTAGCCTAGCTCGCTGATACGTCCCAAGCCCACACGGAAGTTGAAGTTATCTCTGATACCGTCTGAAAAATACTTTGCGTCGGGACGCTGGCAGGCGACAATGAGAAAATACCCCGCCTGCCTGCCGAGCATGACGATTTTCTTTAGCTGGCTTAAAAGGCTCATACTTTCCTTTGTCCCCAGCATTTCCAAGAACGCCACATATTCATCAAAGATAAGGAAGCAGGGCGGTAAGCCCAGATAGGCATAGTTTTCGCCCGTCTTGTAGTCTGGGTGTTGCTTCATTTCCTCGCTTCGCTGTACCATGCCCTCATAGAACGCATTGACGCACTCTATCATATCTTCTTTAGTGTGGTACACGTTATCCATGACCGTACCCAAGTCCGCAAGGTCGGCGTTCTTAGGGTCTAAGATGTAAAGCTGGGCGTTGGTCTGCAAGAGGGCTTCAATGATTGTCAGCAGGAAATAGGTTTTTCCACCGCCAGTCCCACCACAGATGAGGGCATGAGGGAGTGCGTCATATTCCCATGTAAGGTTCTTCATCAGACGCAAGCCCCCGTTTTCAGCCCTTACCTCGTCAATCGTGATACGATTCGCTATCATGTCATAGAGCAAGGTGTACTCGATATAGCCGTCATGGAGCGTCTTGTCGGTCAGTTCACAGTAAAGCCCGCTTTCCAACTTATCTTCCAGTCTAAGGAGCTGGTCTTGATACTTCCCTAAAGAGATTTCACAGCGGATATGGAGCAGTCCCGTGTCCATTTGATAATAAATTTTAGGAAACCAGACGATTTTTTCCCTTGATCTGCTCTGCAGGTCAGTGAAAAACCCGCTGTCCCGTACGTTCTGTGCTTCATACCACTTATTGTCCAGTATCATGCGTGCCAACTTTTGACGGTGTAATAGCTTTTTAAAGCTGTCATGGCAGAAGCGATAATAAAGAAAAGCGACCAATGCACAAACGCCAGTCGCTATCCCTATGGTTATGAAGTTGTATGTAGAAAGCGTCATACCATTATCACGCAAGCTGAAACGTTCCCAATCAGTACGCATGACCTGTCCCATGTTTAGTAGCAGGAGAACCGCCACGAACAGGAACAGTAGCGTACCTACACAGAAGCGGTACACAAGGTTCTTGTCGCTGGCTCTAATACGCTTTCCCTTATATTTCAAAATATTCATAAACACCCCTTTCTGGATATGGAAAAAGCGGTCAATCGTATAGACTAACCGCTTTTAACGCATGATTTTAAGAGTAAATTTTTTTGTACTTCTTTTTTATAGAAACTCCAACTATTTAATTAACTCTGCATGAAATTTTTGATTTCAACTAATTTTTCTTTAATTTCTCTTATTTCTTTTTGAAGAGCTGATTTTGTAATATCAATTGCTGGCTGAAAAATGTTCATATTTCCCTCGAAATGATTAAATTCATTAAGAAGAGTTTTTCTACTTGTGAAAAATACTCGGAATTCTCTCATTTTCTCATAATTCGGGTCTGTTTCTCGACACCTAAATGCTTTTTGAATTATTTGATTTAGCATTGTCATATCGTCTGGGTGAAGCCCAAAAATATCAACTAATTCTTTTTCAACTTTCATTCGAAGATGGTAATATATAAGTGTTTGTTCAAGCGTATCTGCAAGTAACGGAAAAAGTTCTTTGTCAAGAATATCCAAACTATTACAATCTAATTCAAGGATATCAGTTACCCCAATGATTTCTGTAGCTTCAAATACATCTCCAAATAGTTTATTATAAATAGGAACAATATCTAAACTCTGCGTGCCATACCCATGCATAATATCTGATAATTTTCCATAATAATCTTCTGAATCTAAACAGATATGAGCATATCCACGAATGAATGGAATCATGGACATAAGAAATTGTTTTTTATTATGTATTGTTCCTATTAATTGATTATCTTTATTCTGAAAAAGAGCAACCAAATGATGAAGATTTATTAATAATTTCTTTTCTCGCTCTGACACAGAAATAAATCCATTTTCCCCATCATGAACATTATTCAATATATAAAGATTAAAGCAATTATTAAGCTGGACATCTAACAGACGTACTAAATCCGTATTATGGGTGAGGATAATTTGCTTCTTATTCTCTAAGAATTTAATTATACAGAAAGCAATTTTGTTTTTGTACACAGAATCAAAACTGGAGATAGGGTCGTCCATCACTACATAATTCTTATTAGAATGTCTTGCTAGAAGCAGTTCAAAAGCTAAAGAAATAAAGTTCTGTTCACCCGTGCTAAGTTCCATTTCTTTACGGTCTGTACCAAGTAAATCCTTATTACCTATTTTTAATTTATAATTTCTATCATTATCCTCATCTCTAACAATGGTAATATCTTTTCCAATATTTTCATTTATAACATTCTCAATGAATAACAGTTCTTCTGAGTCAAGTTGTGGCTGAGTTTCAACTAATTGAGCATATTCGTCAAAATCATCAAAAAGGCTCGTGCCGTCAAAACAGTGAAATAATGCATCCACCATTTCGTTTTCTATGCTATTGATAAATGTCATTAGTTCTTGTTGTAATTCAAATAAACTTATAGAATCCTCGCCAGCAATAAATGCACCGACAATTCTTTTGATATCAAAAGGGTCTGAACTGTTTATAGAACTATCACGTACAATTTTATCTAAGATATCTTTGGTTTTGTCATCAAGATTATCGTAGATATTTTTTCGGTTTTCTTTTTTCCTTTCAAGAAGTATATCACCATTAAAAGAAGGGTTATCACAAACAATACAACTGTCAGAGGAGTGATATTTATTTAATATAGCAATTGCATCATCGTGTTGCTCCACCAAAACAACATTCGTATCAGTTACGACCTCATCAGGGTTAATGGAAAGAATTTTTTCTATTATTTTTGCTTTTGATAAATCTGAAATAACGAATAACTTTTTTTCTTCATTTAACTCAAAAATGTGTGGTCTATTTCCCTCGTTACGGATAAATTCTACAAATGCCGTTCTATCAATGTCTTTTCCGTGTTGCCTTGTGTTTACAATACTACGAACATATTGAAAGGCTTCCTGATAAACTTGTTCTTGCAAAGATTGTAAATGAACCAAAAGATAATCTCTAACTTTTGATACTTTAAACTCTGTTTTATATTTTGAAGAAAGTTTCTCATAAGCAGTTTTAAACATTGAATTGATTTTGTCTCTTAGTTCATATTCTCTACGAATTTGCGCTCCAATTAAATAATCCGTAGTTTCACCACGAATAACATTCCTATTAATTTGATCCTGTATTACATGAAAAGATTTTGTTTCTGGTGTTATTACATTTCCATGTTCATCAGTTGCACTAAAAGAGCTATTTTCTTCAGATACCTCCATAGAAAGAAGATTAGCAAAGCTTGTTTTCCCTGTTCCATTTGGAGCATAAACAACGGCTATTCCTCCTGATGTTTGCATTCGTTTAAATTCAATTGTTCCATTTTGTTCTGAAAGATGAGTAAAATCATCTTCAAATATACAAGAATTTTTTAATGATGAAAAAATAATTTTCATTGACATCCCCCTCTAGTATTGTCATATTATTAAACGACAAATTTTAATTTATAGGAATATTATACTTCTATATGGTATAGCCTACAATGAAAATATATTTGCTAACTATTTTTTCTGCTGTCCCTGCGAAGCGTGGTTCTGTGGATTGCCTGCGGACTGACTGCCTTTATTTTTCAGCACAATATCGTCAGCTTTGATGTACCATTCCACGTCCGCCCCTCGGTAGTTGGCATTTGCCACAGTATCAGCAACAGGATTGATAAGTTCCACCTCGGCGTTATACGGATAGTCCTTGACAGGGATTTCCGCTGGGATAGATACCTGTATCGTGCGTTCCTGCTGACTGCATTTCAAGTCATAGGTTCTACGCTTGACTTCCTCGCTGGTCGTTCCATCCTCATTCTCCATACGCACCTCATGCCTTAATGCGGAGAATTTCAACACTCCAAAAGTCTTTTCCTTATCTAGTACAATTCCATTCGCTAATCTCATAATCTGTTATCCCCCCTTTATTTGATTTCCTCGGCTGGAAGCATATCATCAGCCGTTAAGATATAGTTGGTATAGCCACGCCCTCGCACGTTCTTTCCCTCGGCGGTAATCTTCGGGTTTACGAGCTTGACTTTCTGCTCATATTTGAAACGCTTCTCCCCAGCCTTTGCGGGAAGCACCACGATAATGTTGTCGGCTCTCTGAATGTCGGAATACAGGTTATAGCTTCTTGTCATAGGAACAAAGCGACCATTGACACGCTGTTGCTCCACCTCATTTTCACCTGCAAACTCCAAATTTCCAAAAGTCTGTGCCATGTCAGGCACGATATATTTTAATTTCATGTGTTTCTACCTCATTTCTTTCTGTGATTGATATATGGGGAGCTACACTCCCCACGCCCCTAGTGGACTGTCCTTTTCCGTTGATCTGCAAGCAGAAGAACAGAAAAGGAACAGTTTAGATTTTCATTTCCTGTTACAAGTCCATACGGCGGGGAGCGAGATTTCTTCTTCATCATAAGTAGACCGCCCGATTAGGAACGTCTACGCTTGAAGAAGTATGTTCCTGTCACTCCTGCACCAGAGAGAGCAAGAAGTCCTAAGAATAAGGCAATGTTTGTATTATCACCTGTCTTTGGAGCGTCCGTTGTCTTGCTCGGTGTATCTTGCGTAGTCGACTGTTCTGGTGTTGGTTCTTCTGGCGTTTCTGGTACTTCTGTGATTGTCACCGTCTGCCCGTCGTCCTCAATGTCCTTATGCTCTGTAACCTTTGTCGGTTCATCTGGATTGCTCAAATCGTATAATTCCTCAAAGGTCACAAGCTCTTTCCCGCCAAGCTCGGAAGCGTCGAATGTAAAGGCAATCTGTACTTCCATGCTTTCACTGTCGGCAGTAAAGGTATAGTCGTTTTCGACACGTTCCCCATTGATGATAAGCTCTGCATTTTCGTCCTTAATCATCTGCCAGCCTTTGAGCTGATACTTCGTACCGATTTCCAATCCGTCAAGAGTTACGGTATCAATGATTGTCACGTCTTTTCCAGCTTCAATCTCTTTCTTTCCGTCCTCGCTGGTCGCTGTGGTATGGATAGAGATGATACGCTCCGTGATAAGCACCGTCTGTCCCTCGTCGTCAATGTCCTTGTGTTCCGCCACCTTTACAGGCTCGTCCTCATTGGAAAGGTCGTAAAGTTCCTCAAAGGTCACAAGGTTCTGACCGCCAAGAGAAGAAGCATTGAACGTATATTCCATTTCAATCTTCATTTCTTCATCATCCGCAGTAAAGGTATAGCTGTTTTCTACACGCTGTCCGTCGATAAGAAGCTCGATATTTTCCTCTTTCAACATCTGCCAGCCTTTCAACTGATATTTTGTGCCTTTTTCCAATCCCTCAAGCGTAACCGTATCAACGATTGTTACCTCTTTACCTGCTACAATAGACTTCTCACCGTCCTTGCCTGTGGCTGTGGTATGGATAGTGATTTCTTTCTCGTATTCATCCGTAAGTGTCCCTAAGTCAACGGTCACATTGTTTCTGGAAACCACGATTTCAAACGGTGGGATAAGCTCAAAGCCCTTGTTGCCCTCACAGCGTAATTCCTCAATGATATAAGTATCGTAAATCAAAGCACCCTTGCTGTCGTCTGGCTCACTTGTCCCAAACCAGATACCGTCCTCACTGTTCTTTCCTGCGTTGGTGTTGTTCTTATGGGAAGCCCAGTCAGAAGAAGTGGAGAACTGCCCGTTATCATCAGTCACGATAACATGGCTCTCACCTGTGGTCTTGCTGGTGATCCTAAACGGAACTCCCGCAAGACGCTGGTGTGTGCCAGCACCAATCTTGACACCCTCTAAATCTCCACGCTTCACTTGATTGTAGAATGATGTGTCCGCACCTGTAAGGTCAACGATTTTCCCGTCCTCTGTGATTTCAAATTCAATCGGTTTCGCTCCGTCCCTCAGATAACCCTCTGGTGCTTTGCTTTCCTCAATACGGTATTTCCCGTAAGGTAAGAGGTCAACGGAAGTAGAAGCCACGCCCTCAATATCGGTAAGAATTGTCTTTACCACTTCGCCTTTCTTGTAAAGCTTGCCCTCGACAAGTACGGCATTGTCATTTAAGGAAATGATTTCAAATTCAGCGTCTTTCAAGGTCGCACTTCCTTGACCTTTGGTATCGCTGGTTTCCAAATCTCGTTTCTGGATTTTTACACCGCCACGGATAACCTTGTCTGATACATGGTACTGATTGCTTCCAGACAGTACGGCAATATCGCCGTCCTCGGTAATCTGTGTAAGGTACATTCCTTTAATTTGTTCTTCACTGCCATTTGCCTGCATATACGCACCGTCAAGAAGATAGCCGTTTGGAGCTTTTGTTTCCTCAACAGTCAGCGTTCCTAAAGGAAGCACGTTCTTTCCATCCTGTGTATAGAAGCTGTCCCCAGATACCTTGTATTCATCAGAAAGGCGGGAAACATAATGGATAGTGCCGTCGCTGTCCTTTTCAGCGATTGTCTTTGTTACCCATGTTTTTGTCGACTCACTAGGGAGATTGTCAGCGGTATAGTGTCCCACATAGAATTTCCATGTGAACTCCGCACCCTCTAAAGAAGCCTCACCCTGTGGAGCGTCTTTCTGTGTCTCCATGTCAATCTTGAAAAGCTCAATCAAGGTGTCTGTGACCTTTGGCGTATCTGATACATTGAGTGTCACTGTCTTGCCAGCTTCCACATTTAAAGAATAGACAGTGCTGTCTACCTTATAACCAACAGGAGCAGAAAGCTCTTTGATGTAGACTGTGCCAGCCTTTACTTCCACGGTATCCGTGTTTCCGCTGTTATCAGTCGTAAGGGTGGCAAGCTGTTTCGTACAGTCCTTATCAGAATAGACACCATATGTCGCACCAGCGATAGAGTAAAGCCCGTTCCCGTCAGTAATGCTGGCATTACTGGAAGTCTTTTTAAGGGTGGCATTTCCTACGGCAAGTTTCGCCCAGAACTGTCCAATGTCCTGTCCCTCGCCAGAATAGATGTAACCGCCACATTCATAGCGTCCCTTGTTCTCGCTGGCAAAGGCTTTCGCCCCAGCGTAAACCTCGTCCTGTATAGCTTTAGGGATTTCATCATAGGAAGCTCTGACGTTATCGCATTGCCAGCCAAGATGAACGCTCAATCTCTGCCATACGACGCACTGTTTCAAAAGATAGATATGCTGACTGCTCAATCCGCTGTGGCTCTGCACATACTGATTAACATACTCGATTGAGAGTGCAACATCTGAAATCTGGTCGTAGCTCATGCGTGTGCTTGCGTCGGCTCTGGTCTTGTAGCCGTTGCGGAAGTTGGTGTTAATATCCACGCAGAAAGCGTCCTCGCCCTCAACGGTCATGTGTCCCTCGTTGAATGTCGAACCGATAGAACCGTCATTCATTACTTTTTCAACGATACCGACACGCTCGGCACTTTCTGTCCAGTATTGCTTCTCGGAAGCGTGGACTGCCGTTGTCGGCAAAGCGGTAACGATAGTCGCAAAGGCAAGGAAGCCTGTGGCTAATCGCTTCAATATCTTTTTCATAGCTTTTAAAATTCTCCTTTCGTTTGGATATAGAAAAAGCCGTCCATTTCTGAACGGCTGGAAATAGAAAAGGAACGTCAATATCGGCGTTCCATAATCTACTTGCGATATTCAATTTTTCAATTTGTGATACTGATATACTGTGGCAAGAAAAGGTATCTCTCCGCTGATTGACACCAATTTTGACACCAAATTTTTATAAAATGACGATTTCTGACGAGTTAAGACAAAATCATAAAATCCGAGAAATGCCCATAAATAGGCACTTACGGCACTCTATGAAGTTAGACAAAAGCCACACTGCGATAACAAGGGGTGAGTGCTAATTTTTTTCAAATAACAGTATGCTTTGGCTTTTATAGATAAATTGTTTCTTTTTACAAATAAGCAAAAGACAACTGCTATTGGAAAACTCTTCCCAATCAACAGCTGCCCTCTACTATTCTATATTCTATATTTTATTTTTCTTTCATTTCTTCAAGCAAAATGTGCAATTTTGTAATCTGCTCCTGCAAACTTTCATTCGTTTCCTGCAAACTTTCATTCATTTCCTTCAATTCCTCAATCTCTCTTTGTTGTTCTTCCACCATATATTTTATATCACTGGCATCTGCTTCTCTTAACGCTTTTCGGTACATATCTATCAGCTCCTTTGGTTGATATCGAAACACAATGAGATCCTGGTATAACTCTCGAAACTCCGGATATTTCCCGACAACTTTCAAAATATCTTCCGGTTTATCAGAACTTAAAAAGTATAGCCAAGCCTCTAATTTACTAATTTCATTATGCGTGGTTTTCCGAAAAATATCAAGTGGAATCAAAAAATATTCCTGCAATAAATCCATTTCAAGTCCCGTATCAAAAATCTGCTTTGCATGATGCCGATACTCTGTGTGACCTCAAAAAGAACTGAAATACAATTGCCATCCTCCCACAAAATATATTATAATGGACTTTCTTAATAAACAAAACAGAAAGGGGAACATCATGGCAAAAATTACAGAAGGCTATATGCCATACCTTGGCTATCAGACATATTATAGAATAGTCGGTGAAAGAAAAAACAATGGAAAAGCACCTTTGATCTGTCTCCACGGCGGACCGGGTTCTACTCACAATTATTATGAGGTATTAGATAACGTCGCTGACGACGATGACCGTATGATCGTTATGTATGACCAAATCGGCTGTGGGAACTCATACCTCGACGGACACCCAGAACTTTGGAATCAAAAAGTTTGGTTAGACGAACTTGATGCTTTAAGAAAACATCTTGGATTAGATGAGTGTCATATTATCGGACAATCCTGGGGTGGCATGATGCAGATTGCTTATGCAATTGATTACAAACCACAGGGCATTAAAAGTTTCATCATTTCCAGCGGTCACCCAAGCAGCTCTCTTTGGGAGCGAGAAGGTCTTCGCCGCATCAAGATGATGCCACAGGATATGCAGGACGCGATCAACCATGCACTCGAAACGGGTGATTTCACAGGAGAAGCTTATGATGCGGCCGTTGCTGAATATATGGACAGATACTGCAACTATTGGCTAGGTGAGGATGCTCCTGAGTGTTGTAAAAGACCTAAAAAATCCGGTTCTGAGTCTTATGTTGAAGGATGGGGACCAAACGAGTTTGCACCTACAGGCACTCTCAAGGACTTCGAGTACATTGACAGACTTGGTGAGATCAAGATCCCTTCGCTGATCTGCAGCGGTATCTCAGATCTTTGCTCTCCTCTTGTTGCCAAAACAATGGCAGACGGAATTCCAAACTCCAAATGGATTCTTTGGGAACGTGCGAGACATACCTGCTTCGTAGACAGACATGATGACTACTGTGTAGAACTCATCAAATGGATGAACAAATACGACTAAGCAGATTTCGAAATCAGGAACTATAAAAACACCTCGCCACCAATACTAGTCCCGCGAGGTGTTTTATACATGCCTTAATCTTATGCTGTCAGATATAATATAAAGTAAAACAGCACAATCGCAGCCGCAACAAGCCCTAACGCATATAATAACTTTTTCTTCATCCTACCGCTCCTCCTTTTTATTTATCCTGAAAGACAATCTCATATTTATCCAAATCATAGACATTTCCAAAAAATCCTGTCAAAATTGTCTCTGCATTACTTCTCGCATTCTCAAACAATCCATTTGCAATGGCATCGTCCTGCGCTGTCTTTTTCAGATTCTCCAATGCTTCGTTGCTTTCATCTAAGGTAATCGGGCTGAAAATACTCTCTTCTTCATGGTACACTTTAAAGGAATCCAAGTCAATCTCGTTGCTCAAGACTTTCACCTCCGGGAGTGTCACTTCAATCTTGTCACCTTTTTCACTCCACTTGATATCTTTAAAATCATACCCTGCCTTGATCACAAAATCGTAGCTATAAATATATTTACTCTGAGTAAATGGTATTTTGATTCCGAACAGCTTTCTCCAGTCATCGGTCACATTTACTTCTGTGCAATATGCGGATTGTGTCGCCAATTCCCCAATATTTTCAAATCCTATTTTCGTAGTCTTGCTCTCCGATGTGATTACACTGCGCAGTCCAATTGCCCCAAGTGCGATTACCAAAACCACTGCAAGAACGATAACTACATTTTTTGTAAGATGCTTTCCTATAAATTTCAGCATCCTTCTCTTTTTTGTACTTTTCTCTTTTTGATTCTCCATACGCATTTCCTTTCTACTGTCTACAAATTTGCGTACAGTCATTATAGCATACCAATTAAAAATAAACATACAAAAACGGTAATTTCTAAAAAAATAAAAATTACCGTTTCTATGCATTCCCTATGCTGCATGCCCATTACTGCTTTGGCTGGCTAATTTTTCAAATTCTCTTAATTTTTGTTTTGCCTCTGCGCTTAAATTCTTTGGCACCTGAATCTGTACTGTTACATACTGATCACCGTACTGAGATGGATTTTTCATGGATACAACGCCTTTTCCCCGCAGACGGATCTTACTTCCTGACTGCGTTCCTTCTCGAATCTTGCAAATGACCTCTCCATGTATTGTTTTTACACGGGCTTCTCCTCCAAATACTGCTGTCGTATACGGTATCTGAACCGTCGTGTAGATATCCCTTCCTTTTCTTTCATATCCCGGCTTTTCTCCTACCGTGACACGAAGTAATAAGTCTCCACTTCCTCCACCGTTGATTCCCGGATTGCCTTTTCCTCTCAAGCGGATTGTCTTTCCTGCCTCAATTCCTGCCGGAATGTGAACCTGAAGTGATTGTACATTTCCATCCTGATCTCTTAAATGAATGACTTTATCCCCTCCGAAAACAGCTTCGTCAAAACTTACAGCGACATCTGCTTCCACATCAGACCCTCTGCCGGAAAATTCTCGACCGCCAAATCCACGCTTTCCAAATCCTCCACTATTCTTTCCATGAAACATATCACCAAAAATATCTCCGAAAATATCGTCCATGTCACCACCTTCGAAATGATATTCCCGATAACCTCCATTTCCGGTATTTCCGGCATTTCTGTAATATGCGCCTTCCTGCGGACCACTTCCATCAAACGCCGCATGACCAAACTGATCATATAGTTTTCGTTTTTTGGGATCACTCAAAACCGTATATGCTTCTGTAATCTCTTTAAATCTCTGCTCTGCCTGAGCATTTCCTGCATTCGTATCCGGATGATATTTTTTTGCCAGCTTTCGATATGCCTTCTTAATAGCCCCTTCTTCTGCCTCTCGGTTGACTCCAAGAACCTCATAATAATCACGTTTTGTTTCCACAATCATCACCTCCCATATTAAGAATACCCCGGGAATTACTCCCCAGGGTTTCAATCAGTTACTTTGCTTGCACACCTATTTTATTCGCCTTCAATTGATACAAATTTTCTTTGCTCTACTTCCGGCTTTGCTTCTTTCTTTGGAACAAACAGTTTCAAAATACCGTGTTTGAATTCCGCTTTGATGTCTTCCTGTGTAATCTCGTCTCCCACATAGAAACTTCTCTGGCAAGATCCGCTGTAGCGTTCACGACGAATATATTTTCCGGATTCTTTTTCCTTTTCATCCTGATTCAACTGTTTTGCTGCGCTGATAGTTAAATATCCATCTTTTAACTCAGCCTGAATCTCATCTTTATGAAATCCCGGAAGATCAATCTCAAGCTCATATCCGTCTTTATGTTCTTTGATGTCTGTCTTCATAATGTTTTTCGCATTGTGTCCATATAATTTTCTCTCTGCCCGATCATCAAAGAATGGGAATTCAAAGAAATCATCAAATAAATTATCATTAAAAATACTAGGTCTTAACATAAGTCATGTCTCCTTTCAAAAGCATATTGTTTATTGGTTTGGAGCATTGGATTTCGGAACTTCTTTTTGTTCCTCTTCCTTTGTTCTATCTACGTTATAACACTTATAATTAGCACTGTCAAGAGGTGAGTGCTAATATTTTTGTTATTTTTTTGCAAACCCTTTAAAATCAATGGTTTGCAGTATCTTATTTCTTTTGAAATTGTGATTTTTTCTGTTTTGACACCAATTTGACACCAATTTTTCTTTTTGTGGTGTCAAGCATTTAACACCATACTATCTAGTCTTGCAATCTCATTTTCAATCCTTGTCAGCTCTCCAATATGATTGTACACTTCCATTGTTACATCTATATGAGCGTGTCCCATAATATATTGAAGAACTT
>ERZ833782.556-NODE-556-length-44385-cov-4.729822_pt1 | contig 44385 bp, 34 predicted proteins | sample MGYA00519577_ERZ833782 | MGnify/ENA primary metagenome ERZ833782 (study PRJEB31850, sample SAMEA3708745) | human gut metagenome | biome: human gut; feature: human-associated habitat; material: faeces | place: China | collected 2014 ...
GAAGGCAAAAATCCTATCGGCACAGCCGATTTGGAATGGATTTTTGCGCGTAACTTTGTATTGAACAGTTACGTAGAATGTTTTTAAGGTACTGAACGGTTATACAGAAAGTAAGACAGAAAGTGAGACAGGAGGAAAGGACCATGGCTCTGATCTATGCGGTAGAAGATGATAAAAATATTCTGGAGATTGAGATGTTCGCGCTAAAGAACAGCGGATATCAGGTGGAAGGATTTGAATGTGCCCGCGATTTTTATAAAAAGCTGGAAGAGAAGCAGCCGGATCTTGCCCTTTTGGACATTATGCTTCCGGACGAGGACGGACTGGAGATCGTTGCAAAGCTCCGCCGCCGTCCGGAGACGAAAAAGCTTCCGATCATCATGGTGACGGCAAAGAGTACCGAGATCGACAAGGTAAAGGGACTTGATGTCGGAGCGGATGATTATCTGACAAAGCCTTTTGGTGTCATGGAGCTGATCGCCAGAGTAAAGGCGGTGCTCAGAAGGACGATGGAGGAAGATAAATTCCTGACCCTGGGGGATATCTTCCTGGATGATGAGAAACATATGGTATACGTGAAGGATGTTCCGTGCAGCCTGACATTTAAGGAATATGAGCTCTTAAAGCTCCTGCTCCACAATGCGGGGATTGTAGTGACACGAGAGATCATTTTAGAGCGCGTATGGGGAATCGACTTTGAAGGTGAGTCGAGAACTCTGGACATGCATATCCGGACGCTCAGACAGAAACTCGGTGAAGCGGGTTCCATGATCCGCACTGTGAGAAATGTGGGGTATATGATCGAATGAAACGGAAAATCCATATGGAACTTTTGGCCACGGCAGTGTTTGCAATTTTACTGACACTGCTGTGTGCCTTATTTGTTTTTTACGGGGTCTACCGGAAACAGGTCATCGGGGATCTGAAGGCTGATGCCCTCGTCATGAAAAATATGCACATCTTCGACGATATATCCGATCTGCACCCGGATGCCTACGACCTGAACCCGGATACGCTGCGCATCACGGTGGTGAATGCCAATGGGAGCGTTATTTTTGACAGCAACGCGGATTTTTCTGTGATGGAGAACCATGAAGACCGGCCGGAGATCTTCATGGCAGCGAAGTCCGGAGAAGGAAGCGGAACCCGCCGGTCCACAACGCTGGATAAAAATCTGTTCTACTATGCGATCCGGCTGGACAACGGACGGATCTTAAGGATCGCGAGGGAGGGCGACAATATTTTTGCCCTGACCCAGAACATGATGATGACGGTAGTGGGAGTATTTGTTCTTCTGTTTTTCTTCTGTATCATGATGGCTAATTACTTTACGAAGAACCTTGTGGCGCCCATCGAGCAGATGGCGGAGAATCTTTCGGAGCCGGGGACGCAGGCGGCCTATAAGGAGCTGGTACCGTTTATGAATAAGATCCGGCAGCAGCATGAGGATATCTTAAAGAGCTCCCAGGTCCGGCAGGAATTTACGGCGAACGTGTCCCATGAGCTCAAGACCCCGCTCACGGCGATCTCCGGCTATGCGGAACTGATCGAACACGGCATGTCCGGGGAGAATACAGAACGGTTTGCGTCGGAGATCCATAAAAACGCGGCGAGACTTCTGACCCTGATCAATGATATCATCCAGCTTTCCCAGCTTGACGGCGGAAAGAAAGATGTAGAGTATAGAGATCTGGATCTGTTTCCGCTGGCGAGAGAATGTGTGGACATGCTCCAGATGAATGCTCAGAAACAGAATGTGGCGATCCGGGTTCAGGGCGGAGAAGCGCCGGTTTTCGCGGATAAGCAGCTGATGGAGGAATTGATCTATAATCTTTGCGACAACGCGATCCGGTACAATAAAAAGGACGGAACCGTGACGGTGACGACTGGCATTGAGAACGGGCATACGTTCCTTTCTGTGAAGGACACCGGAATCGGTATCTCCGCGGAACATCAGGAGCGTGTATTTGAGCGATTCTACCGTGTGGATAAGAGCCGCTCGAAGGCGACGGGAGGAACCGGTCTGGGACTTGCGATCGTAAAGCACATCGTTGCCCAGCACGGGGCAAAATTGACCCTTGAGAGTGAGCAGGGCAAGGGAACGGAGATCCGCGTAGAGTTCTCGGAGGCGTTAAAGCAGCATGAGCTTGAAACTGCAAAACAGCGTCAGGAGGCTCATGCGGAGCGGTCAGAAAATGGTTCGTCAGATTGAAGCAAAAGACAGATGATCTGCAGGCCATATGTGACAATATTTACAAAAATTACAAAATTTGCCGCTTTACTTCAAAAAACGTTGATACAGAAGGAAAACTGTGATAGTATGTAACACATAAGTGCAGTCCAGGCGGACAAACGTCCGCCTGGACACTCTGGAGAGTCTCCGTATGGAGCGCCGAAGGTGTAAGACCGGTTCATGTCCATGGTACCGGTCGATCTCTCAGGCAAAAGGACAGGGCATACAAATAACCACAATGGGACAAAACCCGTTGTATGCAAATGTTCTACTCTTTGGAGAGCTGATCAATATCAGCTCTTATTTTATTGCATGGAAATTCAGAGGGAATATTCCATGCTGCCGGACAGCCGGAAATTTAAAGAAAAGGCTGGCGGCTATGATGATGAAAGAGGAGGATAATTAAAATGGACACACTGATGCAGCTTGTAACAAAGGGAAATGATTTTCTGTGGAGCTTTCTCCTGCTCGTTCTCTTATGCGGAACCGGACTTTACTATACGATCCGCCTGAGATTTATCCAGGTCAGAAAGTTCGGGGAGGGCGTCCGTCAGGTATTCGGGCATTTCAGCATGAACGGTGAAAAGCACGAAAAAGGCGAGATGACTCCGTTCCAGTCCATCGCGACAGCCATCGCGGCGCAGGTAGGTACAGGAAACCTTGCCGGAGCGGCGACAGCCCTCATCGGCGGAGGTCCGGGCGCGATCTTCTGGATGTGGATCAGTGCATTCCTCGGAATGGCGACGATCTACGGAGAGGCAGTTCTGGCACAGACATATAAGACAGAGGTAAACGGTGAGGTGACAGGAGGTCCTGTCTACTACATCAAGGCGGCGTTCAAGGGAACATTCGGAAAGGCGCTTTCCACTCTGTTCGCGGTATTTATTATTCTTGCGCTGGGCTTTATGGGAAATATGGTTCAGTCCAATTCTATCGGAGCAGCGTTTGTGGAAGCATTTCAGGTATTCCATGTGGAACTTTCACCGGTGATCGTCGGCATTGTCGTCGCAGTGATCGCAGCGGTGATCTTCCTTGGAGGAACAAAGAGTCTGGCAACGGTAGTTGAGAAGATCGTTCCGATCATGGCCGGCGTTTATATCGTCGGCAGCCTGGTCCTGATCTGCATGAACATCACGGCTCTCCCGGCAGCGTTCCTTTCCATTATTGAGGGTGCGTTTGCGCCGGAAGCAGTTCTCGGCGCAGGCGCTGGAATCACGGTGCGTGAGGCGATCCGCTATGGTGTTGCCCGTGGCCTCTTCTCAAACGAGGCAGGTATGGGATCCACCCCGCATGCCCACGCGAGAGCGAAGGCGGAATCCCCACATCATCAGGGGCTTTGTGCAATGGTCAGCGTGTTCATCGACACATTTATCGTCCTGAACCTGACGGTATTCTCCGTCCTCACAACAGGCGTTATGAGCACAGGAAAGGACGGTACCGCGCTCACTCAGGCGGCATTCATGAAGGGCTTCGGCAGCGCGGGGATCATCTTCGTTGCAGTCTGCCTGTTCTTCTTCGCGTTCTCCACGATCTTAAGCTGGCATTTCTTCGGACTTGTGAACGTGAAGTATTTGTTTGGCGAGAAGGCATCAAAGCTCTATTCGCTGATCGTTGTTGTCTGCATCGTGATCGGTTCCTGCCTGAAGCTGGAGCTTGTATGGTCTTTAGCGGACTTCTTTAACGGGCTTATGGTCATTCCGAATGTTCTGGCGCTTCTGGCACTCAGCGGACTGGTAGCGCGGGCTTCGAAGGAGAGATAGGAAGTCCTGGCGTGAGCCGGATGGGAATACATATATAATAAATAGGATAGAATGGCGGCAGAACATGTATTGCGGGCATGGGCTGCCGCCTTTTGTTGTTTACGCGGAGCATGGGGAAGGAAGCTGTGAGGCGGATATTGGAGATCAGACAAATTTTTCATGGCTGACCAGGTAAAAAATGAGGGTCTGAATTTGTGGAGAATGCCGATTGACAGGGCGAAGGAATTTCGATATAGTACGGGTATCTGAAATCGTTCTGGGAGGTCTGTCCCGGATAGCAGATAGTTCATGATGCGGGAAAGCATCGTCCTGGCGGCGGATCGCTGCAGGCCTCAGTGAGAAGATAAGATGGAAAGAAGTAAAGGACAGGCAGAAGGGTATTTTATGACAGCGGAGAGCAAAAAGTCTGGTATTGAAACGTGGGGATCTGCCGGAGAGGGGATGAAGTATGATGGTGTTACTGTGCGCGGGTAGGGATTTTCTGAACTGAAAAATCCGTACAATACAGTGACGGTAGTGGATTTTTCCGATTTGGAATGCGAAGCATCAGCAAAATCAGTTGCTGTTTGCGCAAGGCGTGGACAGTAACTGCGAATTGATCAAAAGCGGTCGGAATGATAAGAAACAGTTGACTTTTTACATGGATTATATTATGATTAACAGGTACAGAACGTTTGTTCGCATACGGCACTCCGCTTTCGTGGACGTGAAGTATGTGAAGAAATATGCGGATTGAAAAATCAGTGATTATTGGATATCCGGGGGCGCGGAAAAGACTGCGGGGCCGGATCTTGGAGGAAGAATATGAATAAAGATGATAAATTAAAAGCCCTTGACGCGGCTCTCACACAGATTGAAAAAGCTTACGGAAAAGGCTCCGTTATGAAGCTCGGTGATTCCGGTGCGAATATGAATATCGAGACGGTTCCGACGGGTTCCTTAAGCCTTGATATCGCCCTCGGACTTGGCGGCCTTCCGAAAGGACGTGTCGTTGAGATCTACGGACCGGAGTCCAGTGGTAAGACAACGGTCGCTCTCCATATGGTAGCGGAAGTCCAGAAGCGCGGCGGGATCGCCGGATTTATCGACGCTGAACACGCTCTCGATCCGGTATACGCGAAGAATATCGGAGTTGATATCGACAATCTCTATATCTCCCAGCCGGATAACGGCGAGCAGGCCTTAGAGATCACAGAGACGATGGTGCGTTCCGGTGCCGTTGATATCGTGATCGTGGACTCTGTAGCGGCACTTGTTCCGAAGGCGGAGATCGACGGCGATATGGGTGACTCCCACGTCGGCTTACAGGCCCGCCTGATGTCCCAGGCCTTAAGAAAACTGACCGCCATCATCAGCAAGACAAACTGTATCGTGATCTTTATCAACCAGCTCCGTGAGAAGGTCGGCGTTATGTTCGGAAACCCGGAGACGACCACTGGTGGACGCGCCCTTAAGTTCTACTCTTCCGTTCGTCTTGACGTAAGAAGAACCGAGTCCTTAAAGCAGAGCGGCGAGGTGATCGGAAACCACGTCCGCGTAAAAGTTGTAAAGAATAAGATCGCTCCGCCATTTAAAGAGGCAGAGTTTGATATTATGTTCGGAAAAGGAATTTCCCGAGAGGGCGATGTCCTGGATCTGGCTGCTGACGCAAATATCGTCGAGAAGAGCGGTTCCTGGTACGCGTATAAGGGAGCGAAGATCGGTCAGGGACGCGAGAACGCGAAGACCTACCTTGCGCAGAATCCGCTGATCTGCGAGGAGATCGAGAACCAGGTGAGAGAGCTTCACGGACTGGAAGCGCAGCATGTTGCCCCGGGTGAGGCAGCTGCGGCACCGGCGGTTAATGAGGCTGAGGCAGTTGACGAGTAATAAAAATAATGATGAAAAAGAGAACTGTCTGGCGGGTACAGAACTTTAGAAAGAAGCTTGAGGCGGGAAGGCAGTTCTGACAGGAAAGCATAGATGAAAGAATGGCAGCAGGAAGAGCACAGGGAGCAGAAAATGTATGCCGGTGCGGATGGAGATGCGGTTCCGGAGGAGTTCCGGGAGGCGCGGAACAAAGGTCTCTACTATCTTCAGTTTTCCGGAAAAACAGAAAATGAAATGCGCAAGAAGCTGGCGGAACAGGGGTTTTCGCCAGCCTCTGTTGAAGATGCGGTTCTTTTTCTGAAACACTACCGGTATCTGGACGATGAGGACTACGCAAGGCGGTATGTGGAGAAAAACGACCACAAAAAGAGCATCCGCCAGATGAAATTTGACCTCCGCCAGAAAGGCGTCAGCGACGATCTGGTGGAGATGGTCTTTGAGGATATGGAGGTGGACGAGTCTGCCCAGATCCTCGGACTTTTGAGAAAGAAAAATTACGACCCGGAAGAACCGGATCCCGCGAAACGCCAGAAGATCTACGCATTTCTGGCGCGAAAAGGTTTTTCCTACGACGCGATCAACAGTGCGATGAAGCAGTGGGAATAGGGCTGTTTCCGGCCCCAAAGGACAGGATATGACAGGCTTCGTGGGGATGCACAGAAGTACCCGGAATGAGGGCATTATACTTGACATAATGCATAAAACAGTTTAAAATTGAAGTGTTGTAATTAGTACAATGAAAACTAAATAAAGGAGGTGCTCCTGTGTCACCAATAATCAGCGTTATTATAACAGCAATTATTGTGGCTCCTATTACCTGGGTCGTGGCTGTCGCTTACCGCAAGAACAGTTATGAAAGCAAGATCGGTAGCGCAGAGGAAAAATCCAGAGAAATAATAGATGAAGCATTGAAGGTCGCCGAGACGAAGAAGAAAGAAGCTCTCCTGGAAGCGAAGGAAGAGAATTTAAAAGCGAAAAATGAGCTTGAAAAGGAAACCAGAGAACGGAGAGCCGAGATCCAGCGTTATGAGCGCCGCGTACTGAGCAAAGAGGAAAACCTCGACAAAAAATCTGAGGCAATGGAGAGAAAAGAATCCAGTCTTGCCGCGAAGGAAGAGACTTTAAGAAAGCGTTCTTCCGAGGTCGAGGAATTATTTGCTAAGGAGCAGGAAGAACTGGAGAAGATCTCCGGACTTACCAGCGAGCAGGCGAAGGAATATCTTCTGAAATCCGTAGAGGAAGATGTAAAACACGACACCGCAAAGCTCATCAAGGAATTAGAAGCCAAAGCAAAGGAAGAAGCTGACAAGAAAGCCAAAGAATATGTGGTTACCGCCATCCAGAGATGTGCAGCTGACCATGTGGCTGAGACTACAGTTTCTGTCGTTCAGCTCCCGAGCGATGAGATGAAGGGCCGCATCATTGGACGTGAGGGACGTAATATCCGTACTCTCGAGACAATGACAGGTGTGGAACTCATTATCGATGATACACCGGAAGCTGTCGTATTATCCGGTTTTGATCCGGTAAGACGTGAAGTTGCAAGAATTGCTCTTGAAAGACTGATCGTGGATGGACGTATCCATCCGGCGAGAATCGAAGAGATGGTGGAGAAAGCGCAGAAGGAAGTTGAAAACATGATGCGCGAGGAAGGTGAAGCCGCAATCCTTGAGGTCGGCATTCACAATATCCATCCGGAGCTCGTCAAGCTCCTCGGCAAGATGAAATTCAGAACCAGCTATGGTCAGAATGCATTGAAGCATTCCATCGAGGTCGCACAGTTATCCGGTTTACTGGCAGCCGAAATTGGTGTTGACGTCAGAATGGCAAAGCGTGCCGGCTTATTACATGACATTGGAAAATCCGTTGACCATGAGATGGAAGGTTCCCATGTACAGCTCGGATCTGAACTCTGTAAGAAATACAAAGAGTCCCCGATCGTTATCAATGCTGTGGAATCCCACCATGGCGATGCTGAGCCGACGAACCTTATTTCCTGCATCGTTCAGGCAGCAGATACGATCTCCGCTGCAAGACCGGGTGCAAGAAGAGAAACGTTGGAGACATACACGAACCGCTTAAAGCAGCTTGAGGATATCACAAACTCCTTCAAGGGAGTAGACAAGTCCTTTGCGATCCAGGCGGGACGCGAAGTGCGCATTATGGTAGTACCGGAGCAGATCAGCGATGACGATATGGTTCTTCTCGCAAGAGATATATCCAAGAAGATCGAAGAGAGCCTGGAGTATCCGGGACAGATCAAAGTCAACGTGATCCGCGAGTCCAGAGTTACCGATTACGCGAAATAAAAATGAAAGCCGTTGCTGTGCAGAGAGAATCTGTATGGCAGCGGTTTTTTTAACAGGAAATTTAGAAGTCTCTGTGCTGCTGAAGCTTTTGCAATATGAGCAAAGATTGGTCTGCTGCAGATGAGAGATAACAGAGAATATAAAACAGGAGGTAATATTGATATGGCAAAGATTGGTTTTATCGGAATGGGGAGCATGGGAACCGCTATCATGCGGGGACTTTTAAAGACATATAAGCCGGAAGAGCTGCTTTTCACAAGCGCCCATGAGGCGAAGATGCAGAAAATTACGGAGGAGACAGGTGTTGCCCATGTCTCAACAGCAACTGACTGCGCAGAGCAGGTAAAATACCTGGTGCTGGCAGTAAAGCCGCAGGTACTTCCGACAGTTTTTAAGGAATTAAACGGAAAGATCAGGAAAGATCAGGTTGTGATCTCCATCGCGGCTGGATATGCGATCGCGGATCTCCAGGCAGGTCTCGGAGACAGTGCGAGAATCGTCCGCTCCATGCCGAATACACCGGCTATGGTCGGCGAGGGAATGTCCGGGGTGAGCTACGATGAGGCGCTGTTTACCGATGAGGAAAAGGATGTCATCGACGGATTCTTTACTTCCTTCGGAAAGATGGAGAAAGTGGATGAGAAGCTGATGGACGTTGTTGGAAGTGCCAGCGGCTGCTCCCCGGCCTATGTATACATGTTTATCGAGGCGCTGGCTGACGGCTGCGTAAAGAACGGACTCCCGCGCCAGGCCGCTTATAAGATGGTTGCCCAGGCCGTTTTAGGAAGCGCGAAGATGGTCCTTGAGACAGGAAAACATCCGGGCGAATTAAAGGATATGGTATGCTCACCGGGAGGAACCACTATCGAGGGACTTGCTGCCCTTGAGGAGAACGGATTCCGCGGTGCGATCATTAAGGCGTGTGATGCAAACTTTGAGAAGAATAAAAAGTTAAAAGGCTGATAATTACGTGAAAGACACGGAAATTTCCGTAGCAGTGTGAAAAATGTAAAAAAATAAGTTCTGAGCAGAGGAAAATACTGCAGGGTAATTCCGCAGAATAGAAAATCTGAGAGGAATTGTTTAGAATGTCTGTTAAGGCAGTTAACAGATACATTCATGAAAGGAAAAGACTTTAGTATGGAAAAAACAACTCGTTTAAAACGTGATCTTGCATACACCGGAACGATCTTAAAGATCTACCGGGATACCGTTGTCGCGAACGGAATCGAGGAAGTGTATGACTATATCCACCACGATGGCGCGGCAGCCGTTCTACCGGTGACAAAGGACGGAAAGATCCTCATGGTGCGTCAGTACCGGAACGCCTTAGACCGGTTCACGCTGGAAATTCCGGCAGGAAAACTTGATGCGCCGGATGAGCCGAAGATCGAGTGCGCGGCGAGAGAACTTGAGGAGGAGACAGGATTCCGCAGCGAAACCCTGGAATTCCTGATGACAGTCAACACGACAGTGGCTTTCTGCGATGAGCAGATCGGTGTCTATATCGCAAAAGACCTGATCCCGTCAAAGCAGCATCTCGATGCGGATGAGAGTATTGATGTGGAAGAGTGGGAAGTAAAGGATCTTCTTGAGATGATCTACACCGGCAAGATGACAGACGCGAAGACGATTGCGGCAATCCTTGCGTACGCTCAGAAAGAGGGAATTCGATAGAAAAAACGGCAGAAGCCAGTAACTGGAAAGTGTCAGTGAGGATAGGGCTGGCTGCCTGCCTGGGGAAAGATTGCTGCAATTAGAAAAAATCCTGGTAACTGTTCAGTAGGTCTGCGCACTTGCTGCGCTGACCGTAAGAAAACATAGGCTGGAAGGCAAAAATCCCATCAGCGAAGCTGATCTGGAATGGATTTTTGCACGTAACTATGAAGGTACTGAATAGTTACAAATCCTGTGGATAAAGTAGGCCTATATGCGCATACATTGTGAAAAAGGAACATGGACGGTATCGCTATGGCCGGAATTCACAGGCATCGGAGATTTTGGGACAGTCAGATGTTCTGGCTGTCCTTTTTTTTATTCTTGGGGACCGTTCTGGGGACAGTTTTCTTCAATAAGATGAGCGCAGAGATGAAAAGCACACTTGAAAGCTGGTTCTCCGGGATCCTCACATCATCGGAGATCGTGTCGGCGGACCGGTATAGTCTGTTTGTGGGAGTATTGAAAAAACGGTTTGTGTGGATTTTATTGGGAATTCTGATCTGCCAGGCAGTTTTTGCCAGAATCCTGTTTTACGCGGGAGCAGTCTATCTGGCATTTACATCCGCAATCGCTGTCTGTGTGTTGACGATGCATGCGGGAATTTATGGGATCCTGCGCTTTTTCGGACTTGTATTTCCGCAGGGATTCTTTTATACTCTGGCGGCTTACCTTTTATGGATCATGGTCGTGGAGCAGGCGGATGGAAAAGAGAAAATCAGGTTATGGATGATGGTATTTTTTATGGTGCTTGGAATTATATCTGAGATATTCATAAATCCAAATTTTTCAGCGCTGATCTTCCAAATGTTTTAGAAAGGCATATCTGAAAATCTTGGATTTGAATTAGGACGTCAACGGAAGAGACAATATCTGACGAAAGGCGTTGAAGGCGTGGTACGGTAGTCAGGAAAATGGGGGCGGAAAAGTGGAATTTTCCCAGAAAATACGCGGCTTTCAGCCCTTTTTTTTATAAAAAAATTTTGCGCACTTTGACAAGATATTGCCATTGTGGATATATACAGTTCCATATCTAGCGATTAGTTATGTAAAATAGTCTAAAATGGGATCCAAGTGGGAAAAATCCGTTTGATTTTGCCCTAAAATGGGACTATAATGTAGAAAAATACTGGTTTTGCCGGGAAAAACAGCGTATCGGGGGGATGGTGGAAAACTTAGGCCTATGTCCCCTGTTTCCAAAAGGCAGACATCGTGAAACTAAAAAACAGATAGAGTATAAACGTGTATAGACACAGGTGCTGAAAATTTCGAACAGAAAAATTTTGTGTAACTGTTCTGTGGATTTGCGCACTTGCTGCGCTGGCCAGGAGAAAACATAAGCTGGTGAAGCTGCTGAATAGTTGTGATTTCGTATAGGATCGTGAAAAGCGCGGATAACTGTGTCTGGAAATGAACGGGGAAAAGGTATGAGAGAGGAAATTCAAACCTTCATAAACTATATGGAGGAAGAAAAACACGCGTCAAAAAATACAACGCTTTCTTATCAGAGAGATCTGTTAAAAATGGCAGATTATCTGGAGGAAAACGGAATCACAGACTGCGGGAAAGTGACAAAGACGGCGTTAAATTCCTATATCCTTTTCCTGGAGAAAGAAGGAAAAGCAGCGTCGACAGTTTCGAGGGCACTGGCATCCACGAGATCGTTCTTTGGCTGGCTGTTTAAGGAAGGGAAGATCCGCCGTGATCCGGCAGATTCGATGCATGCGCCGAAGATCGAAAAAAAGGTGCCTGTGATCCTCACAGTTGACGAGGTGACGAAACTTCTGGAGCAGCCGTCCGGCGCGAATCCGAAGGAGATCCGCGATAAGGCAATGCTGGAACTCTTATACGCGACAGGGATCCGCGTGACGGAACTTGTGAATCTAAAGCTCTCCGATGTAAATATGTCCATCGGCTTTATCACCTGCCGCGATGAGCACAAGGAGCGGATGATTCCCTTTGGCCATGCGGCGAAGGACGCTCTTGCGAAATATCTGGAGTCTGCCCGTGAGACATTTTTAAAAGGAACACGATCGGAACTGCTGTTTACAAATTACAGCGGCAGAGCCATGAGCCGTCAGGGATTCTGGAAGATTATCAAATACTACGGGGACCGGGCAGGAATCGAGGAAGACATCACACCCCACACTCTGCGCCATTCTTTCGCGGCGCACCTCTTAAGCAATGGCGCTGACATGCGTGCCGTCCAGACCATGATGGGTCATTCCGACCTGGCATCCACCCAGATGTACACGGCATATGCCATGGACAACGCGGTCAGAGAGGCGTACCAGGGAGCGCATCCAAGAAAGTAAAAGTGAAAACTTAGGCTGGAAGGTAAAAACCCCATCGGCGAAGCCGATTTGGAATGGATTGGGAATGAACACTCACAGGGAAAATCCTTAATAAGGATCATGCATACATTGAATTACGGCTGAATAAGGGCAGTAATGCAGCTTGAATTAGAAAATGTGCTCAAAGAAAGATAACAAAATTTGGCAGACTTTTTTAGTGTCTTTTTTGCGATAACGAGCTGTGATTTCTGCATCAATAGGGAATTTCAGACGTATCCATAGAATGTCTCTAAAATAAAAACAAATGTCCCTATTATACAGATAAACTGACAAAAACAATTGTCAGTTTATCTGACAATTTTGTAAAAATGTGATATTTGCACAAAATTGAAAATATGGCAAGATATCTCCAACGCGCTGGAATTCCTTACCATGAGCGGCATGGATCTTCCGCTGGCTGTCATGATCACGATCCCGGCGCCGTGGGAACATGACCGCTATATGCGGCAGGAGATAAAGGATTTCTACCGCTATTACGCAACAATGATGGAACCGTGGGACGGCCCGACATCTATCCTGTTCACAGACGGCGAGATCCTCGGCGCGGAGAAGTATGCCGCGGAAGGTTTCGGATTGGAGCTTGACGGGCGTCTCCGGGTAAAGACAAAAAATGACGGACACAGGACCCAGGTTCCGGGAATCTACACGGCGGGCGATATGCGCCGGGGCCAGTTCCTGGTCGTCTGGGCGATCCGCGAGGGAAGGAATGCCGCGAGAGAGGTCGATGAGGACCTGATGGGATACTCAAATCTTGGGGCGGCGGAATAAAAGTCGGATTGGACATAAAAGAGCATCTCTGGCTCCAATGTTTTGGAAAATGTCTTAAAACATTGGAGCGCAAAGATGCTCTTTTTTCTATTTTATATGTGTGGTTTTCAGCATACAGATTTAAAAGAAGCTTTTTACTGCCTTATTTCTGATCGATCCTCGCGAGGATACTTCTCGCAACAGAAAGTCCATTCGCGGATGCCTGCTGAAGTCCGCGGGTCACGGATGCACCGTCACCGATAGCGCGGAGACCGTGGATGTTTGTCTCGAAGTCCTTATCGACAACGACCTTGTTGGAGTAGAATTTAACCTCCACTCCGTAAAGCAGGGTCTCATCGCTGGCGATACCCGGAGTTACCTTGTCGAGGGCCTTTAACATCTCCTTGATGTCCACCATGATGCGGTGCGGGAGAACTAAGGAAAGGTCGCCCGGAACGGCATCCTTTAAGGTCGGGATGATGTTGTTTCTGCAGAGACGTTCCTCCGTGGTGCGGCGGCCTCTCTGGAAATCACCGAAGGTCTGGACCAGGATCTTTCCGTCGCATAGCATGTTGGACAGCTGGGCGATATGTTTGCCGTACTCGATCGGGGTCTTGAAGGGCTTTGTGAAGTTCTTGGAAACCAGGATCGCAAAGTTTGTGTTGTTTGTCTTATATTCTTTTGATTTATAAGCGTGACCATTTACGACAGCTAGGCCGTTCTCATAGTATTCGGTAGCAACCTCACCGGACGGGTTCGTACAGAAGGTGCGGACCTTATCGTCGAAGGTCGGTGTGTAGTATACAAGCTTTGCCTCGTAGAGGTTCTTGTTGAGGAACTCCATGACCTCGTCGCGGACCTCAACACGGACGCCGATGTCGACGGTTCCTACTTCGGTATCGATTCCATGGTCATCGCAGATGTGGGAGAACCAGTCGGAACCTTCGCGTCCGATGGCGGAGACGATCTCATCTGCGTAGTATGTCTCATCTTTATCGGTGATAACACCCTTTGCGGCACCGTCCTCGATGATGATATCCTTGACCATGGTGTTGAATTCCATGTGGATTCCGTTCGCGAGAAGGTGTTCCTGCAGTCTTGTGTAGATCTTATAACCTTCCTCGGTTCCGAGGTGGCGGATCGGGCATTCGATGAGTTTTAAGTTTGCGTTGATGGCTTTCTTGCGGATCTTGCGGATCTCCTGCTGTTTGTCAACGCCGTAGACGTTCTTGTCAGCGCCGAACTGCAGATAGATATCGTCGGATTCCCTGATGAGTTCTGTCGCTTTATCGTATCCTAAGATCTCCGGCAGATTTCCGCCGACATCCGGGGAAAGGGAGAGCTTGCCGTCGGAGAAAGCTCCTGCTCCGGCGAAACCGGTGGTGATGGAACATGGTTTGCAGCCCACACACACCTTTGTTTTTCTCTTCGGACAGACACGTTTCTCGATCGGTCTTCCTTTTTCAATCATTAAAATATTCAGTTCAGGTTTTTCTTTGATCAGCTCATACGAGCAGAAGATTCCGGACGGGCCTGCGCCGATGATGATCACGTCAAAATGTTCTCCGGATTTCATATCACAAGTCTCCTTTCGGGTGAGTGGATAATTTCTGTACACATCATTTCTATTCTACCATGGAAGTTTCAGCGATGCAAGAAAACGGCGGCAGATCAGTACAGAGTGATATAGAGTTAAGATGCATTACATGGGCAGTCATTTTCTGCATGGAACATATCAACATTCCCCGCAAAGATTCCGTTCAGTCTGTAAAAAACAACCAAAAATATTGAAAATGGGTATTGACTTTAGGTAAAAATAGGATATAATCAACTCATAGGTTGTCTGACAAGTAAAAGAACAATCTTATCCGCCCAACAAGCAGAATAATAAAGAAGCAGGTAACGCGCGAGGATGAAAATAAAAACAGTCAATATTACGGATCAGGTCGTTGAGTATCTGAAGGAAAATATTGAATCCGGAAAATGGAACATCGGCGAAAAGATTCCGTCTGAAAACCAGATGGTTATGGAACTTGGAGTCAGCCGTTCCAGTATCCGATCGGCACTTCAATATCTGATCGGGATTGGTGTTCTGAAAAGCTATCAGGGAAAAGGAACGTTCCTGATCAACACTCAGGTTGAAAACTGGGACGAGGCAGAATACAAGATCACATCGGAAGATTGTATGGATATCTGCAAAGTACTGGAATTCAGAAAGATTCTGGAGCCGGGGGCATGCGTACTCGCAATGGAAAACTGCGATGAAAAAACAGTTGCCGCTCTGGAAGTTTATCTGGAACAGATGAAGGAATTTAAAGGAGACCGAGCGAAATTTGTCCGTGCAGACCTGAAATTTCATGAAGTTATCAGCCGGACCTCCGGCAATCCGCTTCTGGAAAAGAGTCTTCATAAAGTTTTTCTGGAATCCAGAAAGAACCATGAACAAATGAATGAGTTGTTCGGATATGAGACGGGACTTCACTACCACACGGAGATACTGGAAGCATTTAAAAATCATGATGCAGAAAGGGCTCGTGACGTAATGGAACAGCATCTTGGTGGTTCGATTGAGACATTGAAGATGTCTGGAAAGATCGAAGATCGTGAAGGCGGAACAGGAAAAAAATAAGCAATGAGTAAAACAGGGTGTCGGTTGCAGCGCAAAAGGCACCTTGATAATAAAACCAAACTTGTATGATGAGTAACAAGTTAAGAGACAATCAAGACAACTTGAAAATCTGCAAAATCAATAAACTGATTATGGCAACGTCTTATAAATAAAAGAATGAGGAGGAATATGGGATGTCAGTAAAGATTAGGGATATCCGGGTGATCTGTACGGCACCGGAAGGAATCAATCTTGTGGTCGTAAAGATTGAGACAAATCAGCCGGGGCTGTATGGACTTGGCTGCGCAACCTTTGCTTACCGCCATCTGACGGTAAAGCATCTGATTGAGGAGTATATGAAGCCGCTGCTTGTAGGGCGTCCGGTTGAAAATATCGAGGAGACCTGGCAGCTGATGCATCAGAACGGCTATTGGAGAAATGGCCCGATCGAGAATAACGCGATTTCCGGAATTGACATGGCGCTTTGGGATATCAAGGGAAAGATGGCAGGGATGCCGTTATACGAGTTGTTTGGAGGAAAAGTAAGGGAAGGAATTCCGGTCTACCGTCATGTGGACGGACGGGACATTAATGAGATCTGCGAGAATATTCAGATGTATCAGGAAATGGGGATTACCCACTTAAGATGCCAGTGCGGCGGTTACGGTGGACTTCCTTATGGACAGACACCTGAGACAGCACCAGAAGGCGCACATGATGGATTGTATCTCGATTCTAAGAAATACATCCGCGATACAATCCAGTTATTTGAACAGATTCGAGCGAAGATCGGTTACGATATGCAGCTTGTGCATGATGTCCATGAGCGGATTGCTCCGGCTGATGCGGTGGCGCTTGCGAAAGGTCTTGAACCGTTTGATCTTTTCTTTCTGGAAGATCCGGTTCCGTTAGAGCAGCTCTCCTGGCTTAGAAATTTAAGACAGCAGACGAGCATCCCGATCGCGCAGGGGGAACTGTTCAACAATCCGTATGAATGGAGAACCGTGATCGCAGAACAGCTCATCGATTTCATCCGTGTTCATATCAGCCAGGTTGGAGGAATTACACCGGCGAGAAAGCTTCAGATCTTTGCGGAGCAGTTTGGTGTTCGGACAGCATGGCACGGACCGGGGGATATGTCTCCGTTAGCCCATGCAGCAAATATCCACATCGACCTTGCGGCACAGAATTTCGGTGTTCAGGAATGGTCCGGGATCGAACCGCCGAACTTTGTGATTCAGGAATTAAAAGGACCGCACGGCGCGCTTCTTGATGTATTCCCAGGTATGCCGGAGTATCGGAAAGGCTATGTTTACGCGAATGATAAGCCAGGCCTGGGCGTCGATATCGATGAAACTGAGGCGGCAAAGTATCCGTGTGAAAACACCGTGACAACGTGGACACAGACAAGAGGACGTGACGGAGCACTTGTAACTCCGTAGATTTTCGGAAAAGGGAAAGGAGCTTAAAGAGGAATGAGCAAAAAGTCATCAGCTCTCGCAGCTGCAGGAATTCTCGCAGCAGCAGTTGTACTCAGCGGATTCAGCATCTACAAGGACAGTCATCAGAAGAACAGCACAGACGGAACGATCACGCTTCGAATGGCACAGACCTCATCACAGGCAGGAGCCATCGGACAGTCGATGGAAGCATTTGCAGACAGGATTTACGATGAGACCGAAGGAAAATATAAGATCGAGACATACCATAACGGACAGCTCGGAGCTGAGATCGATACGATCGAGGGATGTCAGATGGGAACGATCGATATCGCAGTCGTCAACCAGTCCACGATCGGAAACTTCATCAACGATTTTCAGGCGCTGGACATTCCGTACCTGATCACATCGACCGAGCAGGCCGATGCCGTGTTCCTGGGGGATATCGGAACCCGTTTCCTCGACAAGCTTTCCGGCGTCCAGCTCTACGGACTGGGGATCTGGGAATCCGGTTTCCGCAACCTGACAAACAGCAAGCGGGATGTCAATTCGGTGGATGATGTCGCCGGACTGAAGATCCGTACCATGGAGAATCAGGTACATATCGCATTCTGGAAAGCAATGGGAGCAGATGCGACCCCGATGTCATGGGGCGAAGCTTACACAGCACTCCAGCAGGGTGCACTTGACGGACAGGAGAACCCGGCAACCGTTATCCTGACAAACAACGTCGCTCAGGTCAACAACCACCTTGCAATGACCGAGCATGCGTACTCGACCGTTTTCCTTGTCATGAGTCCTGAGACATGGGCATCCTTTGACGATGAGACAAAAGAAACCTTCAAACGTGTGATGGCTGAGTGCAGCATCGAGGAGAGAGAAATCAGTCGTAAGATGGATTCCGAGGCAGTCGCAGAGTTGGAAAAACAGGGAATGACCGTTACATATCCGGATAAGCAGCAGTTCATCGACAAGGCAGCAGACCTGTATGCGCAGTGGGAAGAACAGTATGGTGATATGATCTCTGAGATTCGGGCACTGTCAGTAAAGCAGTAGGAGGTGCGTTATGGAAAAATTCGCGGCAGCCTTTAAAAAGGTACAGAAAATCAATAAAGCGATCATCGGCGCAGTCCTTTTACTGATGATCGGAGTTGTATTTTTACAGACATTTTGCAGATTTGTTATATTTAAGAGCCTGACATGGTCGGAGGAACTTTCCAGATATCTGTTTGTGGCATTGATCGTTCTTGGAATCAATCTTGCGGCGACAGATCACCTGTTTGTCCGCATTGAGCTGATCGACGGATACCTGAAAGGAAAAGCACAGTATGTTATGGATGTGATCCGGAAAGGAATCGCCATTTATGTTAGTTTGATTCTTATGTACAGCGGCTACGGGCTTATTGAGATCGGTGGATACCAGATCAGCCCGGCAATGGGAATTCCAATGAGCCTGCTTTACGGGATCATGTTTATCGGATTTATTATGAATTTCCTCGCATTGATCGTAGATACCTGGGAGGAATTTGGAAAAGAGAAGGAGGTAGGCTGATGCAGACTGCAGCTATTGCTTTGATCGTTGTCCTGCTTGTCGGCATGGCATGCGGACTTGAAATTACATGGGCATTGGGGTTATCATGTATTGCAGCGGTTCTTCTTGACCCGAAGCTTACATTTGTAGTGATCGCACAGAGAATTTTCGCAAACTCCAACAGCTTTTCCATGCTGGCGATCCCGGCATTCATGCTCGCCGGTGACGTTATGTCAAAGGGCGGACTTTCCAAACGTCTCGTTGCCTTTGCAGATTCCCTCGTCGGCTGGATCTCCGGCGGAATCTCCCTGGTATCTATCGTTGCCTGCACATTCTTTGCAGCAATTTCCGGTTCCTCTGTTGCTACAACAGCGGCCATCGGCGGACTGATGTACCCGGAGATGGTAAAGCGCGGCTATCCGGAATCTTATGCGGCAGCCGTTCAGGCGATCGGAGGAACACTTGGAATCGTAATTCCGCCGAGTATCGTGCTCGTTATTTACGGTAATATCACAGGAACAGACGTAGGCGCACTCTTAATGGCCGGCATTCTTCCCGGTGTTGTCTGCAGCGTTTTTCTTTGCCTCTATGCTTACTACAAAGCAAAGAAATGCGGATTCCCGAAATCCGACAAGTTTTCCTTCAAGAGATTTCTTGTTTCCTTTAAAGACGCAGTATGGGCGCTGATCATGCCGGTCATCATTCTCGGAGGTATTTACGCCGGAGTCTTTACACCGACAGAGTCCGCAGTTGTTGCCGTTGTTTATGGTCTGATCGTATGCCTCGCTGTTTATCGCGAGATCAGCATGAAGACGATCTGGGAGATCGTTGAGAATACAGCAGAGGGAACTGCAAACCTGATGATCCTTGTTGTGACAGCGCAGATGTTTGGCTGGCTGATCTCTTATTATCAGATCCCGCAGGCAGTGACGAACTTCATGCTCGCATTTGTCTCTAATAAATATATGTTCTGGGCGATCATCATCATCCTTCTGACGATCTGCGGTATGTTCCTGGAAGTTGGAGCAACAAACCTGATCCTCGGACCGATCCTTGCTCCGATCGCAGCTGCATTCGGCATCGATCCGGTACAGTTCGGACTTGTCTTCGTATTTCTTCTTGCAATGGGACAGGCGACACCGCCTTTCGGAACCTGTATGTTTGTGGCATGCGGAATCAGCAAACAGTCCGTTGGTCAGGTGTCAAAGCATCTGGTTCCGTTCGTTGTAGTAGAGATCCTCTGCGGAATCTTATTTGCACTTGTTCCGGGAATTTCACTGCTGCTCCCGTCGATCATAGGGTAACATGGAATAAACCGGTTATAGATAAAACAAAGCTTTTCAGAAAAAGGAGAATGAATTATGGCTGAAATGATGAAAGAAGTCGTTGTTGTAGAACCGCATAAATATGAGGTGCGTGAGGTTGAGATTCCGGAACTTGCAAACGAGGATGAAGTCCTTATCCAGATGAAATCCGCAGGTGTATGCGGAAGTGACCATCACATCTGGCATGGCTCCAATCCGTGCTCTACATATCCGAGAATTCCGGGACATGAGAACGCCGGTGTGATCGCAAAGATCGGTAAAAACGTAAAAAATGTGAAAGTGGGTGACCATGTTATCGTGGATCTTCTCTCCTCCTGCGGAACCTGTTACCAGTGTACGCATGGAAGAAAGAACGTGTGCGAGCATGTAAAAGTAAGAGGTTCCGGAGCAGATGGCGGCTGGAGACAGTATTTCACAGCGCCGGCGAAGGAAGTATACAAGATTTCTGATTCCGTAAAATGGGAAGATGCGGCACTTGTTGAGCCGTTTGCAATCGGTTCCCACTGCACAGGACGCGGTCGTGTGGTCGAAGATGATGTTGTATTTATCCTTGGTACAGGAACGATCGGTTCCATTATTTTACAGACATGTAAGGCAAAGGGCTGCAAGACCGTGATTTGCTGTGATATCAGCGATTCTTCCCTTGAGCGCGCAAAAGAATACGGCGCTGACTATGTGATCAATTCCAAGACTCAGGATGTTGTTGCGGAGATCCAGAAGATCACAGACGGACATGGCTGCACCGTAGCGTTTGACTCTGCATGCTTCCCGGGTTCCCTGACGATGTGCCTGCAGCCGGGGATCCTCTGCAACGCGGGCCGTATGGTACCGATGGGATTCTGTACAGAAAAAGAGGGAATCACACAGGCGATGATCAATCAGAGAGAGCTTGACATCATTGGCTCCAGGATGTCTCAGGATGCGTTCGAGCCGACGATCGCAAGAATGGAAAAGGGTGAGTATATCACCGAAGGCATCGCAACAACATTCATCAAATTCAGCGAGATCGACAAGGTCTTCCATCTGATGGATCATCCGGACGAGTCCGCGAAGAAGATGGTAATCCTGTTTGACTAAGAGAAATCTGAGAGGAGAATGTGATCATGGAATTATTTAATATTGAAGGAAAAAAAGCGATCGTAACAGGCGGAACAAGAGGACTTGGTTATGGAATGGCAGAAGGTCTGATGGAGGCAGGATGTGAGGTCGTGATCGTCGGAACTTCCGACAAGGTCTATGATGTGGCAAAAGGATTCTGCGACCGCGGCTTCAAGTGCCACGGTGTAAAAGCAGATTTCAGCAAGCGGGAGCAGGTATATCAGGGATTCAATGACTGTGTGGCTGCACTTGGCGGCGATCTTGACATTATTGTAAACGCACATGGTATCCAGAGACGTCATAGTGCGGAAGTATTCCCGATCGAAGAGTGGGATGAAGTTCTCAATGTAAACTTAAATTCTGTATTCATTCTTTGCCAGGAAGCTGCAAAGATCATGTTGAAGAAGGGATATGGAAAGATCATCAACATCGCATCTATGGTATCCTGGTTTGGCGGACAGACTGTTCCGGCTTACACAGCAGCAAAGGGCGGCGTGACACAGCTCACCAAGGAACTCAGCAATGACTGGATTGCAAGAGGCGTCAACGTCAATGCGATCGCGCCGGGTTATATGGCAACAGAGATGAACTCCGCGCTGCTTGATCCGAAGAATCCAAGATATCAGCAGATCACCGAGCGTATTCCGGCAAATCGCTGGGGTACTGGCGATGACATGAAGGGTGCCTGCATCTTCCTCGCATCCCACGCCAGCGACTATCTGGGCGGAGCGATCATCCCGGTAGACGGCGGATATCTTGTAAAATAACATAGGTGCAAATGAAAATGCCGTCCGGAAAGTCCCCGGGCGGTATTTTTTTGCAGGCACGATCGTATCTATGAATTTGTCTAAAAATTAACGTTAAACAAAAGATTATTAAGCAAAACAAACAAAATGCTTGATTTGATTAATAATTGCGTGGTAAAATCGACAATATGTTAAGGAACAAATTCAATAAGCCATAGAGGGGAAAGCAGACATGCCTGCGTGAGCAGGTGTGACCGATGAAAAAAGATTGCAGAGGAGAGGATCATATGAGCAGATTGGAGATCATGTCCCCGACCCGCGCGCGGATCGTGATGGAGGGACTTTATAAAGATCTGGAACGAAGAATCGAGTCGAGTCCGCCGGGGCTCTGTCCGGTTGATATGGCCAGAGCATTTCTGGAGCTGTGCCATGCGCAGACCTGCGGAAAGTGTGTGCCATGCCGGATCGGTCTCGGACAGTTAAACCAGCTGATCCGGGATGTGTTAAACGGAAAAGCGACGATGGACACGCTGGATCTTATGGAAAAAACAGCACTGTCGATCATGGACTCCGCGGATTGCGCTATCGGCTATGAGGCGGCGAATATGGTCTATAAGGGACTTATCGGCTACCGCGATGACTATGTGGAGCATATCAGGAACGGACGCTGTACATGTACCTACAACCAGCCGGTTCCCTGTGTCGCGATCTGTCCTGCCCATGTGGACATCCCGGGCTATGTGGCGCTTGTGGAAGAAGGAAGATACGCCGATGCGATCCGTCTGATCCGCAAGGACAACCCGTTCCCAACCACCTGCGGCTTTATTTGTGAGCATCCCTGCGAGGCGAGATGCCGCCGGAACATGGTGGATGATGCGGTCAACATCAGAGGTCTCAAGCGGTTTGCGGCGGACTACGCAGGCTTTGTGGATCCGCCGGAATGTGCTCCGTCAACGGGAAAGAAGGTCGCTGTTCTCGGCGGAGGCCCCGGTGGTTTAAGCGCAGCTTACTACTTACAGCTCATGGGACATCAGACTACCGTATATGAGATGCTTCCGAAGCTTGGCGGCATGCTCCGCTACGGAATCCCGAACTACCGTCTCCCAAAGGATCGGCTGGATGACGATATCAACGCGATCTTAAAGACAGGAGTGGAAGTAAAACAGGGCTTAAAAATCGGCGTGGACATTACGATTCAGGAACTTCGGGAACAGTATGACGCGGTGCTCATCACCATCGGTGCCAGCACGGATAAAAAACTTGGACTTCCGGGCGAGGACGCGGACGGCGTGCTCTCCGCGGTACAGTTCTTAAGAAGTGTCGGAAAAGACGAGATCATCGATCTGACCGGAAAAGAGGTTGTCGTCATTGGAGGCGGAAACGTATCGATGGATGCGGTCCGAACGGCAAAGAGACTGGGTGCGAAGAAAGTCAGCATTTTATATAGAAGACGAAGAAACGATATGACAGCGCTGCCCGGCGAGATCGAGGGCGCAATTGCCGAAGGAATCGAGATCGTGACCTTAAAGGCCCCGGCGTCCCTGGATGTCGGCGAGGATCACAAGATTCACGGCATCTACGCGACCCCGCAGATGATCAGTGCGATCAAGGATGGACGTGCCAGCGTGAAACCGACAGGAGAGCCGGATGTCTACATCCCATGCGATATCCTCATCAAGGCCATCGGACAAGATATCGAGTCCGGACATTTCGAGAAGGCCGGGATCCCGGTATCCCGCGGCAAGATCGTCACCTTAAAGAGCGGCGCTTTTGAGAACATGCCTGGCGTATTCGCGGGCGGCGACTGCTCCAGCGGTCCGGCTTCCGTCATTAAAGCCATCGCGGCGGCGAAGGTCGTTGCGGCGAACATCGATGAATACCTCGGCTACCACCACGAGATCACCAGCGGTGTGGAGATCCCGGAGGCGAGCCTGAAAGACAAGACCCCGTGCGGACGCGTGAACTTAACGGAACGTGATGCCTGCGAGCGCGTCTGTGATTTCAACGCAGTGGAGAACTGCATGACCGAGAAGGAGGCGAAGCAGGAAGCCGGACGGTGCCTGCGCTGCGACCATTTCGGATACGGAATCTTTAAAGGAGGCAGGAGTACATTATGGTAAATATGATCATCGACGGAAAACAGATTTCGGCAGAGGAAAATATCACGATCATGGAAGCTGCTGAGAGAAACGGGATCCCGATTCCGAAGCTCTGTTACTTAAAAGGGATCAACGAGATCGCGGCCTGCAGAGTCTGCGTCGTGGAGCTGGAAGGAAAAGAGAAGCTGATCACATCCTGCAACAATGTTGTGAAGGACGGCATGGTGATCTACACCAACAGCCCGAAGGTCAGAAATCATAGAAGAAATACGGTACAGTTATTATTATCCCAGCATGATAACCGGTGCGTTGTCTGTCCGAGAAACGGAAACTGCCAGTTACAGCAGGTTGCCTGCGACCTGAACATTCTGGACATTCCGTTCAGGCAGGAACCGGAATATCAGCCGTGGGATAAGGATTTCCCGCTGATCCGCAATTCCGCGAAGTGCATCAAGTGCATGCGCTGCGTGCAGGTCTGCGACAAGATCCAGGGGCTTGGCATCTGGGATGTGGAGGGAACCGGTTCCAGAACGACCGTGAATGTAGCGGGACATAAGACGATCCGGGAAGCTGACTGTGCTCTCTGCGGTCAGTGTATCACCCACTGTCCGGTTGGAGCGCTCTCCGAGAGAGACGATACGGAGAAGGTCTGGGAAGCGATCGAGAATAAGGATAAGATCGTGGTGGCCCAGGTTGCCCCGGCGGTGCGCGCGGCCTGGGGCGAGGAACTCGGACTTACGGACGAGGACGCGCCGGTGGGCAAGATCTTTGATGCTTTAAAACGCATGGGCGTGAACTACGCCTTTGATACAGTATTCTCTGCGGATCTCACGATCATGGAGGAGAGCACAGAGTTTATAAAACGGTTTACGAGCGGCGAGCTGAAGGAGAGACCGATGTTCACGTCCTGCTGCCCCGGCTGGGTGCGCTTCGCAAAGACACAGTTCCCGTATATGGTGAACTATCTCTCCACCGCAAAATCTCCGCAGCAGATGTTCGGCGCTGTCATGAAGACATATTTCGCGGAAAAGCTTGGTGTATCTCCGGATCAGATTTTTACCCTCTCCATCATGCCGTGTGTGGCAAAGAAAGGAGAGCGTGAGATGGACCTTTTCTACGGAGAGTATGCCGGACATGATGTGGATGCGGTGCTTACGACGCGGGAACTTGTAAAGATGATCCGCTCCGCCCATATTCGCCCGGATACGCTCGTTGAAATCCCCGGCGACAGTCCGATGCATGCGGGAACCGGAGCGGGTGTGATCTTTGGAGCGACCGGCGGCGTTATGGAGGCGGCTCTCCGCACCGCGTATTTTACCTTAAAAGGCGAGAATCCTCCAGCAGACGCTTTTAAAGCGGTCCGCAGCGGAGGTTTTCAGGAGAATGCCGGAGTTCAGGAAGCGGAATTTGCCATCGGTGACATCAAACTCCGCACAGCAGCGGTCAGCGGACTCGGAAACACGAGAAGACTTTTACAGCAGATCGAGCGCGGCGAGGTCCACTACGATTTCGTGGAAGTCATGGCCTGCCCGGGCGGCTGTGTCGGCGGAGGCGGACAGCCGATCCACGATGGTGAGGAGCTGGCGTTTGCGAGAGGCAGAAAGCTCTATGCGCTGGACGCAAAAGCTGATATCCGCTACTCTCATGAGAACCCGGATATCAGGGAGATCTACAGTGATTTCTTTGGAAAGCCGATGTCCCATAAGGCGCATATGCTGCTGCATACGGAGCATTGGAAAAATAATTAAAGTGTCAGTTAAATTACGGATACAGGAAAAGCACGCAGATGCAAAACGTCTGCGTGCTTTTCCTGTATCGAAAGATCTTGGATGCTATGCCTTTTGACGGCTCATGAATGAATATGCGGAGTTTATTTGGCTGCGCTCTGAAATACAGCGTTTATTGACTGAGCAGCCAATCTATGAGATTTTCGGATCTGATGCCGTCATAGGAAGCATCAAGCCCCGGTTCAAGCGACAAAACGATTTTTTCGTAGTTATCACGGATGTTTTGCAGCGGTGTAAGTTCCCGGTTGCGTACATCCTCACTCATCATAGACTCTGTCACCTGGATATACTTTTTATCATCGGCTGTCGTTGCAATAAAGTCCACTTCGGCGCTGCCGATCTTGCCGATCGCTACATCATAACCCCTGCGAAGCAATTCAAAGTAAACGACATTTTCGATGGCATGACCGCTGTCGCGATTACGGAAGCCCAGCAGATAATTGCGAAGGCCGATGTCAACAATATAGTATTTTCCCAACGTGCGGAGGTATGCCTTTCCCTTGATGTCAAAGCGCTTGATCTCATAGAAAAAATAGCTTTCCAGTAGTGCATTCACATATGCCTGCACAGTATGTGCGCTAGGAGCGCCCTTGCGTTTACCATCGTCAAGGAGCCCCTCGTTTATCAAAGTGTTGCCTATGGAGGAAATGGATACGCTGGAGCCGATATTGTCGGCAAGGAACAGGATGATCTTGCGCAGAAGCGTGGGGTCTGTGATCTGTTTTTGCCCCCTGCGTTTTTCACGTTCCAAAATATCACGGATGACTACCGTGGAATAGATACCGTCAAGAAGAGACAGTGCTTTTTCCTGATCCAGACCGACATCGGCGATTCCCGGCATTCCGCCGAATCTTATATAGGCATCAAATACCTCACGCAATTCATAATGTTCCCCGTTTTTGTCGAATACCTGTTTGCGGAGTCCCCCGAGCGCACTTTGTATTTCATGTACTTCAAAGCCGTGAAAATCAAGAAATTCATGGAATGAGAGCGGCAGCATTCTGATTTCTACACACCGCCCGGAGAGGTAGGTGGAATACTCCGAAGAAAGAAGGTAAGCGTTTGATCCAGTAACATAGATGTCACAGTCAAAATCTACACGGAAGGCGTTTACCGCGTCCTCCCATGCTTCGATCCTCTGCAGCTCATCAAAGAAGAGATACATCCGCTTTCCGGGAACAATACGTTCTTTTACATAGCGATAAATATCGTCGGCATTCATCCTGCGAAAATCAAAGGATTCAAAATTCATTTCAAGGATCTGTTCTGGAAGAACACCGGTATTTTTCAAATGCTGAACCATCAGCTTTAACAGACTGGACTTTCCGCAGCGGCGAATACCAGTAATCACTTTGACCGGTTCTGTATCTTGAAAACCTATCAGCTTATTCAGGTAACTGTCACGCTGCCTGAGTTCATGGGAACCTATCATGTCTATCACCTCCTGCAGTATTAGTATGGCATAAACTGGTGAAATAATCAAGTAATTGCATTATAGTGCAAAATTTTTTTACTTTCGACAGTTTTTGCAAACATAAACAAATAATAAAAAGATCCGGCAGGATATCTGGACAATATATCCTGCCGGAGAGAGGGGGATGAGTGAAAATTACTGCTTCTGTTTTTTAGTGAGTACATTTTTTAAAACAGGAACCATTGCGAAACCAATGATTACAAGCAGGATGATGATTGCAATCGGGCGGGAGAAGAAATACGGGATGAGTCCGCCCTTTGGTGCAGCCATGATCAAGGTTCTGCGGAAGTTGGATTCCAAAATATCGGCAAGGACAACGCCGAGAACCAGAGGTGCCGGTTCAAATCCGTAGATTTTCATAAGGTATCCGATGAGACCGAACACGAGCATGATGATAACTTCGTACATGCTGTTGCTCAGTGCATAAGTACCGATGCAGGATAATGCGACGATGATCGGAACGAGAACAGAGTTTGGAACGAGGCAGACTCTTGCCATCTGTCTTGCCATGGAAACTCCGATGATTCCCATCAGCACATTCGCGAAAAGGAAACCAAGGAAGATCGCATAAGTGGTTGGAGCCTTGGAACCTGTAAACAGGTCACTGCCAGGCTGTAAGCCATGCATGAGAAGCGCTCCGTAAAGGATTGCTGTGACCGGGCTTCCAGGAATACCTAAAGTGAAAAGTGGGATCATGGCACCGCCGCAGGCTGCGTTGTTTGCGGCCTCAGAGGCAGCAATTCCGACAATGGAACCTTTTCCGTATTCTTCCGGATTTTTAGAAGTCCGTTTGGAAAGACCATAACTGATCCATGCGGCGATGGAACAGCCGGCAGCAGGGATAAATCCGATAAATGAACCAATAACAGAACTTTTTAACATGGTAGGAGTTAATAGACCGGCATTGCCTTTTTCCCAACGCTTTCCCTTTAAGGCAGCTGCCGGGTCGTCAACAATGGTTGCACCGGTTCCTGTCATCAGCTTTTCAACAAGGATGAGAACCTGGGAGATTGAGAATAATCCGATCAGGATCGGTGTGGAGTCAAGACCATCCTCAAGCCAGAGCTGTCCGAACGTGAATCGAGACACGCCGCTGATGGAGTCCATGCCGATGCAGCCGATCAGAAGACCTAATAGGGCGGCGAAGATTCCTTTTGCCTGGTTATCTCCCGTGAGTCCGGCAACGACGAGAACACCGAAGCAGGCAACGAGGAAATACTCAAGGCAGGAGAACATCTGACTGATTCTTCCGAGTGCCGGGGCAAATAAGATCAGGCAGATGGCACCAATGATACCACCGACAACGGATGCGATGGTTACGACGGACACGGCCTCCATGCCGCGGCCTTTTTTCGTCATTTCATAGCCATCCAGTGTGGTCGCCGCAGATGCCGCGGTACCTGGTGTATGGCACAAAACAGCAGTGATGGATCCGCCGTACACACCGGTTGTGTACATTGCGGTCATCATGACAAGGGCAGCTGTGGGACTCATGGAAAATGAGATCGGCAGCAGCAGGGCAATACCGACGGACGGTCCCAATCCGGGAATAATTCCGATGATCATTCCGCCTACAACACCGACGAGCAGTCCGAGAAAGACATCAATGGAGAGGAACGAACTCAATGCGAGTGATAAATATTCTGCCATTTTATAAGCTCCTTTCCTTAAATATAACGGAACAGTTGTCCGAGAATGCCGACTTTATAGATCGGGAGATGAAGAATGATAACGAAAACAACATAACAGATCAGGGTGTAGAGAACGGTGATCACAATGTTTACTTTCCAGGACTTCAGCTTTAAATATTTCATGGAAAGCAGCATAAAGATCGGTGTCGCGATCCAGTATGTGATATAGCGGAAGCCAAGGAAATAGATAAAAATAAAAAACATGAACAGGAATGCGTATTTACTGCTCTTTATAGTCATGGAGTAGTGGAAATCCCCATCCTGCTCCTTGGTGAGCCGGAGACCTTTCAGAATAATAAATACAGAACATAATCCCATTAACAGGGACAGAGTGATCGGAAGATAGGAAGCCTGTCCAGGAATCTGTACCGCAGTAAAGAACACTGCGATACAGAAGATGAGAAGAACGGTTCCTACCCATACGTCGCGATGAAACTTTTTTGCCATATGGATAAACTCCTTTTCTTATGTGGGAATGATCAGTTACTGTACGTTCCAGATCATTTTTCTGGTTTCAACCTGGCTCTCAAGAAGTTCTTTGAAGTCCTCACCGGAGGTATTGTCGAGCTGAAGACCAAGAGCAGCCATATTTTCGATATAGTCAGGATCTTCCATTGCTTTTAATAATGCGTCAGTGGTCGTGTCGACGATATCCTGTGGAACACCATTCGGATAGAAGTATCCGCGAGCTGCGAATGCGACAAAGTCTTCACCGGTTGCCTCTTTGATCGTAGGAACATCCGGTATGAAGTCACTGCGTTCGTCGGAAAAAATGCATGCAACCTTCATCTCACCAGACTGATAGGAAGCCATGACATCAGAGATGGATGCAAAAAAGATATCTGTGTCACCGGATAAGAACATTCCACGGCTGTCGGAAGCTCCGTCTACCGGAACAACGGTGATCTGGGTTCCGAAGGTCTTGTTGAACCATTCAGCAGTTGTTGCGTCTCCGTCGGTAATTCCTGTTGCCTGGGCGGAAACGAGAACAGGATTGGATTTGGCGTACTCGATAAAGCTGTTAATATCGGAGAACCGTGTGTCATTAGAACGGATCGCCATGACATTGTAGTCGAGAGCCTGGTTTGCAAGGACAGTGACGTCATCGAGATTATATTTTCTAGGGTTATCCGGATCAAGCTCACCCATCGCATAGTTATGGTTGATCAGACCGATCGTATAACCGTCTTTGTAATCGCCCTGGATCAGATCGGTCCATGCGACCCATCCGCCAGATCCTGTCTGGTTTTCAACGACAACATTGACTCCCATTACTTTAGAAAGAGCCTGTGCAAGATTGCGGGCACCAATGTCGGTTCCGCCGCCGGCTGAGAACGGGCAGACGAGAGTGATCGTTTCGCTTGGGAAAGAACCATCGTTTTTGGCGGCTGCAGTATCAGTGGAATCAGCAGATTTTGTTGTGGTGTCTGTTGTCTGCTGGCTGGAAGCTTGGCATGCGCTAAGAGATAATGCTAAAGCTCCTGCGGTCACAAGTGCAAATATTTTTTTCATGTGAGATCCTCCTTTTATAGTAGAACTAAAAAAATTTTGTCGTCATAATAGACTGGTCCAGCAAGAAACGCGTTTGCTTTTGTTACATTCATTCTAGTGAATTTTATGTCAGAAAACAAACAGCTTTTCCGTGTTATATCACAATATAATGACTGTAAAATGGATAAAAAAGAAAAAAATGAACAAAAAACATACCGAATTACAACTGAATGATTGTGAATAAAAGAACAAAACTTGTTAGACATTTGTAATCTGAATTCTTATACTGGCATCGAAAACAAAAACGTGAACGGCTAAAGGAGGTCGCTATATGATGACAAAGAAAGAGAGAATTCAGGCAGCTATTGCAGGGGAAAAACCGGACAAACTTCCATATTCATTCTGGACCCATCTTCCGGGAATCGATCTGAATCCGGAACTTTTAGCGGAAAAGACATATGAGTTTTATAAAAAGTATGATATCGACTTTATAAAGACTATGAATAACGGAATGTACGCCATCGAAGACTTCGGTTGTGAGATTGATTATTCAGATATTGCGAAAGGCGGAGTGGCGAAAGTCACAAAAACACCGATCCACGAAGCGAAGGACTGGTATGAACTGAAACCGTGTTCTGTAAAGGAAGGAAGTCTTGCGAGAGAATTAAAAGGATTGAAACTTGTTCTCGATAAGGTAAAGAATGAGGATGTGCCAGTCATTTTCACGATATTCAGCCCGTTGACAACAGCGAATAAATTGTCCGGAAATACACTTCTTCAGTATCTGGAAAATGGTGACGGGGATGCAGTTCATCATGCGCTGAAAGTGATTACGGAGACGACCTGCAATATGGCTCGGGCAGCGCTGGAAGCCGGTGCGGACGGAATCTTCTTTGCGGCGCAGAGCAGTACTTATAATTTTATGACTGCAGAACAGTATAAGGAATTTGGCGTTCCTTATGACTTGGAGGTCCTGAATGCGGCGAAAGATGGATGGATGAACACACTGCATGCCCATGGAAGTAATATCATGATGGAAATATTGAAGGATTATCCGGTACAGGTCTTCAACTGGCATGCATGGGAGACATATCCGTCAGTGGATGAGGCGGCGCTTGAGTCTGGAAAATGCCTTATGGGCGGACTAAACCGCACCGATATCACAAAAGATGACCGCAATGCCATCCATCATCAGATTTATGAGTGTTTTAAACTGATGGGTGGCTGCGGTCAGATCTTAACACCGGGTTGTGTGATCCGCTATCCGTTAAATGAGGAAACTTTAAAATTTATCCGCAAAGCGAAAGATGATGTGGAGGCGAAGATCCATCCGATCTACGCTTAGCAGGAAAACTTTTCCTGTGCCATCCGGATGAATTCATCGGCGGCTCGGCTGAGATAGTGGTCTTTCATGTAAGCGATTGTGATCGGCCGGTAGCCCGCCGGATAGTTTAACGGAAAGACAGACACCTGTTCTTTCCAGTCGAAGGAATTCCAGAATGTCATACGGCGGCTGACGAAGATTTCGGGAAGCACGATGGCACCGATTCCGGAAGAACAGAGGGAAACCATGGTGGACATACTGGTGGTCTCGAGGAGGATTTCCGGTTCAATGTTGTAGCTTTCACAACATTTTTCAAACATTTCGCCCAGCCATGTCTGTTTCGGCATTTTGATAAACGGGCAGTCGGCAAAAATGTTGAAACTTTGAACAGAACCCGGAATCAAAGTGGAGTCTATCTTCAGATAGCGCGGCAAAAATGAGTTTGGAATAACGCAGACGAGAGATTCTGTATGGAGCAGTTCCTCGTGTACTTTTTCTGGATCATTGATCGCAAAACCGATGCAGAGATCTGCCCGTCCTTCAAACAATGCCTGGTTGATCTCTTTTGTTGTACCTTCTACAAGATTTAGTTTGATCTGGGGAAAGGCAGAGCGGAATTCTGGAAGTATCTTTGGAAGCATGACAGCTCCGCGGGAGGTACTGATTCCGAGAGTCAGTTCACCTTTTCGGAAGTCCCGGATATCCTGCATGCTTTTTTCAATCTGTTCTTTCTGATGAAGCAGAACCTTGGAACTTGCATAGAGGGATTTTCCGGCTTCGGTGAGTGTGATCGGTTGGGTACGGTTAAAAAGGATCACACCGAATTCGTTTTCCAGGCGGGAAATGTGGTTGCTGAGGGATTGCTGGGATATAAATAAACGCTTGGCAGCATTTGTGAAACTGAGTTCTTCAGCGGCCACGCGAAAGTAGTAGAGATTTAAAAAGTTCATAGTGTGCTCCTTAAATTTTTTCTGCAGTAACATTGATGAAAGATATGAATTATTATAGCAAAAATAATCGAAAAAGAAAGAACAGAAGGAGAAAAAGCGCTAAGAAACTGTTAAAAATATCATGAGGAAAAATAAAAAATGGACCAGAAATTATACACAAACCATCTTGAAATATTAAAAGACGAACTGATTATGGCGCTCGGCTGCACGGAACCGATCGCAATCGCCTACGCGGCAGCAAAAGCGCGGAAACTGTTAGGTCAGATGCCGGAGAAATGCGTAGTGTCCTGCAGCGGAAATATCGTTAAAAATGTCATGGGAGTGACGGTACCGAACTCCGGCGGATTAAAAGGAATCGATGTGGCAGCAGTACTGGGAATCGTGGGCGGAGATCCAGATATGGATCTGGCAGTGCTTGAGAGTGTGACAAAAGAGGATCAGGAGAAGACAAAAGAGCTTTTAAATCAGAAATTTTGTACCTGTAAACTGATCGAAGGCGTGGCGACTCTTTACATTGTAGTGGAACTGCGCGCCGGAGAGCATACGGCGCTGGTCGAGATTCAGAAGACCCATAAAAATATCACCCGGATGGAAAAAGATGGGATGAGTGTTCTGAAAAAGACTGAGGCAGATGAGGAAAATGGTCATAAGGCAGGTGACAAACAGCTTCTCACAGTGAAAAATATTCTGGAGTTTGCGGATAAAGTAAAAATTGAGGATGTTGAAGAGATCCTGAATCGCCAGATCGAGTGCAATATGGCGATCTGCCGGGAAGGCCTGGAACATCCGTATGGAGCAGAGGTTGGAAGAATCCTGATCGACGGAAACGAAAAGCCGACGGTGGGTCTGAAGGCACGTGCATTTGCGGCCGCAGGTTCGGATGCCAGAATGAACGGCTGTCCGATGCCGGTGGTCATCAATTCCGGAAGTGGTAATCAGGGGATCACGGTCAGCGTGCCGGTCATTGTTTACGCGAAGGAGAAAAACATCGAAAAAGAAAAACTTTTGCGTGGACTTGTAGTTTCGAATCTGATCGCAGTTCATCAGAAAAAATATATCGGAAGTCTGTCTGCATACTGTGGCGTTGTGAGTGCCGCATGCGGAGCAGCCTGTGGTATCTGCTACATGCTTGGATATCCATATGAAGTGGTCTGTGAGACAATTACCAACACCATCGCAACTGTTGGAGGTATGGTGTGTGATGGCGCGAAATCATCCTGCGCAGCTAAAATTTCGACAGCCCTTCAAACTGCGCTTCTTGGAATGAAAATGGGATTACATGACAGGGCATTCCAGCCAGGTGAAGGTCTGGTGGAGGATGATGTTGAAGAAACAATCCGAAGTATCGGACGCATGGGACGAGATGGTATGCACTCCACGGATTTGGAAATTTTGAATATTATGCTTGGAAATTAAAAAAGAGGATCTGCCAGCGGACATTGACTTCTGGTAGATCCTCTTTTTTATGAAAAGTCTGATCCCTCAGCTATGCTGAGGAGAATGGAATCAGTGCAGATAGTAATAGTATATGCGATACCGTTCTTTGGGACGGGTAGTTCGGTCTTCCGGGTGAGGACGCGGACGGCGTTCTCTCCGCGGTACAGTTCCTGCGGAGTGTCGGAAAAGACGAGATCATCGACCTGACCGGAAAGAAAGTCGTTGTCATCGGCGGCGGAAACGTGTCCATGGATGCAGTCCGCACGGCAAAACGACTTGGAGCGAAGAAAGTCAGTATTTTATATAGAAGACGGAGAAACGATATGACGGCGCTGCCGGGTGAGATCGAGGGCGCGATCGCGGAGGGGATCGAGATCGTGACCTTAAAGGCTCCAGCGTCCTTAGATGTCGGGGAAGACCACAAGATCCATGGCATCTACGCGACCCCGCAGATGATCAGCGCGATCAGGGACGGCCGCGCCAGCGTGAAGCCGACAGGAGAGCCGGATGTCTACATCCCATGCGACATCCTCATCAAGGCCATCGGACAGGATATCGAGTCCGGACATTTCGAGAAGGCCGGGATTCCGGTATCCCGCGGCAAGATCGTCACCTTAAAGAGCGGCGCTTTTGAGAACATGCCTGGCGTATTCGCGGGCGGCGACTGCTCCAGCGGTCCGGCTTCCGTCATTAAAGCCATCGCGGCGGCGAAGGTCGTTGCGGCGAACATCGATGAATACCTCGGCTACCACCACGAGATCACCAGCGGTGTGGAGATCCCGGAGGCGAGCCTGAAAGACAAGACCCCGTGCGGACGCGTGAACTTAACGGAACGTGATGCCTGCGAGCGCGTCTGTGATTTCAACGCAGTGGAGAACTGCATGACCGAGAAGGAGGCGAAGCAGGAAGCCGGACGGTGCCTGCGCTGCGACCATTTCGGATACGGAATCTTTAAAGGAGGCAGGAGTACATTATGGTAAATATGATCATCGACGGAAAACAGATTTCGGCAGAGGAAAATATCACGATCATGGAAGCTGCTGAGAGAAACGGGATCCCGATTCCGAAGCTCTGTTACTTAAAAGGGATCAACGAGATCGCGGCCTGCAGAGTCTGCGTCGTGGAGCTGGAAGGAAAAGAGAAGCTGATCACATCCTGCAACAATGTTGTGAAGGACGGCATGGTGATCTACACCAACAGCCCGAAGGTCAGAAATCATAGAAGAAATACGGTACAGTTATTATTATCCCAGCATGATAACCGGTGCGTTGTCTGTCCGAGAAACGGAAACTGCCAGTTACAGCAGGTTGCCTGCGACCTGAACATTCTGGACATTCCGTTCAGGCAGGAACCGGAATATCAGCCGTGGGATAAGGATTTCCCGCTGATCCGCAATTCCGCGAAGTGCATCAAGTGCATGCGCTGCGTGCAGGTCTGCGACAAGATCCAGGGGCTTGGCATCTGGGATGTGGAGGGAACCGGTTCCAGAACGACCGTGAATGTAGCGGGACATAAGACGATCCGGGAAGCTGACTGTGCTCTCTGCGGTCAGTGTATCACCCACTGTCCGGTTGGAGCGCTCTCCGAGAGAGACGATACGGAGAAGGTCTGGGAAGCGATCGAGAATAAGGATAAGATCGTGGTGGCCCAGGTTGCCCCGGCGGTGCGCGCGGCCTGGGGCGAGGAACTCGGACTTACGGACGAGGACGCGCCGGTGGGCAAGATCTTTGATGCTTTAAAACGCATGGGCGTGAACTACGCCTTTGATACAGTATTCTCTGCGGATCTCACGATCATGGAGGAGAGCACAGAGTTTATAAAACGGTTTACGAGCGGCGAGCTGAAGGAGAGACCGATGTTCACGTCCTGCTGCCCCGGCTGGGTGCGCTTCGCAAAGACACAGTTCCCGTATATGGTGAACTATCTCTCCACCGCAAAATCTCCGCAGCAGATGTTCGGCGCTGTCATGAAGACATATTTCGCGGAAAAGCTTGGTGTATCTCCGGATCAGATTTTTACCCTCTCCATCATGCCGTGTGTGGCAAAGAAAGGAGAGCGTGAGATGGACCTTTTCTACGGAGAGTATGCCGGACATGATGTGGATGCGGTGCTTACGACGCGGGAACTTGTAAAGATGATCCGCTCCGCCCATATTCGCCCGGATACGCTCGTTGAAATCCCCGGCGACAGTCCGATGCATGCGGGAACCGGAGCGGGTGTGATCTTTGGAGCGACCGGCGGCGTTATGGAGGCGGCTCTCCGCACCGCGTATTTTACCTTAAAAGGCGAGAATCCTCCAGCAGACGCTTTTAAAGCGGTCCGCAGCGGAGGTTTTCAGGAGAATGCCGGAGTTCAGGAAGCGGAATTTGCCATCGGTGACATCAAACTCCGCACAGCAGCGGTCAGCGGACTCGGAAACACGAGAAGACTTTTACAGCAGATCGAGCGCGGCGAGGTCCACTACGATTTCGTGGAAGTCATGGCCTGCCCGGGCGGCTGTGTCGGCGGAGGCGGACAGCCGATCCACGATGGTGAGGAGCTGGCGTTTGCGAGAGGCAGAAAGCTCTATGCGCTGGACGCAAAAGCTGATATCCGCTACTCTCATGAGAACCCGGATATCAGGGAGATCTACAGTGATTTCTTTGGAAAGCCGATGTCCCATAAGGCGCATATGCTGCTGCATACGGAGCATTGGAAAAATAATTAAAGTGTCAGTTAAATTACGGATACAGGAAAAGCACGCAGATGCAGGAATGAAAAAACAATTGATTTTATGTCGAAAATTCAAGTTGAATGTTTGTGAAGGATAGTTACTGTAAACGAAAGTGTATGTGCTTCCTGAAAAGGATTGCATGAATTCTAAAAATATGGTAATTTATGGATAGATACATTCCATGACACGGAATGCACAAGGGAGGAGCGCAAAAGCGCAAATTCCGCACGATTCGGACGGTACATCAGGGGGTATCTGCCGGAGTATGAAAAACGAGTATAGGATATAAAAGAATCTGCCGCTAACGGCTGTGATCATGGACTGAATGGGTGTCATGACGGAGCTGCTGGCGGCAGATTCTTGTCATAACTGCCCCTTGCACTGGACGTTCAAAACTGATAAAATGTAGAAATCAGGGGACTTTGGAAAAAGGCCCCTTAAATGCGTTGCGGTTTTGAAAAATAAGATTCTGCATTGACCGCGGAAGGGAATACCTGGCGGCCAGCGGAAATTCGAAAAGGAGATAAAAATGTTAATTATTGCAGGTCTCGGAAACCCGGGAAAGGAATATGAAAATACAAGACATAATGCGGGCTTTATGGTCATGGATGCCCTCGCGGAGAAGATTGGGGCGGATATCTCTGAGAAGAAGCACAAGGCGCTCTGTGGGAAAGGCGTCATCGGCGGGGAGAAGGTCATTCTCATGAAGCCGCAGACATATATGAATTCCAGCGGGGAGAGCATCCGCGCAGCGGCAGATTATTATAAGGTAGATCCGGAGGATATCCTGATCGTGTATGACGATATCAGCCTTGCACCGGGACAGTTAAGGATCCGCGCCAAGGGAAGCGCGGGCGGACATAACGGGATCAAGAGCATCATCGCTCATCTTGGGACACAGGAGTTTCCGCGGGTGAAGGTCGGAGTCGGTGAGAAGCCATCCCGGATGGATCTTGCTGATTATGTGCTGGGTCACTTTTCAAAAGAAGAACAGGCAACGATGGATGAAGCGGTGAAGGAAGCGGCGGACGCGGTGTGCGAGATCGTGAACGTGGGGATCGCGCAGGCGATGAATGATCATAACCGCAAAAAGGAAGAGAAATAGTATTTTACAGGTAAAATCCTGCATGGATCATTGTTGAGTATGACGCTGCAAGGTATTTACTTGATAATTAAAATTATTTCAAAAAAATCTGCAATTCGAAATATTCAGAGCTAACAAAAAACAGGAGGAACCATGGCTGAAGTTTTTGCAAATCCGCTCGTAGATCTGGCGGAGTATACCGATATGAAGCAGGATCTGGACCAGGGGAAAGGCCCGGTCCAGATCAGCGGCGTGACGGATTCCCAGAAAGTTCATGTGATGCATGAACTCTCAAAGGACAATCCGTGGCGGCTCGTTGTGACCTATGACGATACCCGCGCGAAGGAGATCTTCGATGATTTCAGCTATTTTGAGCCGAATACCTGGCTGTATCCGGCAAGGGATCTTCTGTTTTACAGCTCGGATATCCACGGAAATCTTCTGACAAGACAGAGAATGCAGGTTTTTAAGCATCTGTTGGAAGATGAAGGCGGAGTTGTTGTGACAACGGTGGATGGTCTGATGGACCATCTTCTGCCGCTTTCCAGGATCAAAGAAAGCTGCCTGAATATCATGGTGGGGCAGACGCTTGATATGGAGGAGATCAAGCATCTTCTCACCGGCATGGGTTACGAGCGCATGGGACAGGTGGATGGCATGGGACAGTTTTCTGTCCGTGGAGGAATTTTAGATGTGTTCCCACTGACGGAGGAGGTTCCGGTCCGGATCGAGCTCTGGGGCGACGAGGTGGATTCCATCCGTTCCTTTGATGCCGAGAGCCAGCGGTCGATCCAGCAGATGGACGAAGTTACGATCTATCCGGCGGCGGAGTTGATCCTCACGAAGGAACATATCGAAGAGGGAATTTTGCGTCTGGAAGCCGACGAGAAAAAGCAGGAAAAAGCGTTCCGGGACCAGAAAAAGCCGGAGGAGGCACAGCGGATCCGGCGGGCTGTCGGGGAGCTTGTAGAATCCTTAAAAGAGGGCTTTGATGTTCAGACGCTGGATGCGTATATCAGATACTTTTGTAAGGATACAGTTTCATTTCTTGACTATATGAAAGAAGTGGGCGCTAAGGTCACTTTGGTGTCTTCTACAACAGAAAAAGGAAAACAGACATCTGGTCTCGCGTTGATTTTAGATGAGCCCCAGCGCATGAAGGAAAAAGCGGAGACCGTGGAGACCGAGTTCCGTGAGAGCATGTCCCACCGTCTGGAGCAGGGCTACATCCTGTCGGGACAGGCGGATCTTTTATTCGCTTCAAAGACAGTGCTGGCGGACTGCCATACGCCTCACTCGATCTTTATGACAGGTCTCGACCAGCGTCTTCCGGGAATGACTCCGAAGGCAAAATACAGCCTGACCGGTAAAAATTTAAACTCCTATCAGAACAGCTTCGAGATCCTGATCAAGGATCTCACAAAATGGAAAAAGGACGGCTACCGCGTCGTTCTCCTTTCCGCGTCGAGAACCAGGGCGAGCCGACTTGCGGGGGATTTAAGAGAGTATGATCTCCGGGCCTTCTGCCCGGAGGATGCGGGGCGCCCGGTGGCTCCCGGGGAGATCATGGTCACCTACGGAAAGCTTCACAAGGGCTTTGAGTATCCGTTGATCAAGTTTGTCGTCATCACCGAGAGCGATATGTTTGGCGTGGAAAAACGGAAGAAGAAGCGGAAAAAGTACAATTACGAGGGAAAGAAGATCAGCAGCTTCTCCGAACTTTCCGTCGGCGACTACGTGGTGCATGAGAGTCATGGTCTCGGTATCTATAAGGGAATCGAGAAGATCGAGCAGGATCATGTCATCAAGGATTATATCAAGGTCGAGTACGGGGATGGCGGAAACCTCTATCTTCCGGCGACCCGTCTGGAGGGGATCCAGAAGTATGCGGGGGCCGACGCGAAGGTTCCGAAGTTAAATAAGCTTGGCGGGACCGAGTGGACGAAGACGAAGACAAAGGTCCGCACGGCAGTCCGGGAGATCGCGAAGGAGCTTGTGGAGCTCTACGCAGCGCGCCAGGATGCGGAAGGGTTCCAGTACGGGCCGGATACGGTGTGGCAGAAGGAATTCGAGGAGATGTTCCCCTACGATGAGACGGACGATCAGCTCACTGCGATTGACGATACGAAGCGGGACATGGAGAGCAAAAAGATCATGGACCGCCTGATCTGTGGAGATGTGGGCTACGGAAAGACGGAGATCGCGCTCCGGGCAGCCTTTAAAGCCGTACAGGAAGAAAAACAGGTGGTCTATCTGGTTCCGACAACGATCCTCGCACAGCAGATCTACAATACCTTTGTCCAGAGAATGAAGGATTTTCCGGTGCGGGTGGATATGATGTCGCGCTTCCGGACACCGGGAGAGATGAAGAAGACGGTAGAAGGACTGAAAAAGGGGTATGTGGATATTATTGTCGGCACACACAGAGTCCTGTCAAAGGATGTGCAGTTTAAGAACCTTGGACTTTTGATCGTCGATGAGGAGCAGCGGTTCGGTGTGACCCACAAAGAGAAGATCAAGCAGATGAAGCAGAACGTGGACGTTCTGACCCTGACAGCGACGCCGATCCCGCGGACTCTGCATATGAGCCTTATCGGGATCCGTGACATGAGTGTTCTAGAGGAACCGCCGGTGGACCGTGTTCCGATCCAGACCTATGTCATGGAGTACAACGACGAAATGATCCGCGAGGCGATCCACAGAGAGTTAGGACGTGGCGGTCAGGTGTACTATGTATACAACCGTGTCAACAACATCGATGAGGTGGCAAACCATGTGGCGTCTCTCGTGCCCGACGCAAATGTGGCCTTTGCCCATGGTCAGATGAATGAGCATCAGCTCGAGAAGATCATGCTGGATTTCATCAACGGCGATATTGATGTTCTCGTGTCTACAACGATCATCGAGACGGGGCTGGATATCCCGAATGCCAACACGATGATCATTCAGGACGCGGATCGTCTGGGCCTTTCCCAGCTCTACCAGATCCGGGGACGGATCGGACGGTCGAACCGTACCTCCTATGCGTTCCTGATGTATAAACGGGATAAGATGTTAAAGGAGGACGCGGAAAAACGTCTTCAGGCGATCCGGGAGTTCACGGAGTTGGGTTCCGGGATCAAGATCGCGATGCGTGACCTTGAGATCCGCGGCGCGGGAAATATTCTCGGAGCGGAACAGCATGGACACATGGAGGCAGTCGGATATGACCTTTACTGCAAGATGCTCAACGAGGCTGTTATTGCCTTAAAGGGCGGACAGGAAGAGGAAGAGACCTTTGAGACCGTGGTGGATTGCGATATCGACGCATTTATTCCGGACGGATATATCAAGAATGAGTATCTGAAACTTGATGTATACAAGAGAATTTCCGCCATCGAGACGGATGACGAGTATATGGATATGCAGGATGAGCTGATCGACCGCTTCGGCGATATTCCGAAATCCGTGGACAATCTGCTCCGGGTTGCGGAGTTAAAGGCCATGGCGCACCGCGCCTACGTGACCGAGGTGGACATCAACACCCAGGAGATCCGCATCGAACTTTACCCCAAGGCAAAGCTCGATGTCACAAAGATCCCGGCACTGATCGCAGAGTACAAGACCGCTCTCCGCTTCGCCCAAGGCGGCGAGAAACCGGTCCTGTTCTACCAGGAAAAAGGAAAGAAGAACAAGAACTGCGAGCCGATGATCGAGAAGGCGAAGGAGATTCTTGGGAAGCTTGGGGGGCTGGCGGAGAGCAGAAAATAAAAGCATATGGTAAAAATAGGGCGTGTGAAAAAATGAGAAATCATTTTTTACACGCTCTTTTAGACTAAAAAATTATAAACGAAGTAGTCTCTAAAAGCGCATTTCCCCCTTACCCCATAAATTTGTTGATTTTCAAATCTATGCAGCTGATTTTATTTTCATCTGTTTGTTGTGGAATTTATAAAGATTGTGTCCCAGTGAAACAAGGTATACTTCAAGTTGAACGGATTTTATCCCTCTTCGCACAATCATTAGTATTGGCAAAACTGTCTGTTTGGGGTTAGAATAAGTGCGTGTTATGTTTTTTCACAGCCCCTTTTGGAGCATTTTCTTTCGGCCTTAACAGCCTACGCCGTAAGGCGTGTTCGACTGGACGCAAAAGCGGCCAGTCCGGGGCTTGGGGTGGCCCCAACGAGCGTATCGGAAAATCCCAAAGAGATATTCCGATACATTGCTCGCCTACGGTATCCTGAATCCGGGATACCCCACACCCTCCGGGCAAAGTACGTCCATTAGGTCTTGTCTATGTTATCTGAGTGCTCCTTAGAAAACAGTTTTTGCATCTGTATTGTAATTCCAACAAGAAAGGATTCCTCACCGGGGACAAGATCGAGATCACCGCCATGGCCTTCAATGATTTTTCGGACAGAGGAAAGCCCGATTCCATGATCGGCGGATGCGCCCTTTCGGGAGAGGAATGTTTTTCCCTCCTGAAAGGCCAGACCGTCATAAGTGTTTTCAATCTTCAAAAAGTACATATTGCCTCTGGTTTCGCCTGCAACGAAAATGCGGCGCACCCCCTGCTTTTGGCGGCTGCACGCCTCAACGGCATTGTCCAAAAGATTGCCTAGCACCGTACATAGTTCCACATCGGTAAGCGGCATCTGATCGGGAAGATCAAGCCGCACCTGAAATTCTGTCCCTTGTGTCTGCGCCATACCGTAGTAGTATTCAATCAGCGCATTTACAACGGGATTTTTGCAGAACTGGGCAGGGGCGTGGCCCGATGATGCCGCAACCTGTTCCTCTACCTGTAACAGGAAGGAGCAGATCTCCGTCTGCCCATGTTCAGAGGCCATGCGGTCTATGGTGCGCAGATGGTGTTTGATGTCGTGAATCAGCCTTCTGTTTTCCGCCGCTGCCTCAGAAACCTGACGGCTGTATTCGGTCTGCATAGAAAGCTGACGGATAACCTGCTTGCGTTCTTCCTGGAAAATCAGGCTGTTTCCATACCCCTCTACCACATCGCGCCAGAGGGAATAACCGATGGCTGCTGCTATGAAGAAGCTGCCCCATTCCACAAACCAACCGCCGATAGCCGGCTCATAAACCGGCAGAAGGCGATCCCATATAAAGGCGCAGGTTGCGGCTGCCGCAGCATAGAAGATCGGCCTGCTCCGTTTTTCTCCTCTGTGAATGGCAAGCACAGCGATGATAAGCAGATAGAGCGCAGATGCCGCCTTATAACAAAAGACCGATGCAGAGAAGAAACGAATAGCTCCAAGGGAGAGATGGGAAGCCATCATGCCATACAAAAACGCATATACCAGGAAGGCAGCGCCCACCCCATTACTGATGGCCGCAGGCAGGAAGCCCGGCCTGCATATCCGGTTTTGAAGAACTACGATCAGCCAGGTAACCAGATAGATACAGAACAGTTCAATCGTGTACCAGGGGAATACGGGAACCGCAGCCAGCATATGAAGCACAGGATAGGATGACAGGCCGCACATGGCAAGGCAGATCAGTCCGAACAGGAATGTATTTTTCTGTTTCATCCGGCGGCTGAAATAAAAGGACAGCAGCGCACAGACAAAGGTAACTGTACAGCTGAACAGGCAGAATGCAAACCGGATTCCTCTGGTTGTATTGACCGCCAGCATCGTTCCGAAAGCAGGCGGATAGACAATCCCACCGTAAAAGTGGTCATAGTTGCTGACCGCTATGGTGAGTGTGACCGGTTTTCCGCCATGAAAAGTGACCATGCGGTTTTGAACCAATGGTGTCCTCTGTGCCGGTGCCCCCATTTGCAGGATCAGGTCATGATCCAGATAAAGGCTGTAAGCAGAAAACACTTCCGGGATTTCCAGTGCATATGTTTCCTTCCGTTCCGGCAGGAAGAATGTCATCTGGTAAGTCCCGCAGCCATAGGGAGAAGGGTTTGCAGGGCTGGAGAAATTGGTCTGCTCTCCAATGGAAAGGTAGCGCATATAATGGCTTTCATCCCGTATTTCTTCCGGGGTCAAAAGCGCGTCAGGATAAAATGCCCAGCCGGATACCAGAAAGCGCACCGGTGACTTTTGAAGTTCTTCCTCAGAAAGCGCCAGAATCCCATTTGCCGCCTGGATTGTGTTCTGGCTATATTTATTATTGAACTGATACAGGCCAAGAAAAAACAGGGATGAGCACAGGCAGACCATACATAAGGCAGCATATTTTTTTACCGCAGAAGATACCATCTTATTTTCGCCTCCTTATGTATTTCTGTGACAAGGACGGGGGATACTTCTTCCGGCGTTTCCAGGGTCCCGCTCTCCTGCATCCCAGGAGCCTCGCTTTCTAAATCCGGCAGAATCTCCGTGATTCCATCGGCGTTGGCTGGGGTTGCAGTTTCAGCGGCAAATGCGGGGATACTGCCGGTGAAGCAGAGGAGGCAGGCCAGACAGCCCCCCAGAATACGCCTGTGCATTTGCTTCATTCTTATACGATACCCCCCATTCCAGAGAAAACATATTGACGGTAGGCTTCCCGCAGCTGTTTTCCATTGCGGAGAGCAATCGGAAGTTCCTCCCCGTTTATCAAACGGAAGGTCTGACTGTCAACCTGGCTGATATAGTCCATGTTGATCAA